>VOFK01003379.1_pt1:92500-146254 | contig 146254 bp, 232 predicted proteins | sample 5384121 | NCBI WGS metagenome assembly VOFK01 (sample SAMN12384730, study PRJNA508395) | human gut metagenome | isolation source: healthy gut J | host: Homo sapiens
GGGATGAGGTGTGGATAGCGGAGAAATTCCAATCGAACCCGGAGATAGCTGGTTCTCCTCGAAATAGCTTTAGGGCTAGCCTCGTAAGAGTCTTATGGAGGTAGAGCACTGAATTCCTAAGGGGGCGTCAAAGCTACCAAGGGATATCAAACTCCGAATGCCGTGTAGATGTTTCATGGGAGTCAGACTGCACGAGATAAGTTGGGTGGTCAAAAGGGAAAGAGCCCAGACCACCGGCTAAGGTCCCAAAGTGTGTGTTAAGTGGAAAAGGATGTGGGGATTCAAAGACAACTAGGATGTTGGCTCAGAAGCAGCCATACATTCAAAGAGTGCGTAACAGCTCACTAGTCGAGAGTCCCTGCGCCGAAAATGTCCGGGGCTGAAACACACCACCGAAGCCGTGGAATTGCTTAGGCAATTGGTAGAGGAGCATTCTTAAGACCGATGAAGCTGTACCGGAAGGAGCAGTGGAGGGATAAGAAGAGAGAATGCCGGAATGAGTAGCGAGAGAGAGGTGAGAATCCTCTCGGCCGAATATCCAAGGTTTCCAGAGTAAAGCTGATCTGCTCTGGGTAAGTCGGGACCTAAGGCGAGGGCGAGAGCCGTAGCCGATGGACAACAGGCAGAGATTCCTGTACCGCATATAAACAGAACTGTGGGGACGCATGCAGAAAGCATAAGCCGGGAATGGAAAGACCGGTACAAGCGGAGGAGGAGACGGGAAGGCAAATCCGTCCGTCAATCCAGAGCCGTTATGTGGAGCGAAAAAAAGTAGTGAAGTATGCAGGCTGTGTGCCGAGAAAAGCCGCTATTGTTTTATATGTGCCCGTACCGTAAACCGACACAGGTGGATGAGGAGAGAATCCTAAGGCCGACGGAAGAAGCATTGTTAAGGAACTCGGCAAAATGACCCCGTAACTTCGGGGGAGAAGGGGTGCCTGAGAAATCAGGCCGCAGAGAATAGGCTCAAGCAACTGTTTAGCAAAAACACAGGTCTATGCGAAACCGAAAGGTGAGGTATATGGGCTGACGCCTGCCCGGTGCTGGAAGGTTAAGAGGAGAGGTTAGCTTCGGCGAAGCTTTGAATTGAAGCCCCAGTAAACGGCGGCCGTAACTATAACGGTCCTAAGGTAGCGAAATTCCTTGTCGGGTAAGTTCCGAATCCCGCACGAAAGGCGTAATGATTTGAGCACTGTCTCGACAATGCATCCGGTGAAATTGAAGTACCAGTGAAGATGCTGGTTACCCGCGCCAGGACGGAAAGACCCCATGGAGCTTTACTCCAGTCTGGTACTGGGATTCGGTACTGCATGTACAGGATAGGTGGGAGGCTTGAAAAGAGGACGCCAGTCTTCTTGGAGCCGTTGTTGGGATACCACCCCTGCAGTATTGGGTTTCTAACCAGCCGCCGTAAGCCGGCGGTGGGACAATGCCAGGCGGGGAGTTTGACTGGGGCGGTCGCCTCCGAAAGGGTATCGGAGGCGCTCAAAGGTTCCCTCAGAATGGTCGGAAACCATTTAGAGAGTGCAAAGGCAGAAGGGAGCTTGACTGTGACACCGACGGGTGGAGCAGGTACGAAAGTAGGACTTAGTGATCCGGTGGTAGAAAGTGGGATTGCCATCGCTCAACGGATAAAAGCTACCCTGGGGATAACAGGCTTATCACTCCCAAGAGTTCACATCGACGGAGTGGTTTGGCACCTCGATGTCGGCTCATCGCATCCTGGGGCTGTAGCAGGTCCCAAGGGTTGGGCTGTTCGCCCATTAAAGCGGTACGCGAGCTGGGTTCAGAACGTCGTGAGACAGTTCGGTCCCTATCCGGCGCGGGCGTAGGATATCTGAGAGGAGCTGGCCTTAGTACGAGAGGACCGGGCTGGACGGACCACTGGTGTATCTGTTGTCGACCAACGGCATGGCAGAGTAGCCAAGTCCGGAAGGGATAAACGCTGAAGGCATCTAAGCGTGAAGCCCCCCAAGATGAGATATCCCATCCATAAGGAAGTAAGACCCCTTAGAGACGATGAGGTAGATAGGGCAGAGGTGGAAGTGCAGTAATGTATGGAGCTGACTGTTACTAATCGGTCGAGGGCTTGACCAAAAAAGGGAAGAAGTTCAAGGAATCTGTATGAAGTTTTGAAGGTATGTAAATAAGGCCTCATGGCTCAGTTGGTTAGAGCGCCGCCCTGTCACGGCGGAGGTCGGGGGTTCGAGTCCCCCTGGGGTCGCTACATGAAACATTTGAAAATGAATAAATTTTAGATGTGGAATGCGTATCATGTGGGATCTTAGCTCAGCTGGGAGAGCATCTGCCTTACAAGCAGAGGGTCACAGGTTCGAGCCCTGTAGGTCCCATTTTTTGAGTATTCTATGTAAAGATATGTTGATGTGCTTCAATTCATGACGATTGAGGAGTGAAGCGTAGGCAGAACGGCTGATTATAAATCAGCTGATATAAGATACGCCGATGTGGCTCAATTGGCAGAGCAGCTGATTTGTAATCAGCAGGTTATCGGTTCGAGTCCGATCATCGGCTTTTTGAAAATTTTATATTTTCATAATGGATGGATTCCCGAGTGGCCAAAGGGGACAGACTGTAAATCTGCTGCAAATTGCTTCGGTGGTTCGAATCCACCTCCATCCATTTAGTTATTATCGCGGGGTGGTGGAGCAGTCTGGAAGCTCGTCGGGCTCATAACCCGAAGGTCACAGGTTCAAATCCTGTCCCCGCAACTCAAACGCCCAGTTAGCTCAGTTGGTAGAGCAGAGGACTGAAAATCCTCGTGTCTCTGGTTCGATTCCGGAACTGGGCACTAAGCAAATTAAAATAAATATGGGGTATTAGCTCAGTTGGCAGAGCACTTGACTTTTAATCAAGTTGTCCGGGGTTCGAATCCCCGATGCCTCATTCAAGGAAATCCTGAGAAATTAGGATTTTCTTATATTATGAAAGATTTTGAGCAGAATAAGAAAAACGCAGGGAAGAAGAGAGTACATTTAGGAAACTGTTACAGAGAATTTTCCAGACAGATATCTGATGTCTTGCTGAGAGGAAAAGTAGTGAAGTAGATGGAAGATGGCTTCGGAGCGGCATAGCTGAACAGATGATGTTAGGTTATGAAGGGTTCGCCCGTTACAGCGAGGAGTACTGCAGGGTACTTGCTAAGATTCATACCCGTGAGGGCTGGATGAATTGAAGTGGTAACACGGGATATAACTCGTCTTCAGGTTAGAAGGCGGGTTTTTTTGATTTATAGGGACAATGAAAGTCAGATAAGGAGGAAGTGTTATTTATGCGGAAAAAGAAAAAAAATCCACAGTATACTTGTAGTGGCAGGCATCGTTTGCCTTGCGGGTGCAGTTTTTCATATAGTGGACACAGGAAGGATATTCCAAAAGCAGACGATCATATGGAGCAAAGAACAAAAAGGGAAGTTATGTGCAGGCAGCGAAAAAAGGCACCCGTATATTTTGCGGATCAGACATTCAAAAAAAGAGGATTCAACAGGAGATAGACGGGGTTGCCGATAAGCAGAAGTCTGGAAAAGCGTACTATGTTTCACCGAAGGGAAATGACAATGCAAAGGGAAGTAAAAAGAAGCCGTTTCGCACGTTCAAGCGGGCATGTAAGAGTCTGAAGCCGGGCGATACGTTGTATGTGCGTGGTGGGATTTATACGGAAAACATACGACTTGGGAAAAAGCAGAGCGGAACCAAGAAAAAATATGTTACAATCTCCGCAATTATCCGGGGAAGAGCCTGTGATCAGCGGAAAGAAGAAAAAAGCAAAACTGATGAAAATTACAGGTGCATCATATTTACGGATATCAGGTTTGGAGTTTCAGGATGCAAAGGGGCAGGATTCCTGTGGGATTAAAATTGCTCCGGGCAGTCATCATATAGTGATCAGTGGAAACAAAATACATCAGATATCGGTGCCGGATCCGAAGAAAGAAGACCACTGTGCCAATGGAATACTTCTCTTTGGAGAAAAAGCGAAAAAAAGAGATCCATAATATACTGATTTATAATAATAATCTGTACGATTGCCAGACCGGCTGGGCAGAATGTATTTCTGTGGCGGCAAACTGCCGAAATATTAATGTGATATCGAACCGGATTAAAAATACGGGAAATATCGGGATTGATGTAACCGGCAATTATGGATATTGCAGCGACCCCGCAAAGGATTTTCAAGAAAATGCCTGATCTATCAGAACAGGGTAGAGCAATGTGTTTCGCCGTATGCAACCTCTTATGGTATCTATGTGGATGGAGCTAAGGAAGTTCAGATTTTTAAAAAATCAGGTCAGAAAATGCAGCGGAGGCATTGAAAATCGGAGCAGAGGAAAAGCCACCAAAGGAAGAATACAGTACATCGGATATTTTAGTACAGGACAACCGGATTGTGGATAACATAGAAAATGGTATTACGGTTGGTGGATATCAGAAGAATCTCGGATGGGTAAAAAATGTTCAGATTTTGAACAACCGATGCAAAAAATAATGGAAAAGACAATGCCATCCTGACACTGGCAAAGTGTAAAAATATCACCTTGAAACAGAATACGTTTCAGAATACGTCCGGGGATGCTGCAGTGGTATATGCGGAATTTCAGAAAAGTATACAAAGAATATTCAATTTCAAAATAATAAATATTACAATGGACACAGCAAAAACAAGACACTGTTTGTTTATCGGGGAAAGACCTATACCTCTTTTTTCTAAGTGGAAAAAAGTAGTTGGAAAACAGGCGGGTGTCTATCAAAAATAAAAAAGTATGGAGGAAAGAAAATGAGCAATAAAGGAAAGTTTTACATGACAACGGCGATTGCCTACACATCGGGAAAGCCTCATATTGGAAATACCTATGAAATTATCTTAGCAGACAGTATTGCAAGATATAAAAGATTTGAAGGGTATGATGTATTTTTCCAGACAGGTACGGATGAGCATGGTCAGAAGATTGAGTTAAAAGCACAGGAAGCAGGAATTTCTCCAAAGGAATATGTGGATGGTGTTGCAGGACAGGTAAAAGAGATCTGGGATATGATGAACACTTCCTATGATAAATTTATCCGTACCACAGATGCACCGCATGAAAAACAGGTGCAGAAAATCTTCAAGAAGTTATATGACCAGGGAGATATTTACAAAGGACATTATGAGGGACTGTATTGTACCCCTTGTGAATCATTTTTTACAGAGTCACAGTTAGTAGATGGAAAATGCCCGGACTGTGGAAGAGAGGTTGTTCCGGCAAAAGAGGAGGCATACTTCTTTAAAATGAGCAAATATGCAGATCGCCTGATTGAGCATATCAACACGCATCCGGAATTTATTCAGCCGGTATCCAGAAAAAATGAGATGATGAATAACTTCTTATTACCGGGACTTCAGGATCTTTGTGTTTCAAGAACTTCCTTCTCCTGGGGAATTCCGGTAGATTTTGATCCGAAGCATGTGGTTTATGTATGGTTAGATGCACTGACAAACTATATTACCGGAATCGGTTATGACTGCGATGGAGAGTCAAGCGAGCAGTTTAAAAAGACTGGCCGGCAGATTTACATCTGATCGGAAAAAAGATATTATCCGTTTCCATACGATTTACTGGCCGATTTTTCTAATGGCACTCGATCTGCCGCTGCCAAAACAGGTATTTGGTCATCCGTGGCTGATCCAGAGTGATGGAAAAAAATGAGTAAGTCCAAGGGAAATGTGATCTATGCAGATGACCTGGTAGACTTCTTCGGTGTAGATGCTGTCCGTTATTTCGTGTTACATGAGATGCCGTTTGAAAACGATGGCGTGATCTCATGGGAGCTTTTAGTAGAGAGAATTAACTCCGACCTTGCCAACACGCTTGGAAACCTGGTAAACCGTACCGTCTCCATGAGCAACAAATATTTTGGCGGTGTAGTTTCTAATAAAAAATGTCTGCGAAGATGTGGATGAGGACTTAAAGAATGTTGTAACTTCCACCGTAGACCGTGTCGATGCAAAAATGGAGAGCTGCGTGTGGCAGATGCCATGACCGAAGTATTTAGTCTGTTCAAACGCTGCAATAAATATATTGATGAGACAATGCCTTGGGCACTTGCAAAAAGATGAGAGCAAGCAGGATCGTCTTGCAACAGTTCTTTATAATCTGGTAGAGAGCATCAAAGCATCGGTGCAGAATTATTAGAGAGTTTTCTGCCGGAGACAGCAGAGAAGGTCTTAAACCAGTTAAATGCAACCAGAAGAGGTTATGATAAGCTGCATACTTTTTGGACTGTACCCGGATGGCGGCAAGGTAACGGAAAAACCGGAAATCCTCTTTGCACGTTTGGATTTAGATGAAGTATTGAAAAAAAGTAGAAGAGCTTCATCCACAGAAGGAAGAAGAAAAAAAAGCGAATGAGGAAGTAGCAGCAGGAATTGATATTGAAGCAAAACCGGAAATTTCCTATGATGATTTTATGAAAATGCAGTTCAGGTAGGAGAGATCATTGCCTGTGAAGAAGTGCCGAAATCTAAGAAACTGCTCTGCTCACAGGTTCGTATCGGAAGTCAGGTAAAACAGATTGTATCCGGTATTAAGAAACATTATAGTGCAGAGGAAATGGTTGGCAAGAAAGTTATGGTTCTTGTGAACTTAAAGCCGGCAAAATTAGCAGGTGTCTCTATCGGAAGGAATGTTATTATGTGCCGAGGATGAGAACGGCGAGCTTTCCTTGATGGTACCGGAGAAAGAGATGCCAAACGGAGCAGAAATCTGCTAGTCAGAAGCTGCAAATAAAAAGTTAGGGAATTAAAATATCAGAATATAAAACAGAGGGTTCATCTTAGAATATTCCAGGATGAACCCTCTATTTATATAGGTAACTAATTAGATTCCGTTAACAAAATCTATGTAAATAATAAATTAGATTTAGCTGACAAAATCTTATTTAGAGGTACTAAGATTTGCACCACTCTTATGCTGCTTGTTAGCAACCAGATAAATCGCAAAGATTGCTACAAAGAACAAGAGCTGGATTCCGATCGCTTTCCAGTAAAAGTTCATGGAAAACGGTTCAGCGGAGTAGCTGCCAAACATATTCGTAATCCGCACATACCAGTAAGCCGGCAGGAAGCGGGACACCTGCAGCAGGTTGTCACTTAAGATGGACTGTGGAACAAAGATTCCGCATAAGAAGCTCATGCCAAGTCCGACTACATTTGCGATCATGTTTAAAAACATTGGTATTCGGTGAAAAAGTGCTTACCAATAAAGTGAGGGCAAAGTGTGAACAATAAAAATACAAAGCTGTTCAAGATACAGAGCAAACCGTTTTTAGAAAACATATCCGCACCGTATACTATCCGTCCAATGATGATAAAAAATCCCCCAGACTGCCAGGCAGTAGAGAGCACATCCCATACTTAAAGCCAATCCTTTCGAGGTTGGTGAAACCGGAGCACAGTCCATGCGGTTCTCAATGTCCTTTTACGGAAGATAATGAGGATTGGTGCAAGGCTGATCGTCAGCAGCAGAATCAGGATGTATGGCATGTACTGGAAGTAATAGTACAGGTTATCCGAAGAGGAGTGGTCCTTTTTTCAAAAGAGAGGGAGGTTACCTTTTCGATATCCTTTGCAGAATCCGCCGTGTGCTTTGCCGCATCGGTAATACTATCACCGCTGCACAGATAGAGGCGCATGGTTTTTAAATACTGGTCTACCTGTTCATCTAAAAATAGCCGCTGGCACTGTCTTTTCTTTTGCTGCTTTGAATGAGATTTTTTTTTGTTACCGTCTAAAAGATTTTTTTTTTCAAAGCCTTTTGGAATCGCCAAAACATAGCTGACCTTACGATAGAACAGACTGTCCTGAATGACTTCTCCATCATTTTCTAAAGGGACAATGGTGTGTATTTCATCCAGATAATCCGTTAGTGCATGGCTGGCTTTGGAGTCATCACAATCGATGATTCCAATATCTAAAGAGGATGACTGAAACTGGCTGTCATTGCTATCCTTTGCTAAGAAGCTCATGAGAATCATAATGACTAAATAAATTCCTAAATATAAGATGCAGGAAGGCAGATTCTTTTTGCAATTTTAAAAAGGTCTTAAATGTTTGCATATTTTTTCCTCCTCGTCAGTAAAAATCCACCGATACAAAACAGAACCGATAAAATAACCAGAGATATCAGATTTTCAAAGTATCGGTCGAGCGAATCATAAATTGCGAGTGAGTAGAACATATCGCTGATCAGTGCAGTCGGATTGATCCGATTGATGACCGGGCAGTAAGTATCCACAACGATACGCATATTTCCTGCCATTAATCCACTTAAGAAACTGCCGCCCATGGTGATGACCATGACCAGCCCGGTTTTGACGTTTTCCGACATGTTTCCAATGGCACCGATGAAAAATCCCATGGTCATACCGGTCGTACATCCGATAAAAATTGCTAAGAGTGCAAACGGAAGTCGGGTATTTAGCGGAATCCTTAAAACAAGGATAATAAAGGCAAAAAGAGATTAAAATACAGAGAAAACGAAACAGGATATTTACTGCAAGTTCTCCGGTAATGTCTTTTAATTTGTGGGTCGGTGATACATTCTTTGCGGGCGCCGATCGCAGACATATTTCCCTGATTCTGAATCGCGATCAGACATCCGGCTGTACCACAGTACGGTTATGGATACCATAGCGAGAAGATTGTAAAAAAATACTGGTCGTAGGTATCTACGTTTTTTCCGTAAGAGATTTCCTGGTTGTAGGAAGCACTTTCCTGTAATATCTCCATGGCTTCGGAAAGTTTTTCCGGGTGAGTTTTTACAATTTTTACGATCGCCTGATAGTTCATCTGATATTCTTCAATGAAAGCAGACAGGATACTCTGATTTAATTTTGCAGAGGACATATCGGAGGAAACCGTCAGGGAGATGTTGTCATCTACCTGAATGATCCCGTCCACTTTTTTTCTTTTTTCAACAGGGACAGTGCCTGTTTCTTATCACAGTAGACCGCTTTTAAGAAACGATCCTTATCGTCTTTATCTAATTCTTTTACCGTTTCCATAAACTGTCAGACATACTTCCCTGCTCATTGACGATGGCTACGGAATTGCCTGAAATTTTTCACCGGCAGTAATATTAGAAAAAGCGGCTTTGAATAAGGAACCTAAAATGATCGGGAAACAGGATGACCCAGAACAGCTCACTGCGGTTATGGAGAAGCTGCTTTAAGTTATATTTAAATATCTGTAACATGGCATTTCCTCCTTAATCTCGTAATTTTTTCCGGTCATTTCGAGGAAGACATCATTCAGTGTCGGAAGTTCGGAATAGACTCTGCCAAAGGAAAGATTCTTTTGTCTGCAGATAGTCTAAAATGTGGATCAGGTTGTGCTTGCCGTTGTTGCAAAGGATGGTCAGTTTGTGATTTTCGTAAGTAACATCATAAACATTTTTTAATTCCTTCAGAGCAAGGATGTCTTCATCTGAAATATCAAGGATTTCGATGGAGATGATTTTTTTTCTTGATCATCTGCTTGAGTTCATCCGTAGTTCCGGTAGCAAGGTTTTTGCCTTTGTCCATGATGGCAATACGGGTACAGATCTGTTCAACCTCTTCCATATAGTGGGAAGTATAGACAATGGTTGCGCCCTGTCGGTTCAGTTCTAAGATGCCCTCTAAAATGCGATTGCGGCTCTGCGGGTCGACAGCTACGGTTGGTTCATCTAAAAAGATCAGTTTTGGTTTGTGGGCGATGCCACAGGCAATATTCAGACGGCGCAGCAGACCACCGGATAATTTTTTTGGATAAAATTTCTTATAGTCACTCAGTCCGACGAACTCGATGGCTTCTTCTACATACTGTCTGCGTAATTGTTTGTCTTTGATATAGAGACCACAGAAGTAGTCGATGTTGTCATAGACATTTAACGCATCAAAAACGGCAACGTTTTGCATGACAACACCAATTTTTCGTTTGCTGTCATAGCTGTCCGGCTGCATTTCCTTTCCAAATACTTCGATCGTTCCCTTATCATAGGATAACACAGAAAGGATGCAGTTGATCGTGGTGGTCTTGCCGGAACCGTTAGGGGCCTAAAAGTCCTAAAAATTTCACCTTCCCGGATCTCTAAATTAAAAGTGGTCTACGGCGATCAGTTCTTTATAGCGCTTGACCAGATTCTCTACTTTTATTACCGGTGTACTCATATGTAATTCCTCCTTCAATTTCAAGGTGTCTATTTCTTTCTAATTGTAGTATAATGGAACGGAAAAACCTATGGTAGTGAGTGTTGTCAGAATGTGAGATGACAAATGTCATAAAAGCAACGAGGGGGGGGCGAAAGGATGATAAGGATTTTAGACAAAGGGAATCCTGTTTGGGTTAGGAGCAGTCCTGCTGTTTCAAAGACAGGAATTTGTGATACCGGTAGTCGTGCTTTTGACGGCATTGATCTTTTCGTCTTTTAGCCTTTATCTTACGGATGCAAAAATTCTTGGAATTTTGTGGATGGGATATCTGGTGTTGTGTGTGATCCGTCCCGAATTTTCGTATTTTTTACCATTATTATTGTATGACAGCATGTGGTACTCATTTTACTGGGGACTTGCGGGAGTGCTGTTTTATTATCCGGCAAGAGAAATCTATACGGGATGGATGAGTATGCTCTGGCTTGTTGACAGCATTTCTTGCCGTTTATATGGCATATAAGAGTGAAAAAAAAACGACAGACTGGATGCGGATATCATTCATTTGCGGGATACCGATACGGAACTGAAACTGGTGATGGAGCAGCGAAACCGTGAATTATTGGAAAAACAGGACAATGAGATCTATCTGGCGACTTTGAGAGAACGTAACCGTATTGCAAGGGAGATCCATGACAATGTAGGACATATGTTGTCGCGTTCTATTTTACAGGTGGGAGCACTTGCTACCATTTGTAAGGAAGAAACGATCCGGCAGCAGTTAGCAGGGATTAATGATACGCTGAATCAGGCGATGAACAGTATCCGGGAAAGCGTGCATGATCTGCACGATGATGCGATCGATCTGCGGCAGGCGGCATATGAAGCGGTAAAGGATATGAGAAAAAATTATGATGTCCATATCGAGTATGATATGTCTGCCCACATCCCGCGCAATGTCAAGTACTGTTTTATTGCGATTGTCAAAGAAGGAATGTCGAATATCATAAAAACACAGCAATGCAGATAAGGTGGAGATTATTTTCAGGGAACATCCGGGATTTTACCAGCTCTGCATTGAGGATAACGGTAGTGTCAGTCACAGCGTGGAAGAGTCAGACCACGGGATCGGAATCTCTAATATGAGAGAACGGGTTGAGGCACTGGGGGGAACACTCAATATCCGACAGAAGAACGGATTTCGGATTTTTGCAACGGTGCGCAAAGAGATGGAGGAGACAGAATGAGGACAGTAATTGTAGACGATGACGGTCTGGTAGCAATTTCATTAAAAACAATATTAGAAGCACAGGGGATTGAAGTGGCAGCAACCGGCAACGACGGAAAAGAAGCGATCGAGCTGTATCATCAGTATCATCCGGACGTATTGCTGATGGATATCCAGATGAAAGAGATGAGCGGTTTAGAGGCAGCGGAACAGATCCTTATAGAAGATGCAGAGGCGAAGATTTTTATTTTTGACAACGTTTTCGGATGATGAATATATTGTAAAGGCTTTGAACATCGGGGCAAAGGGTTATATTTTAAAGCAGGATTTTGAAGGGATCGCGCCGGCAATGCAGGCAGTTGAACGCGGGCAGAGTGTGTTTGGAGGAGAAATCGTGCATAAGATCCCGGTTCTGATGCAGAGTAAAAAGAAGAGTTTGATTATGAAAAAATATGACATCAGTGAAAAAAGAGCAGGAGATTATAGAGCAGGTGGCACTTGGAAAAAGCAACCGGGAAATTGCAGGAGAACTTTTTTTGAGTGAAGGAACGGTAAGGGAATTATATCAGTTCGGTGTTAGATAAGCTGTCGCTTCGTGACCGGACACAGCTGGCAATTTTTTATTATCAGAATGTAAGATAATATAAGATAGATAAAGGAGACAAGTTTTATGATTTTTGAGTCACATGCACATTATGATGACAGTAAATTTGACGATGACAGGGAAGAATTGTTATCCTCTATGCAGGAAAACGGGGATTGAAAAAATCATCAATATCGGATGCAGTATCGAAAGCTGTAAATCCACTTTGGAGCTGACGAAGCAATATCCGTTTGTCTATGGGGCAATGGGAATCCATCCGAGTGATATTGGAGATTTGAATGAAGATACTTTTTTATGGCTGAAGGAGCAGGTAAAAAAAGGAAAAGGTGGTTGCAGTCGGGGAAATCGGACTGGACTATTACTGGGATAAGGAAGAGGAAGTACAAAAAAATCAGCGTATCTGGTTCCGGCGGCAGTTAGAGTTAGCAAAAGAGAGCAATCTTCCGGTCATTATCCATTCGAGGGATGCGGCAGCAGATACGATGGAGATCATGAAGGAAGCACATGTGCAGGGAATCAAAGGAGTTATTCATTGTTTTTCCTATTCTAAGGAACAGGCGCAGGAATATGTGAAAATGGGATATTATATCGGAGTCGGTGGAGTCGCCACTTTATAAAAATGCAAAGAAATTAAAGAGGTCATTGAAACGATTCCGTTAGAGAAAATCTTATTGGAAACAGATTGTCCGTATATGGCACCGGAACCGTACCGGGGCAGGAGGAATTCGTCACTTTATCTGCCTTATGTCGTAGAGAAGATTGCCGGGTTAAAAGGTGTGACAGCGAAGGAAGTAGAAGAAGTTACCTATCGGAATGCAGAGCAGTTGTTTTTAGGAAAGTAAAAGGAGAAGTATGGCAACATTAGGAAATCCACAAAATACCATTGCGGTATTACAAAAAATATAAATTTAATTTTCAGAAAAAAATTCGGACAGAACTTTTTTGATCGATACGCATGTACTGGATAAGATCATTGATGCGGCGGGAATTACAAAGGAGGACTTTGTCTTAGAGATTGGTCCGGGAATTGGTACGATGACACAATACCTCTGTGAAAATGCAAGGGAAGTGGTTGCGGTAGAGATTGATAAAAATCTGATCCCGATATTAGAAGATACTTTGAGTGATTACCGGAATGTCACGGTGATCAATCAGGATATTTTAAAGCTGGATATTCCGGCGTTGGCAAAAGAGAAAAATGACGGGAAACCAATTAAGGTGGTTGCAAATCTTCCATATTACATTACGACACCGATCATTATGGGACTTTTTGAGAGCCATGTGCCGATCGACAGTATTACGATCATGGTACAGAAAGAGGTGGCTGACCGGATGCAGGTAGGACCGGGAACAAAAGACTATGGTGCCTTATCTTTAGCAGTGCAGTACTATGCAAAGCCGGAAATCGTTGCGAATGTACCGCCGAACTGCTTTATGCCAAGACCGAAGGTTGGCTCGGCAGTGATCCGTCTGACCAGACATGAGCAATGTCCGGTAGAAGTAGAGGATGAAAAGTTCATGTTCCGTGTGATCCGTGCATCATTTAACCAGAGAAGAAAGACCTTAGCCAACGGACTGAATAATGCACCTGATATTCAGGTATCCAAGGGAAGATATTGCAAAGGCTTTAGAGGAATTGGGAGTTGGGCGGCAGGCATCCGCGGAGAGACACTGACCTTAGAGCAATTTGCACGGCTTAGCAATATTTTAAAAAAATATATGTAAAAACTATGCAGAAGAACTATTGAACTCCACAATATCTTTTCGGAAACGTTTCGGCAGATTCTGGTTTTGCAGGGCAGGATTTTTTCTTGCATCGATCGCAATACTTTCAAAGAAGCCTTTCCAGAGTTTTTGGTATTCCAGTTCCATAGAGGAATAGTCTGTGATCATATCGGCATTGAGATCGGAAGCATCTGTTAATACACAGGGGCTTCCTTTTTTATGCAGTACCGCTAACTGCCTGCCTTCGTCATAGATCATAAAGTTTTCCTGTGGCAGCCGGTCACTGAAATGGCCTGCTAACAGAAGCAGGATATTGTGCTTTGGGTGTACCGTGGCAATTAAAACGCCATTTTTTAATTCTTCAAACCGTAGAAAGCCGAGCAGATGATGTGCTGCGTTTCCGGCAGCACGGGCAAGGGAAAAAGACTTCATGGACATAGGGTTCTGCTAAGTAATCCGGTAGACGGCTTCCATCGGGAATTGCAAGTCCAAGGACAATACTCTTATATACGGCATCGGCTTTGTCCATCGGATGCCGTTTGCTGACGCATTTCTCATCAGAGATGACAGCCTGATAGAGGATCGAATAGACTTCTTCACCCAGGCATTGCTTTTAAGGTTCTGCTTACTTTCTCACTCTTTTTGTAAATCCGGTGTGACATCCCGGTAAGTGCAGAACAGATCATAGTTCTCTTCTCCGGTGTGGATCTGCAGGGAAATATTGTTGTGTCCAAGGCGGCTCTCCCAGGCATCGTAGACACCGGTAAAAATACCTTCGGGAGAATCCTCACATAAAAAAACATACATAATAAAGCTCCTTATCCATAGGCCAGATGTGACAGCCCACACAGGATCATCCTAGGATATCGGAGAGTGTAAGCTGTTCATAGCCCTGATTTCGTAATTCTTTTTGGTACCATGGTCCGGTCAGAAACAAGATTGCGCACGATATAATCTTCGTCTAATTTTGTGGGATACATCATTCTGCCGGAACAGGTAATAAAATATAATGCCCGCCTTAAGACGACCCCCATCCGTTTTAGATCATTAAAACCAAGATTTGCGTGCCGTCTTGCTCGTATGATCCGTTGGGCTGATTTGTAACCAATGCCCGGAACACGCAGCAGTGTGCGATAATCTGCCTTTTGGATCTCGACCGGAAAATATTCTAAATGACGGACTGCCCAGTCGCACTTCGGGTCGAGATAAATGTTAAAGTCAGGCCTTGCCTCGCTTAACAGTTCATCTACATGAAAATGGTAATAGCGCAACAGCCAGTCTGCCTGATAAAGACGGTGTTCCCGCAAAAGAGGCGGTCCACCGGGCAGCATAGGGAGATTGGCATCCTCATTCACGTTGATAAAAGCAGAATAAAAGACACGCTTTAGGGAGAACTTGTCATAAAGCTGTTCTGCAACACTCATGATCTGGTAGTCATTTTCCGGGGTTGCACCAATGATCATCTGAGTACTCTGTCCGGCAGGAACAAACTTTGGAGCAGAGCGGTACAGTGCCAGTTCTTCTTTGTTCTCCGTGATACCGTTCTGGATCTGCCGCATAGGTTTTAAGATCGTCCGGCGGGATTTATAAGGTGCTAATTTTTTTTTTAATGCATTGGCAGTCGGCAGCTCTAAATTAATGCTCATACGGTCAGCTAAATATCCGGTTCTCTGGACTAAGAGCGGATCAGCACCCGGAATTGCCTTCACATGAATATATCCGTTGAAATGGTATTTGTTACGCAGCAAAAAATAAAGTCTGATAGATCAATTCCATCGTGTAGTTCGGACTGATCAGAATCCCGGAACTCAAAAAAGTCCTTCGATATAATTCCTGCGGTAAAATTCTAAGGTAATGGTGCAGATTTCTTCCGGCGTGAAAGAAGCACGACGCACATCATTGTTGCAGTTGTTCAAACAATAAGTTGGCACAGTTAAAAATACATTCATTGGTAAACAGTATTTTTTAAGAGGGAGACACAGCGTCCGTCAGCAGAAAAAAGTGTGGCAGATGCCCGGTGCAAGGCAATTCCCCATTCCGGTCTTGTTCCCGGAACGGTCTACGCCGCTGGATGTACAGGCAACATCATATTTTGCTGCGTCTGATAAAATGGTCAATTTTTCAAAAAGCGTCATATCCATTGCAATTTGCATAGCGTCCCTCCATAAAACACAAACAAATGTTCTGAAATAAGAATAGCACAGAAGAGAGAAAAAATCAAGAACAAACGTTCTGGAATAAAAGGAATTTTTTCCCATATACTAAAACGGGATGAAATTGTCCTATGAGTCAGGAGGGTCTATGTGAAAAAAAAAATTAAAGCTGATTTTCTCCTGTGTTCTGATCCTGATCTGTCTGCCGTATTTTTGTAACTTATTGTTTTCAGGGAGAGCCGGCAAAGGCAACCGTCAAAACGGATGAAAGTATTTGAGATTGCAGGAATCCTTGCTTCACAGGTTCCGGTTACGGTGGAAGAAGAGGCGCTCAAAGCACAGGCGGTCATTGTGCGGACACAACTGCAATGGTGCAAAGAGAATAAAAAAGGAAGCACCGAAGCCGCTTTCAAAAAAGGAGATGGAGCAGCTTTGGGGGCAGGAAAAATATTATGAATTTTATGAAAAAATGATTCGGGCTGCCGGGGACACGAATGGGCAGGTTATGACGTTTGGAGGGAAGGTCATCAATCCGTCTTTTTCATAAGGTCAGTGCGGGAATGACCAGGGACGGAAGCCAGATTTATAAGGATACACCGTATCTTTTGAGTGTGAAAAGTTCGGAGGATGTCTTATCGGAGGACTATTTGAGCGTGAAATTTTTTCACAAAGAAGGAATTTGAGGAAAAATTGGCGGGGGTATTACAAAATAAAGAAGAAGATCCTAAAGAAATTGAGGCATATCTGAACACGTTTACGATCCAGCGGGATGGAGCAGAATATGTCACAGAATTAAAAAAAAAAGATGGGAATACAATAGATGTCGATGCATTTGTGCAGGCATTTGAGCTGCCGTCGCCCTGTTTTTTTTGAAAGAGATGGACGGACACATCCGCATTGTGATAAAGGGGTGTGGTCATGGTTACGGACTCAGTCAGTACGGTGCAGGGGATATGGCAAAAAAATAAGAAATCTTATGAAGAAATTCTAAAATATTATTTTTCCGGTATTAAAATCTAAAAAATGGGGAAACACTAACATTATCAAATGTAGATAATGGATGGTGAAGAAATGAAAAAAAAGGAGTATATTATCGCCGGCTCACTTTTGAGTCTTGCCATTGTAGGAATGGTATTTGCCTATAACACGGAGTCGGGAGATAAGAAATCACAGGAAAAAAGAGGAGCAGCAGGTTGCTTTTCAGGAGGTCGAAAAAAGACAAAGGAGACCGCAAAGGACGAAGTGGAAGATGTGTCCAGCATTTTAAAAGCGAAAAGAAAAAAAAAAGAAGAACAAAAGCAGGAGCAGAAGCAGAAAGCAGAGACACAGAAGGAAGAAGTGAATGTAGCAAAAGGAAGAACCGAAGGTGCAGGAGACAGCAAGTAAGCCATCCGCACTGACTTTTAAGGGAGAGCTCGCATGGCCGGCAGCCGAAGAAGGTAAAGTGATCATGAACTACAGCATGGATCAGACGGTTTATTTTAAATCGTTAGACCAGTACCGTTATAACCCGGCAGTCATCATCGGAGCAAAGGTGAACGATAAGGTGACATCAGCGGCAGCCGGAAGTGTTTTTAGATGTTTCTAATAATGAAGTAACCGGATGCACCGTTACCATGAATTTAGGCGACGGATACAAAGCAATCTACGGACAGTTGAAAGAAGTAAGCAAAAAAGCAGGAGATTATGTTGCTCGGGAGAGGTCATTGGCTATATCAGTGAACCGACAAAATATTACTCAGAAGAGGGCAGCAACTTATATTTTGAACTGCAAAAAGATGACCAGCCGGTAGACCCAATGGGTTATTTCAAGTAATTCTTGAACGGTGTTCGGAAGTCTGCTATAATATATCAGATATTGTGTTCGGCGGTGGAATACACCGTCGATTTTCATGCTCTTTAAAAAAGAAATTTTCTGAACAGATATTTGTAAAAAAGAGGCGTAAGATGAATTATACATACATTCTGCAATGTGCAGATGGAACCTATTATACCGGTTGGACGAACAATTTAGAAAAAAAAGGGTCGAGGACCATAATCAGAACAGGGGAGCAAAATATACGCGGGGTCGGACACCGGTAAAGCTGGTATACAGTGAAACATTTGAGACCAAAAGCGAAGCCTTAAAAAGAGAGGCGGCGATCAAACGACTCAGCCGCAGCGAAAAAGAGGCATTGATCGCGAAACAGCATAAGGAGAATTGATGGAAACAGTTAGATTTGACGAATTAGAGTTACAGCCGCAGATTTTAAGAGGGATCAAGGCAATGGGGATTTGAGGAGGCAACCCCCGATCCAGAGTCAGGCAATTCCGGTTGTGATGAGCGGCAGTGATGTCATCGGTCAGGCACAGACCGGAACAGGAAAAACAGCAGCATTTGGAATCCCGATCTTACAGACCGTAGACCCTTCTAATAAGAAGACACAGGTGATCATCCTCTCACCGACGAGAGAGCTTGCCATACAGGTAGCCGATGAGATCCGTGCTCTGGCAAAAATATATGCACGGTGTCAAGGTACTTCCGGTTTATGGCGGTCAGGAGATCAGCAAGCAGATCCGCTCGTTAAAAGGCGGAGCCAGATCATCATCGGTACACCGGGAAGAGTCATGGATCACCTTCGCCGAAGAACGATCCGTTGTGATCATGTCAACAAAATTGTCTTAGACGAAGCAGACGAAATGTTAAATATGGGGTTTCGTGAGGATATCGAGACCATTTTAGAATATATTCGGAACCGCATCAGACGATTCTTTTTTCTGCAACGATTGCCGAAACCGATCTTAGAGATCACGAAAAAAGTATCAAAAAGGATGCAGTCACGATTAAGGTGGTAAAAAAGGAACTGACCGTACCGAGCATTGACCAGTTCTACTATGATGTGAAGAGAAAAGAAAAAATTGACGTGTTATCCAGACTTTTAGATTATTACGATCCGAAGCTGTCCTTAGTGTTCTGTAACACAAAACGTAAGGTAGACGAACTGACGAATGAGCTTCAGGGCAGAGGATATTTTGCGGAAGGTCTGCATGGTGACATGAAGCAGTCCCAGCGTGACCGCGTTATGAATAATTTCCGAAAGGGAAAAACAGATATTCTTGTGGCGACGGATGTAGCAGCAAGAGGAATCGACGTAGACGATGTGGAGGCAGTTTTTAACTATGATATTCCACAGGATGACGAGTATTATGTACACCGTATCGGAAGAACCGGACGTGCCGGAAGGACCGGTCGGGCATTTACATTTGTAAAAAGGGAAAAGAAGTCCTACAAACTCAAGGACATCCAGCGTTATTGCAAGACCAAGATTTTAGCGCAGCCGATCCCGTCCAGTCAGGATGTTGCGATGATCAAGGCAGAAAAGATCATGGAGCGGATTGGAAATATCATCGAGGAAGAAGACTTAAGCAAGACGATCAATTTCATTGAGCAGGCGATCAATGAATCCGATGACCTGACCGCAATGGACATTGCAGCAGCATTTTTATTAGATGCCCTTGGAACACAGGAAGGAAATGTTACAGGCAGCAGTGACTATGATTTTGAGAATACCGGTGCAGAAGAGGGGCATGGTCAGACTCTTTATCAATATCGGAAAAAAACAGCGTGTAAAGCCGGGTGACATCTTAGGTGCGGTTGCAGGTGAGACCGGAATGCCGGGAAGTCTGGTAGGTGCGATCGATATGTATGATAAGTATACATTCGTGGAAGTGCCGAAGGAATACGGAAGAGAAGTCTTAGAAGCGATGAAAAATGCGAAGATCAAAGGAAAATCCATCAATATGGAGCCGGCGAATCAGAAATAGTGTAAAGATTGTGTCTTTTTCCTATGCAAGAAAAATTTTCAATGCCGCAGGAGAAGAAGTATGCTATAATGAGCGAAAGAAAATTTGGAAGTAAATAGCATTTTAACATTTAAAGTAAATTGGAGGTTATTATGGAAAGCTTAGTTATCTGGTATCAAAATTCATTAGGAAGCTTTATGCCAAAAAAGTCTTTATTTTTCTGGTATCAATGCTGCCCCTGATTGAATTACGAGGCGGACTGATTATTGCATCTTTACTGAAGGTGCCGTTGATGCAGGCAAATAATATCTGTATTCTTGGAAATATTCTTCCGATACCGTTTATTCTGTTGTTTATTAAGAAGATTTTTGAATTTATGAAAAAACATAATATTTTGAAAAAAATTTGGTATACAAGTTAGAGGACAGAGCCGCAAAGAAATCGAGTGGCGTGGAAAAGGGAGAATTTATTTTCCTGTTGTTGCTGTTTGTTGGAATCCCGCTTCCGGGCACCGGTGCATGGACCGGTTCTCTGATCGCTTCTTTTATTAGAGTTCGATATTAAAAAAGCATCTCTTTGCGATTTTGATCGGAATCATTTTAGCAGCGATCATCATGGATATTGTATCTTATGGAGTGCTGGGAAGTCTGGTTAGTTAGTGATAAACTAAGAACATAGAAGCTGTAGGAACAAGAGTCCATATCGGTTGATATGGACTCTTTCCGTTCAAAGAGAGGATTAATTTTTTATTTGCTTTATCGCCTAGCATTAAATTTGGATTTACATCTTTTAATTTTTCTTTTGCCTTATTTTTTTTTTAATAGTATATTCATTTGTGAATGTGCAATATTTCTTAATTTCTGAAAACGTTCTTCTTGTAATAAACCGTCCTTTATCAATTCTGCGTTCTGGCTTTCAAGATTGATAAGAATAATTAATTCTTCTGCTGATGCATAATCTCTAATATTTTCACCTCTTTTTGCTTCGTCGGGATGTTCGCTTCTCCATTCCCATGCTTTTTTTCCAAACAAAGCAACATTAATCATATCTGCTTCGTTTGCAAATTTATAGCCTTTTTTCCTGTTCGGTCAGACTGTCTGTAATCAAATACTTTTGTACCGCATCAGTGTGGATATGATAATTAATTTTTGATAAAGCTCGTTTTTCATCCCATCCAATAGCTTTTCTCTCAGATTCATCTTTCTTTAAACGCTGATAATCTTTAATGATGTATAATTTGAATTCCGGTGAAATCCAAGAGGCAAATTCAAAAGCTATATCAGTGTGAGCATATGTTCCGCCTCCATATCTTCCTGATTTTGAAATTATACCAATGGCATTTGTGGTTTTTATCCATTGTTGTGGAGACATAGTAAATGCGTTAGAACCTGATTCATTTTTAAAGTGGTCGAATTCGACCACTTTAAAATTAGAATTATGTATCTGCTCCCCATAGCCCTAGAAATTCAATGGTGCTCCTTAGTCTCAGCCAATTTTTTAACAACATCTGCAGGAGATGTCGAATTTTTATACTTGGCTATATCCGTTAGACAGATATATGCGTTTTCATCTATTGTATTTCCAATTACGCCTATTTCTACTCCATTTGCGTTTATCTTAGATGTCGGTAATATAAAATCTCCCCTTTAATTAATATGATATATTGTAATATTATGTACTATCAGTACATGGTAGTCAATATAAAATTATTGCATTGGAGAAACGAAAATCTCGAATGAGATAATATACAAATATAAAACATTAAGATATAATGAAGGGAGTGAGAAGAACGTGAAAGGAGCATCTCCATGAAAGTAACCATTGTCGTAGACAATATTGAACACGCAGGGATTCCCGGCGAGTGGGGATTTTGTGCCTACATAGAGCAGAACGGAAAGAAGCTGCTGTTAGATACCGGGGCATCTAACCTGTTTGCAGACAATGCGGAAAAAAATTAAATATAGATTTAAAAGATGTGGATTTTGCGGTATTATCGCATGCACATTATGACCATGCCAATGGGATGGAAAAATTCTTTTTGAAATCAATGAGAAGGCACCGTTTTATTTGCAGGAAGGATGCGGCGAAAACTGCTATTTTAAGAAAGGCTTTGTCAGAAAATATATTGGGATTCCGAAGGGGATTACGAAAAGATATCAGGATAGAATCAAATATGTTTCCGGGATTTGTCCGATTGCAGAGGGAATTTATCTGGTGTCACATTCCACGCCGCATTTAGAACAGATCGGGAAAAAAAAGAGATGATGTACCAAAAGACAAAGCTGGGCTGGAAACCGGATACTTTTTTGCCATGAGCAGAGTCTGGTACTGGATACGGACAGCGGTTTTAGTCATCTTCAACAGTTGTTCCCACGGAGGTGTTGTGAATATCATTAATGAGGTAAAAGCTGCATTTCCGGAACAAAAAATTACTGCATTAATTGGAGGTTTTCACATCTTCAGACATCCGGAAGCGGCAATCCGGGAGCTCGCAAAATTAATAAAAGAAACAGGAATTCAGTGTATTTACACCGGACATTGCTCGAAGGAAAGAGGTTATAGAATTTTAAGAGAAGAGCTTGGGGACATGGCAGGTCAGTTCTATGTCGGAATGGAATTAGAGTTCTAGCACATGTTCTGATATGCCGGATAGAATCAAAATGTGAGGTACTAATCAATGGAGAGAGAACATAACGAGATCAACATTCGTGTTGCCACGGTGGAGGATGCACAGCAGATTTTACAAATCTATGCACCTTATATAGAAAAAAACGGCAATTACATTTGAATATGAAGTCCCTGCATTAGAGGAATTTCGTGGAAGGATACAACATACCTTAAAGAAATATCCATATCTGGTTGCAGAAGAAGCAGGTGAGATTTTTAGGGTATGCCTATACGGGACCGTTCAAGGAACGTGCAGCGTATGACTGGGCAGTGGAAACCACGATTTATGTAAAAAGAGGACAAAAAGCAAAGAGGAATTGGCAAGCTGCTGTATCAGGCACTTGAAGAAATTTCAAAGGCTCAAAATATATTGAATATGAATGCCTGCATAGCTTATCCCGAAAATGAGGATGAACACCTGACAAAAAACAGTGTGCAATTTCATGAGCATTTAGGGTATCAGATGGTAGGAACATTTCATCAATGTGGTTACAAGTTTGAAACATGGTATCATATGGTCTGGATGGAAAAATTTATCGGGGAACACCAAGTGCCGCCGGCTGAGGTGATTCCCTTTGCGGATATGGAGGATATGAATTGGAGGTCAGGAAAGATATGAATCATAAAGAGGAGTTGAACGTAGACGAGGGTCTGCGTGGCAACGAACAGATAGAAGAGGCAATCGCAGCACTTCAACAGGAGCCGTCTCAGGAAATGTTAGCACATACACTGACGTGCATACGCAGACGTATGAATGAAAATGGACAGGTCATCATAGCAGTAGAACCTCCGGTTGGAGATCAGGGGATGCAGGGGTGCAGGCGGTTCAGACAGATGACGGAGCGAACTGGTGGGTGGCATTTACCGGATTTGAAGAAGAGATAAAAGGAAGTGAAGGAGTCATGTCCACCTTTTTAACCGATATGGGACATCTGTTTACTTCTGCTTTAGAAGTAGAGGAGATTAGTGGTATCATACTGAATCCGTGGAACCGAACATTAATGTTAAATAAAAAAATTAATAAATATTATATTGGGAAATTGTTAAAGGAAAACGAAATGGCGTTATTGATTGACAAAAAGAAGAACAATTCCTTTATACTAAAATGAAGAGGTGTGATTCGTGAAAAAAGCAGAAGATTCCCAATTAAATTATAATGAAGAAGCCGTGACATGCGTAAAAAAAAATGAGATGATACCGGATGAATATGTGACGAAGCTGGCATCCTTTTTTAAGTCGGTCAGCGAGGAGAACCGGGTGCGGATGATTTTCGCCTTATCAAGCGGGGAGATGTGTGTGAATGACATTGCAGCGGGCGCTTGGCATTTCCCAATCTCTGGTGTCCCATCAGTTAAAACTGTTAAAGCTCGAAGGACAGGTGAAATCCCGAAGAGAGGGAAAGAATGTATACTATTCTCTGGATGATCAGCATGTAGTAGACATTTTTGAAGAGGCATTAAAGCACATTATGCATCGCATGGAAGAGGAATAAGTCCTGATTAGTAATGTGAAGGAGGAGTTAGAGCCGGAGGGCTACATTTTAAAACCGATTGACGGAAAGAAGTTAATAGAACGCATTGAGAATTGTTTTCAGAGCGGGGGTAACGTATGATAAAAATGCAGACAGCGCTATTAATACTGACAGTATTTATTGCCTGTCTGTATTTTAGTGCAAAAAAAAAAAAAATGATATCAATCACAAGCTGTTCAGCAGTATGCTGATTATGGGAATCGTAAACCTGACCTTTGACATCGTGACCGTTTATACCGTGAATCATTTAGAAGAAGTTTCACCGGTTGTCAATCGGGTATGCCACGATATTTTTATCTGATCCTGACTATTTCTTATGTGATACGCTACCGCTCGAAACTGAGCCAGAAGAAGCGTATTCTCATTCTGATACCAATGGCGGTAGAAATTGCAGTTTCAGTCTATCAGCTTTTTATCCGGTCAGTCTGATTAGTGGTTTTGGTATTTTTCTGATTATGTTTTCGATTTATTTGATCCATGAAAGCCAGGATATCCAGATGGCGGAAGAACTGAAAGAGGCAAAGGCAAAAAGCCGAGCAGGCAAAATCAGATTTTTTAGCAAGTATGTCCCATGAGATACGAACCCCAATCAATGCCATTATCGGTATGGATGAGATGATTCTGCGGGAATATGAAGATGAAACCCTGCATCGGATGCGGAGTATGGGAGATATTCCGTGTAAAGATATGCCGGTGATTATTCTGACTGCAAATGCAGTAACCGGGGCAAGAGAGGAATATTTAGAAGAGGGATTTACGTTTTTTTTAGCAAAACCGATTGACAGTAACGCATCTTGAAAAATGCTATGCACCTACCTTCCGAAAGAATTATTAGAAGAAGGTATGCCACAGGAGCATCAGGACAGCAGCAAAAAAAAGAGGAAACCGTATCGAAAGATATTTTAGATGTAGATTGTGGAATGGGGCTGATTGATGGAGTGATGAATGAGAGTTAATTATTGATTATAAAGTTCAGATGACAAATGTTGTATCTAACCGACCAGTCAGACGCTCACACAAAGGAATATTCCCAGTTTCCTTGTGCAGAACATTCCAATGAACCTCTGAAACCGGAAATCGTGTTCGCCGATGGACTCCACGATTTCCTGAGTTTCATTTCCATTGCACAAAAGAAACTTTTCATATTCCTTTGTGGGAGCTGTGAATAGGCGGCTATAGAACCGTATTTGTCATCTGAAACTTATTGAGAAAAGCTCTCATTTATTTTGAGTGAAATTTAATAGAAGTAGTTGACAAATGGAAATAATAAGAATATTATAAGGATAAACATATGAATAGATGTTCAAATGAACAGATAATAAAATGATTAACAATAAGAAGAGAGGAGTCGATTTTATGAATAAAGAATTACATGAACATGAACATCATCACGATGATGGCTGTTGCTGTGGACATGAGCATGAACATCATCACGATGACGATTGCTGCTGTGGACATGAGCATCACGAACACGACCACCATGAGCATCACCACGTTGCAGAGAATATTCCGGCAGACCACAAGACAAAGGTTTATACCATTGAAAATCTGGGTTGTGCCAACTGTGCCGCAAAGATGGAGAGCCGGATTAACCAGTTAGAGGAGGTATCCGATGCGACCATTACGTTTGCAACAAAACAGCTTCGTGTCAGTGCAAAAGAATCCGGATGCCTTATTAAATGAGATACAGGAAATCTGTGCAGGCATTGAGGTCGGAGTACAGGTTGTAGAGAAAAAAAAGAGCAGCGTCAGAATACCGCACAGAAGCGGGAGAGAAAAGCAGAAGCAGAAAAAAAGAACTGTATACCATTATCGCAGGAGCCGTATTATTCTTAGGTACGGTGCTGGTAAATGAAGTGATGGGTTACGAGGATTACAGTTTTCCATTCTTTTGGCATTTGCAGTATCCTACCTGATCTTAGGTGGAGAGGTTCTTTTAAGTGCCGGTAAAAAATATTTTAAAAGGTCAGATGTTTGATGAGAACTTCTTAATGAGTATTGCGACAATCGGAGCATTTGCCATTCACAAATATCCGGAAGCAGTCGGCGTTATGCTGTTCTTTAGAATCGGAGAATTTTTTTGAAGATGTGGCAGTTGAAAAGAGCCGAAGTCAGATCATGGAGGCAGTGGATTTAAGACCGGAAGTAGTCCTTTTAGAAAAAGACGGTCAGATCACTGAAATCCCTGCGGAAGAGGCAAAAGCAGGAGATATCGTACAGGTACGTCCGGGCGACCGTATTCCGTTAGATGGAGTTGTCATTGAAGGCGAGAGCCGTATTGGATACTTCCGCAGTTACAGGAGAGCCGGTGCCGGTAGCAGTCCGAGAGGGTTCTGAGGCAGTTTCCGGGTGTGTCAATATTTTCGGGACTGTTACGCATCCGCGTAGAAAAACCGTTAGAAGAATCCATGGTCAGCAGGATCTTAAATTCGGTAGAAAATGCAGCAGCAGGCAAACCGAAGATTGACCATTTTATTACAAGATTCGCAAGAGTCTATACACCGATCGTAGTTGCGCTGGCATTGTTTACGGCGATCGCCATTCCGTTGATCACAGGTCAGGAATTTTATCCTTGGATCTACACAGCATTGAGTTTTCTGGTAATGAGCTGCCCATGTGCAGTGGTACTGAGTGTTCCGCTTGCATTTTTCTGCGGGATCGGAGCAGGTTCTAAACGTGGAATCCTTTTTAAAGGCGGAGTTGCCATTGAGGCATTGAAAAATGTAAAAGCAGTTGTTATGGATAAGACGGGAACTATTACCAAAGGAAACTTCGATGTACAGAAGGTACTGACACAGGATGAGTGGTCAGAAGAAGCAGTGTTATCCATGGCGGCAGCCTGTGAAAGTGCATCGACACATCCGATTGCAGTCAGCATTGTAACAGCAGCAAAAAAATAAAAATCTTTCGATCGAAAAACCAAGTGAGATTGAAGAAATTTCCGGTAAAGGAATCCGTGCCATCCAGAACGGCAGACAGCTTTTTTTATGTGGAAATGTGAAGCTGATGCAGGCATTTGATGTGGATTTAAGTTCTATCAAAAAAAAGAAGGAAGCGCTTCTGAAGTACTTTTTAGCCGTAGATAAAAATTACGCAGGATGCATCATCGTTTCCGACTTTTAAAAGAAGAAGCACCACAGGCGATCGCTCGAATCAAGGGACAGAACTTAAAGACAGTTATGTTAACCGGAGATGCGGTAGAAAGTGCAGAGAAAATTGCAGCATTAGCAGGTGTGGAAGAAGTTCATGCAAGACTGCTCCCGGAAGATAAACTTTCCGAGCTTCAAAAAATCCGTGAAAAAGACGGAAGCGTGATGTTTGTCGGTGATGGCATCAACGATGCACCGGTACTTGCAGGAGCAGATGTCGGAGCAGCGATGGGAAGTGGAGCAGATGCAGCGATTGAGGCAGCAGACGTTGTATTTATGAATTCGAACATGGATGCAATCCCGCAGGCGATCGCACTTGCAAATAAGACCGGAGCGGTAGCAATGCAAAACGTGATCTTTGCGATTGGAATCAAAGTAATCGTTATGATCTTAGGACTGACAGGAATCTATACCAATATGTGGTTAGCAGTATTCGCCGATACAGGTGTTGCATTCTTATGTATTTTGAATTCGATCCGAATTTTACGTCAGAAGTAATACAAAAAAATATAAGATTGCAATTTGACAGAAGGGAAACAGGAAACAAAATAAAATTTCTGCATATACTAAAGCCTGGAGGTATTGTATATGCAGAGAAATTGTACAACAAATTAAAAAAATGGGAAATCGCAGAATTTATATTTATCGCCATCGTGGGAACGCTGCTTCATTTTGTCTATGACTGGAGCGGACAGAATCCGGCGGTGGGCATTATCGCGCCGGTCAGTGAGAGTACATGGGAACATTTAAAGCTGCTCTTTATGCCGGCACTTTTATTTACACTGATACAGGAGGCAGTGATTGGCAAAGATTATCCGTGTCTATTGACGCAAAAAGCAAAAGCCGTCTTAGCGGGTATGGCGTGGATCGTCGTAGGATTTTATACCTATACCGGCGTTTGGGGGAAAGATGTGGCATGGATAGATATTCTCTTGTTTTACACCGCAGTGGCATTGTATACATGGCTTTCTAAACACAGTATAGAAAAAGAGAAAAAATACTGCAATGCAGGAGTGGGAACGGCAGTCTTTGTGCTGACATTTATCCTGTTTTTGGTGTTCACGGTACAACCGCCAAAGATCGGACTGTTTCAGGACCCGCAGATGGGAAGTGTGAACGTAAGTAAAATGCTTGTTTAGAAAATATTTAGAAATTCCCCTATCGCAGTTTAGGAATGTGTTATAAAATATAAAAAAATTGTGATAAAATGAGGGGAATAAAAATGACGATCAGAAAAAAGACTATCGAGAACCAATACAAGGATTTTGCTGTTTGCGCTGTTATCGCTGTTAGTGATCGGTGTATTTATTATAGAGATTTTTGAAAAAAACCTATTTAGAGCAGGCGATCAACTATGTAAAATTACAGGATCATTCCGTAGAACTGGTAGATTTTTTGGATGAATATCAATTTTCGGAGGATGAGATCGGAACACTCGGAAAAAGATCCGGAGCTATGGTCACAACTTTTATATCGCAAAAAGACAGGCAAAGAGTCAGTACGGATTTTTCTACAAAACAGCTTCGGGAGATGCAGTATTTAGATTCCTATGTTACCATCAATGAGCCGGCAGATGTATTTGTCTGGCGGACGGCAACGATGATCTTTAAAAGTTATGAGGACAGAGACCGGAACCTATCAGGTGGTAGCGCTCCGCAATGATGAGAACACCAGACAGATCAATCCGAACAGGGAGACATATCGGTGGCTGATACCTATCTTTACGGCGATCGGTGTTCTGGCGATTGCGATCATTGTGGGGATCAGCAGATATTTCAGCCGGAAGTTAGAAAACAGGATCATGGAGCCGATCGAAAAGCTGATCGATGCGGCAAACCGTGTTGAGGATGGAAATTTTGAAGAGCATGTGGAATATGAGGGAGAGGAAGAGTTTGAAAAACTCTGCCATTCCTTTAACACCATGCAGGACAGTCTTGCGGCGGGCGTTGACCGGGCAGAAGAATATGATAAGGCAAAGACAGAGATGATCGCCGGAATGTCTCACGACCTTCGGACACCGCTGACCTCGATTAAAGGTTATATCAAAGGAGTCAAAGACGGAGTTGCCAATACACCACAGAAGCAGGAGCAGTATTTAGACATTGCCTATCAGAAGGCATGTGCCATGGATGTGCTGCTACGAAAACTTTCGGATTTTTCAAAGTTAGAGACCGGAAATATGCCGATGGAGCCGGTGGCGACCGATTTTGGAGCATTTTTACAGGAGATGCTGGATGATAATGAACAATACCTGAGAGAAAAAAGATGTGAATGTCATATTTTTTGTACCGGAGGAAAAAGTGATCACCTGCATCGACCATGAGCAGACCAAACGCGTCCTCCGCAACATCATGGAAAACAGCATGAAATACCGTTGCAGGGAACAGGTGTTGATCCGCATGAACCTGATCCCGAATAAAGAGTCGGTCATTTTAAAGATCACGGATGACGGAGAAGGAGTACCGGAGGAAAAACTGCCGCATTTATTTGAACAGTTCTATCGCGGAGATGAGACAAGAAACAGCAGGATTGACGGAGACGGACTCGGACTGTACATAGCAAAACGCATTATAGAACAACAGGGCGGAAGTATCAGTGCTTCAAACCATGGCGGGTTCTGTATTACGATCATACTTCCGAGAGTGGGAGAAGAACAGGAGCAGATATGAGAGAAAAAAAATATTAATAGTAGAAGACGAAGAAGAAATTGCAATGTTAGAGCAGGACTATCTGGAGATCAACGGATTTCAGACAAGGATCGAGAGTGATGGTGAGCAGGCGGTGGAACTGGCACTGACGGGAGAGTTTGATCTGATCTTATTGGATCTCATGCTTCCGGGCAAAAACGGCTATGATATCTGCAGAGAGATCCGCGACAAAGTGGATGTTCCGATTTTAATGGTAACGGCACGCACCGAATCCATAGACAAGGTGCTGGGTCTGGGACTTGGAGCCGATGATTACATATCGAAACCGTTTGATCCGGCAGAACTGGTAGCAAGAGTAAAATCCCACTTAAACCGTTACGAAAGACTGACGAAGAACGGTGAGCCGCAAAACGGCACCGAAGGACGGGAAAAAGATGTTATCAAAATTGATGGGATCGAGATACATACGAGAAAAGCTGGAAAGTATTTCGGGACGGCGAAGAGATCCGCTTCCCAAACCGTGAGTTTGAACTGTTGAAGTTTCTTGCGATGAATCCGAATATCGTTTTTTCAAAAGAGGAATTGTTTGAAAAAATCTGGGGCTATGATTATGTCGGGGATAGCGTGACCGTGACCGTACATATTAACCGGATTCGTGAAAAAATCGAAGAGGACAGCAAGAATCCAAAGATCATTGAAACGGTCTGGGGTGCGGGATACCGCCTGAATCGGTAGAAATCTTAAGAATAAATCAAGAAAATTTAGGTTTTGTTTAGAAATGTTATAAATTCTGTTTAGGAGTTTTCGTTTGAAATTTATTTCTCCATGCTACCATAACGTTGTAGGAAATATAGCAGTCGCAGTTATATTTTTCACAATAATAAGGAGGAAAATGAATGCTCAAAAACGAATGGAAGAAGCTATTTCAAAACAAATTTATGATCGTGGTCATGATCGCGATCATCCTGATACCGACAATTTACACGGCAATTTTTGTGGGAGCCATGTGGGACCCGTATGGAAGGGTGGAACATCTTCCGGTTGCAGTTGTAAATAAGGACGTACCGGTAACTTACAAAGACAAAGAACTGAGTGTTGGAGAAGACCTGGTCAAAAATCTGAAAAAGAAAACAACTCTTTGATTTTAACTTTGTAGATGCAGATACGGCAGCGGCAGGGCTTGCGAACGGTACCTATTACATGGTGCTGACCATACCAAAGGATTTCTCAAAAAATGCAACGACTCTGACAGAGAAGAATGCAAAAAAAAAAGATGATGCTGTACTATGAAACCAATCCGGGACAGAACTACATCGCATCCAAAATGAGTGAGACAGCGGTAAGCAAGATTCAGACAAACATTCGTGAAAAGATCACAACGCAGTATACGGAAACTGTATTTGAACAGTTAGGAACCATCGGAGATGGTTTTGTAGAAGCGGCAGATGGAGCATTACAGATCACAGACGGTACAGACCAGCTGTTAGACGGAAACGGACAGCTTCAGGATGGTATCGAAACCTTAAAGGACGGAACCGTTGCTTTAGAAGATGGAAGCACCAGTCTCCAGACAGGAATCAGTGCGTATACACAGGGTGTTGGAACACTGAAAGCCGGAGCAGATACGTTAAATGGCAAGAGTTCAGATTTGAACGGGGGTGTCACAAGCGTTTCTGAAGGAGTTACCTCTTTAAAGAGCGGAAGCGGAGCAATTTTAGCCGGTATGAATACAATGTCTGATGAGCTTGCAAAGAGCCTTTCCAAAGAAAACATGAAAAACATGGAAGCATTGCGGGGCGGTCTTACAAGCATCAACAAAGGGATCCAGACATTAAAGACCGAACTTCAGAAAATGGATGTAGAAGGTCAGTTGAATACGACAGTGAGTGCAGTAACAGGCGGTCTTACTTCCATACAGGGAAGCCTTTTAAATTCCCAGACACATATGGGTGAGCTGCAGACAGCCATTGGAACGTTAAAAAATGCAGTTATTGGCATCTGGAAAAACAGAGGATGAAGTAAATGCAATGTTGTTACCGCTGATGCAGTCCGCACAGGCGGTCGGAGGAGATGTCAGCGCGATCGCAACGACAACATCCGGTCTGGCAGATTCCTTAAAAGAACAGCAATTTATCGGAAGTTACACAAAAAAGTAGATACGTTAAAGAGCAATGTCAGCACACTGGCAGAAAATTCTGATGTGGTATTACCGAACAGTAGTACAACGATTGAAAAGCTGACATCCGGTTTACAGGGAGTGCAGTCCGCATTGGATAAGACCGGAGAAACGGCAGACCAGATGGGACTCATCCAGGCAATGGGTGCAGTGAATACCGGACTCGGACAGTTAGATACCGGGATCAATGGTGAAAAAAAGGAGAAAAAAAAAGCAGGCGTGAAAGCATATACAGATGGTGTATCCCAACTTGCAGGTGGGGCAGAGCGGTTGACAGCGAACAGTGCAGCGTTGGAACGAAGGTGCGGGAAAACTCACGAGCGGAGCAGCGGCATTAAAAAGACGGAAGCAACAGACTCTATGATGGAACCGTAAGTATGCAGGAAGGGCTTTCTAAGTTAAAAGACGGAAGTGTTACACTTGCAGATAGTCTGAACGATGCCGGAGATGAAGTAAAAGCGACCAATACGGACGAAGATACCGTTGAAATGTTTGCGGCTCCGGTTGAGACAAAGGGAAGCACCTACTCCCGCATTGACAACAAGGGAAGTGCAATGGCAGCTTACATGATGGGTGTAGGTCTCTGGGTGGCATGTATCGCATTCTGCGTTATGTACCCGCTGATGAAGCCGGCAGGCGAAGTCAAAAACGGTATCCGCTGGTGGTTCAGCAAAGCATCCGTATATCTGATCATTGCATCCGTTCAGGCGGTAGTCATGGTACTCATGCTCAAGCTGATCTTAGGATTCCAGCCGGAATACTTAGGAAGAACGATTTTAGTGGCAATGGTTGCCTCCCATGGCATTCATGTCCGTAATGTACTTCTTTAACATCTGTTTCGACAAAGTCGGAAGTTACCTGATGCTGATCTTCATGGTATTGCAGTTAGGCGGTTCTGCCGGAACTTATCCGTTGGAATTATCCTCGGATTTCTATCATAAGATCCATGAGCGTATGCCGTTTACCTATAGCGTAAAGGTTTTCCGTTCCACCATTTCCACAGGTCAGGATATCTCCGGGGAAATGGCAGTGTTTATCGGAATGATCGTAGTGTTTAATCTGTTATCCTTAGCAGTGTTTGTTTATAAGACAAAAAAAGGAAAAAATATGATCTCGGCAGAGGTAGCCGTGGAATCATAAAAACAGCATTGACAAGTGTTACACATAGTGCTACACTAACTTACAGTTAAATAAGAATCTTCAGGGCAGGATGAAATTTCCGACCGGCGGTAAAGCCCGCGAACCGAGAGGTATGATTCGGTGTAACTCCGAAGCCGACAGTATAGTCTGGATGAAAGAAGATGCAAAAGCTGCGTAGGCAGTACACTTGTGATGCACAGTAAAGCTCTGAAATGATATTCATTTCAGAGCTTATTATATTTCACAGAAAAGAAATGAATAAAAAAAGTGTAGAACCAAACAGTGAGCAACCCCTGAACGATAGATCAGTTCAGGGGTTTTTTTTGATGACTTTTTCATACAAAAATTTGTATAAAAAAGATCAAAGAACCCAAAACTTTCACATCCCATACAACTACTATATGATTTGTGCACCCACAAAGTTAGGAGGAAAAACACTATGACCCCGGAAGAATATATGCAAATCGCCATCGAAGAGGCAAAAAAGGCTCAGGCTTCACCAGCCCCAACCCACTTGTCGGAGCCGTACTCGTGAAAGACGGAAAAATCGTCGGCAAAGACTATCACCACAAATACGGAGAATTTCATGCAGAGAGAAATGCCATTTTAAACTGCAAAGAAGACTTAGCGGGAGCATCCCTCTATGTCACATTAGAGCCGTGCTGCCACTATGGAAAGACGCCTCCCTGCACACAGATCATCATAGAAAGAGGAATCGAAAAAGTATATATCGGTTCCTATGATCCGAATCCAAAAGTCAATGGCGGCGGCATCAAGCAGTTAAAAGATGCGGGAATAGAAGTAGTTACGGAAGTCTTAAAGGAAGAGTGTGATGCACTCAATCCGGTATTTTTTCATTACATAGAAAAAAAAGAACCTTACGTCGTTTTAAAATATGCGATGACGGCAGATGGAAAAATTGCAACAAGAACCGGAGCCTCAAAATGGATTACCGGAGAAGCGGCGAGAAAACGTGTGCAGTACAGCCGAAAAAATTTACAGTGGGATCATGGTGGGGATCGGAACCGTGTTAGCAGATGACCCGATGCTGACCTGTCGCTTAGAAAATGCAAAAAATCCGGTCAGGATCATATGCGACAGCAGTCTTAGGATTCCGTTGGATTCTAATATTGTAAAGACGGCGAAAGAAGTACCGACCATCATAGCCTGTACGGTTGCGAAAGAAGATAAAGGAAACTTAAAAAAGGACTTAACTATCAAAGAAAAGATAGAAAAGTTACAGCAGGCAGGATGCGAAGTGATCCATATCGGAAGAACCAAAACCGGAGTAGATCTGAAAGAACTGATGAAGTTGCTCGGAGAAAAAGGCATCGACAGCATCCTGTTAGAGGGCGGGAGCAGCCTGAACTATTCGGCATTGCAGGCAGGCATTGTATCACAAGTAGAAACCTATATCGCACCAAAGATATTCGGAGGCGAACTGGCAAAGACACCGGTTGGCGGAATAGGCGTAGAAGAGCCGGGGCAGGCATTTTTCTTGAAAAATCCGAAAATCACACAGATAGAACAAGACATACTGATAGAATGGGAGGTGGGAACTTGTTCACGGGAATCGTAGAAGAAATCGGAAAAATCGCAGGAATTCAAAAGGGAGCAAAGTCAGCGGTGCTGACGATACAGGCAGAAAAAGTATTGGAGGATGTTCATATCGGAGACAGCATCGCCGTCAACGGAGTCTGCCTGACCGTCACATCTTTTGAAAAAAAACACTTACACCGCAGATGTGATGAATGAAACCCTGCAACGAAGTTCACTCGGAAGCCTGAGTATTGGCAGCAGTGTGAATTTAGAGCGGGCAATGGCGGCAAACGGGCGGTTTGGAGGACATATCGTGTCGGGCCATATTGACGGAACCGGAACGATCACACAGGTTAAAAAGAGATGACAATGCCATCTGGTATACGATCATGGCAGAAGCGTCCCTGATGAAATACATTGTAGAAAAAAGGCTCCATAGCGATTGATGGTATCAGCCTGACCGTCGCAAAACGGAGTGACAAAGATTTTTCCATATCCATGATACCGCATACGGCAAAAGAGACAATCTTATCGCAGAAGAAAGCGGGGGATGTGGTCAATCTTGAAAACGACATCATTGGAAAATATGTAGAACAGTTACTACAGTATGACAAAAAAGAAGAAAAAAACAGAGCCGCCTGACAACAAAAGAATTTTTATTGCAGGCAGGCTTTTTAGAAAGGAGTAAAAATTATGTTTCAATTTAACACAGTAGAAGAAGCAATGGAGGACTTAAAGAAAGGAAAGCTGATTCTGGTAACAGATGATGAAGACCGCGAAAATGAGGGCGATTTAATCTGTGCGGCAGAATTTGCAACAACGGAAAACGTCAATTTTATGGCAACACATGCCAAAGGTCTGATCTGTATGCCGATGGGAGAAGAAATCATAAAAAATTGCAGATACCGCAGATGGTCAGCAACAACACCGATAACCATGAGACGGCGTTTACCGTATCCATTGACCATGTCGATACCACCACCGGAATTTCAGCAGCGGAGCGTTCGATCACAGCAATGAAATGTGGATGAGGATGCGAAGCCGGAGGATTTTCGCCGACCGGGACATATGTTTCCATTATTGGCAAAAACCAAACGGAAGTCTTAGAAAGAAACGGCCACACAGAGGCAACGGTGGACTTAATGAAGTTAGCAGGATTAAAGGAGTGCGGACTTTGCTGCGAGATCATGCGTGACGATGGAACGATGATGAGAACGCCGGAATTAAAGGAGATGGCACAAAAAATATAATCTGAAATTTATTACCATCCGTGCTTTGCAGGAATACCGGAAAGTTCACGACAAACTGGTAGAGCAGGTGGCAGCAGTTAAAATGCCAACCAAATATGGAAACTTCCGCGCATACGGATACATCAACAAATTAAACGGGGAACATCATGTGGCACTGGTCAAAGGCGATATCGGAGATGGAAAAGATGTGCTGTGTCGTGTGCATTCGGAATGTCTGACCGGAGATGTATTTGGCTCCGAGCGCTGTGACTGCGGAGAGCAGTTTGCAAAAGCCATGGAAGCAATCGAGAGAGAAGGACGGGGAATTTTACTCTATCTTCGTCAGGAAGGACGAGGTATCGGACTGATCAATAAATTAAAAGCCTATGAACTTCAGGAAAAAGGAATGGACACCGTAGAGGCAAATCTGGCGCTCGGTTTTGATGATGATGAGAGAGAATACTACATAGGCGCACAGATCTTACGGGATTTAGGAGCGAAATCCTTAAGATTGTTAACCAACAATCCGTTAAAAATCGAAGGACTGGAAGATTTTGGACTGGAGATCAAGGAGCGGGTGCCGATTCAGATCGCATTGACACCGTATGACAAATTTTATCTGATCACCAAGAAAAAAACAAGATGGGACATATCCTGGATTATCAGGAGAAATAGAATGTCACTCATTCTAACTATTAAAAAAAGTAAGGACAGTACATTAGCAAAAAACATAAAAATAAAAAGGAGATTTTATTATGAACGTATTTGAAGGAAAAGTAGTATCAGAGGGAATGAAAGTAGGAATCGTAGCAGCCAGATTCAACGAATTCATCGTGGGTAAATTAGTGGCAGGAGCACAGGATGCGCACTTGTCAGACACGATGTAAAAAGAAGAGGACATCGACCTTGCGTGGGTGCCGGGAGCATTTGAAATCCCGCTGATCGCGTCAAAGATGGCAAAGAGTGGAAAATACGATGCAGTCATTGCATTAGGAGCAGTTATCCGTGGTTCAACAACACACTATGATTATGTATGCAGCGAAGTATCGAAAGGAATTGCAAACGTGTCCTTAAATTCCGATATCCCGGTTATGTTCGGCGTGATCACAACGGAAAATATCGAGCAGGCAATCGAACGTGCCGGAACAAAAGCAGGAAACAAAGGTTATGACTGTGCTTTTAGGTGCCATCGAAATGGTAAATCTCATCCGCAATATCGAAAAGTAAAATTATTGTAAAATGGTAAAGAAAGGATATACTTTTTGATTTTCCGTGTTATAATAAACCTGTGAGAGAAGAAGAGAGAAGAGAAAAAAGGAGGTTTATTATGAGCAGGAACCTATTGACGTTAACAATTGGAAAACAGAAAAACATTGCATTGATCGCACATGATGCGAAAAAAGAAGAGCTGATCAGTTGGTGTGATGAGCACAAAAAACTTTTAAGTAAACACTTTTTATGCGGAACAGGGACAACCGCCCGCATGATTACGGATAGAACCGGACTTCCGGTAAAGGGCTACAATAGCGGTCCTCTTGGCGGTGACCAGCAGATTGGTGCAAAGATCGTAGAGGGAAGAATTGATTTTGTAATATTCTTTTCGGACCCACTTACCGCGGCACCGCATGACCCGGATGTAAAAGCATTACTCCGTGTGGCACAAGTATACGATATCCCGATCGCCAATAACCGGGCAACAGCCGATTTTATGATCACATCCCCGCTGATGGATCAGGAATATGACCATGATGTCATAGATTTCCAGAGGAATATTGCAGAGCGTGCAAAGACGCTTTAGGAAAATAAAAAGTTAATTTTTACTCAAAATTTTTTACAAGTAAAAAAATAGTGTGAATTTGTCCGTCTCCCAGACTTTTCAAAGTTTGGGAGACATTTTTTTTAGGTATTTTGTACATTGACTTTGCGTCCCCCTATGTTAGCATGTCTACAAAGCATATTTTCTTTTTCTCATGGCATTGCCATTTCACGATTTCTTTTATCATTTCAGAAAATTCATGCTTTTATTCAAGTGAACAAGAGCAGGATTTTTTTTGAGACATGGCAAGAGAATACCTTCATAAAAGTGAGAAAGAGATGCTTCTCTTCCTGTAATCCTCTTTATATAAAGGGGATTACAGGAATATCCGAAAGTTCGAAGGGGAATCCTTATAGGGATTCCCAACGTCCACTCGCACCACACGGCAGTACAAGACCATTAGAAGATACCGGAAGACCGATTTCCTCTGCCATAACTTTTCCATGGAATCTTTTCATTTCCGTGCCAAGGAGATACGCAAGCACGGCAGGCTGCAGTCCTGTGGTATAGGAATTGATCAGGAAGAAAAGCGGATCGTCAGAAAGGATCTGTGTACAAAGCTTTACCAGAGGATGAATGGCTTCTTCAATCTTCCAGATTTCGCCTTTCGGACCTCTTCCGTAAGATGGAGGATCCATGATAATGGCATCATAATGATTTCCTCGTCGGATCTCACGTTCTACGAATTTGACGCAGTCATCGACAAGCCAGCGGATCGGCGCATCTTTCAGACCACTGGCAACAGCATTTTCTTTTTGCCCATGTAACCATGCCTTTCGAAGCATCGACATGAGTCACACTTGCACCGGCAGCCGCAGCAGCTAATGTAGCACCACCTGTATAAGCAAAGAGATTTAAAACCTTCACAGGACGATTGGCATGTTTGATCTTTTCAGAGAACCAGTCCCAGTTGACAGCCTGCTCCGGGAACAGACCGGTATGCTTAAAGCTGAAAGGTTTTAAGTGAAAAGTCAGATTCTTATAGTGTAAGTTCCACTGTTGTGGAAGATCAAAGAACTCCCATTCACCACCGCCTTTTTTGCTGCGGTGATAATGTCCGTTCTTACGTCTCCATTCCTTTCGGGTTTTCGGAGTATCCCAAATGACCTGAGGGTCCGGGCGAACGAGAATGTAATCTCCCCAGCGTTCGAGTTTTTTCTCCATTGGAGCAGTCAATAACTTCATATTCTTTCCAATTATCAGCAATCCACATAATGAGTTCCTTCCTATATAATATAATCTATCATCATCGTGTAAGACATGAGCGTCTTACAATCAAAATAGTCCAGTACCTATTTTTACACACATATGATATAAAAAGTAAAATAGAAAAAGCACTTGAGCAGACAAATTTGATTTGTTATAATAAAAATTAAGATAAAAAGTAGAAACGTGAAATATAAAATGAGAGGTAAATGTCGATGTATCTGGAATGGATGGGAAAAAAAAACCGTGCTTTTGTAGAAAAGTTTATAAGATATGCGAATACATATGCAGCGGTTTATAAGAAAGAAGCACTGTACGGAACGGACATACCGATTTCCTTTGAGCAGGTGCAGGTATTGGAGTATCTGTTAGAAAACGAACAGTTGAATCAGAATATGTCAATGATTGCAAGCCGTTTGGGAATTACGCCAAGTAATTTTACGCGAATTGTAAATAAACTGTCAGGAAAGAAACTGTTAGAGAAGTATTATGTAGAGGGCAATCGTAAGAACATAGTGATTCGTGTTACGGATTTTGGAAAGGAGCAGTACAGTTCCTATTCAAAGTGGATTTATGAGAATTCATTCTCAAAATTATTTGTGCACATGGAGAAGGTGCCGGAAGAAATATTGTGGGGAGCTTGCACAGGGATTTGAAGAGGCTTTATGGCTACAGGAAAAAGACCAGTACGGAGAGCAAGCTGATTCCGGTGGATGAAACAAAAAATAGGGTCAGTATAAAAAGTGTACAGGGAGTAGAAAATGTACACTTTTTTTTGTTTTTTTTCTATTCTGTAGTAGAATATCTGACAAGAAGATTATTGCAAGTTGCAATAAAATAGTTGCATTTAGAAATAAAAAAGGAGTGACAGAGATGAAAAGCGAAGCTTTTAAGTATAAATCAGCAGATAAAAGACAATGATCGATGCAGTTCGCTGGCTGCCGGATAATGGAGAATATAAAGCGGTTCTTCAGATAACGCATGGAATGGTAGAATACAAAGAGCGTTATATGCCATTTGCAGAGTTTATGACAGAGAATGGTTTTATGGTGGTAGCACATGATCACTTAGGACATGGCGAATCCGTAAGTTCTAAAAAGACTGGGGATATATGGCAGAGGGACATCCTTCCGATATCCTGGTAAAAGATATGCATACACTGCGTACCACGATCCAAAAGGAAAATCCGGGAAAACCATATTTTATGTTAGGACACAGCATGGGCTCCTATATGCTGCGAAAATATCTTGCAAAAAATACAGAAAAGGTTTAGACGGAGCGATTGTCATGGGAACCGGATGCATCGGAGATGCGACAACAAAGCTGGCGATGACACTTACGAAAGTAATGGCAAAATTCCATGGCTGGAGGTACTACAGTCCGTTTTTAGAGAGCCTGACATTCTTAGGGCCATATAAAAAATATGACGTAACCGGAAAAAATGCACCGAAGAGCTGGCTGACGAAAGATACCGACATCGTAAAGGCATACTATTCAATCCGAAATGTACCTTTAAATTCTCATTAAATGCATATATGGGACTTTTTGAAGCAGTATATTTTGATAACCAGAAAAAAGAACATCGATAAGATACCAAAAGAACTTCCGGTATTTATCGTATCCGGTGAAGATGATCCGGTCGGAGATCTGGGCGAAGGAGTAAAGAAAGTATATCAGAAGTTCCTTCAGGCAGGCATGAAAGATGTGTCCTGCAAACTTTACAAAAATGACAGACATGAGATACTGAATGTGACCGACAGAGAACAGGTATATGCAGACCTGTTAGGATGGATGCAAAAACGTATCAAATAAAAAAAAATAAGGAAAAGGAAAAAGACGTTTTTTGAAGATTGTACGAAAAAAATACAATATTTTCAAAAAAACGTCTTGCACATTATGGAAATGTCCTGTATACTAAATCTTGCTGTGACATTGATAGCGTAGAAGCGTGAGGTTGCTGCTTTACATAGCAGGTTTTCCGTGGAGCGAATGTCAAGTTAGGAAACTGGCGACAAGTCACTGTACCATACAATCGTCTGCAAAGAAATGCAGAAACAACGTGTGAGAACCTTTTAGGACACACACGGAAGAGTGTACAGTCACCGCTTGTCGTACTTATATAAAGTGCGAAAAGGAGGCGACTTTTTTTATGGCAAGTCAAGTAATGAGAATCACATTGAAAGCGTATGACCACGAATTAGTGGATGCATCAGCAAAAAAAAATCATCGAGACTGTAAAGAAGACAGGATCACAGGTGAGCGGACCAGTGCCGTTACCAACTAAGAAAGAGGTAGTTACAATCTTAAGAGCTGTTCATAAGTACAAAGATTCAGAGAGCAGTTCGAGCAGAGAACTCATAAGAGACTTATCGATATCATGACACCAACCCAGAAAACAGTTGATGCACTTTCAAGACTGGAAATGCCAGCAGGTGTTCACATCGATATCAAGATGAAAAACAAATAATTAAGGTAACAATCCTGAAGGGTTAGATCTAGAAGTTTTGCGAAACAAAAACGCAGCCACTTATATCGACTGTTCTAGGATGAACGGTTCCGCTGCCCCGCAAAAGCCGGGTAAGAAGCGTTCCGCTGTAGAGAAAACAGGAGGTAAAAGAATGAAGAAAGCAATTTTAGCTACTAAAGTCGGAATGACTCAAATCTTCAATGCAGATGGAGTATTAACTCCGGTTACTGTATTACAGGCTGGACCATGTGTAGTAACACAGATCAAAACTGTTGAGAAGGATGGTTACAGTGCAGTACAGGTTGGCTACATGGACAAAAAAAAGGAAAAAGTTGTTACAAAAGATGCCAACGGAAAGAAAGAAATCAGAAACAGACATGGTGTTACAAAGGCAGAGAAAGGTCATTTTGACAAAGCCGGAGTATCTGCAAAGAGATATGTCAGAGAGTTCAAATTTGAGAATGCTGCTGATTACAACTTAGCAGACGAGATCAAAGCTGATATTTTTGCAGAAGGCGACAAGATCGACGCAACTGCAATTTCCAAAGGTAAAGGTTTCCAGGGCGCTATTAAGAGACTTGGACAGCACAGAGGACCTATGGCTCACGGTTCTAAATTCCATCGTCATCAGGGTTCTAACGGTGCTTGTTCTTCGCCAAGTAAGGTATTCAAAGGAAAAGGAATGCCAGGACAGATGGGACATGTAAAAGTAACTGTACAGAATCTTGAAGTAGTAAAAGTGGATGCAGAGAACAACCTGCTTTTAGTAAAAGGTGCCGTACCGGGACCTAAGAAATCATTAGTAACAATCAAAGAGACCGTAAAGGCAGGAAAGTAGTGCCGGGTTAGGGAAAGGAGGAACTTAACGATGGCTAAAGTAGCTGTTTATAATATGGAAGGCAAAGAAGTTGGAAGTATGGACTTAAACGATGCTGTATTCGGTGTAGAAGTAAATGAACACTTAGTACACATGGCAGTCCTGCAGCAGCTGGCAAACAACCGCCAGGGGAACACAGAAAGCAAAAAACGCGTTCCGAAGTACGCGGCGGTGGTAGAAAACCATGGAGACAGAAAAGGAACAGGTCATGCAAGACAGGGTTCTATCAGAGCTCCACAGTGGAAAGGCGGCGGAGTTGTATTCGCACCGGTTCCAAGAGACTACTCTTTCAAATTAAACAAGAAAGAGAAAAGAGCAGCATTAAAATCTGTTCTGACATCCAGAGTTCAGGAGAACAAATTCATCGTTGTAGATGAGTTAAAGATGGATGAGATCAAAACAAAGACATTCAAAGGTGTGTTAGATAACCTGAATGCAGAAAAAAAGCACTGGTTGTTTTAAATGACATGGATGCAAAACGTAATTGCTTCTGCAAAAGAACATCCCAACAGTTAAGACAACACAGACAAACGAGTTAAATGTATTTGATGTATTAAAAATACAACACAAAGTCGTTGTAACAAAAGACGCTGTGGCAACAATCGAGGAGGTGTACGCATAATGGCAAATATTCAGTACTATGATGTAATCCTCAAACCGGTTATTACAGAAAAAAGCATGAATGCAATGGCTGAAAAAGAAATATACTTTCTTAGTTCATCCGGACGCAAACAAGACCATGATCAAAGAAGCAGTAGAGAGAATGTTCGAGGGAACAAAAAGTAGCAAGCGTCAACACCATGAACATGGATGGAAAGAAGAAAAAAGACGCGGCATGGTTGTAGGAAAAAAACTGCTAAGACCAAAAAGCAATCGTGAAGTTAACAGAGGACAGCAAAGATATCGAAATCTTCGCAGGACTGTAAGAAGAACTTCCTTAGAAACTAAGCACAGACAAGTGCGATAATAAACAATTGAAAGAGGAGAAAGACAATGGGAATTAAGACATATAACCCATATACACCTTCCAGAAGAAATATGACAGGTTCTGATTTCTCTGAAATTACAAAGAACACACCGGAGAAATCCTTAGTAGTTTCTTTAAAGAAGAACGCAGGTCGTAACAACCAGGGTAAAATCACTGTAAGACACCAGGGTGGTGGAAACAGAAAGAAATACAGACTCGTAGATTTCAAACGTAATAAAAAAGACGGAATCCCGGCAAAAGTAGTCGGAATCGAATACGATCCAAACAGAACAGCTAACATCGCATTAATCTGCTACGCAGATGGCGAAAATCATATATCCTTGCACCGGAAGGACTGACAGACGGAATGACAGTAGTCAGCGGCGCAGAGGCAGAGATCAGAGTAGGTAACTGCCTTCCGCTTGCAAACATCCCGGTAGGTACTCAGGTACACAACATCGAGTTACTTCCAGGAAAAGGCGGTCAGTTAGCACGTTCCGCAGGTATGAGCGCACAAAGCTTATGGCAAAAGAAGGAAAATATGCAACACTTCGTCTTCCATCCGGAGAGATGAGAATGGTTCCGCTGAACTGCCGTGCAACCGTTGGTGTTGTAGGTAATGGCGACCATAACCTTATTAACATTGGTAAAAAGCAGGACGTAAGCGTCACATGGGTATCCGCCCAACAGTTCGTGGTTCTGTTATGAACCCGAATGACCATCCACACGGTGGTGGTGAAGGTAAAAGCACCGGTTGGACGTCCGGGTCCATGTACACCTTGGGGCAAACCTGCACTTGGCTTAAAGACCAGAAAGAAGAAAAAACAGTCTAACAAGCTTATCGTAAGAAGAAGAGACGGAAGAGCAATCAAATAAGGAGGATAGCTATTATGGCACGTTCATTAAAAAGGACCATTTGCGGACGCAAGTTTACTGAAGAAGATTGATGCTATGAACGCTTCCGGAGACAAGAGTGTCATCAAGACATGGTCCCGTCGTTCTACAATCTTTCCACAGATGGTTGGACATACAATTGCAGTCCATGATGGAAGAAAACATGTACCTGTATATATCACAGAAGATATGGTTGGTCACAAATTAGGTGAGTTCGTAGCTACCAGAACTTACAGAGGACATGGAAAAGACGAAAAAAAAAAGAAATCAAAAGTTCGTTAATGATAGATTTGAAAGGAGGTTATATCCATGGCAAAAGGACATAGATCCCAAATATAAAAGAGAGAGAAATGCACAGAAAGATACCAGACCTTCAGCAAAGTTATCTTATGCAAGAATATCTGTTCAGAAAGCATGCTTCGTATTAGATGCCATCCGTGGCAAAGACATTACAGACAGCACTTGGTATTTTAATGTATAACCAAGATACGCATCCAGCGTCATCGAGAAGTTATTAAAATCTGCAATCGCAAACGCTGAGAACAACAACGGAATGAACGCAGACAACCTTTATGTTGCAGCATGCTATGCAGATAAGGGACCTACAATGAAGAGAATCAAACCAAGAGCGCAGGGTAGAGCTTACAGAATCGAGAAGAGAACAAGCCATATCACTGTTGTGCTTAATGAAAGGTAAGGAGGAAAAGCATGGGACAGAAAGTTAATCCGCATGGCCTTAGAGTCGGAGTTATCAAAGACTGGGACTCAAATGGTATGCGGAAGCTGATTTTGCTGATCTGTTAGTAGAAGACTATAAGATCAGAACATATCTTAAAAAAAATTATACGCAGCAGGAATCTCTAAGATTGAGATCGAAAGAGCTTCTGATCGCGTAAAAGTAATCGTATATACAGCAAAACCGGGCGTTGTAATCGGAAAAAGGCGGAGCTGAGATCGAAAGAGTAAAAAGGTGAATTACAGAAATTCACAGACAAGAAATTATTAGTAGACATCAAAAGAAGTAAAAAAGACCGGACAAAGATGCTCAGTTAGTAGCAGAGAACATCGCATTACAGTTAGAGAACCGTGTTTCTTTCCGTAGAGCAATGAAATCCTGCATGGGCAAGAACCATGAAATCAGGAGCAAAGGGAATCAAAACATCCTGTTCCGGACGTCTTGGCGGTGCTGATATGGCTCGTACAGAGTTCTACAGCGAAGGAACTATGCCGCTTCAGACATTAAGAGCAGACATTGATTATGGATTCGCAGAAGCAGACACCACAGACGGAAAAAGTTGGTGTAAAAAGTATGGATCTATAAAGGCGAAGTACTTCCGACAAAAAGAAGGTAAGGAAGGAGGAACGAAATAATGTTAATGCCAAAAAAAGAGTAAAAACATCGTAAACAATTCCGTGGCTCCATGAGAGGAAAAGCAAGCAGAGGTAAACAAGATCACTTACGGTGAATATGGTATCGTTGCAATGGAGCCATGTTGATTCGTTCCAACCAGATCGAGGCAGCCCGTGTTGCCATGACACGTTATGTAAAAACGTGGTGGTAAAGTATGGATTAAGATTTTCCCGGATAAGCCGGTAACTCATAAACCTCTTGAAACTCGTATGGGTAAAAGGAAAAGGTGCATTAGAGTACTGGGTAGCAGTAGTAAAACCAGGTCGTGTTATGTTTGAGATTGCTGGAGTTCCAGAAGAAACAGCTCGTGAAGCATTACGTCTTGCTACACATAAATTACCTTGCAAATGTAAAGTAGTTTCACGTGCAGACTTAGAAGGCGGTGAATCAAATGAAAACTAGTAAATATTTAGAAGAATTAAAAAACTCAGTCAGCTGAGCAGTTAAATGAGCAGTTAGTTGAAGCAAAGAAAGAACTTTTCAATTTAAGATTCCAGAATGCCACAAATCAGTTGGATAATACAAGCAGAATCAAAGAGGTTCGTAAGAACATCGCCAGAATTCAGACGATTATCTCACAGAAGGCAAAAAGAAGCTTAAGGAATTATCGGGAAAGGAGACAAATCGTGGAAGAAAGAAATCTTAGAAAAACACGTACAGGTATTGTTGTATCCGATAAGATGGATAAGACCATCGTTGTGGCAATTAAAGAAAACGTAAAAGCATCCTCTTTACAACAAGATCGTAAAAAGAAAACCTATAAATTAAAAGCCCATGACGAGAACAACGAGTGTCATGTTGGTGATACCGTAAAAGTAATGGAAACAAGACCTTTATCCAAAGATAAGAGATGGAGACTTGTGGAAATCATGGAAAAGAGCGAAATAATTAGAAGGAGGCTGCTAGAATGATTCAACAGGAAAGTAGACTGAAAGTCGCTGACAACACCGGTGCAAAAAGAATTACTCTGCATCCGTGTAATGGGCGGTTCTACAAGAAGATATGCACAGATTGGTGATATCATTACCGCTACTGTTAAAGATGCAACACCAGGCGGCGTTAAAAGTAAAAAAAGGTGACGTTGTAAAGGCAGTAGTTGTTCGTACTGTAAAGGGTGTTCGTCGTAAAGACGGTTCTTATATCAAATTCGATGAGAACGCAGCAGTTATTATCAAAGATGACAAAACTCCAAGAGGAACCCGTATTTTTGGACCAGTAGCCAGAGAGCTTCGTGAGAAACAGTTTATGAAGATTGTTTCCTTAGCTCCGGAAGTATTGTAGGAGGTACTTTTGATGGCAACAATGAAAATTAAAAAAGGTGATACAGTCAAAGTGATCACTGGAAAAGATAAAGACAAAAGAGGGCAAAAAGTAATTGCCGTAAACAGAAAGAACAATACTCTTTTTAGTTGAAGGTGTCAACATGGTTACAAAGCATACAAAACCAAGTATGGCAAATCAGCAGGGCGGTATTGTACATCAGGAAGGACCGATTGATGCGTCAAACGTAATGTACGTTCACAACGGAAAACCAACCAGAATCGGTTTCAAGATGGACGGAGACAAAAAAGTACGTTTTGCAAAATCAACAGGTGATGTAATCGACTAATAGAAGGAAGGAGGTCCAGTATCTTGAGTAGATTAAAAGAAACATATCAGAATGAGATCGTAGATGCTATGATGCAAAAAATTCGGATATAAAAATATTATGGAAGTGCCGAAACTCGACAAAGTTGTTGTAAACATGGGTGTTGGTGAGGCAAAAGAAAATGCAAAGATTTTAGATGCAGCCATGAAAGACATGGAGACTATCACAGGTCAGAAAGCGGTTCCTACAAGAGCCAAGAACTCCATTGCTAACTTCAAATTAAGAGAAGGAATGCCGATCGGCTGTAAGGTAACCTTACGCGGCGAAAAAATGTATGAGTTCGTTGACCGTTTGATCAACTTAGCATTACCACGTGTACGTGACTTCAGAGGAGTAAATCCAAACGCATTTGACGGAAGAGGTAACTACGCACTTGGTATTAAAGAGCAGTTAATTTTCCCGGAGATCGAGTATGACAAGGTAGACAAAGTAAGAGGTATGGATATCATCTTTTGTTACTACTGCAAAGACCGACGAAGAGGCGCGTGAATTATTAACACAGTTTAATATGCCGTTTGCAAAATAATAGGAGGGAATTTTAATGGCTAAGAAATCAATGAAAGTAAAACAGCAGCGTAAGCAGAAATTCTCTACCAGAGAATACAATCGTTGCAGAATCTGTGGTCGCCCACATGCATATTTAAGAAAATATGGTATCTGCCGTGTATGCTTCCGTGAGTTAGCATATAAAGGACAGATCCCAGGAGTAAAGAAAGCTAGCTGGTAGCCCGAAAGCACTTAGCGAATGCAAGCCGTAAGGCGCAGCATGAGGTTAGTGCGAGGGCGTTCCGTGAGATTAGCGAGACCGAGCCGAAGGCGAAAGTCGAGGTTAGCGAACGGAACATCCTTGTGAAACACAGTTATCGAAGCTTAAACAGAATAACAGGAGGAAACACAATCATGACAATGAGTGATCCAATTGCAGATATGCTTACAAGAATCCGTAATGCTAATACTGCGAAACATGATACAGTAGATGTTCCATCTTCCAAAATGAAATTAGCGATTGCAGATATTCTTGTAAAAGAGGGATATATTGCTTCATATGAAATCGTAGATGATGGTGCATTTAAGAACATCCATATGACATTAAAATATGGTGCAGACAAGAATGAAAAAATCATCACTGGTATTAAGAGAATTTCCAAACCGGGTCTTCGTGTATACGCAGGCAAGGATGAGATCCCGAGAGTACTTGGTGGCTTAGGAATTGCAATCCTTTCCACAAACCAGGGTGTTATCACAGACAAAGAAGCCAGAAAACTTCAGGTTGGTGGCGAAGTATTAGCATTTGTTTGGTAGGCATTGAACACTTAGCGAATGCAAGCCGTAAGGCGCAGCATGAGGTTAGTGAGAAAGCCCTTCCCGAGACTTAGCGGTGGCGAGCTGTAGGCGAAGACAGCGTGTTAGTCGAGCGGAAGAGTGGAACTGCCATAAAGTAAAGATATAGTATTAGCAACCTGTCCATTCATCAGGACAGATTCAAACAAAATTTTAGGAGGTACGGGCATGTCACGTATAGGAAGAATGCCAATCGCAGTACCGGCAGGCGTAACTGTTGATATTGCAGAAAATAATCATGTGACTGTAAAAGGACCAAAGGGAACTCTTGAGAGAACACTCCCTACAGAAATGGAAATCAAAAAGGAAGGCGACGAGATCATCGTTACCAGACCAAATGATTTAAAAAGAAAATGAAATCCTTACATGGTCTGACAAGAACTCTGATCAATAACATGGTTATTGGTGTAACAGACGGATATACCAAAGAGTTAGAGGTAAACGGAGTAGGTTACAGAGCTCAGAAGTCAGGCAAAGTATTGACATTGCATTTAGGATATTCCCATCCGGTAGAAATGGAAGATCCGGAAGGTTTAGAGTCCACAGTTGATGGTAACAAGATTGTCATCTCAGGTATTGATAAAGAAAAAAGTTGGCCAGTACGCAGCAGAAATCAGAGACAAGAGAAGACCTGAACCATATAAGGGCAAAGGAATCAAGTATGCTGATGAAGTTATCAGACGCAAAGTTGGTAAGACTGGTAAGAAATAATTAAAGGAGTGACGGAAAATGGTTAATAAAAATCTAGAGCATTAGTTCGTGAGAAAAAACACAGAAGAATGCGTAATCACCTTTTCTGGAACAGCCGAGAGACCTCGTTTAGCTGTATTCAGAAGTAATAATCATATGTATGCTCAAATTATTGACGATACAGTTGGAAATACTCTGGTTGCAGCTTCACACTTGACAAAGATGTAAAAAGCTGAATTAGAAAAGACCAATAACGTTGATGCAGCAGCATATCTTGGAACAGTAGTTACAAAGAAAGCATTGGATAAAGGTATTGAGACAGTTATCTTTGACAGAGGCGGTTTCATATATGCAGGAAAAGTTCAGGCTTTAGCAGACGCAGCTAGAGAAGCTGGATTGAAATTTTAAGGAGGAAACGATACATGAAACGTGAGATCATTGATGCTAGTCAGTTTGAGTTAACCGAAAAAGTGGTATCAATTAAACGTGTAACAAAAGTTGTTAAAGGTGGACGTAACTTCCGTTTTACAGCTTTAGTTGTTGTCGGCGACGGCAATGGACATGTAGGTTCCGGTTTAGGTAAAAGCAGCTGAAATTCCTGAAGCAATCCGCAAAGGAAAAAGAAGATGCAATGAAAAAACTCATCACTGTAAAATTAGATGAGAACAACAGTATTACACATGATATTACCGGAAAGCACACAGGAGCTTCCGTGTTACTGAAAAAAGGCTCCAGAAGGTACTGGTGTAATCGCTGGTGGTCCTGCTCGTAGTGTAGTTGAACTTGCAGGTATTACAAACATCCGTACAAAATCTTTAGGATCTAACAATAAGCAGAACGTAGTTCTTGCCACGATCAATGCTTTAAGTCAGTTAAAATCCCCGGAAGAAGTTGCAAGACTTCGCGGAAAATCTGTAGAAGAGATTCTCGGTTAGGAGGGTGTAAAAAATGGCAGATAAATTAAAAATCACACTTGTGAAATCAACCATTGGTGCCGTTCCAAAAACAAAAAGACGGTAGAAGCTTTAGGATTGAGAAAAAATCGGACAGTCTAAAGAATTCCCAAACAATAAAAGCTACCCAGGGTATGATTCAGAATGTTAGACATTTAATCAAAGTAGAGGAAATCTAAAAATAACAGATAGGAGGTGTCACAATGGACTTATCAAACTTAAGCCCTGCAGCAGGTTCAAAGCACAGCGATAATTTCAGAAGAGGACGTGGACACGGTTCAGGAAATGGTAAGACAGCCGGAAAAGGACATAAAGGTCAGAAAGCGCGTTCAGGAGCTCCAAGACCGGGCTTTGAAGGTGGCCAGATGCCATTATACAGAAGATTACCAAAGAGGGATTTAAGAACAGAAACAGCAAAGAGATCGTAGCTGTAAATATCTCTGTATTGGAAAACTTCGACAATGATGCAGTTGTTTCAGTAGATACATTAATTGAAAGAGGAATTGTTAAGAATCCAAGAGATGGAGTAAAGATTCTTGGAAACGGAGAATTGACTAAGAAGCTTACAGTTCAGGCAAATGCATTCAGCGCAAGCGCAAAAGAAAAAATTGAGGCTCTTGGTGGAAAAGCAGAGGTGATCTAATGTTAGAAACACTTCGCAATGCTTTTAAGATTGAGGATATTCGGAAACGTATAGGTTATACGTTTCTGATGCTCATAGTAATCCGAATCGGTTCTCAGTTACCGATTCCATGTGTAAACAGTGAGGTATTTGCGAACTGGTTTGCAAATCAGGGAGGCGATGCATTCAGCTTCCTTGATGCAATCACAGGTGGTTCTTTCTATCAGATGTCTGTGTTTGCATTAAACATTACGCCGTATATTACATCTTCTATTATCATTCAGCTTTTTGACGATCGCGATTCCGAAGCTGGAAGAACTTCAGAAAGATGGAGAAGAGGGAAGAAAGAAGATTACAAAGATAACCCGTTACTTAAGTGTGATCCTTGCATTAGTAGAAGCGATCGCAATGGCAATTGGTTTCGGAAGAAGCGAATATCTAGATAAAAATTCAATGTGATCAATGTATTATTAGTAGTTACGACGTTAACAGCAGGATCTACCATTCTGATGTGGATCGGTGAGAGAATTACAGAAAGAGGCGTAGGAAATGGTATTTCCATCGTACTTACCATCAATATTATCTCCCGTATCCCGGCTGATCTGACAGCACTGTTTGATCAGTTTATCAAAGGTAAGACCATTGCAAAAGGAGTACTTGCAGCAGCCATTATTGCAGCGATTATCTTAGTGACGGTTGTATTCGTAGTAATCCTTCAGGATGCAGTACGCAAGATTCCGGTACAGTATTCCAAAAAATTCAGGGAAGAAAACAGGTAGGCGGTCAGTCAACATACATTCCGCTGAAGGTTAACACAGCCGGCGTAATCCCGGTTATCTTTGCACAGTCCCTGATGCAGTTCCCGGTTGTCATTGCAACGATTGCAAGAAAGAACAACGGAGACGGCGTTGGAAGCAAAATATTAAAAAAGGATTATCACAGTCAAACTGGTGTAATCCGGATGAACCGATTTACAGTATTGGATTGGTTGTATATATTATATTGCTGATTCTGTTTGCATATTTTTATACATCCATTACATTCAATCCATTGGAGATCGCAAACAATATGAAAAAAGCAGGTGGCTTTATACCGGGAATCCGTCCGGGAAAACCAACCAGCGATTACTTATCAAAGATTTCAAACCATATCATCTTCATTGGTGCCATTGGTTTGACCATTGTAGCGATCATCCCAATTTTCTTTAATGGAATATTTGGAGCGAGTGTAAGTTTCGGTGGAACGTCCATCATCATTATCGTAGGTGTCGTTATCGAGACCTTAAAGCAGATCGAATCACAGATGAGAGTTCGTAATTATAAAGGCTTTTTTAAACGATTAATTTAATAAAGAAACCTAGGGAGATACAGGCATAGCCGTATCTCCAAAGGTGTTTATAGGAGATAATGCATATGAAAAAGAAAATGATGGCAGTCTTATTAGCACTGACGCATTAACAGCAGGAACTATGAGCCCTTTGGGTGTATCAGCAGAGGAACAACCGGAGGTCTCCACTGAGCATGTAGAGATACAGGAGCTGGGTGCAGGTGTCTACACAGGAACATGTGGAGAAGGTGCAGAGTATACACTGGATGAAAATGGTACGCTTACCATTACAGGAAATGGTTCGATAGACTTTGGAGCGTTTAGGGGCTTTGGAAAAAGAAGATGACAAGCGAGTCATTAAGAAGGTTGTTATTTCATCAGGAATGATAGGAATAGGAAACTTTTGCATTTGAAAACTGCAGTGATCTGAAAAGTGTTGAGATCCCGGCCAGTGTTACCAGTATAGGTTCCGCTGCTTTTAAAGATTGCAGTGGCTTAGAAAGTATGAACATAGATGAGGCAAATACTACCTATGAAAATCCGGAAGGTTCGAATGCGATCGTAGAAAAAGTTCAAAGACATTAGTCGCAGGATGTAAAAATATACAAAGATTCCCGATGATGTCAAAATCATTGGGGCATACGCATTTTTGTGGGTGCAGTGACCTGAAAAGCATTGAGATTCCGGATAATGTATCGGAAATACAAGTCGCGGCATTTGACGATTGCAGTAATCTGACTGCGATCCATATTCCAGCCGGTGTTGACAAAATAGCGCTGGGTGTATTTATGGGGTGCAGTAATTTGAACAGCATTACTATAGATTCCGCGAATCGTTCTTATGAGAGTCCGGGAAATGCAAATGCAATTATCGATAAAGGCACTATGACATTACTGGAAGGAAGTAATAACACAGTGATTCCGGAAGGGGTCAAAAAGAATCTGGCAAAATGCATTTGCGGAACGTATACACTTAAAGAGTATCACAATTCCTGCAAGTGTAACATCCATAGTCGGAATGCCATTTAGTGACTGTGACAGTTTAGAGGAAATTAAGGTTGATGCGGATAATGCAATTTTTGACAGCAGAAATAATTGCAATGCAATTATTGAAAGTGCAACCAAATACCCTGATTGCAGGATGCGGTAAGACGGTGATACCGGAGGATAGAAACAATTGGTGATTCGGCATTTGAAAGAGTCAAAACACTGACACATGTCACGATCCCAAAATCTAAAACAGAGATTAGAGGATATGCATTTGAAAGATGTGAAAATCTGTCAACCGTGAATCTGCAAAAGGGGATTCAGACCATAGGGTATGGGGCATTTACTGAGTGCGTCGGATTGACAAATCTTATATTCTGTGGAACAAAAAGCAGACTGGCAGGCAGTTACGATAGATGAGGATGGCCGGGAAGAATTAGAATCGGTTCTGAAAATATCATGGTGGAAAGAAAGAAAAAAGTTCTGCAACCTGTGGAAAAAGATGGATCAGAGGAATATTGGACCTGTAGTATCTAGATCAAGTGTATCTGAGCACCAGACATGACATGGTGTGAACCCGCAGGAGCTTTAGCTCGATCGTCCGCAACCGGAAATCACAGTTGGGATAACGGTGTGAAAAGGCAAACCACGGCAAAAAGAAGGTATTAAGACTCTATACCTGTGTACCGTATGTAAGGGCAACAAAAACCGAGTAGTTATCGCGAAGCTGAAACCAACAAATAGTAGCACCGTAAAGGTAGAAAAGTTGCAAGCAATACGCAATCAGAACTAGTTGA
>VOFK01003021.1_pt1 | contig 146110 bp, 112 predicted proteins | sample 5384121 | NCBI WGS metagenome assembly VOFK01 (sample SAMN12384730, study PRJNA508395) | human gut metagenome | isolation source: healthy gut J | host: Homo sapiens
GTCCGCGCATTCAGCGTCTTGTACCCGGAGTAACGGTACTGGATGGCTGTATTTACATTGTCGGTTTCGTATCAGGTAAAGGTGAAATTACCCAGATGGGAAAGATATTCCGCTTGGTTTACGGAGCACATAAAGGCACGGTTGTTCCCCGTGGAACGTTGGAGGCTGTTCGGCAGGATTTAGAAGAAAGTGGCATCAAAGCAGAGATATCTCCGGACATCAATCGGGATACCTTTGTGAAGTGGTCTTTCATCTCTGCCATGGCTGTTACCGGAGCTTATTACGATGTGCCTATGGGCGAAGTACAAAAGCCCGGCAAGGTTCGGGATACATTCATTGGTCTTTCAGAAGAAAGTGCCGCTTTGGGCCGGAAATTGGGTATTGAGTTCAAAGAAGACATTGTGGAGTATAACCTCAAAGTAATCGACAAACTTGCCCCGGAAAGTACCGCCTCCATGCAGAAGGATATAGCCAAAGGACATGAAAGCGAAGTACAAGGACTGCTATTCGATATGATTACTGCTGCTGAGGAACAAGGAATCGACATTCCGACGTATCGGATGGTGGCGGAGAAGTTCAGAAGTTGAAACAATAAACTTAATAAAAAAATATATTATGCTTCCATTACTCAGCATCAATTGGGACCCAAATCCCGAACTATTCAATCTGTTCGGTCATATTCCCGTACGCTATTACGGTCTGTTATGGGTCATCGGTATCGCCTGTTCCTATTTCGTAGTCCGCTACCAGTACAGAGACAAAAAAATCGGCGATGACAAGTTTGAACCGCTGTTCTTTTACTGCTTTTTCGGCATCCTCATCGGAGCACGCCTGGGACATTGCCTGTTCTATCAGCCGGAATACTATCTTCATCATTTCTGGGAGATGATATTGCCTATACAGTTCCTGCCTGATGGAGGTTGGAAATGGACCGGCTATGCAGGTCTCGCCAGTCATGGAGGCACGCTGGGGCTGATGATAGCCCTATGGCTGTACTGCCGCAAGATGAAAATGCACTATATGGACGTATTGGACATGATTGCCGTAGCAACTCCTATCTGCGCCTGCTTCATCCGCCTTGCCAATCTGATGAATTCTGAAATTATCGGCAAAGCGACCGATGTGCCTTGGGCATTTGTATTCGAACGGGTAGATATGCTTCCCCGGCATCCGGCACAGCTACGAAGCAATCGCCTACTTCATTTTCTTCCTGCTGATGATTTTCCTGTATAAGAATTACGGCAAGAAGCTGCATCGTGGTTTCTTCTTCGGACTCTGTCTGACAGAAATTTTTGTATTCCGCTTCTTCGTAGAATTCCTGAAAGAGAATCAGGTAGATTTCGAGAATAGCATGTCACTGAATATGGGACAATGGCTCAGTGTTCCGTTTGTAATCATAGGAGTGTATTTCATGTTCTTCTACGGAAAGAAGAAAACACAGAAATAAAAGAAAAATGAGGATGTATCAGACACGATTCTGATGCATCCTCATTTACACTATTTACGTTGCCACTTACTCTTCGAGGCATGCTCCCGCTTCAGAATATCACTTAAGGGAACTTCAAATATCTTGGCCTCAACCCATGCCACAAAATCGAACTTACGTAAAATAAGCAAAACGATTCTACCTTCAGATTATACCCTTTGTTTTTGGACATTTCCCGCTTGATAGAACGAACTTCGGAGTGGATGTAGTCTACATCCCCCAACTCAATTACACCAATTCACACGGATTATCTGATATGATTCATTTTTAATCTGTGCAAATCCGTGTAGCCTGTCCCCCCCCTACTCCCCCTACTCTTGCTTTTATGTTTTTGTGACACATCTATCTATTTTTATGCCATTTCCCCTCAGGAATACATTTATGTCGTGAAATCATATATCATATCTGACACATACCGGTAACTTTGCAAACAGAAAAAGATATCATAGGTAACAAAACAAATAGGTAAGAAAGATTCCAAAACAGGAGAACAAAAAAAACAGGTAGTTCAGACTTAAAAACTACTACCTGTTTTCTAAGAAAAGAAAAATGAATATACAAACATACATAACTATTTAAACTAAGAATGATGAATTCAAAACAAACGCTTTTCAGTCTATTAATGTGTGTACTGGCAATAACAGGTTGCGACACGCAAAAACAAGCTATCGTGGGCAACGAACTTGCCTTAACACGAGCTAAGCAAACATTGGATTCTTTATACCTGAACTATTCCGTTTCCGGTACATGCCTGTTACGTGAAAATTACCCTTCCAATATCGGAGAGTACACAGCAACCTATCTGGCATCTGAGGAACAAAAGAATATGCCCAATCTCTATTCTTATTTATGGCCCTATTCCGGAACCTTCTCAGCCGTAAATGCATTATTCGCCACAACAGGAGATAAAGAGTACAAATCGGTACTCGACAATAAAGTACTGGTAGGTCTGGAAGAATACTTCGATACCCGGAGAACTCCCGAAGCTTATGCTTCATATATCAACAGTGCACCGCAATCCGATCGTTTCTACGATGACAATGTCTGGTTAGGCATCGATTTCACTGATACATATATGCTCACTAAAGAACCCAAATATCTACAGAAAGCACAACTCATCTGGAACTTCATCGAAAGCGGTACGGATGATAACCTGGGAGGTGGTATCTATTGGTGCGAACAAAGGAAAGAATCCAAGAACACCTGTTCAAATGCTCCCGGCTCAGTCTTCGCATTAAAGCTTTTCGAAGCTACTAAAGACAGTGCTTATTTCGTAAAAGGGCAACGCCTCTATGAATGGACGCAAACAAACCTGCAAGATTCTACAGACTATTTATACTTTGATAATATCAATCTGAACGGAAAAGTCGACAAAGCCAAATTTGCCTACAACAGTGGACAAATGATGCAGTCAGCCAGCCTGCTATACCAGTTCACGGGCCAAGAGAAGTATCTGACTGATGCACAAAACATCGCTAAAGGATGCCATAACTACTTCTTTCAGGACTATACACCGGAAAACGGAGAACCATTCAAACTATTGAAAAAAGGAGATGTATGGTTCATTGCAGTCATGCTGAGAGGTTTTATCGAGCTCTATCAAGCGGATAAAAACGAAACTTATCTGGACTCTTTCAGCAAAAGTCTGGATTACGCCTGGGGACATGCACGGGATGAGAAAGGACTGTTCAACACAGACTTCAGCGGAAAGACCCAGGATAACAGAAGATGGTTACTTACACAAGCTGCTATGGTAGAAATGTATGCCCGCCTTGCAGCCATCAAATAATAAGAAAAAAAATACTAATACCTAAAAACATGAAAAAGAGAAATATCGGTTTATGCGCTGTAGCGTTGTTCTGTATGCACAACAATGCCAAAGCCATGGAACCATCCCTGAAACAGGACAACACCACAGTGGTGAATCATGCTCAGATAGCCGCTGCCTACAAGACAAACCGTCCTGCCGTAAAAAACAGACTCTACACGTCTAAATCCGTAGAGGCCGAAATCCTGCGGGTAAAAAAGTTACTGACCAATTCCAAGCTGGCATGGATGTTCGAAAACTGTTTCCCGAACACACTGGATACCACCGTACATTACCGTTTGCTGGATGGTAAACCCGATACATTTGTCTATACCGGCGACATCCATGCCATGTGGTTACGTGATTCCGGTGCACAAGTCTGGCCATACGTGCAACTGGCACATAAAGACCCTGAACTGAAGAAGATGTTAGAAGGCGTAATCCGTCGTCAATTCATGTGCATCAATATCGATCCTTATGCCAACGGATACAACGATGGCCCTACTGGTGGCGACTGGATGTCAGATATGACAGACATGAAACCCGAACTGCACGAACGCAAATGGGAAATAGACTCCCTCTGCTACCCTCTCCGACTGGCTTACCAATATTGGAAAGAGACTGGTGATGCCAGCGTCTTCGACGAAGCATGGATAGAGGCTATCACCAACATCCTGAAAACGTCAAAGAACAGCAACGCAAAGACGGTGTAGGTCCTTACAAATTTCAACGCAAGACAGAGCGTGCTCTCGACACGCTGAACAATAATGGTCTAGGTGCTCCGGTCAACCCTGTCGGACTCATCGTTTCCTGTTTCCGTCCTTCGGATGATGCCACCACACTTCAGTTTCTGGTTCCGTCGAATTTCTTTGCTGTATCTTCTTTGAGAAAAGCTGCGGAAATTCTTTCAACTGTAAACCATAACAGCTCTTTATCCCAGGAATGTACAGCTCTGGCTGACGAAGTAGAGTTGGCTTTGCAGAAGTATGCCACTTACAATCATCCGAAATACGGCACTATTTATGCTTTCGAAGTGGATGGTTTCGGCAACCAACTGTTAATGGATGATGCCAATGTGCCCAGTCTGCTCGCTATGCCTTATCTGGGTGATGTGGATGTGAACGATCCTATTTATCAGAATACCCGCCGCTTCGTATGGAGCGAAGATAATCCCTATTTTTTCAAAGGGAAAGCGGGAGAAGGTATTGGCGGTCCTCACATCGGATATGATATGGTATGGCCCATGAGCATCATGATGAAAGCCTTCACCAGTCAGGACGATCAGGAAATTAAAGAATGTATCAAGATGTTGATTAATACGGATGCAGGTACAGGCTTTATGCACGAATCTTTCCACAAAGATGATCCGGCAAACTTTACCCGCGCCTGGTTTGCATGGCAGAATACTCTTTTTGGAGAGCTGATACTGAAATTGGTAAATGAAGGAAAGCTTGAATTATTGAACAATATCAAATAAAAGGAGGAGCCATTATGCGTAAATTAATAATAGTAGGTTTAATAACTTTTGTACCCATTTGGGTATCGGCACAAAAAGCGTTTAAGAATTGGCCTGAAGGTATATCTCCTAAAGAGGTAGGTGAATTGGTCAGCAAGCGTTTTGTAGAAGTTCCACACCCCAATTTTAATGGCAATCCAGCTCCCCCTAATGAAATCACTTATCCTGAGACATGTGCCTGGTTCGGAGCTTTACGTTATGCGGATATAACCCATAATAAAAGACTACTCCGGCAACTGGAAGAGCGTTTCTTACCTATTTTCGGTCCGGAACGTCATTTACAACCATTACCTGATCATGTAGATCATACCGTATTCGGAACTATACCTTTGCAACTATATGCGCAGACAGGTAAGGAAATTTATTATCACATGGGAATTTGGTATGCCGATGAGCAATGGAAGATGCCTCGTAAAACAAAGCATAAAGAAGAATATCAAACATTGCTGAATCAAGGGTTATCTTGGCAGACACGCTATTGGATTGACGATATGTTTATGATTTCGGCTATTCAGTCCCAAGCCTTTTTTGTAACCAAAGACCGTCAGTACATAGACCGTGCCGCCTCAGAGATGGTGGTTTACCTCGATAAAATACAGCGACCGAACGGATTATTCTACCATGCAGAAGATGTCCCATTCTTTTGGGGACGTGGTAATGGATGGATGGCAGCCGGAATGACAGAACTTCTCGGACTTTTACCTAAAGATAATCCGAATCATGTCCGCATTTTGGAATCATACAGGAAAATGATGGATACTTTACGCCAATATCAGAAAGAAGACGGTTTATGGGGACAATTGGTAGATGACAAAACGACTTGGACGGAAACATCCGGTTCGGCTATGTTTACCTATGCAATGATAAAAGGCGTAAAACAAGGTTGGCTGGATGAGGCTGTCTATACTCCGGTGGTTCGAAAAGCCTGGATTGCTTTAGTAGGGCATATCGATGAAAACGGGGATATTGCAGGCGTATGTGAAGGTACTAATAAGACAAACGATCGTCAGTTCTACTTGAACCGCCGTACTTTATTGGGTAATATGCACGGACAGGCTCCTGTGTTGTGGTGCGTAAATGCATTTTTGGAAAGATAACCCTCTAATTATAGAAAAACAATGATACATAAGTATTTTACACCTGTACTGATAGCGCTATTGTGCATGTACGGAGGAAAAATTTCTGCCAAAGAAATCAGTGTACAGTCACCGGACGGTAAACTGAAAGTGAATATAGAGTTAAAAGACAAGATATACTACTCTGTATATTCGGGTAGTGACCTGCTACTGAGTAATTGTTCATTGACTATGACATTAGACAATGAAGTACTAGGGAAACAACCGAAATTGAAAAGCTTGAAACGTAGCAAGATTGAAGAAAGTGTTAAACGAGAAATTCCACTAAAAAATGCAATTGTAGAGAATCATTGCAATACTTTACGCATGAATATGGCAGGAAATTATGCCATTGAATTTCGTATTTTTGATAATGGCATAGCCTATCGTTTCCTAACGGACAAGAAAGGTGAGATTGAAGTAAAGGGAGAAGATTTCAGAATCAACTTTCCGGCTGACTATTTGGCCCATATGTCTCAACCCAACAGCTTTAAAACATCCTATGAATATCCATATACACATATACAGACTAAAGAGTATAAATCGACGGACCGTATGAGCTATCTACCGATACTCTTAGAAACGGATAAACAATACAAGATACTGATATCGGAAGCAGATTTACAGGATTATCCATGTATGTTCTTGAAAAGTACGGGTGATAATGGAATGCAATCGCTTTTTCCAAAGTGTCCGCTGGAATTTGGCGAAGACGGCGACCGTAGCTTAAAAATATTGAAAGAAGCCAATTATATAGCCAAAACTTCCGGTAAAAGGAACTTTCCGTGGCGTTTATTTGTGATTTCGGATGATGACAGGGATATTGTTTCCAATGAGATGGTTTATAATCTTTCTTCTCCTTGTGAACTGGAAGATTACAGTTGGATTAAGCCGGGCCAGGTAAGTTGGGAGTGGTGGCATGATGCCCGTTTGTATGGAGTTGATTTTCGTTCCGGTTACAATATGGATTCTTATAAATACTATATTGATTTTGCTTCGACTTTCGGTATTCCTTACATCATTATGGATGAAGGATGGGCCAAAAGCACCCGTGACCCATTCACGCCGAATCCTACAATCAACTTGCAGGAGTTGATTAAATATGGCAAGGAACGCAATGTGAAGATTGTATTGTGGCTAACTTGGCTGACGGTAGAAAATCATTTTGACCTGTTCAAGACATTTGCCGACTGGGGAATAGCAGGAGTAAAAATAGACTTCATGGATCGTAGCGATCAATGGATGGTGAACTACTATGAACGCGTTGCCAAAGAAGCTGCTAAACACAAATTATTTGTAGATTTCCATGGCTCATTCAAACCGGCAGGTTTGGAACGCAGATATCCGAATGTTCTCTCGTATGAAGGAGTACTGGGTATGGAGCAAGGTGGTAACTGTAAACCGGCAAATTCCATCTATCTACCTTTTATGCGTAATGCAGTAGGTCCCATGGATTTTACCCCCGGTTCTATGCTTTCTGCCCAACCGGAAGACAATCGTTCTACTCGCGCCAATGCAATGGGGTCAGGAACCCGTGCTTACCAGATGGCACTGTTTGTGGTATTTGAGAGTGGCTTACAGATGCTTGCCGACAATCCTGTGTATTATTACCGTGAGCGTCCTTGTACAGAGTTCATATCCAGTGTTCCCGTGGTGTGGGATGAAACCAAAGTATTAGATGCCAAGGTGGGAGAATATGTCGTTATAGCCCGCCGTAGCGGAGAAAAATGGTTTCTTGGCGCCATCACCAATAATACGGGACGTGAACTTGAGGTAGATTTAAGTTTCCTACCGGAAAACAAAAAACTACATCTTACTTATTTTGAAGATGGCATCAATGCAGATCGTCAGGCAATGGACTATAAAAAGAAAGAAACAGAAGTCACAAGTTCTACCAAATTAACGATGAAACTGGTCCGCAATGGTGGTTGGACTGGCGTAATCGAATAAAAAGGAGTCAATATCATGAATTTGAAAAATATATGTCTGCTTCTTTTGCTATGCTATACACAATGGTTGTATGCAGAAAACGGTTATGAGCTGTGGCTACGTTACAAGCTGATAAGCAAGGGAGAATTTTACACCTCATACTGTCTGAAAAACCGGAAAGTCATGTTTCCTGGAGAAACAGAAAGTCTGATTGCTGCAAAGAAAGAGTTACAGGCTGGCCTGTCCGGATTGTTAAATATACCCTATACGGAAGAGGAGACTTTAGAAGATAATATGCTTGTAGTCGGTACACCTCAATCTGTACCTTTGTTTAAGGAACAAGCTTTCCATGCCGAAATTTACGGTTTGTCCGATGAAGGCTATTTAATTTTAAATTGTACCATAAAAGGGAAAAAGGCTACAGCCATAGTAGCTCGAACAGATATCGGAGTATTATATGGCGTTTTCCATTATCTCAGGTTGATGCAGACCAATCAGTCTTTGGATAAACTATATATTAAGGAAAATCCCAAACTGAAGTATCGTGTATTAAATCATTGGGATAACCTAAACGGAACGGTAGAACGTGGTTATGCAGGTTATAGTATTTGGAATTGGGAAAGGCTTCCGTCTTATAAAGAACAACGCTATACAGATTATGCACGTGCCAACGCCTCCATCGGTATTAACGGAACGGTACTCAACAATGTGAATGCACAAGCTAAAAGTTTGCGGACTGATTGGCTGGTAAAAGCTTCCGGACTGGCAGATGTATTCCGCCCTTATGGCATAAAAGTATATCTGACAGCAAAATTTAGCGCACCTAAAGAAATAGGCGGACTGAATACAGCTGATCCAAAAGATCCTCAGGTACGAAAATGGTGGAAAGATAAAGTGGAAGAAATATATTCTTTAATTCCCGATTTTGGTGGTTTTCTAGTAAAAGCAAACTCAGAAGGGCAACCCGGACCACAAGATTACGGCTGTTCTCATGCTGATGGTGCAAATATGCTTGCTGAGGCTTTAAAACCTTATGGAGGAATTGTATTCTGGAGAGCATTTGTCTATCAGAACGAACGTCATGTAGATCGTGTGATAAACGGGTACAATGAATTTAAACCACTTGATGGTGAGTTTGCAGAAAATGTTTTTGTACAGCCCAAAAACGGTCCCATAGACTTTCAGCCACGTGAACCTTTTCACCCATTATTCGGTGGTATGCCCTATACACCGCTGTCTTTAGAGTTTCAGATAACACAGGAGAACCTTGGACATGCAGGACATCTGGTATACCTGGGTACTCTGTTCGAAGAGGTCCTTCAGTCAGATACTTATGAGAATGGCAAAGGCTCTACCGTTTCAAAGGTTTTACAAAATTATCAGAAGACCCATGGCATTTCAGCCATTGCCGGTGTACCTAATATAGGAACAGACCTTAATTGGACAGGACATTTATTCGGACAAGCCAACTGGTATGCTTTCGGTCGTTTGGCATGGAATCCAGATACAAGCTCAAGCAAAATAGCAGAAGACTGGGCAAGAATGACCTTCTCCAATGACAAAAGCGTACTCTCCCCAGTACTGAAAATTATGATGATGTCCCGTGAAACCTATGTCAACTATACGATGCCTCTCGGATTGAATCATATTATGAACTATGATACACATAACGGACCTGAGCCTTGGCACGACGATCCGGTATGGACTGCTTTCGACTATCATAAAATAACCAAGGACAGTATCGGCGTAAACAGAACTGCCAAGGGAACGGGAGCTACCAGGCAATATCATAACCCGGTCGGCGAAATGTTTGATGATATCAAGCAGTGTCCTCAGGAATATCTGCTATGGTTCCATCGGGTTCCTTGGAACTACAAGATGGCTTCAGGAAGGAATTTATGGGATGAATTAGTTTATCACTACTACAAAGGTGTGGATGAAGTCCGGCAGATACAGACAATATGGAACGAACTGGATGGTAAGATAGACCGTGAACGTTTTGAGCATGTCGCATCTTTATTGAAGTACCAGGAACAGGAAGCCATCTGGTGGCGAGACGGTTGCTTACTTTTCTTTCAGGAATACTCAAGACTGCCTATCCCTGCAAATCTTGAACAGCCCAAACATTCATTGAAATATTATAAAAACATTCCTTTTCCACATGATTGGAAAGGACTCTACAAGTAAATAAAGACAAATGAGATACATGATGTTTACAGTATTGTTGATGTGGCTATTAGCCGCACCAACCCAGGCACGTCAGCCCGATGATTATTGGAATTCCCCCCGTAGTACCTATGAAGAACGCCGTGCTCTATTTTTAGATTACTATTCAGAGAATGGAAGCGGACACCCGCTTTACGGTGTTTTCCGCCAAGCAGCACGTGCCGCCTCCGGTCGCCCTTTAGAGATGGACAAGATGAGAGAAGTAATTTCCGTCATCAAATCGAACCGTGATTGCAATGACTTTACACTCAATTGTCTGCTTCGCATGGTATATCTGGACAAGAAGCAATCTTTCTTTCCGACAGAAATAAAAGGAAGCATTGAAGAGTGTATTCTGGACTTTAAATATTGGTGGGATGACGGCCGCCGCGATACAACCTACCGTTGCTATCATACGGAAAACCATCAGGCGCTTTATCATACCGCAGAATTACTAGCAGGTCAGCTTTATAAAAAAACAAAGTTTACCAATGGAATGAACGGCAAGCAACACATGGCACACGCTAAAGAAAGGCTGATGAAATGGTTGGAATATCGTTTCCGTTTCGGATTCAGCGAATGGATGTCCACCTACTACGAAGTGGAAGTATTGTTGCTAGCCAATTTGTATGATTTTGCCGAAGACAAGGATATCCGTTCCAAGGCCGGTATGGTGCTGGATTTACTTATGTTTGACGTAGCGTTGAATAACTATGAGGGCTTCCTTGGCTCGGCAAGCGGACGCAATTATGCCCATTCTATCATTATGGGAGCCCACAATACGGCTCCATTGGCCAAGTTGGTATTCGGCGTGGGAACCTATGACCGGGATGAAGTGATAGCACCCGTAGCTCTCTCTACCAGTTCGTACCGTTGTCCGGAAATCATCCGAAAAATAGCAGTGGACTATAAGACTCCTCTATTAAACCGTCAACGGGTAAGTATGAACGTGGAAGATGCTCCTGCCTATGGCATTTCCTATGATAAGGAGTTGGACTGCCACCTCTTCTGGGGTATGCAGGAGTTCATACATCCGATGGCTATCCGTATGTCCAAACAGATTTCAGAATACGATGTATGGCCCTATCGGAACTATGATGAATACATCAAAAAATATGATGTGCAGATTGCTGAACATGGTAAACTTGTGGATATGCATCTGGATCGCTTTGCGCTTTCTGAGGCCAATATAGAGACTTACCGTACTCCTGATTATATGTTGAGCTGTGCGTTAGACTACAGAAAAGGCGCTCCGGGCTATCAGCAACATATATGGCAGGCAACCTTGGGAAATAAAGCTTTGGTATATACCAATCACCCAGGCGGAAAGAATCTGCGTTGGTCGCCTAACTATTGGGCTGGCAATGAGATTCTGCCTCGTGCTGCTCAAAGTAAGAATGTGGTAATCTGCATCTATAACACACCAGCCAATCAGAATGATTTTTCCCATGCTTATTTCCCGGTAAAAGCTTTTGATGAAGTGCATATTTCCGGTTCCTGGATATTTGGACGTAAAAAGGATGGCTATGTAGCTTTATATTCAAGAAACACAGCAGATTTAAGAGCCGATGACAGAGGAGAAGTCTGTGACCTACTGGCGAAGGGCCGACAGAATATCTGGATTTGTGAGACAGGCTCAAAATCGCAATGGGGTAGTTTTTCGAAGTTTATCGAAGCCATATCTACTGCATCAGTTCATAGTGACGGATTAGACATCAGTTATGAATCTCCGTCTGAAGGTACGGTTTCATACGGTTGGGACAGTCCTCTCTATGTGAAAGGCAAAGAAATGCCATTGCGCTGGCAGTATAGATATGATAATCCTTACTGCAAAGCCCCATTCAATTCAACTTGTATAGAGATAGAAAAGGATGGCGAGAAGATAATCCTAAATTACAATAAGACGAAAAGGTGACATTCAGTCACAACATATAGAATATGAACTATAATTAAATAACAAATCGTTTAATTTAAATTGTATATTATGAAGTTACGAAAAACACATTTATTATGGATACCTTTAGTGGTATGCCTATTTCTCGTAAACAGTGTAAATGTCATGGCGGCTATAGAGCAAGTCATTCATGTGAAAGGGCAGGTCGTAGACTCCACAGGTGAACCTGTGATTGGAGCCAATATCGTAGTAAAAGGCACTAATACTGGGGTGATTTCGGATATAGATGGCAATTTTGCTATTGACGCTCCTAAAAATTCGGTTCTGCTTATCTCTTTTATAGGATACAAGTCACAGGAAGTGAAAGTGACAGGTCCTTCAGTCAAAATAGTGTTGACTGATGATGCCGAGATGCTGAACGAAGTGGTAGTTGTAGGCTACGGTTCTCAAAAGAAATCAGACATAACCGGAGCCATGGTGAACGTAAAGAGCGAAGCGCTACAACAAGCACCTGTAGGAAACATCGGGACGGCATTGCAAGGTCTTGCTGCCGGTGTGGACGTACAAATGGCAGGCGGAAATACGCATCCGGGAGCTTCTCCACAGATTCGCGTACGTGGGGAGCGTTCTCTCAATGGAGGTAATGATGTTTTGATTGTAGTAGACGGAATTCCTTTTTCCGGTGGATTGAACGAAATCAATAACGATGATGTAGAAAGCATCAGTGTATTGAAAGACGCTTCGGCAACAGCCATTTATGGTTCCCGCGGTGCCAACGGCGTACTCCTGATCACGACGAAACGTGGAAACAAGGGAAAAGTCAACGTTAGTTATAGCGGTTATTATGGTTTTACGACTGCTATTAAAGAATATGACGTAATGAACAGCTCCGAATATATACAACTGAAAAAATGGGCCACCTACAATGCCAACCCGGATGCCTACACTGGAATTGATGATCCGAACCTGATGCGCGTGGGTGATGTCTTCCGTGATCAAGAGGAAATGGAAGGCTATCTGGCTGGAAACGATACGGATTGGCAGAGCATGATATTCCGAAACGGCATGACAACAAATCATCAGGTAGCTGTCAATGGCGGTAATGACCGTACTACTTATAGCGCTTCCGTAGGCTATTATAAAGGACAGAACAACTATGAAGCACATAGCTTTGAACGTATGACAGCCAAACTTTCTCTTGACACGGAGATAACCAGCTTCCTGAAAGTAGGTCTCTCTACCTTAAACACTTACATCATCAATAAAGGGCAGGATACCAATCCGATGGAAATGGCCTTACGTGCTTCTCCTTTCACTACTCCGTACAAAGAAGACGGTTCTCTGCGTACTTACCTACCCGGTAGCGGACAAAATGTATGGAATCCCCTGCTGGATACACAAAAGAACAGTGTGGTAGACGACCGCAAAAGTCTGTCAACCTTCACGACCGGTTACATTGACGTGAAATTACCTTTCGGCATTAAGTATCGTTTTAACGGTGGTGTAAATCTGAAATATTATTCAATCGGTCAATTCCAAGCCACTAATACGACTAAACGCATGGGAGCTCTTGACTGGTCTTTTGGAGAATACCAGCACACCGTAGACTATACATTGGAGAATATCTTGACTTGGGACTACTCATTCAACAACATTCATAATTTTAATGTTACCGGATTATTTTCCGCACAAGAGCAAGAGTTCACAAAGAACAACGTATCGGGTAATGATTATTATGATGACAATATCCAGTATTATAATCCGGGACTTGCACAAGGCAATGTGACCGGTGGTGGCAGCTATGAGAAATGGGGCTTACTTTCCTATATGGGGCGTCTGAACTATAATTATAAAGAAAAGTATCTGCTGACGGCAACAGTGAGATACGATGGTTCGTCCCGCTTGGCCGATGGTAACAAATGGCATGCATTTCCTTCTGTTGCTTTGGGATGGAATTTGATGCGTGAGAATTTTATGCAGAATGTCAATGCAGATGTTCTTTCCGGCATGAAACTTAGACTCAGTTGGGGTAATGTGGGTAGTACAGCTATCAGTGCTTATCAGACTATGTCAAGATTGGATACCGGCAGCAAGTACTTGTTAGGGACAAACGGTGTGATGGGTGTTCGTCCGGGTTCTGTGCCGGATAAATCCTTAGGATGGGAAAATACCGAAACCTGGAATATAGGTATGGACTTCGGCTTCTTGAACAATCGCATTACAGGTACTATTGAATGGTACCAGCAAAATACCACGGACTTGCTGTTAGGTGTGAACCTGCCTTCTACTTCGGGTTATTCCCAATCCTATCTTACTAATCGTGGTGCTACCCGAAATCGTGGCTTGGAATTCAATGTAACTACAGTCAATATTGCAGGCGACGGTCTAGATAAACTCTCTTGGTCAACTGACTTGAATATCTTCGGCAACCGCAACAAGATCATGAATCTTGGCGAAGGAGTAGAATTTGACAAGGATGCCGGATTCTTCTTGGGACAAGACAGATATATCATTTACTCTTACGAACACGATGGATTGTGGCAGGATACTCCTGAAGACCGTGCACTGGCAGAATCATTCGGCTACGCAACTTCCGGTGCCAATTCAGTAATCGGTACTGTTAAAATCAAAAACCATCATATAGATTATGAAGAAGATGGTGTAACTCCGAAAGCCAAGCAAATAATCAATGAAGATGATAAAACATTTATCGGACAGCGTGCCCCCAAATTCGAAGGAGGTATCAACAACCGTTTTGCCTGGAAAGGCTTCGATCTTTCGTTCTTGTGGACATTCCGTTGTGGCGGGACTATTACTTCGGATATGCATAACGGCTGGATGAATACTTTACAGGGTGGTTATAACAACCTGAATATAGATTATTGGACACCGGACAACATAACTGCCCGTTGGCCCAAACCAACTACCGCTACAGTTTCCAATAAAGGGTTACTGGCCCGTTACGATGGCTCCTATCTGAAACTGAGAAATATCACATTAGGATATAATATCCCCAAAACATTTCTTTCCAAGTTAAATGTACAGTCAGCTCGTGTATATGCTACAGGCTCAAATCTCTACACTTGGTTTAGTAAAGAATACCGTAAGGATGGCGGCATTGATCCGGAGACCACAAGTACCATCAATCTAAAGACTCCTCCTACACGTACATTTGTATTTGGTTTGAACTTAACTTTCTAAATTAATAACGAATAATAGCAGAATAGATATGAAAAAAATATTATCAACACTTGCCTTGTCATCACTTGTTTTGCTGACAACTGGTTGCTCCGATTTCCTAGAAGAAGAAAATCACTCGAATGTGATGCAGGATTTCATGGCGACACCTTCAGGTTTTAGCATGGCCTTGAACTCTGTTTACGCCAATGTACGCTCCACGTATAGTGCCGAAGAAGGTATCCATGGTCTGATGAATCCGGGAACGGATGAATTAAAGAATAATATAGGAGGAAGTAACCGATGTGCAGATCTGGCAAATTACGATCTAGAAAAATATAATGCAAACAATGAATATCCACGAAAGTTATGGAACGATGCTTATATTCACATCAACACCTTGAATTATATGATTGAAAATGCTGCTAAAGTAGATGTCACTACCACCGCCTTAACCGCTGCACAGCGTGATCAGTACTTAGGTGAAGCTTATTTTATGCGAGCTTATAATTACTTTCATTTAGTGGAACAATTCGGTGACGTCACACTGACTACTACCTATAATGCATCCCCCAGCACTTCGTCCGAGCGCCATGATATGGTACGTGTTTATGAAGAAGTCATTATCCCTGATTTGTTGAATGCCATCAGACTCTGTTCACCCAGCCCACAGCTGAACAATCTGGAGTCAGGCCGTGCTTCTGCCGCAACTGCCCGCCACTTGTTGTCACGTGTTTATTTGACATTAGCCTGGGTATTCGACAAAGACCCTGCTAATCCATCTTATAAAGGAAATACGCAAACGAAGTACTATAACACTACCAAAGCTAAGGAATATTATCAAAAGGCTTTTGATATGGCAACCGGACTAATCGCAGATGCTTCTTCTTTGGGACTGAAGTTGATGGACAATTTTGCAGATATTTTCGATGAAGCAAATGATGCACCTTCCGGCAAGAACAAGGAAGAACTATTTGTAGCGCGTATGGACTGGGATGATGACAACACTTTTGGTGGCCGCAGCACGCTGAACCATTACTTCGTGAATGGCTATGACCAGTATTTGGGTGAGCGTAATATTAATGACGGACGTTGTTACTCTTGGATTAATCCTACCAGCTATACCTATAATGCTTTCAACAATCGTGATAAAGATACACGTTATAAAGCAACTTTCCAGACAGTATGGTATGCCACTAAAACGCAAAAAGGCGGTGTTGTCAATTATGTCATTGACGGCAAGGACGAAAGCTTCAACTGGGACTATACCATTGTTGGTGATACTGCCATGTACTATCCGGGATATTATATGCCTGCTGAGGAAATCAGAGCTAAAACTCAAAACCGTGAAGGTAATCACTATCTGATTTTTACCCCTGACGCTTACAATGGTCGCGCCATTTTCCCAACTATCATGAAGTTTCTGGACAGAACGCGTGCTATTCCTAATGACAATACAGATCGTTCTTACATCATTTATCGTTTAGGTGAAACTTATTTGCTGGCCGCTGAGGCTGCTTTCAAATTGGGTGACAACACGAATGCAGCTAAATATATAAATGTGATCAGGGAGCGTGCCCGTGATAAGCAAATCGGTGAAGTTGGGGCACTGGATATCGCTCCAAGCGATGTTACGCTCGACTTTATTCTTGAAGAACGTACCCGTGAGTTACTTGCAGAACATTGCCGATGGGCAGACTTAGCCCGTACCGGGACACTAATTGATCGTGTACGTAAGTATGACGATGGTAAAGCTAATACGAACATTACGGAAGACAGACATTGGTTACGTCCTATTCCGCAACAAATGATTGATCGTGTGACGACCGGTGAACGTTATCCGCAGAATCAAGGATGGTAATAGATTTAACTATATCTTAATAGAGAGCAGGTACGATCTATACACAACTTTGGTACATCTCAAATGCGTTCAGTTCTTTCAGTACCTGCCATCTCTCCTATTCCATCGACCTTTACGCTGAAAGTATCCCTTTAGGGGATACTTTCAGCTTTCAGCCGTCACCACAACTGCAGAAACATTCTTCAGTCTCATTACCTCCTTACCACTTGATACACATTTCCATACTCTGTGTGCCGACGCACCACCCCGCTTTCAGCAGCACTTGGCCGAAGCGCATAGGATTGACGCTGCGCATGGCAGCGGAATTCTTTTGCTGAAGTTCCCTGAAAATCTGGGCAGCCGTAAGACCGATACACTTCTCACCGAAATTCGCCACACGAAAATAACTATGAAAAACATCCTCTGCGGGACAAACACGGTAGAACGCCTCATTCTGCACCTGCAACACCTGCTCCTCTTCTTTGGTGAACCAATCACGCCTCCCCGCAAGCAGTTCCGCCTTCAGTTGTGCATAAATCTGGTCATGTTCTATATGGGTACAATCGATCACCCGCTCCACTTCCACACAAAGAAAACGGCGGCTTCCCGTAGGGTCTGTAAGTAAGTCGAAACGGTTACTGGTACCAATAAAAGAGGCGACACGAGGCAGTTGGCGGAAGCTCTGCTGATAGGCCTTACGAATATTCAAGTCAGACATTTGCATCAGGTTCTTCAGCAACGGCATTTTGCTTTCGGCATACTTATCAAACTCGTCCATATTCAGCAAGCCCATTTCCGCCAAAAGGCGTTCCGCCTGCCCTTGCGAAGTAAGCTTCAAATTATCCACATAATATCGCCGCAGAACCATCGGCATCAATGACTTGCAAAATGTGGATTTCTGCCGTCCCTGCTCTTGACTTACAAGAATAGGCGCCACACTGTTGGCATGTATGCCTGCCAGCCCCGACCACTGCGCGGCAAGCCCCAGCATCCAGATGTGAAATCCCTGCACCCAATGCGGACAGTCGGAAACCCGCAAGGCGAGCTGTGTCAGCCGGTCAACGCCGTCCCATTGCGGCAATTCCTCCATATAGAGCTGAAAGGGGTGATAATCGGGAATGTAAGTAGAATAGATGTAGCGACTCAAATCCTTGTCCCAGCAAGGGATACCCTCAGCATGAGCCTCAATGCAGAAAGCGTTCAGGTTTCGCTTACCGACAGGCAGGAAAGCGAAATCACGCTGCCCGGCAGGACGGAATTCGGTCTCTTCCGTCAACAGATTATAACGGAAATCATAACGTTTCGTCAGAAAATCCATAACCTGTCTCGTCAGGCGAACCGTTGTATTCGTGCTGTCTCCGGATTCCGACGCCTCCGGTGCTTCTTTCTCGCTTTCTGCCTTTCCGATAAAGCCAACAACTGTTGTGCCTCGCGCAACAAGCGACGTTGTTCCAATGTCATTAATTTCTTTTTCATAACTTCTTTTCATTTTAATAGTAAACAGGTTTCGTTTTGTCAGTACCAACGCTACGAATTTACTACAACGAGAAAGCGCTTTGCAAGCATTCCATCAACTATTTTTCAGAGAACACAGTTAGAAAGAAAGTAAGGACTTTCATAGGTAAATCTTACTAATATCACTATCTTTGTATGCTGACTTATAAACGGCCCACTCCAGTTGTTCACTCGACCAACTCCAGTCACTCATTCTACCAACTCCAGTCATTCACTCGACCGACTCCAGTGGTTCACTTTCAAGACAGCACCTTCGAGTCAACAAGTATATACATTTAAAGCATTAAGAAACAAGCATTATGGCAATAGTTTACGATTGGTACGAGAACCCCAACGCGGAAGGGGAATCGGAAGAAAGAGGGCTGCATCCCCGTCCGTTGCTCAACGGCAAAGTGAGCATGGAGCAATTATATTATCGGGTACACGAACGCAGTTCGCTCAGCGTGGGTGATGCAAAAAGCGCAATAGACACTTTGACCCAGCTTTGCGGAGAAGAGCTACGCGAAGGTCGGGAGGTGCACATCGAGGGATTGGGCTATTTTTCCCCCACTTTGGAAGCCACACAGAAAGTGACCCGCAAGACCAAGAACAAGCATTTGAAACTACGCTTGAAAGGTGTTAGTTTTCGCCCGGACATTCGTCTGAAAGCCGCACTGGCAGGTGTTACAGCCACCCAAAGTAAATACACGCGCCACTCCCTGCGACTCTCCGAAGTAGAGATAGATATGCGCTTGAAAGAGTATTTCACGGAACATGAACTGCTGCTTCGCATCGATTTCCAGGAATTATGCGGCATGGCACGCACCACCGCCAACAACCATCTGCAACGATTGCAAAAAGAGGGCAAACTGACAAATGTAGGAAGACGCGCACAGCCGATCTATCGCCCCATGCCGGGATATTACGGTATGTCGAGGGATGCGGAACTCAAGAGATAAAGTTAGAAACACTTCCCTTCAAAATAAGCGAAAGAAAACGCATCGTCGCTATAAGAACTTTTGTTATCTTTGTGTCGTTATGTGACAAGGCTACAAATTAGGAGGACAGAAAATAATTCTGCAAGAAGTACAATGATGCACAACCTGCTTTGGAGAAGTGGGTAACAAAAGTAACAAAGGCTTCCTGGAAGAACCATAACGAATTGAAGAACGATTATTTATCCGCGGACTATGTGGGAAACAATCGTTATGTATTCAACATCAAAGGCAATAAATATCGCCTTATTGTTTTGGTTGTATTTTTTGCTGGGAACATTGATATTCGTTTTGTTGGAACCCATTCAGATTATGATGCTATTGATGTAAATAAAATTAAAACTATATAGGAGGTGCGTATATGAAGATTAAGACAGAAAAGGAATTCCGTGCTTATCAGGCAGACATGGAAAGCATCATCGCTAAAGGTACATCTTTGGGTGATATGGAATTGTTGAGTGAGGAAGACAAAGCAAAATATATAGCCCTCTCTCAAGCCATCAACGAATGGGAATCTGCCTATCATCCGCTACCCGGAAAAGTTTCAACTTTGATTACTGATGCAATTAAGGCAAGAATGGAGGCAAATAACTTAAAGCAGAAAGAAGCAGCCAAACGACTTGGAATATCAGAATCCAGAGTTAGTGATATTCTGAATGGTCGTCGTTCATTGAACCTTAACATTGTGAAAAGGTTACGTGATAATTTGGGCATACCGGCTGATTTCATTTTAGACAATATTTGATAAAACGTTTTTTGTAAGAAAACTAATAAGACGCAAGAAAACACAAGACATACTCCAGATGTATCTTTCATGTGCAAATTTCAGCATTATTATCTTAAAGCGGGAAGCATTTTGTGACATGAAAGCACGAATACATGCCTATAAGCGTAATATGGAGATATTACGTACTTTTATGTCAGAAATTCATAATAAACGATTTCCAGAACACGCTATTTTTGTAAGCAAAATATCTTATAATCATTACACTAAAATGAAAAAGAAACTATTACTCCTATCATTCTTACTGGGAATAAATGGAGCATTATTCTCCCAAACCAAAAAGAGCGTTGTAGACTATGTAAACCCACTAGTAGGGACAGACTCCAGTTTCGAATTATCCAATGGTAATACCTATCCTGCCATCGCAATGCCCTGGGGGATGAACTTCTGGACCCCACAAACCGGAAAGATGGGAGAAGGATGGACTTATACCTATGCATCTAACCGTATCAGAGGTTTCAAACAAACACATCAACCCAGCCCTTGGATAAACGACTACGGACAGTTCGCCATCATGCCCATTACAGGTGAGCCCGTATTCGACCAGGACAAGCGTGCAAGCTGGTTCAATCATAAATCTGAGGTATCTACACCCTATTACTACCGCGCATTCCTCTCCGATCACAATATTACAACAGAAATTGTACCTACGGAGCGGGCAGCCATATTCCGCTTTACCTTTCCCGAGAGCAAGGATTCTTATGTAGTAATTGATGCATTCGACAATGGTTCGTATGTGAAAGTTGTTCCGGCCGAGAATAAGATCATCGGCTACACGACCAAAAACAGCGGTGGCGTACCGGCCAACTTTAAGAACTACTTCACCATTACTTTCGACAAGCCCTTCACTTACTCAGCAACCGTAAGCAATGGTGAAATCAAAGTAGGCCAACCAGACGTTAAAGAAAATCATGCCGGCGCCATTATCGGATTCGCCACCCGCAAGGGAGAAAAAGTATGTGCCCGGATCGCATCTTCTTTCATCAGTCCCGAACAGGCTGAACAGAATCTGAAAGAACTCGGTTCAATGAATCTGGAAGAACTAAAGCTGAAAGGTAAAGAACGCTGGAACGAAGTACTCGGCCGAATAGAGGTTGAATCAGACAGCGAAGATCGACTTCGCACCTTCTACTCCTGTTTATACCGCAGCGTTTTATTTCCCCGGACGTTCCATGAGATTGATGCGGCGGGAAACATCCTGCATTATAGCCCGCACACCGGCAAGGTGATGCCCGGACGCTTCTTTACAGATACCGGTTTTTGGGATTCCTTCCGCGGAGAACTCCCAATGATTAACCTGATATACCCTTCCATGAGCCGACAAATGGAAGAAGGTTTCCTGAATGCCTATCTGGAGAGTGGTTTCTTCCCGGAATGGGCCAGTCCGGGACATCGCGACTGCATGGTAGGCAATAATTCCGCATCAGTAGTGGCAGATGCCTATGTGAAAGGCAACATCAAACAGAATGCCGAGAAAATGTATGAAGGTTTGTTGCATGGAGCAAACAACCAGCATCCCACGGTTCCTTCTTCCGGCCGCATGGGCTACAAGGAATACAATGAATTGGGATATGTACCTTCCGATATCGGTCAAAGTGCCGCCCGTACCCTTGAATACGCCTACAATGACTGGTGTATCTATCAGATGGGGGAAAAACTGGGCAGACCCGCATCGGAACTGGACATCTACAAGAAACGCAGCCAGAACTATAAGAACCTGTTCTATGCTCCTTACCGCCTGATGAGCGGCAAAGACCGCAACGGCAACTTCCCGCAGCACTTCGATCCGGTGGAATGGTGGGGACCTTTCACTGAAGGAAACAGCTGGCATTATTCCTGGTCCGTATTCCATGATATGCGGGGCTTAATTAACCTGATGGGAGGTGACAAGAACTTTGTTGCTATGCTCGACTCTGTATTTACTACGCCGCCCGTATTCGGCGCAAACACTAATACCCGGCAAAGCCTGATACACGAAATGCGCGAAATGCAAGTCATTGACATGGGGCAATACGCACATGGCAACCAGCCCATACAACACATGATTTATCTCTATAACTACGCCGGGCAACCCTGGAAAACACAGTATTGGGTACGCGAAGTGATGAACCGTCTTTACCAGCCAACCCCTGACGGATATTGCGGAGACGAAGATAACGGACAGACTTCAGCCTGGTATGTCATGTCGGCATTAGGTTTTTATTCCGTCTGCCCGGGTACGGACGAATACGTGTTGGGCGCACCACTCTTCAGAAATGCCAAGATACATCTGGAAAATGGCAAAACTATCGAGATTTCTGCGCCCCTAAACAGCGATGAAAACCGCTATATCAGTGATGTACGATACAATGGCAAGAAGTATGACAAGAATTATCTGAACCACTCCTTATTGATAAAAGGTGCCAAAATCAGGTTCGACATGAACAGCCAACCCAACTATAAACGCGGAACAGAACCAGATAGCTTCCCCTATTCTTTCTCAGATAAAGAGGAATAATCATGATATATCAAACAATATGAAAAGGAAAATAGCAACTTTCTCCAGTCCCACGCCTTCAGCAACAATGGTATCTCGACATACAATTGTTATAGGTCAATCTCAAAATGCTGGTAATCCTTCAATGAGATCCAGTCTCCTCCCCATTCAAATCCGGCTTCCGTAAAGAGCCGGTATGCCAAGTCGTTGTGATCTATCTTGTACGGTATATCCGTCCTGTTATCACGGTCGAAAGCGTATGGTTCACCGGTAGCGGGTTCTATGTGCCAGGAACCGTCAGCTTTTTCCTTGACGTATGGATTGTAAAGCGTATTGATGTCGATGGCAAGGCCAAGTCCGTGCTTGGAAATCTTGGTAGTGGAGCCGGTCATGAAGCGGAAGTTGAACGATGAGGAGTTGTTGGCACGCATAGAACTTTCATCGTCGGCATCGTAGTTGTCAATGAGCACCATCCGCTCAATGCGGTAGTCCGCCAGGTAGAGCTGGCGAAATATGTCGATCGCTTTATCGGCAATGGCGGCGTTCACCACCATCTCACCCCGTTGGGGGTTGCCGTCAGCGTTGCGATGCAATACTTTTAGATAACGCAGTTCGGACCGATTCAAAGGACAGTCCTCTTTCCATGACTTGAGCCACATGCGGCTGAATATCTGGTCGCTGATAGCTTCCGAATAGAACCAGGCATCCACACCGGAGTGTTCTACGTCAACTTCGGACACCAAAGTTTCGGCTATCCACTCATCGTTAGGACTTTGATGTCCGAGGTCGTTGTCACATCCAACCAAGAGTAAGGTGAAGGACATGACAAAAAGTAGCAGGTATTTTCTTCTTATCATATTTATTAATGTATTAATTATCTGTCTTTACTTCTCAATCTTCCACTCCGGTAGTGTGCTGCGGCGAGTAGTGGAGGTACAGTAAAAAATTGTGTCGCGATAGGTACGTATGTAGTCAATGAGTAGGGTGCTGTCGGTGTGATTCATTACGTGTACGTTTTGTACCGGCTTATCGGGGTGTGACATATAGAGGGTGTCGTTGCGGAAAGTATATCGAAACCGCAGCTTATTCATCAGCGTGTCATTTTGGATGACGTAGAAGGTCATTATGCTGTCCGGGGTATAGACTTCGTAGAATTGCTGTTCATGCGGGTTATTGACGTAGTCGTAAAGTATGGTGTCGGAAACAGTTCCCAGCACGGCTTGAGTTATGGTTTCATAGTGCCATGTGCCGATGAAGTTCGGAATGCCGGATTCTGTGGGGGATGTTTTGCTTGTTGTTCCGTTGCATGATACGAATGCTATTGTTGCCATCAAGGCGATACTGATGATATAAAGTATTTGTTTCATAATTTATTGTTTTACTTACCTATGTTTATAATATATGGTTTCTAATTTCAACGTATTAATACATCTTTGAATTCTCCGGTAATGGCCTGTCCTGTAGAGGGGTCAAGGTTATATAAGTAGAACACCGAGAGTGTTCCGTCTTCCTCTATTACCACATTTACCTCCGAACTTTGTCCGTCTTTATTCACCCAGCGCAGTTCACCGGTAACGTTGTTGTTAGTCATGCTATTTATAGAATTATATAAAGTTTTCGTTGTCGGCACAAAATGTAGCAGTACATACAACCTTTCCCGTTCCCACGTTCGTAACCTGAAAGGTATAATCCCCTTGCCAAGCCTCGCCTTTGAGCGAATCGAATGCTTTCTGACAAGCCTCGTAAACTTGTTTGTCACATTCTTCTATCGTACCTTTCTTGGTGAAGGGTTTGCCGGTGATACCGAGAGCAGCCTGGAAGCCTTTCTCTATCTTACTCATCTCAGCAAGGAAGTCGGGATGCGATGCCGACATTTCGGAAAAACCGTAAGTGTAAGTTACCTCGATGTTGGTGTTCTCTTCATCGTCGTTGCACGCGGTGAAGGTGAAAGTAAGGATGGCGATAGCCATCATCGTCAGCAGTGCTGACATTTTTTTGATTGATCTTTTCATTTTGATTTATCGTTTTTGAAATTTATAAATTCTGACATATTGGCTGAATAAAGATTGCCATAGTTTTCGGCATTATAAACCATTACATGGCTTCCGACAGTATTGATGAACAGCCGATAATAGAGGTCGCGCATAGCTACATCCTTGTTATCGGTTATTTGTTCGATAAAAGTGGAGGTGAAACGGTTGCTCATCCACACTTTCATCTCTCCGTTGAAGACATCAGCCTTGGATGTTTCGTCACCGTTGGCCGCAGTGATGAACAGCATTCCGGGGATGCCCTCGCACTGCTCCATCACACCACCCGAAAAACATGCCTCCACCATCATGAGAAGTTTACGGTAACGCCTTTTGAGGTTCATATCCTTAAAAACAGTGGACAGGTCATCGCCTGTCATGGCGTAAGGCTCCTCATCCCAGCACATGGCTCCCGGTACACCGTGTCCGCTCCAGAAAACGAACAGGTTGTCGTTTTCAGTAGATTCGATTACTGTGGGCAGACTTTCGCTTTTCTCGCCATTCAGAATAGCAAGTATATCTTTTGCCTTCAACGATGACATACGATAATCAATCTCTACATTCTCATACACATTGTTTCCCCAATAGTCACCTGTATAACTCCTTTGTTGGGATTTGAGACATTATCGGCTATGTCATCCTCGACAATGAGAATGATGCGGTCGTCGGTATATCCGGCCTGTCTGAGCTGCTGATAGATAGCGAGCACATCTGCCTGATGGCGGTAATTGGTCCATTCCTTGGAGGAAGCAACAAGGAGTGCCCAGTTGCCGGTATGTGCAGGGTAATTGAATTCCCCTGAATTGTTGAAATCCTGCATCTGCGAGGCTTTCCAGTTCCAACCGGCAAGTGTCGCATCCGTGCGGTTCCCTCCGTCGCTGGTGTTATAGTCAAGGATGATATACTGTCCGTTGTAAACCTTGAAATTATAGTAGGTGGTGGCAAGTACATTGGTAAACACCTTTGCATCAAACCTCAGATGCCCCGAAGCTCCGCGAACATATGGCGACTTTCCGGCAGCAAGCGCATCCACCACAAGCCCCATATCCTCACCTGTCCAGCTACCCATGTTCAAGCCTTCACCCGAAACAACGGCCCTTAATGATTTTTGTAACGACAACTCCGGTTTGAACTGCTGGTACCATGCGGCATAGCCGATGAGCATTGCAGCATCGTAGAGCTGTGACTCACCAAGAGTAGGTGTGGCATTGAAAAACGTCTTGTAACTCACGTCAAATCCCGATTCAGGATCGGCACCAAATGCGACTCCCTCTATACCTTCGGCTGCATCACCGTGAATCTTGAGCACATCCGCACCGTAGGCAGTATCCGAAAACAGCATTCTCGGTACACTACACCCGTTCAGGCTTTGTGTTTTATGCGCTTCAAGCATCGGTCCCATCTCTTCTATTTCAGAGGGGATGCATATCACATATTCTGCACCTGACTGCATGGCTTGGCGAGACACATCAGCTACATTTTCGGAGGTGTAAGTATAGCATCCCATGTTTTTCAGTCCGAGTTCGCGTGCCTGAAATGCGAACCAGTCAATGAACGTTTGTCCGTAATTGTCGTTCTCCTTGGCCAAAAGCGCCACGCTTTCACCCTCATAGTTAATCACCTTGGAGAGAAGCACCTCACATTGCGTAATGTCGGTCTCGGTCATCGCCCAGAGATAGCCTGTCGATGCGTATGCACGAACCAGTTGTTCGGCGGTGGCGAGAGTGAAGAATGTTTTGCCCACAAGGGTCAGTTCTGCCGCGAGGATTGCCGCGTTGGATGAATACAGCCCACCGATTACGGCATACACCTCATCGTTGAATGCCAGCGATTGGGCAAGTTCTTGCACATCGACCTTTGCCTCATCGTAGTATTCAAACTTTAACCTTATACCTGCTTCGTGGTTTTTGAATGCACGCTCAAAGTTGGTTGTAAACATTCCCAATGTCCTTTTCCAATGTACATCAAGCCCTTTCTCCAAGGGAAGCACCACGGCAACAACCTTCTCTGTCCACTGCTTGTTGTCAGGAGAATAAGAAGGCTCATCGTCCGAACAGCTCCACAGACCGATCAGGCAAAGGAGCGGTGCAATAAGTTTAATAACCACTCGTTTCATAATACTCTTTCTCAAAAATAATAGCCTGGTGACGCATTCCATTGACTAAGCTGCTGAAATCATTCACGTATCGGGGGGCGACCAGCCAGTCGGCATACCCGCTTTCAAGACCGTAAAGTTGGTTCTCCGGCATAATCCCCGTGACTACCCATTCCGTCAGATACCTGTAAATCAATTGGTCGATATGCTTAATAACCGAGCCAGTGATTCGGTTGGAGAGACTTGACTGGTCGATATCCATGCCCACCAGAAATGGTGAGTACTCAAATTCCCGGGAGTAGCGGTATATACCGGCATTAGAGCCACCTGCCACTGGGAAAATGAAGTCGTAATCAACCACCCAATCACTCATTTTCCGGTAAGCGAGCGAAGCCGACACATATCCCGTCCAATCATCCGCAAGATACTCCACATTGCAGTCACTGCCGTAGCCTGCAATAAAACCGTCTTTGGCTATGTTGATGGGACTGTCGGTATTATTGGCAAGCAAAATCAGAGGTGTCATCTCTGAACATTGTTTTGCACATACTCCTGCGAGGTATGAAGCTCCGAACATTGAAATCTGGAATGTATGAATGTTCTCGGCTTTATATTGTTTCCGGCTTTCAAAAAGCAGGATACTTTTGTTGGGTGTCAAGTCGTGCTCCGCCAGATGAAGTTCTGCCATTGGCTCATAATCGCTGCTACCCAAAACAAACAACACCGGAATTTCGCTTTCCGGTCGTTTGAGCCAGTCGGAGAAGATTTTCTCGGCTTCAAGCAATGATTCGGGCGAATAGATATAAATGTCAATCTCTTTATGTTCCATTTTGAATTTCTGAACGCCTTCAAGGATGCAGTCGTTATAGCTCATGTCGCCCAATCCGCTTGGAGAAAAAAGAAAAACAATCTGTGGTGCCAGAGAAACCGGCTCCAACTCATCGGCATGATTGCAGGATGACAACGCTCCTGTTACCAGGAGCGTTGTCATTGCCAAAATAATACGGACAGGATTATACATACTATTCAAACTCACATCCGCATTTAGAGCATTTATAGGGTCCGGATGCAAATGTTTTCCACTTATGACCGCATTGGGGACATTCTTCAGTCCACCTTGCCGGGAAGTATTGGTCTATAGCAAGATTATCCCCGCTGAGGTATTCCTCTGGAACAATTACGACTGTCATAACCGGCTCTCTGAAATTCTTGAGTGCATTGAACGAAATAGTGTAAAAGACGCTTTCATCTGTCCCCGGCGTAAGTGAGATTGTGCCGCAGTTGTCAGGGAGCTTGACAGTGCGTTGCTTTCCGTCCCATTGGTTGAGAATGAACTTCTCACACAATTCATGGGCTGCCTCCTTTGAGTCTGCAACCAATATAAGCCGAGTAGCATCATCCTTTTTCAGATAAAGATTTCCGGCTTCAGCTTGGTCGGCAATTATCTTGTCGATATTCTCCACCATTTTTTCTCCAGATGGTTCTTGTGGCTCATCGTCGTTGCTACAAGCAGTGAAAGCGAGCATTGCCATCACTGAAGCAAACATGATCGTTAAAATTTTCTGTTTCATTTTTAATTATTTTTTTAAATTTCTGTATTTGATATTGTAAATGGTTATTTCACCTGATTTATTCACGCACCAATATATCCTTGCGTCCCACGTCTGCCACACCTTCGCCACCAGGCCGCAGTTCATACTCTATCATGTCGGGGTTTGGCGTTTCAATATACTTGCCATCTTTCACCTCGTAACTTTTCCATTCCTGCCATACGCCTTGGATTTGCTGTTCCAAGGGCCGCAGGATGGGATCTTCGGGCGCGTCGCTATCATCACAGGATGTAGCAATAACTGCCAGTCCGATGAGAGCCGGCAACAGTAAGAGACAGTGTCTGATTGTTTTCATATCTGCTGATGTTTTTTTTAGTTAGTCTTTCAAAAGAAGATCTCTATACTCACCCTCGCGCATTTCTCCTGTAGCAGGGTCGAAATTCACGGAGTAGAACACGTACATCGTGCGGTCATCCTCCAAGGTGATGCGCACTCGGGACACCTTGTCGCTGTCGAGGGGCTTGTAGGAGACTGTGTCGGTGACGGCATTCGCTTTCCACTGCATCGGTGCGGCGGTATGCTCCTTGCCACCCTGACGCGAGTAGGCGGTGAAGGTGCCTTGCTCGGTATATTCGTGCCACCCTTCATCAGGGATACCGTAGGTGATCTCTTTCCACTCGCCTTCCTTCTTCTCGTAGCTCTTGCTGAAATGCCAGCGGCCCACAAGGCGTTCGGCAAAGTTCTTCTGCTCTTCGTCAATGCGGCGGAAGAGCCATTTGAATTCTCCCTCTTGCGTGGCACCGGTAGCATAATCGGTTGCCTTGTCGTATCCGAATTCCAGCTCGTCGGCAGTGAGGCGCATCAGGGTGTACTCCACCGGATATGCTTTATAATTGATTTTAAATGTGTTTTTATGGTCTTCCGCCTCCCAAGTCAGAGATCTCAGATAGGTGTCGTGATTGGCGTAGGTAACGGCGGACATCATGGAGCCGTCGGTGCGGAAAAGATAGGTTGTGCCGCTGCCTTCCGGCTCGATCACTTCTTTCCACTCGCCATCCTTTTTCTCATAGCTCTTGGTCATTGTCCACTTGCCGGGAAGGTTTGCGGCGATGGGGTTGCGTATGGCTTCCCCTTTATTCTCTTTGTCGCTACATGAGGGGAAACCTGCTAAGGTCAGCAGGGTAATACAAAAGAGGGTTAATACATTCTTCTTCATAATACTTATCATTTAATATAACCAATATATTGTTTAATATTCTATTTTATCGTCTTTCTTCATCCACATATCAAAAGCCTTGACTGCTTCGTCCGTACGGGCGTCTTTCAGATTGAGGGTGACGTTGATAAGCACTTTGTAAGCTTGTTCGGCCGGCTTGTCTTTAACAGTGGAGGGGGTGACTTGCGAAGTGCCAGTAATACTGTTGATTGTACCGTCCACATAAAGGGCTTCTTCGTTACCTGCCAGTTCGTTGAAGTGGAAGTCTCCGTCGATGACCCGAAATCGTGTGACGTCGCTTAATGCTTTTACGATAGCTTCACGCACCGAAGGGGCATATTCATCGTGCTGGGTAGTACTCTTACCTGTGACGGCGGTGGTAGCCAGATCGGTCAGGATGCTGCCTACGGTCTGCTTTTTGTTTTGTGCTTTGTCAACGTAACGAATGTCTCCCACAGATACCTTCAGGAAACTGTTACGCGAGGTTTGTGCCCGCAGGGCTGCCGCTTCCGGCAACAGGGCCGGAAGCAGCAGGATGAGGGCAAAAGGAATGTATGTCTTCAGTTTCATCATTCTAATACTTATTTATCTATTAAATCAAAACCACAGGCGGTGTACCATTGGTTTAAACGGTACGAGCGTATAGCATAATTGACATAGTCCTGAAATAACTGAAAGCCAGAGTAGTTTTCCAGTGCCATGATAGGATATATCGAAAGTCCGTTGTAATAGGGTTCTATATGGTTGTCAACTTCATCATACATCTTTACATCTTTCCCGAATCCGTAAGTGTTAATCAGGCATGCTTTGTTGTATGTCGAAAACCATTCATCGGTAAACGCTCCTGTCTTGCGCATGAAATCCACAAAATCAAGCTGGGCAGAAGGAAAGTTCTTTGGAATAGTTCCTCGCCTTTGCCATCGTCGAAATAGTTTTCTGTAAGATGGCATTTGTTGATAAAAGCGTCCTGAATATCAGCTAAGGTGATTTTACTGTCCATCAGAGCTTTCTTTGTATCTGCGGCAAGCTTGTCAAGTTGGGAAGCATCTATGAGGGACAGTGTCGCACATTTGTCGTCATCGGCCGAATTATTGTAAAGCCATTCGCAGGAATGTAACACAAACTTTGACAGGTCGGCACGGGGGCTGGTGTAAAGATACGACAGATTTTCATGCCAAGGCCATCCTACTGAAGAAAGGGATACTTCGCTTGCAACCAAATACCTGGTCTTATGACGCAGTTCGAATGCCACCTCCACGCTTGCCATCATACAAGCGTGCATGATCATAAATTCATAGTCGGGCAGAGTAAGGTCTGCTATTTCTCTGTTTTCAAGATATTTCACGGCATCACCGCCCATTCCTTTGGTCCTGAATGTATTATCATCGTTTAGGCCAAATGGGAGTATGCCGCTGCCATGTCCGAAAAGCATAAGTCCATAGCTTTTCGCAGGGGCTATGGCACGGACGTCGTTCTGTACTTCCGGATAACGAGCGATGTCCCCGTGAGTCCCAATTGGCTCATATTCTTTGACAACCTCGCTTACGATGGCCGGTGTGTCATCACGCTTTATTTTTAGCAGAACCGGATTTTCAAACTGTACAAACATGGGCGACGGATCAATGTAAACATAAAGGCTTCCTGCATAACTGTCGTCCCATCCTGCCTCCATTTTATTGATATAATCCAACTGAGAATTACTGAGAACAAGACCGCTTTCGCCGTCAATATCCCCCCAGATATAAGCGAGAATGGTTCTTTCCACCGGTTGGGGTTCTTCCGGCAGAGGTTCTTCATTAATGTTGTCGTCGTCATTGTCACATGACGCAAACATTGCGGTGAATGACAGCAGTATAATAGCTGTGATGTTTCGGCAAAGCAACTGTATCGTGTTCATAAAAGCCATATAAGTGAGTAATTAAATTTATTATATGTAAAAGGTTACGTAAATATAAATTTGAGGAGAAACAACACCGACAGCACATACATGGTAGGGCTAACCTCCCGGTGTCTGCCCGTGCCCAGTTTGAGCAACACATAGCAGAGCATACCCAAGATGATGCCATTGGCAACGGAGTAGGTCAGCACCATAGTTATGATGGTGATGAACGCAGGAAGTGCCTCCGCAATATTCTTCATGTCTATTTGAGTGATGGACTCCATCATAAAGACACCCACCAGTACCAATGCTCCGGTCGTAGCAGCACCGGGGATGAGCAGGAAGATGGGAGCGAAGAAGATGGACAAGAGGAACATTCCACCGGTGACCAGCGAGGTAAACCCGGAACGCCCGCCTTCGGCAACGCCCGAAGCACTCTCCAAGTAGGTGGTAATCGTAGAACAACCCAGTATGGCTCCAAAGGTGGAACCGATGGCATCGGCCAGCATAGTCTCTTTTGCACAGGGAATTTCGCCGTTCTCTTTCACAATCCCGATCCGGTAGGTAAGGGCGACCAATGTGCCGATGGTATCGAACATATCCATAAAGAGCAGCGTGAAGATAATCACCGCCATATCGAGCGTGAACAACTGGCTGAAGTCGAATTGACAAAAGGTAGGAGCCAGCGAATGGGGCGTGGAGATGGGCAGGAATCCTTCGGGAATCGTAGTCACACCCAACGGAATGCCGATAAGCGTACAAATCAGGATGCTATAAAACAAGGCTCCCTTCACCTGCTTCACCACGAGCAGTCCACTCAACAGGATGCCTGTCAATGCTAATACGGAGACGGGCGTGAAGGGACCGAACGTCACGAACGTAGCCGGGTCAGAGACGATGATGCCGGCGTTCTTCAGCCCGATAAAGGCGATAAACATCCCGATACCTACAGAGATGGCGTAGCGCAGCGTGGCTGGAATGCTGTTCAGCACAATCTCGCGCACGTTAAAGAAAGTGATGAGGATGAAGAGAAGTCCCTCCACAAACAAGGCAGCCATAGCCACTTGCCACGGATAACCCATGCCCTGCACCAGTGTGAAGGCGAAGAAGGCATTGATCCCCATGCTGGGTGCCTGTGCCAAAGGCAGCTTTGCCATGAATGCCAGCAGCAAGGTGGAGAGGGCGGTGGCAAGCGCAGTAGCCGTGAACACGGCTCCCTTGTCCATCCCGGTGGAGGAGAGGATGGAGGTATTCACGGCAAGGATATAACTCATGGTAAGGAATGTTGTGATTCCGGCGATGCTTTCCGTGCGCAATGTCATAGTCTTGGGGTTGAATTCCAATAATTTCTGTAGCATAGTGTTTCTGTAGTCTTTAATCATTAATTCTTAATCGGATGCCCACTTCATCCCCGATAGTCGAGTTTGAATGATTCACAGCGTGAATGCCAGAGAGAGGAAGCTGCTCTCTCTGGCAAACACGTCTTTATGGACATCTACTTCTCGTATTTCCATATGGGCATCTCGCAACGGCGAGTGGTGGAAGTCATATAGAAAGTGGTATCACGAAGGGTGCGCACATAGTCAATATGTATGACGCTGTCGGCGTGGCTCACCACGTGTACGCTTTGCAACGGCTTGTCGGGATGCAACATGCAGAGGCTGTCGTTGCGGAAAGTGTAACGGAATTCGAGCTTGTTCAGCAACGTGTCGTTCTGAATGGCGTAGAAATGCATGGTGCTGTCCGCCAAGTAGACTTCGTAAAGCTGCTGTTCTTGCGGATTTCCCACGTAGTCGAACCGTAGTGTCCGAGGCAGCTCCTTGCACGCTCTGGGTCACCAGTTCGTAGTGCCAAACACCTTCAAAAGTAGGGGTAGCGGTTTTAGTGGTATCCTCCGCGTTCTTGCACGAGGCGAAGATTGCACCTGCCAGCAGGGCGATGCCAACAATATAAAGTAATTGTCTCATTTTGTTTAAGTTATGACATTATTAAGTTATAAAATCAGTGAGTTTATTCTTATTTCTTTATCAGCACGTCTTTGAACTCGCCTTCCACCACTTGTCCTGTGTCAGAATCGAAGTTCTTTCCATAGAACACGTTCATCGTTTGGTCATCATCTTCCAGGGTGACACGTGTGGAGGAGACTTCGGGGTTGTCGGCGAACTTGTAATAGACTGTGCCGGTGTCCTCGTTCGCCTTCCATGCGATATACTCGTTCTTCATTTCCTGGTCCCCTTTCCGCGAGTAAGAGGTAAAGAATCCTGTTTCAAAGTATTCGTGCCATCCTTCATCGGGCAGTCCGTAAGAGGTTTCCACCCATTCGCCGTTCTTCTTCTCGTAGCTCTTGGAGAAGTGCCACTTGCCCAGCAGCCGTTCGGCGAAGTTCTTCTGCGACTCGTCTATGCGGCGGAAGAGCCATTTGAACTCGCCTTCCAGGGTCTCATGGGTAGTCATGTCGGTGGAGAGGTGGTAGCCGAACTCTAATTCGTCATCGGTCAGACGATAGACCTTGTAGACGTACTCTTTGAAGAGAGTCATTGTGTTGTCGGTGTCGTTGGCCATCCAGGTGGTACTCCTCGTGTGGGTGTCATGACTGGCCATTGTGACGATGGAACGCATTGTCCCGTCGGAGCGCATCAGATAGGTAGTACCGGAACCTTCGGGTTCAATCACTTCCACCCATTTGCCGTCCTGCTTTTCGTAGCTTTTCACCTGAGTCCACTTGCCTGTAACATTCTCGCCAATAGGTTTGCGGATGGTTGTGTCAGATGTCTCATTATTGTTGCAAGCAGCGAAAGCAATTATTGTCGCCGCTGCTGTAAACATGATAGTTAAAATATTCTTTCTCATAAATTTCATTTGTCAATGCGTTTTTATATCAATCAGGATATAGTTACGACATCATGCCTCAACGAAACTCGAAGAGGTTGAAGAAACCGGTGATGGTGAATACGGACCGGATGTCATCGTTGATGTGGCTAAGGGCCAAGGTGCCCCCCTTCTTTGCCACCTCCTTGCGCAAGGCAAGGAACAGCCGCAGACCGGAGCTGCTGATGTATTCCAATCCCGTGCAATCCAGCACGATGTCCTTGTCCGCGCTGTCCATCAGGGGTTGCATATCCTTTTCTAATTGGTTGGCAATGGCTGAATCCAATCGCCCGTTGAGTATCCCGGTCAGTACTCCGTTCTCGTTCTTAATCTCAAAATTCATCATATTCAATTTTTAAATTGGTTATAAAGGGAATAATATAGTCACAATAAACAGGTTGGCCGCCAAGATAATCAGGTTCATCAACAGACCTATCTTCATGAAGTCCGAGAAGCGGTAACCTCCGGGACCATAGACCAGCATGTGGGTGGGCGACCCGATGGGGGTGGCAAAGCTGGAAGAGACGGCAATCATCAACGCCACGCAGAAGGTCAGCGGGTTTACCCCCAACGCTATCGCGCTCTTGTAGGCAATGGGAAAGAACATGGCTGCCGCTGCCGCATTGCTGATAAGCTCTGTGATGAAAGTACCCACCAAGCAAATCACGGCAAGCACCACCAGCGGGTTAGTCCCGCACATCCCCAACAATCCGTCGGCAAGCTTTTGCGCGATTCCCGTGTTCTCAATGGCCATTCCCAAGCAGACGGAACCTGCAAAGACCATCAGCACATTCCAGTTGATGCTTTTACGTGCCTGCTCTATGCTGCAACAGCGTGTCAGTATCATGGCAAACGCTGCTAGGAAACAGGCATTCAGCAGCGGCATCACATGGAACGCCGACAGGAGCATCATGGCCAGCATAATCCCTGACGATACGAGCGTCTTATGATTGACCTGCTGGATATTCTCCGAATCGAAGAAACGGACATCTCCGTTGAAATCTTCCTCGCGCAACTTCTTTCCTTCCAACAGCAAGGTATCTCCGGCCTGCAAGACAGCCTCCCGGGGACTCACTTCCAAACGCTTGCCTTGACGGGCAATGGCCACCAGCACCACATCGTGCTCTTCCTCGAAGCGCGTATCCGTCATGCGCTTGCCTATCAAGTCGCTGTCAAATGCCAAGTAGCCGGTCTGCAACTTCCGTTGGCATTCCATCTCGGTCACACTATAGACGTGATGAGTGGCATTCACCAATTGGTGCGTCTCGCGCAGGTCCAAGATGGCATCAATCTGGCCGGAATAGACCAGACGGTCGCCACCAAGTATGAACTCATCGGCGGGAACGGGAGAGATAATCTCTTTGTCGAAACGTACGATTTCGACCAAGCGGCCTCCCCGCACATCCATCAAGCCACACTCGCCGACACTCTGCCCCACCAGCGGGTTCGTGGTAGGCACCATCAACTCCACTGTATAATCGGAAATGGACTCAAACGAACTTTCCGGTGATTTCCGTTCGGGCAACAGCTTGCGCAGGGCTATCATGGAGAGGATTCCCACCGCTAGGCAGAAGAGACCCGGCAGCGTGGTGGTGAACACACCCAACTCCACACCGGTCTCACGTGCATAGAATCCCGAGATAATCAGGTTGGGCGGTGTTCCGATTAAAGTACATACCCCTCCCATTCCTGAAGCATAGCTCAGAGGTATCAACAGCTTCGAAGGGGCAACACCCAACTTCTTCGACCACATCTTCACCACGTTGATGAACAGAGCCACCACTGTCGTGTTGCTCAGCATCGAGCTTAGCATCGCCACCGGCAGCATCAGCCGCACTATCGCCTTGGGATAGGACGAAGGGTTGCCCAACAAATGGCGCACTATCCACTGCAACACGCCTGTATAAACCAGGCCTGCCACCACCACGAACAGTACACCGACCACTACCACCGATTCCGAGCTGAAGCCCGACAGCACCTCCTTGGCAGGCAACACGCCACATACCAACAGGACCGCCATCCCTCCAACAAATACCACATCCGCCGGCAGCTTGGTGAAGAGCAACAAGCCAAACATCACCAGCACCAGCACAATCGTAATCCAAGCATTCAAGCTAAGACCTAAAAATACGAAACTCTCTATCATTCTCTCTTAGTTTTTGAGTTTTTTCTCATTATCAATACATTGCAATCTCCTTCCCGCCTGTACGCCACTTCATCCATCAAGTTGCGTATCAGGAAAATACCCAATCCGCCAATCGGCCTCTCTTCCAATGAGAGGGTCACATCCGCCTCCGGCACGGTGAGGGGGTCGAAAACCCCTCCCCAATCCTTCAGGCAGAAGGTGTGTGTCCGGCTTTGTTCGTCCCAGGCTGAGGTAAGGACTATCTTTCCTTCCTCCATCTGCGGGTAGGCATAATGGATGACGTTGACTAATGCTTCTTCCAACGCCACATTCAGCGACATCATCTCCGCCATACCCATGCCCGTCTCTTCAGCTATCTCTTCGAGAAAGAGCGGCAGACGAGACACTTCATCCAGACTGTTAGTCATTACAAGTTCCTTGCTTTCCACTGTTTCAATTATGAATTATAAAACTATTAATTATCAACTGTCAACCGCACACAGAGTAGCGTCAAGTCATCACTCTGCTCCGCCTCTCCGGCGAATCCGGTCACTAATTGTATCATCCGTTCCACAACGGAACGTGCTGACAGATTACCCAAGTGTGACATCTCTCCCAACATACGCTCATTTCCCAACAGTTCACAGTTGCTATTCTCTGCCTCGTTCAATCCGTCCGTATATATTAATAAGGTGCTTTCCTTAGGCAACATCACACACTGCTCTGTAAACTCAAAACCATCGCAAACACCTATCGGAATGTTCGGCACCGTGTCTACAAAAGAGCTCTGCTTATCCGGCTCTACCAACAAGGGTGGATTGTGTCCAACACTGCAATACGACAACCTGCCACTATCCAGTTCCAGTGCCCCGATGAACATCGTGACGAACATATTGGCGTCATTCTGCTCCATCACCGCGTGGTTCAGCTTGGCTGCAATCTCCGAGGGGGTGTCGCAAGTGCCTGCCATGATGCGGAACAGGCTACGCGTCACCGCCATGAAAAGCGAAGCGGGAATGCCCTTGCCCGACACATCGCCCACGGTGAAGAACAGTTTCCCGTCGCGGATGAAGAAGTCGTACAGATCGCCTCCCACCTCCTTGGCCGGAGAGAGGCTGGCATAGAGGTCAAGCGTCTTCCACTCCGGGAAAGGAGGGAAGATGTTGGGGAGCAAGCTCATCTGCAACTTGCGGGCAATGTTCAGCTCGCTCTCTATCCGCTCCTTTGCGCGGGTGGTCTCCGTCAGCCGATGGATGTAGTCGTCCAACGAACGCTGCATGTAGGCAAAGGAGTCCCTGAACTGAGCCAATTCATCTTTGGTGCGAATCTCGGGCAGCGGTGCCGCCAGGTCGCCTTTCGCCACGCGGGACGCAGCCTCGGAAAAGAGCTTCAGCGGGTGGGAGGTACGTCTGATGCGCCATACGCAGAAGAACAGCAACGCCAGCAGTCCCAACAGGAACACCGACACCACCACCAAAGTCAGCCTGTCCAGCGGAGCAAACACATCCCTGTAGGGACAGACCACTGCCACCGACCATTCCGTGCCCTCCACAGGTTTGTAGAAGACATAAGAGAGCGTATCATCGTTCTGCAACTCGTGCATGCCTTCCTCGCCCCGTATCATCGCATCGCCCAAGATCGTCACACTGCGGTCCGTCATGTCGGATGTAGCGGTATAGATGGTCTCGTGCAGGATGCGTTCCGGCTTGGGATGCACCAAGTAGTTGCCTAAACGGCTTATCATCAGCGTGTAGGAACCGGGATAAGGTTTGATGCCATTCACCAGCCCGCTCAGATGGTCGAGCGAGATGTCCGCCGTCAGGATGCCGAACATCTGCCTTCGCCGTTGCGCAACACGTGCGAGTAGGTGGACATCACACGGTCTCCCCCACCCTCGTCAAAATAGGGTTCGCTCCAATAGTTGCGGTCGAGGCGTTTGGGGGTGGCATACCACTCCTTCGCGTGATAGTTGTAGGCCGCATAGCCCAGGTTTCGGTCCTTCACCTCGCCTTCTTCCGTCAGGTAGGAGTAAGGGGCGAACAGCTCACCCTTCTCCGCATAGAATCCCGGCTCGAATGCCACACAACTGCCGATAACGTGCGGGTTGGTCCGCATCATCATACGGGTCACGGCATAAAGCGAGTCGGGATTGCCGAGGCGGTCGCGCACGAGCCATTCCATGTTTTTTGCCGCCGCCTCCACCTGGTGCAGGATGTCTTCTATCTGGTAGACGGTGCCGGAAAGTTCGCTCCCCGCATGGCTCTCTGCCTCCTGGCGCACGATGCGTTTGGAGGAGAAGAAGAGCACGGAGAACACCACCCCGAACACCATAGAGGCTATCATGACCACCTGCAAGCTCAGGCGGGCGGAAAAGGACTTCCGAATTGTCTTCATCGGATTCATCAGTTGTTCGGGCTGCTGAATACAACGTAGTATTTAGGTTGGTTTTTCTCCTTCTTAAAGACTATATTCAGACTTGCAAAACCGTCCTTGACTCTTTCCGTTTCATAAACCACATGCACGTACTCTGAATTAAAGGCTTTTATCGTAAAAAACCAACTTTTTGCCTCAGAATCGCTAACAGAAATTATCTCCCTACATACAAAAGCATAGACTTCTGTCTGATTCTTGAAATCGGTGCATGTCAAAGTCGTGTGTCCCGAACCCGAAGCAGGAAAGCCGGAATCCAACTTCTTAACGAAATCGGTAATATTCTTAGCCGTCTTCTCTTCCGCACTCTTCGAAGAGCCACCGAAAATATTCTCGTTGTCGGCATTGAACGTGGCTATGCACACCAACTCACCGGTGAGGGTGTTTCTCACCTCGAAAAGGTAGTCGCCCTGCCACACTTCGCCTTTGAGCGAATTGCAGGCTTTCTCGCAAGCTTCGTAAACCTGCTTGTCACACTCTTCCACCGTACCCCGTTTCGTAAAGTTCTTCCCGGTGACACCGAGAGCCGACTTGAAGGCGTTCTCTATTTTCCCCATCTCTTCGATGAAGTTGGGGTGTGAGGCCGACATTTCGGGGAAGCCATAGGTGTAAGTCACTTCGTTGTCTGCATCTTCATCATCGCTACAAGCAGTGAAGGTAAAGGAAAAGATGGCCATAGCCGCCATCATCGTCAGCAATGCTGACAGGATTCTAATTATCCGTTTCATGTTTATTCTTTATTATCCATTATTCTACATTTTTCATTTCATTCTCACAAACACATCCTTGTGACCGCCGGGAACCATCTTCTCCGCCTCGGAGTCGTAGTTGTCGGGGTGGTAGATGTGAACGGTGTTCTCGTCCTCGAAACAGAGACGGATTTCCACACGCGCTTGGCTACAAATGTCCCACTGGCTCAATATGTCCGCCGGTTCGCCCCACTTGGCAATTTCACCTACACAGCCGCTGTATCTCTTAGTCTCAAACTTGTCGCCTGTAAGGGTGTAGAGAGCGCAACTGCCTCTCATGTCGTACTCGCGCGCGCAGTAGTCAGGCATGTCTTGTGTAACCTCTACCCATTGGCCGTCCTGCTCCTGAAATCTCTTCTGAAGCTGCCATCTGCCCAACAGCTGTGTGTAAGCGGTTTTGGTCGGTTGGTTGACGCGGGTATATACCCACTTGAACTCGCCTTTCAGCACTTCGCCCGTTGCGTGGTCGGTAGCGGTGGTGTCCAAGACAATGAATTCGTTCTCGGTCAGGCCTCCCAATCGTATCCCTTCACCGTTCACCTTCAGTGTGTCAGCGGTTTCGTCGGCACTCCAGGTGCTCTCAAACATGTACGTCTTGCCGTCTTCGCGCCTCACATTGTGGTAGTAGATGCCACCGGGACAGAACACTAAGTCATTCACGTACATTTCGGGGATGGGATCCTCTATCCACTTGCCATCTTGCAGCATGTAGCTGTTCGTCTGCTTCCATATACCAAAGAGGTTCTTGGTGAGGGGGCGCAGGAAGAGGGTTTCATCGGTATTGTCATTCATCTCGTCATCGCTACATGCAGTGAAGGTGCAGGCAAAAATTACCATAGCCACCGTCATCAGCAGCAGTGTTGACATTGTTCTGATTGTCTCTTTCATATTCATTCCTTGCCTTTTATTTTACCTTTATTTCTCTCTTATCAGCACATCCTTGTACTCCGTCGAAGTCTGTTCCTCCAACTCCGGATTGAAGTCTTCGGAGTAATACATCACCATTGAATTGTCATTGTTTTCCAATGATATGCGGTAATATCTCTCTTTCCGTTCTCCGGGAACATAGTAAGTGACGACACCGGTTGATTCATTGACAGACCACCACATATTATCGTTTTTCCATTCCTCAGCAGGCCAGCGCGTATAGGTAGTGAAAACCCCGCTTTCGGTAAAGTCACTCCAACACTCCAATGGATAATCACCGGTTGTTTCAGTCCATACTCCATTGGCTTTCGCATAGCGTTTTGACAGCGACCATTTGCCAACCATTCGTTCCGCGAGGGTCTTCTCTTCTTGATTGATACGCTGAAAATGCATCTTGTACTTCATGTCTCCCAATGTTGAGACAAGCACCAAGTCATTTTCTGTGAGTTGATAAACTTCAAATCTATCTTCAAAGATTTTTAAGGTATGGTCAGCGTCATTTACATCGCCCCATTTATTGAGCGAGAGGTGTGTTTCATCATCAGTGGAGGAAACCATGAAAAATTCGCCATCGGGTCTCATTGAATATTTTAAAATTCTATCGTCATCTGTGCCGGTTGATTCCCATTTCCCTCCTTCCTTTCTGAATGATTCAACCAGTTCCCAGCTGCCAACAATGTGTTCGGCAATAGGAGTCCGCACAGTGCCCTTACCCTCTTCCAAATCATGTCCATACGCCATTAGAGTCTCGTAGAAGTCGCACCATCCGGTAAGCTGTTCAAAACGGCATTTGCGATATTGCTCTCGTACATCAGCCTGGTAATCGGAGGTATTGGTGTAGGCAGTATAAAGAAAATCATGTTTGCCGTTGGTTTGCCTATGGGTGACCACAATGTCTGAAAGCACTCCATCGAGACGGTTTATATAGAACGCGAGACCCATGTTCCCGCTCTCGACATAGACGGCGTGGAGGAAATCCACAAGATCCAAACTATAATAGGGTCGCATCGTCTGAAAGAAATCGTCATAATCATGACTCACCTTTGAATGCAAGGCTCTTAAATAACCTTCTCCATAAGTCTGGCCATATTTTGCCGGAGCGTCAGTTGTGAAATTGACACCCGACATGGTGTTGCCCATCTCCTCTATAGTTTGACGGAGGATTTCCCATAAAGGAGTGAGGTCACGGATTCTGCTCACCTCAACCGCAAGACCAACAACTTCTGATTGTGAAACTCCTGCCACAGATTCATGGCGCGGTGTGCGGTTAGGGTAAGGGTTTCCTCCACAGAGCGCCCTTGTCTCAGGTCGTTGACAAGTGAAGTGTAATCATAGGCGAGGTCGGGTATGACGAAGGGGGAGCCGAGCAAGAGATCTGCCGCACCTTCCCATTCAGCGAGCATCTCGATATTTCCCTGATTGCATGAGTTCATAATCAAGGCATCGATGTGTTGTCCTGACTGGCGTATAGCGTCCCCCAACTGGGCGGACGTCATTCTATGGTAGCTGTCGTACAGAGTGGCTCTTGTTGAGGGTGGAGTTTCTTGCTCTTTCAAATCGTTATAAGGAGTAAAATTGCTTCCATGACCGCCGATAACAAGAATGTAATGGCGGTTGGGATATTTCTCTGCCGACCAGCGGATAAACTCTGTCAACTGCCGGGAATCGGTGATGGCAAAATCATCACCGGGACCGAATGTTCGGTCCTCTGTCATGATGCCGTCCTGAGCGGTATATCTGCGAACACCGTTGTGTTGGTCTCCTTCCCCTTTTCCGGAAGCTTTGAACAACACTGTTGCCGATACATCATCACCGGTAGCATCGGTTGCCTGACGGATACTCTCGGCGAAAATAAGGTCATGCTCCATGTCGCCGCCCGATATATACATCATCAGACAGAATCCGTTCACCTCCGGCTCTTCTGGTATAGGTGACGGTTCGTCTTTGTCGGAACAAGATGACAATCCCGACAGCGCAATAATCAACGCCAGTATATGATTGAGATATTTCTTCACTGTTTCTGGGTTTTAGAATTAAAAAATATATAATCCAATTCAATTTCTAATCAGAATGTCTTTATACTCGGTGGTTGTCTGTTCTTCCAACTCCGGGTTGAAGTTTTCCGAATAGTTCATAATCATTGTATTGTCGTTGTCTTCCAACGCTATCCGGAAAAATCTCGGTTCAAGTTGTGCCTCCGAGTCGAAGTAAAAGACGGTTCCTATTTGTTCATGAAACCTCCACCTCATATTGTCATTTTTCCATTCTTCAGAGGGCCAGCGGGTATAAGTGCTGAATAATCCTGATTCCGTGTATTCGCTCCAGCACTCCAAGGGGGAAGATTCTCCGTTACTTCCTTCCATTCGCCATTGGCTTTCTCATAGCGTTTGGACAGCGACCACTTACCGACCATTCTTTCACCAAGAGTCTTTTCTGAATCATTGACACGGGAAAGCCGAACTTTTTGTTTATTCTCGTCAGTATCGCCGACAAGTTCCAATATGTTGTCAGAAAGTTGATAAATCTCAAGTTCTTCTCCATTCCAATCAATCTTATTCCCATCCTTTATACTCCATTGGCCTTTATTCAATGCTGCAAATTGTCCAAAACCGCCCACTAACGGCATCTCGCCATTCGACCTGAACACCATACTCTTTACGCGAAAATTCGTATATGACGCAGGGAGCCACTCATGAAATTTCTTAATTAACACGTCTTTCACCTCCCATCTTCCGATGATGTGTTCCGAAATGGGGGTGAGAATCTCACCTTTCTCCTCATAATTATAGACGAAATACTTTAGACTCTCATAGAAATCACGCCAACCTGTGAGCTTGTCGAAACGGCATTTGCGATAAAGTTGCCCTCCTAACTCCCCATCATACTCATTCAAAGCATTGAATACAAGATAAATGAAATCATGCTTTCCATTGGTCTGTCGATGTGTCACAATTATATCCGCAAGAATCTCGTCAAGTCGATTTATGTATGGAGCGAGACTCATGTTTCCACTTTGCACATAAGCGGCATGAAAGAATCCCACTATATCCAATGTGAAAAATGGGCGATTATATTCAAAAAAATCGTCTTCATTGCCGACATACTTGGAGTAGAGCGCTCTTCCATAACCTTGACCGTAGGGTTGTCCATACACAGCCGGGGCATCGGTAGTGAAGTTTACATCTTCCATGGAGTTCTTCATCGCATCGATAATCTGTCGCATAGCCTCCCAAAGAGGAGTCAGGTCACGGATTCGGGAAACTTGTGTCACCATTCCACATTCTTCTTGGTTGTGAAACTCCTGCCAAAGGTTGATGGCGCGGTGGGCGGTACGTGCAAGAGCCTCTTCTACAGAGCGTCCCTGCAGCAGGTCGCCTATAAGCGAAGCATAGTCATAGCCAAAGTCTGGCAACATGAAAGGAGTACTGAGCAGATAGTCGGCAGTACCTTCCCATTCCGCGAGCATTTCAATATTTCCTTGCTGGCATGAGTTGAATATAAGAGCGTCAAGAGTCTGGCCCGATTGGCGGATAGCGTCTCCCAATTGTGCGGATGTCATATATTTGCGGTTATCATAGAGGGTAGCCCGCGTTTTAGACTCAGTCTCTTCCTCATAAATTTCACTAAATGGATAAAACGCCTTTCCGTGTCCGCCAATTACAAGCAGATAATGGCGGTTGGGGTATTGCTCCGCCGACCAGCGGATGAAATCCGTCAGTTCCTTTGGGTCGGTGATGGGAAAATCCTCACCGGGATCGAATGTCGGGTCTTCGGTCAAAACGCCATTCTGCGCGGTGTAACGGTGCGTGCCGTTGTGCGCTTCGCCTTCTCCTTCACCGGAGTTTTTATGCAGTACCGTAACGGCAACGTTGTCATCCGATACTGCTGCTGCTTGCCGGGCACTCTCCATTAAAGTAACATCATGTTCGGGGTCGCCGCCCGACATGTAGAACATGAGGCAGTAGCCGCTCGGTGTGGGGTCTGGCACGGGAACGGGTGTCGGTTCGTTGTCATCGCTGCAGGATGACAGAACCGCCAATGAAAGGAGGCAGGCGACGAGATAATTCAGGTATTTGTTCATGTTGTTCATTCTTTTAATGTAAACAATGTATTATTTAAGATTCTATTTTATCGTCTTTCTTCATCCACATACCAAGCGCCTTTGCCGCTTCTTCTTCCGGCATCACTTCCGATGATGTTCACGATGTTGTCGGCCGGCAGGCCGTTAATCTGGTACTTGATGTCTTCTGCCATACTTGAATTCTTTTATGGGTTCTCTGATTTCGGCTAGAACTCGTTGATGCTGAGGAAATTGCCCCAGCCTGTTTGCCGGTGGAACTTCAGCATCGGGTAGAGGACGGCATAGTCGGCATAGTCATACTGTTGTCCGTTTGCGTCCTCTATCACGAAGTCGTTCCTGTTGTAGTATTCGGCAGGCATCCAAGTGATGCCTACGGTAAATTCGGGTATGATGCCTTCGTTATGGTGGCTTGCACGCACGGGCTGCATTTTCTGCAAAGCGTTGGACAGCAGGTAGGCTTGGGTGGAAAGCGTCCCGTTCATGCAGTAGTTGGCGATGTGGTTGGCATAATAGTCGAGGTCGATGGAGTAACTGCCGGGATACTGGTCGAATTGGTAGATGGAATAGAGTTGGTAATAATCGAACAGCTCCAAGGACTCGGCGTCATTCTGGCAGCTGTTGCGTTCTTCGATGAGCGCGTCGGTGAAGAGGCGCATCTCGTCGAGCACGGGTTGCAACATGCGGGTGTCGGTCAGCGACAGGTCGTACGAGTTGTTGGTATCCAGACTTTTCCACAACTCCACCGTCAGCGGAACATATTCCTGCATGGCGGGCAGCACTTCGCTGTGTTGCTCCAGTTTGTCCATCAGCCGGCCGTAATGACCGCCGTAGCCGGGGGTGATGTGCGAGGCGCTGAGGATGTAGTCCGTGTAGTCGGCTATCTGGCAGATGTTCTCCATCATGTTCATCAGGCACACGTCCATATAGATGAGGTCGAAGTGCACCCCCGACCGCTTCAGCCCTTCTTCCAGCTCGAAGATGGAGAGATGGCTGTCCACGCCGGCTTCCTTAACGTTGTCGTCGAACACCACGCCGCGTGTGCTGCTGCCGGGCCAGTTGCTGGGCTGGTCATAGACAGGCGTGAACTCCGAGCCGTGGTTCCACAGCACGAGGACATACCGCTTGGCGGGCATCCGCTCTGCCGCGTCGCTGATGAACGAGGCCAGGTGGTCGGGATTGTCCAGACGGTAGTCGGCATCGGCTATACGCTCGTTTTCCATACCTGTGGGCGTGAGACTGTAGAGCCGCGTGCCTTGGAACTGAGCATCATCGCCCGTTTGATAGGGGACTGAGAATTTCACCAGTCCGGTGAACTGCACCTTGTCCGAATAGCCGTAGCCTTCCACTTGCGAGAGGTTGTAGATGAGGGCATCATCCAAGTTTCCGCCGCCGCATCCGTAGAGCATGATGGTGTAGTCGGCGTCAGGTTCCGGCTCCGGTTCCGGTTCGGCGCTCTGTTCGGTGGTGGGGTCTTCATCGTCGCTGCAGGCGGTGAAGCCGAGCGGCAGGGTGGCGCACACTAACCACAGCAGGAGGTGTGCGAAGGTGAATGTAGTTGTTTTCTTCATTGTGAATGAGAATTTGAGTGATTAAAGAATATGTTTGTCAAAAACAATACTTTACCCCAGCCTGTATTGTGAAGGTGGTGTTGTATTGCGGTTGTTTGGTATGTTTCATATAATCCTTGGTCGTGGAGGTCAGTGCATAGTAGCAACGGCCTTCCGCTTCCAGCTCGATATGGGGGTGGATACGGTAGCACACGCCCACGCCGCCCACCAGTCCGGCATCGAAACGGTTGTCGCGTTTGGAGATGAATTCATACCGGCGGTCGTAAGGTGCAAAGACAAACGACTCTTTTTCGGCTAAGAAATCATCTATCAGACTATCGTAGGTTCTTTCTGTACCTTTCACCCGGCTATCCGCCCAATAGCCCATGTAGCCGCCGGCATGGAGGAAGCCGCGTAACTTTTCACCACCGAAAGAGAAGCGTGCCATTACGGGCAACGAGAGGTAGTGGTCGCGGCGGTCGCGGAAGCCTTGGTCATAGGCACGTTGCATTGAGTAGCCCTTTTGCAGATATACAAAGTCGGCACGTACCGCCAGCCAGTCCAGGATGCCGTATTCCACGGGAATGCCCACGGTCAGCCCGCCGCGCCCGTCGAAGTTGAAGTCGTATGCATATTGGGTATCGATGCTGTACTGGTTGTAAGCATAACCGGCGCTCACTCCCACTTTCCACTGCGCTGCTGCCCGGTCGGGCAACAGGCATCCTGCCAGAAGCAGCAGGCTGGTTACTATCCATTTATTTTGTTTCATATCTTTTTTCTTGTTTATTTTTTATGTCTTAATCTTGTTATTGTCTCATTTTTTGCCATGCAGGAAGTCGATGGCGTATTCCAGTTGGTTGTCTATGTGCTGGCCGGTAAATTGTTCCACATCCAGTGGTACCGTGATGTCAGGTGTTATCCCTTTGCCTTCCAGTATTTCGCCTTCGGATGTACGTGACATCGATGTACTGGTATAAACATAATAGCTTACACTTGCACAATCCGGGTCGCCAAACTGCCCGGAGAAGGAGAAGTGTGTTTCAGAAGTCAAGGGACCATGACCTCCGAACGTGCGTGTGCCTATCACCGTGGCATAGGGCAATTTCTTGACCGGCTCTGCTGTCATTTCCGACATGCTCACTGACCAACTGTCTGTCAGCACTACCACTTGGCGGTCACCGATACAGTCGGTTTCGGGCAGTGGTTCCTCCATTTCGAGCAGTTCGCCTAATTTCCGTTGCGTGATGACTTGCGCCCGGAAAGGAACCCATTCGCCGTAGTCCAGCCGTCCCACTCCCATCTTGGTTCTTGTGTCGAACACGTGTATGTCTTCTTTCAACAGCGGTCCCAATACGGTGAACATGTCCCACAAATAACCTCCCCCGTTGCTGCGAACGTCAATGATGACTCCCTTGATGTTCGGGTTGAACAAGAGTTGGTTGGCGTATTCGCGATAGACCGCGGCGGCAGCCTGCGCCACCTCTTCGCCCGATTTATTATGGTTCCCCAACTGGGCAATGATGCTGAAGTTGCTGAATCTTAGGTAGAGGATGTCATTGTCAATAACGTAGGTGAACATGTGGTCCAAGTCGGGATTGGGGTTATTATCGACGAACTCCCGGTCGTGCGTGATGCGTCCCTCCTTCTTCAGTTTGTCACGATATACCTGGAAGCCTTCGCGGGGGATATACTCCTGGTAGTCTTCCCGTTTCTTCACCTCCATTGCGCCGGGTTGGACATAGAAGAGCTGCTCCGTTTCTTCCGGACCTGCCTTCACATTCCTCAACTGGACTAACATGTGATGGTCAATAAACGAACCGCATATCTCTTCATACAGTTTCTGCAAGTCGGCGGTAGGAACCGCTTCCTGCTTGTCCAGCTCCACGAAGCGCGGACGGTATTGGCTGTAGACGGCATCCCAATCGGTCGGGTCTGCCTCCCAAAACACGTAGTTCTGGTTGATTCCGTGCCAGATTGCATCAAACTGTTCGGTCAGGGACTTGTCGGCAGTAAGTACGCCGGGCTGTATCACGTCGTCTGCCTCGTCGCGGCAGGCAGTCAGCAACGCCAGTAGGGTAACGATGGCGAAAGCCGACATAAATTTGGTAGTATAAGTCATTCGTTTCATAAACATTATTGTTTGCTTTTTGAGATATCTGTACATTTTATAAGTTTTCAATGCTTTTTGTGAGTATTTCATTTCATATAGTCGTCCTTTCTTTCGATCTATTCCACACCGTTGATCAGGATACGGATCTCCATATCGAGCAGGAACTGGAACGTGTTTTTGTCCAAGGGATCACCATACTGAGGAAAGCTATGCAGGATATAGTTCGCGATGGCGGCATCAGCGTCAGCCGTTATGAAACCGGCTGTCAGTTCGTCTGGAATGAAGGGACTCGCCTGGAGGACGAACGTGTTGTCCTCGCCCACCGTGTTGATCTCGTCTATCCCGAAGTTGTCGATGAAAACACCGTGGAAGTCGATGCTTGTCGGCCTGCGCGTCAGATGCGAAGCCATGTCCGCCGTCAGCCCGTATTCGGCAGCTTCGGCACTCAGGTCGATGACGTAATCAATGTCATCGCGGTTGGCGTTCAGCTCTGCAATCGGCATGTCTCGGCGAATAATAACCGTGCGCGGACAGTAGGTAATGGGCAGGTCGATAATCTTCTGCGTGCCGCCGAAGTCGGTGATTGCCACTTGCGACGCGGTGCTCACCTTCTTCGCTTTTCCCTCTTCGAGCGGGGTCCACAACTCATGGTCTTTCTTGGGAATCAGCGACACGTATTGTTTCTCGTGCAGGGTGAGCCAATCGAGGGTCATCGCCTCGCCCTGAGACTCAGCCTTCGTGATGAAGCTGATATCGTAGACCCACTCCCCGCCCGAGGCATTACGATAAGTGTTTACGTCCGTGTAGAGTATGTAGGGATTAAGCTCCCCATGCGCGGTTCGTAGGGTCTGCACCAGCGAGTAGCGAAACTCCACCCCTTCGTCCGCCGTGGGGACAATCTGCACGGGCAAAACCGGCGAGCTGACTTTATGAGCCACGCCCGCTGCATCGGTATAGTTCATGACGAGGTAGAGGTCCGAAACGTTGCGGAAATTCCCTTCACCCTGGGTCTTGATGGTCACAATCCACTGGCCGTCGAGAATCTCGCCACTACCGTTGCGGTCGGGTTCCACTCCGGTGATTTTATAACAGTCGGACGGGGTGACGTAAGAGGTCCGCGACTGGGCAGAGAAGGCACTTCGGGTAGGTGGTACGAGCAGGTAGGTGTCGCTGTTCTGCAAGTCGAGTTCAAGATTACCTTCCGTAACTGCCACGCCTGAAGGGTTCACCCGGAAACGCAGCTGAAATGAGGTTCCTTTCACCGCCGTGACTGACACGGCGTCCATGATGACGATACCCGTGGGCATCGGTTGCTTGAGCGCATCCACGTCGTCTTTCCACTCGTCTTTGTTGCAAGCGGCCAGCATGAGGGCGATGAAGACAAGAACCGATATAAATTTGGTGGTATAAATCATTCGTTTCATAAGCATTAATTCTATTCATTTACTTCGTTTTCATTCAAATTGTTTTCCGGTGTCTGCATATCGTCCGATTTGATGTTGTAGGAGTTTTGCTCCAAGAGTTTCCCTACTTCATCCAATTCTTCCTGTGTGATGTGAAGCACCTGTTTGTTACGTTCATTCAGCTGGCAGACAATACCGTGCGTATGTTTCAGCATTTGGATGACGTTGGAATGTATGGACAATACATAACGCACGTCGTACCGTTCGAGGAGTGCCTTTGCGGTCTTCTCGGCATCGGGGTAATCCATGGGCGGACATTCGTGCCAATAGGCTTGATAGGCCTTTTGGCGCAGTTCTTCCATCCTGAGGTACTCTTCGCGGCATACATCCAGGACACTATAGCAGTTGCCTATCCGTCCGATTACCTTTTCGTCGTCCAGACATTGCCACACTTCGAAACTGTTGGAGAAAATGCTGCTTGTGGTATGGTCCGTCATCAGCAACCGGCGTGAGCCGAATGCATTGACGAACATTTGCAGCGAGTCACTCCCCATCTGGCCGAGCCGGTCGGGCATAAGGGAAGCGGCCCGTGTGAAAAGCGTATCGTACTGTTGCAATTCATCCAAAAGCGTCTGCATATTTCGGGTGGATGCATCCAGGTTGTGCAAAGTAAGCATCACGGTTTTCCGTGCCATTTCGGTTTTGCTCCGGTTTTCCAAATAGGAACTCGTACCAAAAGTCAGCAGGATACCGATCAAGGTGCCTACGGTACACCCGGCCGTGTTCTTCCAAAAATCCTTATCAAAAAACTGTTTCATCGCCTGCCCGTCTGTTTATTTAATTACGATTTTGAATTTCAGATTGGCACAAGAAGGATTGTATGTCTTGCCATTGTATTCCCACGGCTGGCGGCAACGCAGTACGTAGTAGTAGGTGCCCGGGGCATAGTTGTATCGGGCATCTCCTGTCAGGCTCACGCTGCATTTGGTGTTGCCTTCGGCATCCATGATTTCGAGCTGTGTCTCGATGAAAGGCCCATCGTCCACCGATTTCCGTTTTCGTCCAACAGACCAAGACTTTTTACTTTGAATCCACTCTTTTCCAATATGCCCATTTGTCTGAGTTTATGGGTTACATCAATGTCGAAGCCTTTTTCAAAGTCAGGGTTGCCCAAGTCGGATCGCGACAAGGTCAGCGCATCATCTTCCACGGTTGCCTGCGGTGCACAGGCGGTAACTGTCAGTGGCAGGCTGGCTACTCGGCTGTTCTTGGAGGTCAGCTGCACGTTGAAGTCTAACGTACTGTATGTCGGGATGGCTTCCTGTACCTCTTCCAGCTTCTCGGGGTTCACATTCAGCGTAAAGCCGGTTTCTTCCGTCATGGGAATTATATTGAAGTGGACGGCTCCCACTTTATGGGACACTGCTCCGTCAACCACCTTGATGTTTTTGCTGTCGATCAAGGCAAGGTCTTCCTGTTTCTCTGCTGCGATGACTACCGGCAGACCGGTTTCATACAGGTTTTCCTTATCAGCACTGTAGTAGTTGAATCCTTTGGGATTGGCAAGGGTGAACTTGTTTTCTATAGTGTACGGGTCGGTTACGACAAGCTCAACTTCACTGGCAGCTCCGCCGGTCTGTCTAACGGATAGAATGACTGTATTCTCCTGCTTGATCTGCGTGAAGTCGGTTACCCTGGCATTCAACAGCCATTTGCCTCCTCCTTTGGATGTGAAGCCTTGCGCCTCGAACGCTCTGTTTTCTCCTATGATTTTTACCTCGTTCACTTGGGCGTTTTCGGGGATTACTTCAAATTCCAAGGCGACATCACCCACTTCATTCAGTTCGTAAGCGGATGCACACGGCTGTGCGGCTTCAATGACTGCCGGTGCATCATCATCGCTGCACGACGGCATGGCGCAACAGATACAACCTGCCACCAGCAAGACAGACACATTTCTCCATAAGTTACATATTCTCATTCTGATTCTTATTTTAGTTAGTATGATATTATTTCTTTGTGCTATTGTCTTCATGCTTTTCCATGCACATGGCTCAACTACCAATGAAATGACCGGAACAACTATTGGGACAATGAGCGTTAATCGTTGTTTATAAACTGTTTACTAATGAAATGGCCTCGGTCGGACAGACTAACGTACAAAGCCCGCAACCCACGCAAAGCGATTTGTCAATCATCGGAGTACGTTTTTCCCATCCGATGGCTTGATGTCCGCCGTCAAGGCACGAGATGTAACAACGCCCGCAATGTATGCACCGTCGGCTGTCGATCTCGCAATGAAGTTTGCGCTCTCTGTCTAACTGTTCCGGCTGAACTAAGTTGGGCAAAGCCAATCCGCGCAACTCGTCAAGCGAAGCGATGTCGTGCTGTTTCATATAAATAGAAAGCCCTTCCTTCAAATGATCGATGATGCGATAACCATATTCCATCACTGATGTGCACACCTGCAATGCCGTACACCCCAGCAAAATGAAATCCAAAGCATCTTGCCAGGTTGTTATTCCTCCAATACCAAACAGAGGGATACCTTTGAGCGGTGGATAGGAGGCCAGGTCACGAATGAAACGGAGGGCTATCGGTTTCACCGCCTGCCCGGAGTAACCTCCAACAGCTGATTGTCCGCCTATATCAGGATAGGAAGAAAAATTTTCAGTATTGATGCGCGTAATGCTCTTCACCGTATTGATAGCGGCCAAAGAGTTTGCCCCATTGGCAATCGCAGTCATTGCCGGAAGTTCCATATTGCCTATGTTGGGTGTCATCTTGGCTATGATAGGTAAACGGCTTCCTTTGCGTGTAGCCCGGGTATAGAGCGCAATAAGATCCTGATCTTGTCCGATGTCGCTTCCCAACCCCTGCTTGGCCATCTGAGGACAAGAGAAATTGCATTCTATCAAGTCTGCACCGGCTTCTTCTGCCATGCGTGCAAGGACAGTCCATTCGTCGCAATTTCTACCCATAATGGAAGCGATAATGACCTTTTCCGGGTAACGTTCCTTTAAACGACGGATAATCTCGAAATTCTCTTCGGCGGAGTGAGGCGACAGCTGCTCCAGGTTTTTGAATCCGCAGAATGAAAAGGGATGTTCTCCGGGAAGCGCATCAAAGCGGGGAGAAACTTCCCGGCTCTGATAGAAACTGATTGTCTTATATGATACTCCTGCCCATCCGGCATCAAAAGCATGGCAACACATCTCGAACGACGAAGCCACTGGCGATGAAGCAAGGAAAAACGGATTTTCACATCTGATGCCACAAAAGTTGACCGACAACTCTGCTTGTGTGCTCTCTCGTGATATGTTTTCCATTTGGGATACATATCTGCAAATTTCCTGTATTCGGATTGGAGAATCTACCCGTCCGCGTGCGCAGGCTTTTTCACACTTTGCATCATCACAATGGAAGCAGGAAACATTTTCTACTGACCGCAAGTATGCTCCAGCCTCATTCTTCAAATGTAAAGCATGTATAATTCCGGCCGGGAAAACCTTTTTCTGACAAGCTATGTCACAAATAGGCTGATAACACATCAGACATCGTGTCGCATCTGCAATTCTTGTCTTGTTTTTTGCCATGATGAAATCTATCTTTTATTCTTATTACTTAATATCAAACGGTTATTTCAAGGTTGCCTCGCCTGCTTCATTCCGTTTATTAGCTAATGAACTCAGTGCTGTACCTGCATGGTTGCCGGTGCTTCGTCGTTGTTGCACAACGGCATGGTACAACAGATACAACCTGCCACCAGCAAGGCAGACACATTTTTCCATAAATTATGTATTCTCATTTTGATCCTTTTTTTGATTAATATTTGTTTTACTTCTTGTTGTTTTATTGTTCTCGTATCATTCCCGCACATTACCCGATCACTAAAAAAATAATAGACACCACCACAATTACCAATGAGATTATCGTCGTGACTATTTGAATAATGAACACAATATCTGTGTTTATAGAAAAGAATGGTAATTTACTTCGTTTCATAATGACTCGGGATGTTTTTTTAACCTGGGCAAAAATAAGTGAACTGTTCGAGAGTGTATGTCGCAAATTGTCCCAGTATATCTCAAATTGTCCTAGTATATCTCAAATTGTCTATACACGTTGATATATAATTTGTTATGATGCCTACTCAATGTGGGTGTAAACTGGAAAACATAGCGAAAACTACAAGGTTGAAGAGATGATCTTTTGGCTTAATCAAGACGGTTTATTACATTTGCCAATGTTTTAAATATAATAAAAATGAAATTGAGTTGTTTCTTGGCATTCTTCCTCCTTTGGGTGGTTAATTCTTTTCGTACGAGTGCCACGGTTCCCGATAGCCTGCTGACCGAACGTACGATCCGTTCTATTTATGTAAACTATCCGGATAGCGCTTTACGACTGTTGGACGAAGCGGAAAAAAGTCCGGCTTCCGGTATCATTCCCTTTCGGATTGATCTATTGCGAGCGATGTGTTATGAAATCAAGCACGACCTGACTGCCAAGGAAATCTGTGTGCGCCGTGCGTTGCAGAACGACTCAATACGTTTGGTACCGGAGCGTAAACTTTCATCTATAACGATGCTGGCAAATATCTTGGAAAGACAGAACAGATATGAGGAAAGCATCGGTGTGTGCCATGAAGGTATTGATCTGGCACGCAATCTGGCATGTAAAAAAGAAGAATCAGATATGTACTCCGTAATGGCACGCGTCTGCATAGGCATGACAAACGACGAAATGGCACAGGAGTATTTTCAGCGGGCAGTGAAGCTGCTGGAAGGAACAGATGATGTGCGTGAAATGTCTCGTCTCTCGACTATTTATGGTGAATACATGTCCTTCTATATCAATCGGAACCGGATGGCGGAAGCAATTGAAATAGGTTACCGCCGTGAAACCGTCATACAGCGTATGAGCGGGCTCCCCGGACCTCCTCCAGGATATATTGACCAGCAATATGGCTTCCTTTATGCCAAAATGGCTGTGCTGTTGCACGATGAAGGTAAGAAAGAAGAGGCAACAGAAATATTCAGGAAATACCAATCTACCAGCTTTTCAAAAACTCTTATCGGCAAACAGTATAGTGTACCTTATTTGCTGAATATCAATCAATATGCGGAAGCGGCAGCTCTGAGCGATACATGCATTTCTGCTTTTACAAATGATACCGTAAGCTATGAATATCTGATTTTGCTCAACTATCGTGCGCGAGCCAGCCGTGGAATGAAACGTTTTGACTTAGCCGATGTCTTCACCCAACGTGGCTGGGTGGTGCAAGATAGCATTTATACCCGCGAGAGCAAAAGTAAGGCACAAGAGTACGCTTCTAAATTCGAGCTGAAAGAAAAAGAGTTGCAGTTGGCCAAATCTCACGCTTTGTCCGAACGGCGTATGCTTCTGTTGGCAGGCTCGTGTGTCCTGACGGTTCTGCTCATTATCATCCTTTGGACGACTTTTGTGAATTTGCAAAAAACAAAGATGCGGAACCGTATCGCAGCCAAACAGATAGATGAACTGTTGGCGCAACGTGAAGAATTGCGTAAGGTGTTTACACAAACAAGAAATACTCATGAAACAACGAAAGAAATCAGAACTGGTTCATCCCTGCCTGAGGAAGAGACATTAACAGCCACTACAAAAACAGATGTGGCAGGTCCGGGGACAAATAGTGATGAAAATTATGCTAAGTTCATGAAGATGGAAAGCCAACTTATCGAACAAAAGCTTTTTTTGAAACCCGGATTCGGGCGTGACGACTTGATACGTGTCACCGATATCAACAAGAATGATCTCAGCCCCCTGTTGCGGAGATATGCGGGCTCTGACAATTTCAACGATTATCTGAATGGTCTGAAAATAGAGTATTCCATTAAACTGATGAAAGAAAAACCTTATCTTTCTGTTGACGCGATTGCCGAAGAGGCTAATTTCAATAGCCGTAGCACATTCTATCGAGCTTTTGTAAAGATTTCAGGAATGACTCCTGCACAATACATGCGCACTAAAATAGAGTAATCATATCTGTTCCTTGAAGTTATAACGAATGCCTTAAGCATTAATTGTTGCAATACATTTTTTTCTTTTCTAGAATAAAATATACTTTCAGTCCGTAATTTGCAAAGCTGTTATGGCAGGTAAGACATCTTAGGCGATTGATATTGGAACTGTTCATCAGTTTGCACTGCTTGGTGGTGTTAAGTAACGCTAAAGATCTAACAAGACTGGAAACGTACTATAATGTCACAAATCTATAACTAATTATTCATGTCACACGCTACCTTTGCAAATAGGAAATCAAAGACTATTATCATGAAAAAACTATCATTTTTATTACTAAGTTTTTGCACAATCCTGTGCATGTACGGACAAAAAGCACACGAACTTCAATCACCGGATGGTAACCTCCGGATAGTCATTAACCTTTCAGATAAGATTCAGTACGACGTGATGTACAGGAACGACATATTGCTGCAACAATGTGCTCTTCGATTGGAAGTAGGTAACCAACAATTGGGAAGCAATCCTAAACTCACAAAAGTAAGCAGAAAAAGCATAAACGAATCTCTTACACCGGTAATTCCACTAAAATATTCCATCGTATCCAACACATACAATCAACTACTACTAAAATTCAAAGGAGATTATTCTATTGAATTCCGTGCATTCAATGACGGAGTCGCCTATCGTTTCATTACAGACAAGAAAGGAATAATCGATGTGAACAGCGAAACTCTTCAGATAAACTTCCCGGAGAATTATCTGCTTCATGTGCAGCAACCGGGCGGTTTTAAAACAGCTTATGAAGAAGAGTACCGCCACATACAAAGTAATGAATGGAAAACGTCAGATCCAATGATACTCCTACCTGTACTTATAGATACACGGAAAGAATATAAAATCCTGATCAGTGAATCTGATTTGACAGACTATCCGGCTTTGTTTTTTAAAAGTAATGGCAATAACAGCATGTCTTCCATATTTCCTAAAGTTCCTCTGGAATTCGGTGAAGACGGAGACCGTAGCCTCAAAATAGAGAAAGAAGCAAGCTACATTGCCCGAACCAATGGAAAACGCAGTTTCCCCTGGCGCTACTTTGTCATCAGCACAAACGACGAACAATTAATAGAGAATACCATGACCTATCAGCTCGCACAAAAAAATGTATTGAAGGATACTTCTTGGATTAAACCGGGATTGGCAAGCTGGGAATGGTGGAATGGTGCCACCCCTTACGGAGCGGATGTAGACTTTGTAGCAGGCTGTAATCTGGATACTTATAAATATTTCATTGACTTTGCCGCCCACTATGGAATACCTTATATCATCATGGATGAAGGCTGGGCCATGTCCACAAGAGATCCTTATACTCCCAATCCAACAGTGGATGTTCATGAACTTATCCGCTACGGTAAAGAAAAGAATGTAGGAATTGTACTTTGGCTGACATGGTTAACGGTAGAAAAGAACTTCGGTTTGTTCGAGACATTTGAAAAATGGGGCGTGAAAGGTGTCAAAATTGATTTTATGGACAGAAGCGACCAATGGATGGTAAACTATTATGAAAGAGTTGCCAAAGAAGCAGCCGAGCATCATCTGTTCGTCGATTTCCACGGATCATTTAAACCGGCAGGTCTGGAATACAAATACCCCAATGTCCTTTCTTATGAAGGGGTAAGAGGTATGGAGCAAATGGGTGGATGCCAACCGGACAATAGCGTTTATCTGCCTTTCATGAGAAATGCAGTAGGCCCGATGGATTATACTCCGGGCGCTATGCTGAGTATGCAACCGGAGATCTATCGTTCCGAGCGTCCCAATTCAGCCAGTATCGGTACACGCGCTTATCAGATGGGATTATTCATTATATTCGAAAGCGGAATTCAAATGATGGCAGACAATCCAACTCTCTACTACCGTAACGACGAATGTACACGCTTCATCACCCAAGTGCCACAAACTTGGGATGAAACCATTGCTCTGAAAGCCAAAGTTGGCGAATACGCTATCGTAGCCAAACGCAAAGGAGATAAATGGTATATCGGTGGCATGACCAATAATAGAGAGCAACAACGAGACTTTGAACTAAACCTGAACTTCCTGAAAGAAGGACAAACCTACCGTATGACCTCCTTTGAAGACGGAATAAACGCCAACCGCCAAGCTATGGATTATCGTATGAAAGAGCGTACACTTAGAAAGGGAGATAAGTTAACTATAAGTCTGGCACGCAATGGTGGTTTTGCAGCTGTAATTGAATAATCTAACAGTTAATCCGGAGAAGTTTTTTGAATCTCCTCCCCCTGAGAATTACTTTAACACAAAATTATTAACAGAAATACTCAAATAAAAAATGAAACGTATTGTTTTTTTAGATTATGTACGCGTATTCGCATGTTTCCTTGTCATTTTGGTCCACGCCAGTGAAAACTTTTATGGCGCTGCCGGATCTACAGATATGGTAGGACCTCAGTCTTATTTGGCCAGTGAAACAGACCGGCTATGGGTAGCAGTTTACGACGGTTTCTCACGCATGGCAGTACCACTATTCATGATTGTTTCCGCCTTCCTCCTTGCACCGATGAAAAAAAGAACAGACCACATGGCAATTTTACCGTCAGCGCTGCTTACGCATCCTGCCACCATTTTTTATTTTCATGATACTCTATAGTACCTTACCAATGTTGTGGGGAGCGATCAATGGAGAGACATCATTGAACGATATGTCGCGAATATTACTGAACTTCCCATCACAGGCCGGACACTTATGGTTTATGTATCCTTTGATCAGTCTTTATTTGTTCATACCCATCATATCACCGTGGCTGAGTAAAGCCACAAAGAAAGAAGAGCGTTTCTTCATTGGGCTATTCCTGTTATCAACATGTATGCCGTATCTCAACCGCTGGTGTGGTGAAGTATGGGGGCAATGTTTCTGGAATGAGTACCACATGCTATGGTATTTCTCAGGCTATCTGGGATACCTCGTATTGGCACATTACATACGTGTTCACCTTACATGGAACCGTTCCAAACGTCTCACCGTAGGAGGTATTCTAATGATTATCGGAGCTGTATGGACCATTTATTCATTCTATATCCAGGCTGTGCCCGGAGAAATTCTTTCCACACCTGTAATAGAAATAGGATGGGCTTTCTGTACAATCAATTGTGTGCTTCTTACAACGGGTACATTCCTTATTTTCACATGCATCAATCGTCCAAATCCCCCACGAATTCTAACAGAAGCATCAAAACTCAGCTATGGCATGTATCTCATGCATATATTCTGGCTCGGGTTGTGGGTAACAGTATTCAAGCACACTCTGGCACTGCCTACCGTTGCGGCTATACCTTGTATTGCAGTGAGTACATTCATTTGCTGTTTCGTAACAGCAAAGATCATCTCATTTATACCGGGCAGTAAATGGATAATAGGATAAATATCAAATTGTTTATGGAAAATTGGGGGGCTGATCCTGACGCTTCATTAGTGAACGGAGTAAGCCCATCAATGACTTTAAATATTAACTAATTAAACTTGCAGGTACGCATATAAGTACATATATTTGCATAATCATAAAAAGGAAGAATTATGAGAACAGCTAATTATACAGATTTAAGAGCGAACCTTAAAGGGTACATTGACGCAGTAGTTGACGATTGCGATACAGTAATTATTAATCGCGGAAATGGGAAGGGAGTAGTGATGATTTCTCTGGATGAATATAACTCTTTGAGAGAAACTGAATATATCATGTCCTCACCTGAAATGATGGAGGCCATACGCAAAGGAGAGGAAGACATAAAGAATGGCAATTTCATATCACAAAATGAAGGAGAAAGCATAGATGATTTCTTAAATAGGGTGTCATGTACAGAATAACATTGTCAGAACAAGCACGAAAGGAATATCTTTACTTCTCACAAAGTGATAATAAAGCCATTCTGAATAAAATCGCAGCTTTGCTGAATGACATTGCAGAACATCCCTACACAGGATTAGGAAAGCCAGAGCCGCTAAAATATGAATTGGCAGGTAAATGGTCAAGACGAATCAGTGTTGAACATCGTCTTGTCTACTCTGTGAATGATGATATAATTGAGGTTCACATCTTCTCTATGAGATTTCATTATTCCAAGAAGTAACACATCATATACATTATTTGAAAAGGACATCTATTAAGTTAGATGTCCTTTTTTATGCATGGGTGATTTATTCAGAACGGATAGTTGGTAAAAACTCTGTGAGACTCTGTGGTGAATCAATTCATAACCTTACAGAAAGACATTAATTCCGTCAACGAGTTATTAAAAAACTGCAAACTCATAAATACGTGTGTCCTTGCCATTAGCGGCCTGTACCGGTTGAGTAACCAACAGACGCAGATAGCGTACCTTCTCAGTCTTACCCAAAGAATGGTTGATAACATTCTGCTTGTTTCCGGTTACAAAGTCCAATGTGCGCCATACTTCATTCGGGTTATTCCGGCCTTGCAAGAAGCAGCTGCCAGTGATATAAGAATAGCTTTCCTGAGCAGCATTCACCATCTTCCAACCGCTTATTTCCTTTTCCATTCCCAAATCAAAATCAATATAGTTAGGAAGCATAGAGGTATCGCACCATTTAGTATTCTCGTTTCCATCAATGAGAAATGCAGGTTTCTCATTGTCGTTGGTATATCCCGACCAAGCAACAATATGTTCCGGTTTCAACAGATTGATCTTCAGTTCTGCTGTCTTCTGCAAGCTGGTATCATCTTCATTGGCAGTCTGGAATAAAGTAGATAGTGCTTTAACAGGTGCATATGGTTCTTCAACCAATGTAGCAGCAAAAATAACAATATCTTTATTATCGGGCAGGATAACCTCAGTTGCTTTAGCAGGGATGTCAATGGCAAACTTGAACATATAAGTAAACTCATAAGCATGATCTCCCTCAGCGGAATGGCGGTGTGTACCGACATAGGCCACTTCTGCATCTTTCAAATAGCCTTGTGTATGGCCTGTATGCCCCCATTGTCCGATGAAACCGGTATAAGAAGGAACGACAATCTCCTGCAAATTCTTCCCTGCCTGGAATACGCCTCTAACATCTTCTTCAGCAGTTGCCGCAGCAGCCAGTATATACAAACGGTTATAGGAATGTCCGGCAGGCAGCTGCAAGGTATTTCCGCTACATAACATACCATTCATTTCTTCTTTTGTTTCCAGATGGAAAGGAACACAATTAACAGTTATATCGGCAGGTATTAATTCAGCGGCATAAGAATAACCGGCTTCGAAATTAGCCTCCCAACGAAATTCGTTCCAGCTGAAACATTTACGGTCATAATTGAGAGGCAGTTGTTCGCATCGCAATTCTTCCTTCTTATTATCATTGAAACGGACTTTATAGGTCCTGATGCTGTTGGGCTGTATAGAGACTTCCAGCTGATTACCGCTGAAGTCCGCACTTCCTATACTCTTCTCCGTACCATCTGCTTCAACGGCACTTGTAATAGTTCCTGCAAATGTCAGCACTGCATTTTGTGGAGCTTTGCCACTCGTTTCGTACACACGCACCACATATTCGTCCGAACTTTCCGCTTTCTTCAAAGCTTTGATGACAACGTTACTATTGTCCGAAGATGCGAAAGAGAAGGCTTTTGCCCAATGTTCCGGAATGTTTCTCGGCAGCAAAAAAGCCTTCAGACGCTGATTCAATACTTCAGACTCCTTAACGACCTGCGCCTTATCCAAACCACCGGCATGCCCTACCAAACTATAAGTGAAAGTATGATATCCCAGGTCCTGACGGTCTTGATACGGATAGTTGTTCTTAGTCTCGGGTGTATGAAGCAATGTCAGGCGGAGTGTATGATTATCAGGTTTATCCCAGCCATATTTACTGTCATTCATAATAGAAACACCATAACTGCCGTCACTATCGGTTAAATCCGCCCAATATTGGGCATATACTTCATAAGCGGTCAATATATTATTACCTCTCTGAACGCTGCCTATACCCAGATCGTAGGTCGCCTTCTCGTTATCAACATTCAAGGGGAATTCTGCTTTCAGCAGTGCATTCGTTGACTGCCAGTTTATCTCATTGTAGAAGTCTATACGGTCAGCCAATTCTCCCTCGTAAAGCCGGATATACTGACGGAACAACGATTTGCCATGGCGCTTTTCTATACACAAAGTCTTGCGCAGGGCACCATTCTCACACAGATTCATTTTCACGTCTTCAGTAATAGAAACAGGTGCACGGTCAATAGTCTTTTTCAGAATCTCCCAAGCTGGCCAATTATATGATTCATTCTCAGTAAAAAGAGCCAGACGAATAGATTTGCCGTCCTTAACAAGTTCTTTATTGTTTTTCTTATCGTAAAGCGAGATTATATCTCCCTGCTTATCCAATGAGATTTTATAGACAGAGTTCTCCACTGTTGTTTCTGAAACAAAAGAATCTGCCTGCTTCTGGCTTCCGGAAAGTCGGACATCATACACGGCATATCCTGTAGCAGGTACAGTTGCTTCTATCAATAAATACACAGTTCCATTCCGGTAAGAAAGTAATTGGGAAGCAACTTGCTTGCCTTCCGCATTATAAACACTGACACCTTTAGGGAATTTGGGAGCTTCAATCGCTACCTCCGCTACATCCGTAACCGGAAATCCGAGTGCATTGTAGAACACAACCGGAACCCCCTTGACGCGAGTATCCATTTTCTCAGAAACAGCCCCTACCGAAGCTGTCAGAACACCTGAAAATTGCTTTAATGAAAGCAATTCATCATTCCACGAAAACTCATAAGCACGTGGGATACTGGTACCGGTAAGGTCATCATGGAATTGGTGGAAAATGAAACGCTTCCATGCTTCTGTCAGACTTTCACCCGGATAACCGGCTATACCCAACCAATCCGCTGCTACGGCCGCTCTTTCGGCAGCATCTCCCAAAAGTTCATTCTGACGGTTATAAAGCTTCATGGCAGCTTGCGAAGTATAACATCCGGTTCCATGTACATCCATCAGCAATTCACCGTTGAAAACGGGCAATTCCGAATGTTTTTCATAAGGAAGATAATCCTTGAATAACTGATCGCTCGTTGCGCTGATTATTTCTAGCGGTCCGTTCCCCTTGATACCTTTCTCTACAGAACTGACAGAGCCTATTGAGGGAGAACCACCCGTATCACCCGTACCATAATAGCGATAAACCGTATTCAATGGAGTGCGCTTAGTCAGTCCCAACAATTCTTTATCTTCCGACAGGTCAATGTTATTCCAGCGCTTACCATAATCATAGCCATGAGCAAGCATAATAGAAGAACCGTCAATCCCCTTCCACAATCCAAGCATAAAAGGATGTTTGCTCTCTCCATAAAAAGGATGGTTACGCCAGTCGAGTTTCTGCGAAGAAAAGCCGATGAGACCGCAATGTTTGGCAATAGTAGGCAACGTCCAGCCAAAGCCAAAACAGTCGGGCAAGAAAATATCCGTACCTTCTGTCCCGAACTCTTTTCTGTAATATTCCTGTCCAAGCAGGATGTTACGAATGGAAGACTCAACAGAGGGTACCAGCACATCCGATGCTTCCCAACTACTGCCACTGATATGCCAGCGACCTGAACGCACAAATGCTTTGAGTTGCTCATATTCACTGGGAAAGTATTCTTTCATCCAAGCATATTTGACACCTCCTTCAAAATTGAAGATATAATCGGGATACTTCTTCAACAAAAACAGATTACGGGACAAGGTATTCCAAACATACTCTTTGATGGTGGTTTGGACATCCCAATTCCATTGGTATCCAGGTGGGCATCTGCCACCATATAAGCTTTCGCTTTTTTCTCCGGTTTTGCACTCTGTGCATGCATACTACCTGAACAAAGCAGCGCAGATGCTAATAGGATAACTGGTAATTTCATAGTAAAATATTCTATTGTGAATAATACAGATATTTATCAATCGCAAAAATAGCGGCACTTGCCTAAAAGCATACCTATATTTATGCCATAAAAGTGTAATTACATGGCTATGGCTGTAAAACGCACAAAAAAGTCAGAAAACTATTACTCTTTTTTCTATGCTTCCCAACCATATCCTACCATAATTCTCTATCTTTGCAATACCTAATTAGTCCGATATACAGATATGAAAAACAAACACTACTTCCCTCAAGTTTCACTGCTTATCTGCATCTTATGCTGCTTTCCGCATTTGATTCATGCATACAGTCTACGGCAATTTTCAAACAAAAACGGCTTATCCAACAGTGCTATCTTATCCCTTTACCAGGATCATCAGGGAGTCATCTGGATCGGTTCATGTGATGGTCTGAATATTTTCGACGGCACCAATATACATGTATATAATCCTGTCAACCCGACGAAAGCCCCATTATCCGGAAACCTGATTAACGACATCATGGAGACTGAAAAGGATGTATTATGGATACAGACCAACTATGGACTGGACCGTCTGGATACCAAACTCCAGACATCCAAAAGCTTTACGGAGTTCAAAGACAAGAACTATATGGCAAAAAGCAGGGATAATGACCTTTTCATTGTAAAAGACGACGGATATATCTATTACTATCAACCGGAAAAACAACTCTTCCAAAAGTTGGAAGTACCTCAAATAGCATTCGGACACGTATTATCCACTATCATCGACAAAAACAATATTCTATGGGTATTCACTTCGAATAATGACACCCGCAGCTATCAGATAATCAAGAATAAAGAAGAGATAGCCCTCACCCCAAACAATCTTTTCAAACATTCCGAACAGTTATTATGGGCATTCGCAGAAGAAGACCTGATCTATTTCATCGATAAGACCTACTCACTCTATGAATATGACTTCGGAAATCAACAGCAATACTTTATTGCAGATCTCAAAGCAGAAGTCGAAACACGCGGAGAAGTTTCTTCCATCATCAAACAACAAAACGACTATTACATTGGCTTCAAAAGCAGCGGATTGATCGTATTGAAATATATGTCCGATCAGAAAATAAAATACCAGATGCAAGATACAGAAATCCATTCCGGCATCTTCTGCCTGATGAAGGACAAATATCAGGATATTGTTTGGATAGGAACAGACGGACAAGGGGTATACATGTATTTCAATGATACTTTCTCCATTACCAATACACTGCTGGATACTCCTGTATACCAGATAAACAACCCCGTACGTACCGTTTACTACGACGAGGAACAAACCTTATGGATAGGAACCAAAGGAGGAGGTATATTGCGTATCAGGAATTATTCTCCGGAAACCAATGCAGCAGTTTCTTTCGACCGGATCTCCATCAGCAACAGTACCTTAACCGACAACACCGTCTATTGCTTTGCCCCGGGTTCTGCGAACAGGCTATGGATTGGAACGGAAAACGGGCTTAACTACTATTCATACCAGAATAAACAGTTGAAAGCGTTTACAGTGATAGCCGATGGAAAGAAGGTGAAATATGTACACTCCATCAACGAATTAAATGATACCACTTTATGGGTATCCACTGTAGGTGAGGGTATCGTAAAAGTTATTTTGGATAAAGCCGGTAGCGCTCCTTCCGTTAAATCGGCTACCAGAATTGTTCTGGATGACGGGCGTATGGCTTCCAATTATTTCTTTACCTCCTTCCAAGAGAATGATTCTATCCTTTGGTTCGGTAATCGTGGCTATGGAGCCTACCGGCTCAATGTCGAAACCGAACAGCTAACTCCATACAGGTTTGATAATGTAGTGAACAGTCAGACGGCCAATGATATTTTCGCCATTTATAAAAATGAGAAAGGATATTGGTTGGGAACCAGTTCCGGACTACTTCACTTCAATGAAGATTACTCACATTATCATGACAGGGCTGACCTTTTCTCAAACAACACAGTACATGGCATTTTGGAAGACCAGCAAAATAACCTTTGGATCAGCACGAATCAAGGACTGGTAAGGTTCAATCCTAAAACCAATACCGGGCAGACTTACGACCGGGAAAACGGACTGGAAGTCACTGAATTCAGTGATGGAGCTTTCTATAAAGACTCGCGGACCGAAACTTTGTTCTTCGGAGGGACAAACGGATTTGTTACCGTCAAGCCTAATGCTTATATTATGGCAGACTATATGCCTCAAATAAACCTGAAGGGATTATCTATCTTCGGAAAAGAATACAATATTCATGATTTTCTCCACGACAAAAAAGGAAAGAAGATACTTCAGCTGGATTATAGCCGGAACTTCTTCTGCATCGACTTTATGGCAATAGATTATATAAATGGTAACAATTACTCTTATTCTTACAAATTGGACGAAGTAAGCAGCCAGTGGATAGAAAGTGGAACATCGGCCAGCGCCATCTTCTCCAATCTTGCACCCGGACAATATACTTTGTTAGTGAAATACAAGAATAACATGAATGGAAAAGAGTGCGAACCGCAGAAACTTCTGATTCAGATTACTCCTCCCTGGTATTTAAGTAATTGGGCATATATTCTCTATTTCATATTAATCGCTTTGTTCTGCATTCTTGCTGTTTACAGGATAGTTCATCAATACCGCCGGAAGCAGCACCGCATGATTGAGAAATTGAACCGGGAAAAGAAAGAAGAAGTCTATGAGTCCAAGCTGCGCTTCTTTACCAACATCACTCATGAATTCTGTACGCCACTGACGCTGATTTATGGTCCGTGCGAAAAGATACTTGCCTACCCGCAATCTGATTCGTACATCCGCAAATACGGGAAGATGATACAGCAGAATACAGAAAAACTGAATGGTTTGATTCTGGAACTGCTGGAATTCCGCAGGCTGGAAACCGGTCATAAGGTGCTTTCTATCCAAAGATTATCCGTATCGGACAAACTCCGGAACATAGCGGAATCCTTCTGTGAATTGGCTGAAAATAAGAATCTGAACTATCGGTTGGATATTGAACCGGACATTGAATGGAATACGGATATCAGTTGCTTCAGTAAGATCGTCAATAACCTGATCTCAAATGCCTTCAAATATACTCCGGAAGAAGGGAATATCACCATCGGTCTGAAAGTAGAAAACCAGCTTCTAACCCTTAATATATCCAACTCAGGAAAGGGGATAGCGAAAGAGAATCTTGCAAAGATATTCGATCGCTATAAGATATTGGATTCTTTTGAAATGAATGGCAAGAATTCACGGAATGGGCTGGGATTGGCTATTTGTAAGAATATGGTTACTCTGTTGAACGGTGAAATCAATGTCAGCAGTATTCAGAATGAGATAACTACATTTACAGTCACTTTACCGGAACTATCGCCCACTGCACAGGAAGCAGAAACACCCCAAAAAGTGTATGAAACAGGACCTCTGAATACAAATACGGAGCCTATGGAACTGGAACAGACCACTGTTAATTTCGACACTTCCAAGCACACGGTTATGATCATTGACGACGATCCTTCGATGTTATGGTTCGTCTCGGAAATATTTGTAGATAAATACAATGTATTATCTTTCAATAACGCTGCAGAAGCTTTGGCCAGCCTGGAACTGAAGCAGCCGGATCTGATTATTTCAGATGTGATGATGCCTGAAATAGACGGGCTTTCCTTTGCCCAGAAAATCAAGCAAAACAAGTTATGGAGCCATATTCCACTCATTCTACTGTCTGCCCTTCATCACGAAGACGATCAGGTGAAAGGCATTGAAGCTGGTGCAGAAGTGTATGTGACGAAACCTTTCAATGTAAAATATTTAGAGAAAGTAGTCTACCGATTGATTAAAAGAGAATCGGACCTGAAAGAATATTATAGTTCCATATTCAGTTCATTCAAAGTGGAAAACGGGAACTGTATCCACAAAGAAGATCAGGAATTCCTGGATAAGGTGATAGAAACCATAGAAAAGAATATCACAAACCCTGACTTATCCGTTGAACTATTGAGCAGTGACCTGGGCTATAGCACCCGTCAGTTCTACCGTAAATTAAAACCTATAACAGACAAATCTCCTGCTGATATCATCAAAGAATATCGCCTCACAATGGCCGAGCGACTGTTGCTGACAAAGAACTATACCATTGAGGAAATTATGGACAAGACAGGTTTCAATAACCGCGGAACGTTCTATAAGTTATTCTCCCAGCGTTTCGGTATGCCACCACGCCAATATAGGGAACAGCAGAAGGATAGTGTGAAGAAAGAATTAACAGATATGGATTCTATCAACGAATAGCGTCACCGGATAAGAATAAAAAAGGGAAGCTTTACTTCCCTTTTACAATCCTCTTAATATCATTCAATTTATTCAATGCCTCCAGCGGGGTCAGATTATTCACATCCAAATTCAAAATCTCGTCACGTATCTGGCAGAGCACAGGATCTTCCAACTGGAAAAAGCTAAGTTGCATGCCGCCACGCGTCTCTCCTACTTCCGCCATCGGCTTACTTGCAATACCTTGCTGACGATTGTCCGCCTCAAGCTGTTTCAGAATGTCATTCGCACGTTTTACGATACTTTTCGGCATACCTGCCATCTTTGCCACATGGATACCAAAGGAGTGTTCACTACCGCCACGTTCCAGTTTACGCAGGAAAATGACCTTATTATCCACCTCCTTAACGGAAACATTGTAGTTCTTGATACGCTTGAAGCTTTTCTCCATCTCGTTCAACTCGTGATAGTGCGTAGCAAACAACGTACGTGCCTTTGCTTTAGGGTGCTCATGGATATGCTCTACAATTGCCCAGGCAATAGAAATACCATCGTACGTAGATGTACCTCGTCCCAACTCGTCAAAAAGCACCAGACTGCGCGAAGAAAGGTTATTCAAAATATCAGCCGCCTCGTTCATTTCCACCATGAAAGTAGACTCTCCGACAGAGATATTATCACTGGCACCTACACGGGTAAATATCTTATCTACCAAACCGATATGTGCACTCTCGGCAGGTACGAAGCTGCCAATCTGCGCCAGTAGCGTTATCAACGCCGTCTGTCTCAGCAATGCAGACTTACCCGCCATGTTCGGACCGGTAATGATGATGATCTGTTGCGAGCTACTATCCAGCACCACATCATTGGCAATGTACTTCTCTCCTATGGGAAGTTGCTTCTCGATAACCGGATGTCGTCCCTGGCGGATATCCAGAACATCGTTATCTTCGATGACAGGACGTATATAATTATTCTCACGTGCCACATTGGCAAAAGACAGCAAACAGTCCAGACGCGCGATCTGGTTTGCATTCACCTGAATGGCAGGAATAAACTCACTTAGAGCCTGCACCAATTCCATGTAGAGCTGGGTTTCCAGTATCAATATCTTATCTTCGGCGCCGAGAATTTTCTCTTCGTACTCTTTCAGCTCTTGTGTAATGTAACGTTCGGCATTGGCCAAGGTCTGTTTACGTATCCACTCCTGTGGTACCTTATCCTTATGTGTATTGCGCACTTCAATATAGTAACCGAATACATTGTTGTAACCGATTTTCAGACTGGGAATTTCAGTCAGTTCACTTTCCCGTTGCTGTATCTGTAGCAGATAATCTTTACCGGAATAAGCTATCTGGCGTAATTCATCCAATTCGGCATTGACGCCTGACTTCATAACACCACCTTTGTTTATCAGCAACGGAGGATCATTATTAATCTCTTTTTCAATGCGGTCGCGAATGGACTTACAGATATTCAGTTGTTCACCTATACGGTTCAGACTAGCATTATCCGCCTCCAGACAAGCTTCCTTAATAGGCTCAATAGCCTGCAAAGCTACCTTTAATGCAACTACTTCACGAGGAGAAACACGTCCTACAGCCACTTTAGAGATGATACGTTCCAGATCGCCTATCAAATGCAACTGTTCTTCGATCAGTTCTTTGAAATCCGGCTGACGGAAAAAATATTCCACTACATTCAAGCGTTCATTGATAGGCAGTACATCTTTCAACGGAAACACCAACCAGCGCTTCAGCAAACGGGCACCCATCGGACTGATAGTCTTATCAATCACGTTCAGCAAGCTGCTGCCTCCATCATTCATGCTGCCTATCAGCTCAAGGCTACGGACCGTGAATTTATCCAGACGGACGTATTTATCTTCTTCAATACGTGCCAAAGAAGTGATATGCCCGATTTGGGTATGCTGCGTCATGATGAGATATTGCAGGATGGCTCCCGAAGCGATGATACCATTCTTGAGATGCTCTACACCAAAACCTTTCAGATTCTTCGTTTCAAAATGTTTCAGAAGTTTCTCCCGGGCGGTGGTCTCTGTAAATACCCAGTCGTCCAGTTCGAAAGTAAAGAACTTACTTCCGAAATTTCCCTCGAACATCCCCCGCTTACCACGTTCAAAAAGTACTTCTTTGGGCGCGAAGTTATTCAATAGCTTGTCTACATAGTCAAAAGGCCCTTCTGCTGTAAGAAACTCACCCGTAGATATATCGAGAAATGCCACACCGCACGTTCCCTTACCAAAATGTACGGCTGCCAGGAAGTTATTCTCCCGGTAATTCAGTATATTATCATTGATGGAAACACCGGGAGTTACCAGTTCCGTAATACCCCGCTTCACCAGTTTCTTGGTCATTTTCGGGTCTTCCAACTGGTCACAGATGGCTACACGCTTCCCGGCACGTACCAGTTTAGGCAGATACGTATCCAGTGCATGATGAGGGAATCCCGCCATTTCAACAGTCTTTCCTTTACCATTGGCACGCTTAGTCAGGGTAATTCCCAGGATTTCGGCTGCAACAACAGCATCAGTAGAATAAGTTTCATAGAAGTCGCCGCAACGAAACAGCATAACGGCATCAGGATGCTTGGCTTTCAGGTCCAAGAACTGTTTCATCATCGGGGTAAGGACAATATCTTCTTCGCTCACAGTAGTTGTTCTTTATAAATTTATTAATATGCAAAAGTGCAGCTATTTTCGCAGCCATGCAAAGATAATTCTTTTTTAGAAAACAAGTACTGGGGGGACTCAAATCCTTAGTAAGCCTTAACAAAAACAATACTTTTACTAAAACATGTTATAAAACACTCTTTTTTATTTGTTTTATTTGCAGATATCCCAGAAGTCCGTATCTTTGCAATGTGTTTTTCATAGTATTAGATTTAAGGTTAACAAAGGTTGGAGTACAGCGGTACTCCTTTTTTATGCCCATACTTTACAGGGAGGTTCACAAAAATGCCATTTTGATTGAAGTATTGCCAATAATACCCTATTTTTGCAATCGCCACCAAAGAAAATACCTTGTAACATTATGGAAAACAGAATTCATCGTACAGAAATTCAGATATATGTATCCCCCTTTCTCATTGTCATCTTCCTATTAATGAGCATTTCCTCATATGCACAGCAAATAATAGCCAAACAAATGCCTTTTCTGGAGCAGTTGCCTTCCAATGAAGTAATAGACTTACATCAAGATCAGAATGGGTTCATCTGGTTAGGAACTAAAAACGGCTTAGGACGATATGACGGATACCAACTCCAGACTTTCAAATCAGACTTTAACCAGCCTCACTTATTAACCGATGACTTCATCTGGTGTTTTGCTGAAGATGATAATTGCCTGCTGGTAGGAACAAGACAGGGGGTTAATTTGGTGGATAAAAGCAACTATCAGATACGGCCATTCCCAGATACAGAAATCCAGAATACATGGATAAACTTCATGTTGGTAGATAGCCGGAAAGAACTATGGATATGTACCCGTAATCAGGTTTCTCACTATAATTCAGACTATTCATTGAAGAAGCGCTACGGAAATTTGATCCCGGCGGTTCCCAATAATGGTATAAACTCAATATATGAAGATCATTTCGGCAATATATGGGTATGCACATGGGGAGGAGGTTTATATAAGTATCTCAAGAATACAGATACATTTATGAGTTTCCCTACACTCGGAGCGAATAATAATCCGTTTAAAATATTTCAGGACAAAGATGACCAATATTGGATATTGACTTGGGGAGACGGTATCTACCGTTTTCATCCGGATGCAACAGAGGATAGAATGTACACGCATCAAGAAATATTCAATGAAAAACTGCACCAACCTGAAACCGCCTTCTTCAGTGTAGTACAAGATGATGTTTACGGCTATATATGGATATTCGGCTACCACGAACTTTATGCTTTCAAAGTGGCGGACGGACATCTGGAAAAAGTGGACCTCAGTTCGTATATGTTCGATTATAACAAAATGTTCAGCCAGATCATCAAAGACAGGGAAGGCAACCTTTGGGCCGGGGCTTATGACAGCGGGTATCACTTGCTAATGGGAAATCCTGCCATAACTAACAATTTCCTGCCCAAACTGAAAAAGCATGTAGGTTTCGACACGAATATAACTACTCTGGGTATTGACCCCAACAACGGGCTCTGGTTCAATCAGGAACGTTGGGGACTCTGCTGGTATGACATAGAACAAGATAAATTCTATGACTATTCGAATACCAATCCCGGAGTGCATAATGTAGGATATATCCTGCGTTCGAAACAACCGGGAGAATTCTGGCTGGGATGCAGAGACCAGCCCACTCTCTACAAGGCAAAACTAAACAGTAAAAGAGAAATTGAGTACCTACTGGCAAAGGACTTATACACACCAAAGGGTGCTACAGGTAACATTACATCCATGTATGAAGACAGTAAGGGGAATTTATGGGTAGCTACCACCGGACAGCTCTATCTAAAACCGGATAGCAAAGACTTTATCATCCCCGAATTCTCTCTGCCCAACATTACATCTATTGCAGAAGACGGACACGGTAACATCTGGTTGGCAACCGAAGATTCCGGTTTACATAAGGTTTCTTTAGGGGATAAACTGAAACCGATTAAACAATACTCAACCCAGAATTCATCCTTACCCAGTAACAATATTGACAAGATAGTGATCCAGGAAAATCATTTATGGATTGCCACTACTCAAGGTTCCATCCTGCAAATGGATCTCAACTCAGAGATAATGAAGGACTTCAGCAACTCATGCGGAATGACCGGACAGTCTATTTTAGGGATGAAACATGACAGGAATACCCTTTGGATACTAACAAACCGACAATTGACTGCCTATGATATCCAGTCAGATAGATACATTCATTATTCAAATTCAGACGAATCCGTTCAGATAAACTCGTTCAAGAAGGACGTCATAGACTTGTTCAACGGCAAGCTTTATGCCGGTGGGCATGGTGGCTTTGTATCGATGGCTTCCTCAAAATTTCCATCTAAGAAGATCAATTCCAATCCGGTCATCATAACAGATATCAAAGTATCCAATCATTCTTTCTTCTTCAATCCCCAGCGCCAGTCGAATGATTTATCAACCCGAAGCATCTGGTTGGAGCCCGAAGATAACAATCTTGAAATCTTCTTCTCCGCTCTTCAATTTACAGCAACATCGAGAATAAGATACGCCTACAAGATGGATGGTGTGGACAAAGAGTGGGTATACACCGAAACCGGTAATCGGTCGGCTTTCTACAATAAAATTCCTAAAGGATATCATACTTTCAAGGTACGCTCTACAGATGAATACGGCTACTGGAAAGACGACGTCACAGAACTACGTATCTATAAAAAGCCGGCTTGGTACGAAACATGGTGGGCATACGGTACCTATATAACTCTCATCATTCTGATCCTTTATTCCATCATGTTCTATTACCTGCACAGAGTAAGACGGTCCGACCAGGTTAGATTCCAGAAAGAACTAACCAAGACTAAACTGGAATATTTCACCCATATAAGCCATGAACTGCTCACCCCGCTCACTACCATCAGCTGCGTAGCAGATGATTTGGAAGAAACAAAGGCATCTCCACAAGAAGATGTACATATATTGAAAAGTAATGTGCTCCGCTTAAAACGCTTAATCCAGCAAGTGCTAGATTTTCGGAAAGTAGAAAACGACTCGTTTGTACTCACCCCTACCTATGGCAATATCAGCAGCTTCATCCGTGAAATCTACCATACAGGCATACGACCGATCATTGAAAAGAAAAACCTTCATTTCAGTCTTCATCTGGAAGAAAAAGACATTTGGGGATATATGGACTCTGACAAAATAGACAAGGTTCTGTACAATATACTCTCGAATGCGGCCAAATATACACCTGCCGATAAAAAAGTAGAGCTGAATGTATCGACTCTGCAAAAGGATAATTCCCGATTCCTCCGGATAGAGGTGCAGGATGAAGGAATCGGCATAGATCAGAAAGAAATATCCAAGATATTCACTCCATTCTATGTGAACAAAACAGCTTATGCACCTCAATCAAACGGTGTAGGGCTTTCATTAACCAAGAAACTGGTGACCTTGCATAAAGGAGACATCCAGGTAGAAAGCAGCATCGGAGAAGGTTCCAGATTCACTGTTCTAATCCCTATCGACCGGAATTATTATCCGGAAATAAAGGACATTATCGAAACCAGTGAAATACCGTCAACAGTACCGAATGAAGCAACAGAAGATACAGAAGAGAAAGAAGGTACGATATTACTGGCAGATGACAATGAAGAGTTCCTGCTATTGATGAAAAGAAAGTTGGCAACACACTACAATATACTCACTGCTACGAATGGGAAAAAAGCATTGGAAATTGTAAGAAGCGAAGACGTAGACCTGATGGTCAGCGACTATATGATGCCCGAAATGGATGGAATCGAGCTCTGTGCAACAATGAAACAGGACATCAACACCAGCCATATACCGGTATTGATGCTTACGGCAAAAAATTCAGTGGAAGACCAAGTGAGATGTTTCAATGCAGGAGCAAACGGATACCTGACGAAACCATTCGATATGAAAATGCTTAATGCACGCATTGACAATCTGATGAAATCCAACCAGAAACGGCAAGAGAAGTTCAGAGTCGATACGGAAATCAATGTTGTAGCACTGGAATATCAGAGTACTGACGAGCAGTTCCTGGAAAAAGCCATCGAATGTATAGAGCAACATCTGATTGAAACCGAATTTGATATAGATACTTTTGCCTCGGAACTCAACGTTTCCAAGTCCACTCTAAATAGAAAAATGAAAGCAATGACCGGTCTCTCCCCAGTAGAGTTTATTCGCAACATCCGGCTTAAACATGCGTGTACACTCCTGAAAAAGCCTTTCATTAATGTCTCCGAGGTTGCCTATGCGGTTGGTTTCAGCAATCCAAAGTATTTCACGAAGTGTTTTAAAAAGGAATTTGACGTGACGCCTACCGAATATCAGAAAAAGGAAGAAGATAAATAAACGACTTACCCGTTGGCAGAGTTTATTGCTGGAGGGATATTAAACAATTCATTTCTTTTCGGTTATGAATATAATTTTAGGCGCGAATTACGCGGATTACACGGATTAAAGGCTGCGCTACAACATTGTACTACAGAAAAAAATCCGTGTAATCCGCGTAATCCGCACCTAAATTATTATCAGCAAACTAGCAAGAAGTTCATTAGCAATCTTTGATTCATTCCTGGAGGGTTATGAATTCCTCAATCGATTGCTACTTTATTATTTGCTTTCCCCTATACTACAACAAAATCCCTCTCCAGCAATAAGTGTATTTTTGACGCAACTAAGGTATATAAATAACGCATTTCCTCCACTTTACCCCTTTCTGCCTCATTTGAGTACTCCTCCCTGTTCTTTTCTATATTTATTTGCATCGGCCTTAAAGACCGCAAACCAATAACAAGGATAAAGAGTTTCAGTGACCAATCCTTTTAATAATAATATATATGAAAGACAAATTTCTTAAATCAATCCAAAGAAAAAGCTGGCTGTTGCTGGCCCTGTTCTTCATCAGCAGTTGTAGCAATGAAGACATCGTGAAACATCCCGTCATCACCAACAAGTATGATCCCTCAAAGCCTCAGGCACTGACCGGCTTTATCCCGGAAAAAGGAGGAATAGGTGACAAAATCATTGTTCAGGGAAACTTCGGTACAGACCTGTCCAAGATGAAAGTGATCTTTGCCGATACCAAAGAGGCTAACATCATATCAAGTGACGGAACTTCTATTTACTGTACCGTACCAAAACAACCGGGCGGTAATAATTCTGTTAAAGTCGTTGTAGACGATAAAGAGCTTACCATCGACAAGACATTTGCCTACACACAGGTACAGAAAGTTTCTACAGTTTGCGGAACCTACAATAAAAGAGGAGATACCGATGGAAACATCTACGATGCACTATTCAATAATGTATTTGCTGTCGGTATAGTGGCAGGAGATAACATTGTAGCAGTAGAGTCGGACAAACAACGGGTACGCCTGATTTCAGAAAGCGAGAACCTGGTTACAACCCTGATAAGCGGATTCAAAGCAGGTAAACCTGCAATCAATAAAACCCGTGATAAAATGTACTTTATTGATGTCAAATCAGCTAAAGTATATATCCTGCGCCGTGAAAATAGCTGGCAGCCGGAGCTATTGCGCGAAGGTATCACCGAATTATCCGCCAACAATGGTGAAACCTGGTCCTGCATTATTGACGATGAAGAAAAATACCTCTATACAAGAAATCACCTGGGGATCTTCGTACGTATCAATCTGACAGAAAAAGATGATAGCGGACAGTACAAAGTAGAAAAACTCCTTGAACACCGCTGGGACTTTGAAGCTTGGGTTTCCGACCATTGTAGCTATCTGGCTTATAGCCGTGTAGAAGATTGCTTCTATTTTGCAGAAGACAGGACACATGCTGTATACCGGATTAAACAGAACGCTGACGGCACATGGTCGGACGAAAGATATGCCGGAAACGGCTGGCCTAACCAAACCAATACGGAAGGTTATCGGGAAGACATACAGTTTGCCTGGCCAAATGGAGTAACTGTTGACAATGAAGGCAACATATATGTAGTAAACGCAGGCGGACAATCCATCCGAAAGATATCCTACCCGGATGGCTACGTAACAATCGCTGCCGGCGGCACCATGTCGGGCGAGACTGAAACAGACGGACTCCCACTGGAATGTACATTCCTATATCCCAAAGATATAGCTATGGATTCTGAAGAAAACTTCTATATAGCCGGAGGTGCAGGATTGAATGTGCGTAAACTCGCTATAGAATAAACTCCTTCCCGTAAATAAATAAATAAACTAATATATGAAAAATAGATTTTTCCTTATACTTTCATTCCTATTGCTTGCAAGTGTGTTTCCACTTGCCGCACAGAATGGTTTCACCGTATCCGGTATTGTGATGACGGAGCAAGGTGAAGAATTACCCGGTGTTACGATTCAATATAAAAACAATCCTTCCAAAGGAGCTATCACGGATGTTGATGGTAATTTCCGCATGGACAATGTTCCCGCCAATACAGTATTGGTGTTTACCTACATAGGTTATGCACCCCAGGAACTGGTGGTAAACGGAAATAAAACCAAGCAAAAGATTGCACTGAAAGAAATTGTAAATGAAACCGATGAGGTAGTGATTGTAGGTCGCGGAACTCAACGTAAAATCTCGGTAGTAGGTGCGGTAACTAACGTAAAGGCATCCGATTTACAGGTTCCTTCATCCTCGGTAACAAACATGCTGGGAGGTCGTGTACCGGGCATCATTGCCGTAACCCGAAGCGGCGAGCCTGGCAATGACTTTTCTGAATTCTGGATTCGTGGTATCAGTACTTTCGGTGCAGGTGCATCCGCTTTAGTGTTGATTGACGGTGTGGAAGGCGACCTGAATATACTTGATCCTGCCGATATTGAAAGCTTCACCATCCTGAAAGATGCTTCCTCTACAGCTGTATATGGTGTACGCGGTGCCAACGGTGTGGTACTCGTAACAACAAAGCGCGGTAAATCGGGTAAACTGAATATTAGTGTGAAAAGTAATGTCGGGCTTTCCTATTCTGCACGCAATCCCGAATATGTGGACGGATATACGTACGCACAACTAGCCAACGAAGCCTCCGTCGTACGAGGTGGACGTCCCGTATACAGTAATGCCGAGTTAAATCTGATAGAAACAGGACTGGACCCGGATTTATATCCCAATGTAAACTGGCGTGATGTTATGCTGAAAGATTATGTATGGAACAATCAGCATCACATTAGTATCAATGGTGGTGGAACGAATGCACGTTACTACATGAGTGTGGGTCTTCAACATAAGGATGCCATCTATAAGCAAGATAAAGGAATTAAAAACTATGATAACAGTGTAGGTTATAATAAATACAATTTTCGCGCAAATATCGATGCTAACCTAACCAAAAGTACTATTATTGAGCTGGGCTTATCAACAGAGATTGTAACCAATTCTTTCCCCGGATATGCCAATGATACGAAAGCCTTGTGGCAAACACAAGCCAACCTGACCCCTGTGACCGTTCCGGTACTTTATTCGGATGGTTCGCTTCCAGCCTACGGTGCCAGTGCCGACCAACAGAACCCATATATCTTACTAAACTATACAGGTTAAGAAGAAAAATGAAACGACAAGCAGTATCCGCCTACGCCTTGAACAAGATTTTGACCAATGGATAAAAGGTCTGAAGGCAGAAGCCACCATGTCAATCAATAATTACTCAGCCTTAACACAGTCTCAAACAAAAACTCCGGCGCTCTACTATGCACAAGGAAGAAACAAAGACGGCTCCTTAAATCTGATAGAAAAAGTAGCCAAAACAGATGATAAATACGAGTCCACCAATCTGTCTACACGGAAAATCTATTTTGACGCCCGTGTTAACTATAACCGCCTGTTCAATAATGATCATCGCGTAACCGGATTAGCCGATTTTTATATGGAAGACTTCATAACCGGTGAAGCGCAAACACTTATCGCATCTATCCCAAAACGGTATACAGGTTTGGCTGGGCGTGCAACCTACTCTTACAAGGATACCTATTTCCTGGAAGGTAACATCGGCTATACCGGTTCAGAAGCATTTGAGAAAGGACAGAAGTTCGGCGTATTTCCAGCCATCTCAGCAGGTTGGGTACCTACACAATATGAATGGGTGCAGAAGAACTTGTCTTTTATCAATTTCTTCAAGATCAGAGCTTCGTATGGTATCGTAGGTAACGACCGACTTGGTAACGACACACGTTTTCCGTTCCTTTCTACCATGACCGAAGGTAGTGGAGCCGGTATCTGGGGAAGTGGCAAGAATATAGCAGAAAGCCAGGAGGCTTCCCAAAACTTACGCTGGGAAAAAGCAAAGAAGTTCGATATAGGTATTGACGGACAACTATTTAATAGTAGTGTGGAGTTTACAGTCGACTTTTTCAGTGAACGCCGTACGGGAATTTTCCAGCAACGTGCAAGTATTCCCGATGAAATGGGATTGGCTACGCTGCCTTGGGCAAACGTAGGCGAAATGAAAAGTTGGGGAGCGGATGGTAACATCTCATACACTTACCGGTTCAAAAATGATATGAGCCTGACAGGACGCGCCAACTTCACTTACTCTAACAATAAACTGCTTGAATACGAACAAAGCGGAATTAAATATCCCTACCAAGCATGGAAAGGAACACCTTGGGGAACTCAACGCGGATTAGTTGCCTTAGGACTATTCAAAGACCAGGCAGATATTGATTCAAGCCCCAAACAAACCTTCGTAACCAGTGTAATGCCGGGTGATATCAAATACAAAGATATCAATGGCGATGGTAAAATTGACAGTTACGATGAAGTACCTATCTGCTACTCCAATGTTCCACGTCTGCAATACGGTTTCGGTCTGGAATTCCATTGGAAAAGACTGACTGTAAGTGCCCTGCTTGAAGGAGTAGGCCAAGTGAACTTTCTGTATGGAGGCAGTGGTTTTCACCCTTTCAACGGTGGACAAACAGGAAACGTACTCAGCATTGTAGCGGATGCCAGCAATCGCTGGACACCGGCTTCTTATTCCGGAACCAAAGACACGGAGAATCCGAATGCCCGTTTTCCGCGTCTCACCTACGGAGAAAACAAAAACAATAATCAGGCATCCACATTCTGGATTGCAGACGGATCTTATGTACGCTTGAAGAATGTACAGATTATGTATGACATCACTCTGCCATGCTTCAAGAAGATCGGCTTGCAAGGTTGCCAGATCAGCTTGATCGGTGATAATCTTCACTGCTGGGACAAAATCAAACTATGGGATCCGGCACAAGCATCCGACAACGGTGCGGTATACCCGCTGCAACGTGTATTTACCATACAGGCAAATCTTCAGTTCTAAACCTAAAAAACGATATAATTATGAATACCAAATATACATTTAAAGCTCTTCTTTGCGGCATATCCATTTGGGCAGGGATGAGTCTCGGATTAACCTCATGTGAGTCTTATCTGGATGTGGATTCTTACTTCTACGACCAGACAAATATTGATTCAATCTTTCAAAGTAAAGTTCGCGTCAATGAATACATTAACGGCATTGCCACCATACTACCGGATGAAAGCAAACTGTTCACCTCCTCTTATTTCCCGTTCGGCATGGGTTCCGACGAATGCTTCGCATCGTGGGCGGACGATTATGGGAAAAATGAGAAAGACCCTTACAGACATGCCGCAATGGCTCTGTTGCTGGGAGATGAAACTCCCCAAAGCGCGAACTATAATAACTGGGGAAACTTTTATAAAGGTATCCGCAAAGCCAACATCGTGTTGACCCGCATCAGCGAATGCAAAGACTTGTCGGATATGGAACGCCGTGACTATACAGGACGCACTTACTTCTTGCGCGGATATTTCTATTTCAGTTTGCTGCGCCAATACGGACCGGTGCCTATCGTTCCCGACAAGCCTTTCGATGCCGATACCCCATCCGACGAAGCCTCTATCGAACGAAGCACATACGATGAGTGCATAGACTACATCTGTAGTGATATGGAAAAGGCAGCGGAATTCCTTCCGGACACCCGTACACAACAATTCCAGTACATTGCAAGCAAAGGTGCAGCATTAGCGGTAATCTCTCGCCTACGCCTTTATGCGGCAAGCCCATGGTATAACGGAAATACCCGCTATGCGGACTGGAAAACAGCCGATGGGCGGAATTTCATTTCTCAAAACAATGATAACTCTAAATGGGGTGTAGCCGCTGTAGCTGCCAAACGAATCATTGATATGGGAAAATACGCACTCTTTACAACTGCCCGTACAGAAAGAACACAGGAACTCCCGTCCAATATTTCACAGGCCGGTTTCCCTGACGGGGCCGGTAATATCGATCCTTACGCATCTTACAAGAGCCTGTTCGATGGTTCTGTGAATGCAGAGTTAGTTCCGGAATATATTTATTATTGCAATGCCATAGTGAAAGAGAACTCTCCTCAATGGCTGGCGACCCCTACCGCTCTGGGAGGTGCCAACGGTATAAACATCTGTATGGATTTGATTGATTCCTATAAAATGATAGATGGATATGACATCCACCATTCCAGCGCAAACTATCCTTACCCTGATGCCTCTCATGCAGGTGATCCGATAGATATTGCTTACAGGGTATCTGACGGCTATACCGTGAATGGCAATGTAGCCAAAGTAGATGCTTACCGTGAACCTCGCTTTTACGCAACCATAGGATATAATCATTGTATCTGGCCTGGAACTTCTTATGTAGGCAATGACCCGGTGACCAATGTAGAAGTGACTTATTACTCTGATGGTAATGCAGGCCCGCTTCCCGAATACCCGGACAATTACAACCGTACAGGCTATACTCTCCGTAAATACATCAATCAGGAAGATAACATGAAAGGTTCCTGCCGTGCCAAAACATTTGCCGTATTCCGCTATGCGGAAATCCTCCTCAATTATGTAGAGGCATTAAATGAATTGGAAGGAAGTTATACGGATGAGGCCACAGGTATCACCGTGACCCGTAATACAGAAGAAATAAAGAAGTATTTCAATATGATACGTTATCGTGCCGGTATGCCGGGCATTACCGATGCCGAACTGAACAGTAGAGACGATATGCGTGAAGCTATTAAGCAGGAACGTAAAGTGGAGTTTGCCCTCGAAGGGCTTCGCTACCATGATTTACGCCGTTGGGGCGATGCGGACGCAGCTTATAATACAAAGATTATCGGCTGGAACACCAAAGCCAGAGTAAATAACCGTACCGGATTCTACACCCGTACAATATGGGATTCAGAGAGAATACAGAAGCGTGTATTTACACAGAAGATGTACTTCTTCCCCATCCCACAGACAACGTTGGATCATAATGCAAAACTGGTTCAGAATCCAGGCTGGTAATTAACTTTAATATTAAGACAATTATGAAAAAGCATATTTTATTTTCATTAGCAATAGGTTCGCTCTTTGTACTCACCGGATGTGAGAACACCAATGTTTGGGAAGAGGAACAGTATATAAAACAAGCCTATCTGGTAGGTATCGGAGAAGAAGGAGCATTAGTGACCCGCAACGTCAACTATGCGGACGAAAGTGCAGAAACTTTCGTATCGGTAGGCACCAGCGGCTCATTGAATCCGGATGGGGACATTCACTGTACATTGATTGAAGATCCCTCAGGCATCACTTCTTACAATCAAAAATATAAATCGAGTACGGAAATCCAATATCAGGCACTTCCTACGGCCAATTACAACATATCTTCAATGAATGCAGTGATCCGTGCCGGAGAATCTTATGCCCGCATCCCTGTCGCCATCCACCCGGAAGGATTACATTGTGACTCCTTATACACCCTTCCGCTGAAAATGGAATCTTGCAAAGAGTATCCTGTTGCACAAGCTGAAACAGTGGTTCTGTTCGCTATAAAGACCTACAACAACTACTCGGGATACTACAATTACATCGGTACCAACAACGGAGCTTCCTTTAGTTTGATTCGTAATGCCGTTGCCGTAAACAAGAATACAATTCGTATTTATTATACAGGCACTGAGGAACTTGCAAGAGCGAAAGATACCGGACTCACCATTACAGTGAACGAAGATAACACACTCAGCCTTGCCGGATGGAAGAACCTGAATGTTACAGAGGGAAGCGGAAGCTACGATCCTCAAAACAAAACATTCAGCTTTACATGCAAGGTGAATGGGAATGAAGTAGAAGCCTATTTAATATCGGCAACGGCAAGCGAAGAATAATCGTAACCGGAAAGGATATATTAAAAACCACCACAGATTATACAGATAAAAACAGATACTTGCTCTTCAATATAAACAATCTGTGAGTATCAGTGTAATCCGTGGTGAATTATTAATTACATAAATGAACTATTATCATGAGAGAAAAAAACATCAAAAAAGTGTTCTTGTGTTGTCTCACCGCTTTGGCAGCTAATGCCTATGCCCAGAATTTCAACTGGGTCAGCAGCACCGAAGGCAACACTTGGAAACAATCAAAAGTAAAATTACAATCGAGCGCCGACCAAACCCCGCTTTTAGATATTAGCGGAACGGAAGAAGGCACCACATTCAAAGCATGGGGAACCACCTTCAACGAACTGTGCTGGGATGCCTTGAACATGCTCACCCGTGATGAACAAGATGACCTGTTGAAGAAAATGTTTTCCCCTGAAGGAGAACTTCGTTTCAACAGAGGCCGTATTTCGATGAATGCCAATGACTATGCCCGCGACTGGTATAGCTGCGACGAAGTATCAGGCGACTTCCAACTGAAGTATTTCAATATCAACCGTGATAAACTGGCTATTATCCCCTTTGTCCGTGCAGCGCAAAAGTATAATCCGGATATGACTTTCTGGATGTCTCCCTGGTCACCTCCCAGCTGGATGAAAATTAACAATGACTATCCGGTTCGCAGTGACAGGACTAATAAGATGTCGCCTCTGTCTGATGTAGTACTCTATGAGGATAATACGGAGACACGCGATAACGTCTTCCCCCGACAACTCGCAGTGAATGACTACATGATTCAGGATCCACGCTATCTGCAAACTTATGCCAACTTCTTCTGTAAGTTCATTGATGCTTATAAAGAACAAGGAATTCCCATCGATATGATCATGTATCAGAATGAAGCATACAGTTATACCCCGTATCCCGGTTGTGCCTGGACAGCTGAGGGTACCGTACGTTTCAACGTAGAGTATCTGGCGCCCACATTAAAGAAGCGCCATCCGGAAGTAGCTCTCTACCTTGGTACTTTCAATACCAACCGCTATGACTATGTTGATAAAATACTTTCCGATCCACGCATGCCGCAAAGCGTTCAGGGAGTTGGCTTTCAGTGGGAAGGAGGACAGATACTGCCTAAAATACGTGCCAAATACCCCCAGTACAAGTATATGCAGACAGAAAGCGAATGCGGTGGGGGTACCTTCGACTGGAGAGCGGGCGAACACACCTTCCATCTGATTAACCACTACCTGGGTAATGGCTGCGAAGAGTACACCTTCTGGAACAATACCCTCTGCGATAACGGTGAAAGCCCCTGGGGTTGGAAACAAAATGCTTTGATACATGTTGATTCAAAATCCCGTACGGCAACTCTTACACCGGAGTATTATGCTGTAAGACATTATAGCCAGTTCGTAACACCCGGTTCACGTGTAATAGCCTACAAGCCTTCAACAGAAGGAAGAACACCGGTCTTGGTAGTGGAAACTCCAGAAAAGAAAAAGGTAGTGATAGCCGGAAACTTTAATGATGAGGCTAAAAAAGTAACCGTGAAGTTGCGGGACCGTTACCTGAACATTGAACTTCAACCGCACTCTTTCAATACATTCGAAGAGAAATAAATTTCTTCAATGAAATGATAAGCAAGTGAACATAATTAGTTTATGCTTGGGGAGTATCTGTCATGCTAAGCGTAGTCGAAGTATCTCCTCTCTTGAAATGATGAAGAGAATGAGATCCTTCGATAAGCTCAGGATGACAGATAGTATCAGATAATTAAGCACGAATATTTAATGATAACTACAAGCATTATTGATCAGCCATCATTTCTTACCTGTGAGATTTTTGTTTCTTACCTGTGAAACTTTCGTTTCTTACCTGAGGAACTTTTGTTTCTTGCCTGTGAAACTTTTGTTCCATAGGCAAGGCACTTTTGTTTCAATAGGAAGAAACAAAATAGAACAAATAGAGGTGCGACAAAGCACTATTGTTTCAAATACTCTGAGGGCAATACCCCAAACTCTTCCTTAAAGCATTGCCGGAAATAAACCACGCTGTTTATACCTACCCTGAAAGCAACTTCGGAGATATTATACCTGCCTTCCAGAAGCAATCGTTCAGCATGCTGCATTTTTATCTTACGAACATATTCATTGGTAGACAAGCCTGTCAAAGCTTTCATCTTGCGATACAGCGTAGACTTACTCATACACATATTATCAGCCAGATAACCTATATCAATCTTCTCGGATGACAACCGGGCTTCTATCAGCTGATTTATCTTCTCGATAAACTCATTATCCAGTTTATTCAAAGACTCTGCCAATAAAGCACGTTTCTCATCCATATTATGATGTGGAGTACTGGTATTAAAACGCTCTGTCAGCCGCTTGCGGGATTCAAGCAAATTGTTGATACGACTATGCAGGAGAGTAGCACTGAAAGGTTTCGTCAGATAAGAATCGGCTCCCACCTGATATCCCTCTTCTTTATCCTGCAACGAATCTTTAGCAGTCAACAGAATAATGGGAATGTGACTGGTGCGCACATCTTCTTTCAATATTTTACACATCGTAATTCCATTCATCACAGGCATCATGATATCACTCACAATGATATCAGGAATACTATTTAATGCCTGCTCCATCCCCTGTTCGCCATTCGCCGCTGTTTTCACTTCAAAATCATCAGAGAAGGATTCAGCAATATAATTGCAGATGTCCTGATTATCTTCCACTATCAACATAATACGCTTTCCACCGGAAGCTGACTCAGGAATCTCTTCTTTTTCTTCCTTTTCATCTACGGTTCTTTCCGATGAATCGGCATGTAATACATGAGGATAAGTATTATCAGTCAATAGACTGAAATAGAAGGTACTACCTGTACCTAAGGTACTCTCCACCTTTATTTCCCCCTCATGCAACGTCACCAGATTTTTCACCAGTGCCAGGCCGATGCCGGTACCCGAAGCCTGATGATCGCCTCCTTCCTGACAATAACGATTAAAGATATGGGGTAATGCCTCAGGAGTAATGCCAAAACCGGTATCACTTACTTTTATTTCGGTATAGCTGATATTATTCCGTACCACATCGTGCAATCCCAGGGTGATAGAACCCTTCTCGGTATATTTAATAGCATTAGAGATCAGATTATCCAGGATAATAGTCACTATCTCTTTATCAAAGTATAGAGGCATATCCTCTTTTTCCAGTTCGATGCGAAACTCAATATCCGGCTTACGATTCAGTTCTTTATATTTAAGTCCTATTTCGTATACCAGATTGGCAATATTGTCATGAGCCACACAAAGCTTCTTATTCTGTGTTTCCGTCTTTCTGAATTCCAGTATCTGGTTGATCAGATTCAATAATCGTATGGCACTTTGATGGATGACTGATATCTTCTGGGCATCCTTGTTAGAAAGCGAATTACTCTTCTGCATATCTTCCAGTGGGCCCAGTATCAATGTCAGCGGTGTACGAAGTTCATGCGTGATGTTGGTATAAAAACGCAGACGCTCCTGGTTCAGTTCCTGCTCTTGCACATGATTCTTTTTTTCCAGATCGTACAGAACTTCCATATCAAGCTTCTTCTTGTAAGCATAAAGAATGAAGAACAGGATGGCTCCACTCAACAATACATAGCTGCATTTCGCCCACCAGGTAAGCCACAAAGGCGGAACAATATGGATATCCAAAGTTGTAACCTCATCCGACCATTCCTGGTTCTTGATACGGTTTTTTACCATGAAATGATAATCACCGGGAGGCACATTACGGAAGGTTACGCTATTGGGGTCTGTCACTGTATACCATGCATCTTCCAGTCCTTTCAGCATATAGGCATACTCCACCTGGTTGACCAATGCATAGTTCTGTATATTAAAAGTAATATTAAAGCTATTCTGCATATACTTCAGCCTTACTTTCGACTGACCGTCAATACTGACCACTTCTTCATTGTCTCCCATATTACCCAAAGGAGCAAATATCTTCATTTCCGTGATAACAGCCGCAGGAGACTCACGCTTTGTCAGAACAAAATCCGGATTGAAGTGGCAAAGTCCATTGATGGAACCGAAATAAATCTCTCCATTCTGATCCTTAGCTACACTGCCACTCATAAAATTTCCCATCGGCACATTATCCCAATGGTCATAGTTATAGAAAACATCCTTATCCCGCAACAGACAACTGATTCCCTTATTGGTACTCACCCAGATATTATGATGCGCATCTTCCGTTATAGCACGTATATGTGTATTGGTTAAGCCTTCTTCACGGCGGTAAACCTTATATTCCCAATCGGATGGCGAGGAGAAACACACCAAACCTTCTCCTGTCCCGATCCATACATTCTTCCTGCTGTCTTCATAAATTGCATTGATGGTATTGGAAGGGAACAGGTTCTCCATATTAAAGAGCTTGATATCCTGTAACTCATCATCTCCTATCCCCAGGCCACTCCCAAAAGAACCGATCCACAGACGTCCCTGAGAGTCTTTCATAACGCACCGCACCAGATTATTCTCAAACTCATAATGTCCCACGATCTTCTTATCAGCCAGACTAACTTTGTAGATACCACGACTGGTGCCAATCCACAGAATATGCCGATTGTCTTCATAGAACGAACGGATATCCTCGTGCTCTAATTCTTTAAGAAAGTTCCGGTGGAATATCTTTCTCTTCGCATCGTAATAATTCACTCCACCCATAAATAAGCCGAACCACAGATTATCTTCCGAGTCGCGCAGTGAGGCCAGCACAGAGTTTCCACTCATATCTTCAATCTCTTCCTGATAAACGGATACCCGTTTACCTTGATCAAAGACATTGATTCCTCCCCCATCTGTTCCAATCCACAATTTACCTTGGCTATCCACACAAACGCTGCTTGCTGTTTTATTATTCAGGCGACTCATTGAATTCTGATTGGGAGAATAGTAATAACCACTAAACAAAGGTGGCTCATAGCTTAAGAAATTTATGCCACCACCCCATACACCCGTCCAGATATTCTTGAATGAATCCTGAAAAATGCACCTCGTACTTGAATTAGAGAGACTGTATCCGTCATCTCCTTCCCTGATATAATGAAATTGAGTCTGTTCGGGTAGCAGGAACAAACGCTGCGATAAATCCATTATGGCTATTCCGCCAAATTCCATAGCTATCCACAATTTATTCCCGTCAAGCTGCTTAATGTCGTAGATATAGTGCGAAAGATTCCCGTCTGAATTAAACTGGATGAAATTCTCTGATTCAGGATTAAACAATGCCAGACCTTTGTTTGTCCCTACCCAGATATTATTATTCAGATCCTTATATACGCATCTCACTTCATTACCCGGCAAGCTGTGCCGATCACCCGGATCATGCACGAAGTTCTTCGCCCTTTTATCTTTAATGGAAAGAATACTAAAACCATTATGGACATGGCCTACATATAACTTACCATTCCCCCCATCAGCAACAGTCCAGATGTTATCACTGGCAAGCCCCGGTATATTTGCCGTATTATAATGAGAAAAGTGACCGGTTTCTTTATCGAAATATTCAATTCCTTTCCAATAAGTTGTCACCCACAGATTTCCATCAGCAGCGGCAATAACATTGGTTACGTCATCCGTAATGATACTTTCAGGCACAGCCTCATTATGCCGGTAGAATGTAAAGGTGTCCTTTACATAATTATAAGCATTCAACCCCGCCCTCTGTGTGCCAATCCATAAGATGGAATCCTTCGGATCATCCAGCAGGCAGTTCAGTTCATTCCCCGTAATGCCATAGCCGTTCTTTGTTTCATTCTTATAGTAAGTAATGAAGCGTGTTCCATCGAACTTATTCAAGCCCTCTTCAGTCGCAAACCATAAAAAGCCCTCTTTGTCCTGGGCTATACTAACCACATAGTTATTGGATAATCCCTTCTCAATTCCCAATTGCCTGACAGCATAAGGTTGTGCCGTCAGAAGGGCAGGTAACAACAGTAAGTAAAGTAATAATCTGCTTTTCATGACATCAATTTTCTATTGCAATCCAAAAGTATAAATAAATTCTTTATTTCAGATACACAAATCGTTCATTGCAAGATTTACATCCCCTCACTGCAAGATTTATGCAGTTCAAGAAACCTAAGATAGCTTACATTTGCATTATCTAAAAGTGATATTTTAGTAAAGAATGTATCTAATTGTTTAACTTTAAAAGTAATATGTATGAAGAAGCATTTATTCAATGCCGCCCTACTCTGGGCATTCTTATCACTGACTTTATGGACTACAGGATGTAGCGACGACGATGGCTATCCTGATGTGGACGGACAGAGCCCGACCCTGACTTTGGCCACGGAACACATCGAATCCGGTGCCGGACATAGTTTTACAATCGAAGGGAAACTGACCGATACCGACGGTATTGCTTCCATTCGTCTGCAATGTCCGGACCTCTATCTGAACAAGACTATTGACTTGATTGAAATCTATGGCGCTCCCAAGACGGAGTACGATTTGAGTTATTCTTACAACATCAAACGTGACGAAATCGGTGAGCGTTTCACTGTGAAGGTTACAGTGATTGATGTGGGAGGACGTGAGGTTTCAAAAGATGTGTTGGTAACGATGGATGGTGACTTTGCCTCGCCTACCTTCACTATCGCTCCCGACGCTGCGGTTACAGTACTAATGAAGTCTGAAACAAAGTTCAAATTGAGTTTTACTGTTACAGATGACCGTATCTTGGATTATGTGATTATCAATATTCCTGGTATAGATGGTTTTGATAATCGTAGAGTAGAGGCTGACGGAAAGTCTTCATTGAGCTTCACAGAACCAATCATTCTCCCGAATGAAGTACAAAGCTACAACATTACGATGACGGCTGTAGATGCCAAGGGAAAGGAGACGACAATAACAAGCACTATTAATGTTTCCGAAATGCCCGACTTCTCCAAGATGTATCTGGCTGACGTGAAGACTGTAGAAGAATTGAATAGCGATGTCTTCGGCGTGCCGATGCTGATTAACCATACGGGTGAGTTCCAATATCGGGCACGTTACTATAACAAAGCTGCTGGTACGGAAATCTTCTTCTTACCACAGAAGACAAACTTTACTCCTATTTGCTTCGGTCTTGATCCGGAAGATAATTCGAAACTGACAGATGATCCTGAAACAGCAAAGCCCATTGTTCTTGATAAGGCGGGCGTCTATTATGAAATAGACATCAACGTGCAGGATGCCACTTACAGTATGCGAACTTATTCGGTAACAGAAGCAACTACTCCTATAAACTATGAATATGGCAAGAAATGCTTCGACCGTAAGGAGAATGGCAATGAAGCCGATTTTATAAATTTCTATATCGGCTGGGGCGGTTCTCCTCAAGATGCGGGCAATCATTTGTTTGTTCAGGATACAACTAATCCTCACCTATTCTATTATCCTGAAAACGGAACTTGGACACTTGAAGCCGGTGAGGAACTTAATTTCATCATCTCCAATTCTCATCCCGATGGATGGTGGGACCATGTAGAGTGGCGTTGCGACAATTCTCAAGAGGTGGAAAAGTTTGGCTACTACAGCAAGAAGGGAGATGTGAATCCCAATTGGGAAGGTACGAATATGCGCTGGGAAGACGGAACGGTTGTAGGCGATAACTGGATGAAGCCTACGATTACGGTTGCCGGGAACTACCGCTTTGAGTTTGATGCACACTTGGGGCGCGGCAAGATTGTTCCTGCTAAATGAAAAAGTAACATTAGATTTTAAATATGAAAAAGCAAATTCTATTATTGTGTCTTGCGCTGATAAGCCTTTGCGGTTATGCGCAGCAGATAACGGTAAAGGGCGTGGTGACTTCGGGCACCGACCAACAACCGTTGATTGGAACTACAGTTCAAGTGAAAGGTACCGGTACAGGAACGATTACTGGTATCGACGGTGATTATACATTATCTAATGTAGGCAAGAATGCCGTATTAATATTCTCTTCCATTGGTTTTGACTCTCAGGAAATAGCGGTAGAGGGGCGCACTACGATTAATGTGGTGTTGAAGGAATCCAGTGAATTGCTGGACGAAGTGGTAGTAATAGGTTATGGTGCCGTAAAGAAGAGCGACTTGACCAGTTCCATTGCTACAGTGAAAGGTACAGAAATCACTGAAACCGTGACGGGTAACGCTATGGACGCCTTGCAAGGTAAGGTCAATGGTGTACAAGTCACCAGCGGTGGTGGACCAGGTGCTACTCCGAAAGTGCTCATCCGTGGTGTAACCACGATGAACAACACTAACCCGCTGTATGTAGTGGATGGCATGCCGGTAGGTGATAATATCAACTTCCTGAACAGTAACGACATTGCTTCTATGGAAGTGTTGAAAGACGCTTCGGCCGCAGCTATCTACGGTACGCGTGCATCAAACGGTGTCATCTTGATTAGCACCAAGAAAGGTAAAACAGGCAAGGCCCGCATCAATTACACTACCTCTGTGGGCTTCCAGACTGTAGCTAAACCGAATATTGCCGGTCCTGCCGAATACAAGGAAGTGTTCAATACCCGTTATACGAACGATGGCCTGGGTTCCATCTGGAAAGATAATGGTGCTACAACCAACCCTGACGGGACCGACTGGTGGGACACGGTGGTGAATAAAACTGCTCTGGTACAGAATCATTCACTCAGTGTTTCCGGTGGATCAGAACAGCTTGTCTACAATTTCAGTGTAGGTTACTACCGTAACAATTCACAATTCGATGTAGGCTACTGGGATAAAATCAATATTCGTCTGAATACCGAATACACATTCAATAAGTATGTGAAATTGGGCGTTGATATTGCTCCGCGCATAGAATCCTGGGATGATACTCCGAATGTCTTTTCGGCAGCAATGGCTATGGACCCTACTACTCCGGTGTTCCGTCCTCAGGATCAATGGGAAGACAATGAGTTCAACAACTACCAACGTTCCTATAATAATCAGGAATGGAATCCGGCAGGTACGGTAGCCCGTCAAAACGCGCACTCCCGGGAAATGGGGGCTATCTTGAATACTTACTTGCAGGTGAATCCGATAGAAAAGCTGACCTTACGTACCCAGTTTGGTGCCAATGCGCACTATCGTCGTTCCGACACGTTCATTCCTGAATTTAGCATGGACCCTCTGGAACAACAAACATTGAGCGAAATTACCCGTCGTAATCAGGAATGGTTTGACTGGAACTGGACGAATACAGCCACTTATATGGATACGTTTGCCGAGAAACACAACCTGAACGTTATGGCCGGTTTTACCGCTGAACGTTTCGCATGGTACAACACGCAAGCCCGACGTGACAATGTTCCCAACAATCTGGACCAGATGCAGGAAGTAAATGCCGGACAGCAGGGTACGGACGAGGCCAACGGTGAGACTACTTACAATACGCTGGTCTCTTTCCTGGGACGCGTCATGTATAACTATGATAATCGTTACTACATTTCTGCCTCTCTTCGTGCCGATGGCTCTTCCCGCTTCCCGAAAGGCAACAAGTACGCCCTTTTCCCTTCTGTATCTGCTTCCTGGCGTGTCATCAGCGAAGGATTCATGCAGGATCAGGAAATCTTCAATGATTTGAAAATACGTGGTGGCTGGGGACGTGTAGGTAACCAGAACATCGGCAACAATGCTACCCTAACCCTGTTGAACGAAACTCAATATTATTTTGGCAATACGCTGACGAACGGTTATTACGTGTCTACAGTAGGCAACAATCAGCTAAAATGGGAAACTGTGGAAGACTGGAACGTAGGTGTAGATATGTCTTTCCTTAATTCACGCTTGGGTGTTACATTCGAATATTTCCAAAAGAAATCTATGGATATGCTCTATCAAAAACAGAATATCCTGGCTTTGGGTTATGATAACTGGAACAGCCAGATTTGGATGAATATTGGTAGCATGCAAGCCCGTGGCTGGGAATTGGGACTTACCTGGCGTGATGAAATCGGCAAGGACTTCTCTTATGATCTTGGCCTGAATCTTTCTGCCGTGCGCAATAAGGCTATCAAGTTCTCAGGCGACGGTCCTATGAATGTGGGTGGATTCAACAGTGACCAGATTATCCGTAACGAGGACGGTGGCCTTATCTCCCGTTTCTATGGTTATGTAGCCGATGGCTTGTTCCAGAACATGGAAGAAGTATATGCACATACCGATGAACATGGAACACAGATTCAGCCTAACGCGAAGCCGGGTGACATCCGTTTCAAGGATTTGGATCACAACGGTGTGCTCGATGCCAACGACAAAGCTTATATCGGTAATCCTTATCCCGACTTGATGATGGGTCTGAATATCGGCATGCGTTATAAGAGTATTGATTTTTCCGCCAATTTCTATGGTACGTTCGGTAATGATATTTACAATATTACCAAAGGCAGATATTCCGGTGCCGGTGGACAGAACGTCTGGGCAGGCACACTGGAAAAAGCATGGCATGGTGAAGGTACCAGCAATGATATTCCCCGCCTGTCGAGCAACGACTTGAACCTGAACTATAATCGTGTATCCAGTTTCTACGTGGAAGACGGCTCCTACATGCGCTGCAAACTGTTGCAAATAGGTTATACACTTCCTAAAAAATGGGTGGGCGGTGCTGATTTGCGCCTCTCTTTCTCCGCGCAGAATCCGTTTACCATTACCGGCTACTCTGGTATGGATCCTGAACGTCCTATGGTTGACGGTACTACTGATAGTTCAGGCAGCGCCATCAATACCGGTATCGACAACGTGGCTTATCCTAATCCGAGAACATTCTTGTTCGGCATTGACTTTAAATTTTAATTCTTGATTATCCATGAAACGAATATTTACAATAGTAGTTTTGATTGCTTCGCTAATGTTTACCTCTTGTGAGGACTTCTTGACCGAAGACGTGCGCGGGCAATTGAACGTGGACACTTATTACAAGTCCATAGAAGAATGTGAATCCGCAGTTACGAGCTGTTATCAGGCTCTTACTTATGGAGGATGGTGGCAAATCAATACAGTATGGCTGCTCTCTGAGATGTGCAGTGACGATGCCTGGATGGGCAATACGACACAGAGCCAGAGTGACTATATTTCATTAGCCCATTATCAGGGAAACGGTGCCAGCAACGGTCCTATTTCTAACTTCTGGCAATACCGTTACAAAGGTATCTTGCGATGCAACATTGCCATAGATCGTATTTCGGCTCTTGAAACTCCGGATACTGAATCCCGGGACCGTCTGGTAGCGGAAGCTCGTTTTCTGCGTGCTTACTATTATTTCGAACTGGTGAGAAATTTCGGAGGAGTGCCTTTGATGACCAGCTTCCAGATGCCGGAAGAAGCTGAAGGAACCGAACGTGCAACAGAAGAAGCTGTCTATAAATTTATTGAAGATGACTTGGCGGCCGCTGCCGAAATTTTGCCACAACGTAATGAAGCCGAAGTGGGGCATGCCACCCGTGGCACTGCTTTGGGATTACTGGGTAAGGTTTATCTCTATCAGGAGAAGTGGCAGGATGCCCGCGAGGCGTTGAAGACCGTGATTGACGAAGGGGAATATAAATTGCTCCCTGACTTTGGTGATGTATGGAGCTTGGCTTATGACAACAGTGAAGAGAGCCTTTTTGAAATTCAATACGAATATCATGCAACATTAGGTTTAGGTGGTTCGCTTGCCACCATCACCGGTGCCCGTAACGGCCCGGGCGACGGTTGGAGTTGGTGTCAGCCTACTGCCAATCTGGAACAGGCCTATATAGATGCCGGTGATACGGAACGGCTGAAGTGGACTATCATTAAATCCGGCTGTACGGAGATTGCCGGTGAAGACCAATTCACGGAGTTTGTAGAGACAAGTAAAACCTTGAACAAATATCAGGAATACGTTGATAAGTATGGTTGGGATCCTGATTGTTATATCGTTGATCCTGCACAGCACAAATCTGCTCGTCTCATCCGCAAGTATTTCCTGCCGTTGAAAGATCGCCCGGAAATCTACAATACGGACAAGAGTCCTTTGAACCATCGTATTTTGCGGTATGCCGATGTTCTTTTGATGTATGCTGAGGCTTGCAATGAATTGAATGATGACGAATCTGCACGTGATGCTCTCAATCAAGTGCGCAAACGTGCAAAACTGGCTGATGTTACTGCTAGCGGAACAGAATTGCAAAAGGCCATTCGCCTGGAGCGGCGTCTTGAATTGGCTTTTGAACAAAATCGTCTGTATGACATCCGCCGTTGGACTGACAGCAACGGAAAGAAAGTTATTTGTAACTTGATGGGCCCTAACGGAACATTCGTAAAATGGAATACCGATGAAGCGACTCGTGATGCTCTTGAATGGGATAATCAAGGAGAAGCTAGTAACAAGGGGATCTCTTTCAGTGAAAACCGCGACATGGTATTCCCCATTCCTTTGTATGAAATCACAATGTCTAATGGTTCTATCGTTCAGAATCCGGGTTGGAATTAACCCCGGTGAATGTCTAAATAGAATTCTTCAATAGGTCTTTATACTCTGTCGCGGATAGTTTCATAATAGATTATCCGCGACAGTCTTTTTTAAACCATCGAATATTTATGAAGCTAAAATATTATTTCACTCTGCTATCCCTGCTTTCCTTTATGGCTTGCAGTGACGATTCTCCTTCTACACCCGATACCCCCGATCAACCGGATGTACCGAATAGTGTAGAGAAACTAGTCACCATTAATGCCGGAAAAATCTATCAGACTATCACAGGATTCGGTGCATCAGACTGCTGGAATCCTTCCTATGTAGGTAAATACTGGACCAACAGCCGTGACAAAATCACCGAATTACTCTTCTCTTCCGAAATCCAGGCAGGAAGCCCCAAAGGTATCGGTCTCTCCATGTGGCGTGTAAACCTGGGCGGTGGAACTGCCGAACAAGGTGATGCAAGCGGCATTACCGATAAATCCCGTCGCGCAGAGTCATACCTGACAAACGACTTGACCCTTGACTGGAATCGTTGCGAAGGGCAACGTTATTTCCTGAACCGTGCTAAAGAGTTCGGTTGCGAAAGTATCGTCCTTTTCAGCAATACACCACCCGTACAATATACACAGAACGGCAAAGGTTTCTCCAACCAAGGAGGAGTATCAAACCTGAAAAACGATTGCTACGATGACTTTGCCGCTTACATGGGCGATGTAGCTCAATACTACATAGATAAAGGTTATCCTGTGACGCACATCTCACCGGTCAACGAACCGCAATACAACTGGGATGGAGGACAAGAAGGAAGCGGCTGGACCAATGACGAAGTTGCCAGATTGGCCTGCGAACTGGATGATGCCTTAACCGAACGTAATTTGTCTACCGATATCCTGCTCGGTGAATCGGGCGACTGGGAATACTTATATAAGACCAAAGACGATGCCAATCGCAGTAACGTTATGTCTGCCTTTTTCACCCCCGGCTCGTCAGCTTATGTAGGTGACTTAAATCATGTAAAGAAACTAATCTGCGGTCATAGCTATTGGACCGATGGTACTTGGGACGGTATGCGCAGCGTACGTAAGCAAGTGGCACAAGCAGCAACGCAATATGGTGTAGATGTATGGCAAAGTGAATGGAGCATGCTGGGAGACAACTACAGCAACACAGAATTTGTAGGATATGACAATGCTACAGAAATGGATATCGCATTTTATATGTCGAGAGTGATACACAATGACCTTACCGTAGCAGGAGTATCTTCATGGAGCTACTGGACTTCCATGGACGTAGCCCGTTGGGGACATAAAAACCGTTTTCTTCTGATATCCCTCGTACCTGGTGGAGGAATCAACGACAACAATGACAACATAGAAAAAGAAGGTACCTTCCAACCCACTGCCACCCTTTGGGTATTGGGTAATTACAGTCTGTTCATCCGTCCCGGATACCAACGTATCAACATGCTGCTGACCGAATCGCTCAACTTCTTTGGATCAGCATGGCTATCCCCGCAAGGAGATAAAATAGTAGCCGTCTTCACCAATATGTCCAGCAAGAATGTCCGCCTAAGCGAAACTCATGAAGGATGGAGCAACGAAGCTACGTCAATCCGGACCTACACCACTACCAATAGCAAAAAACTGACAGAAGCCACCGTATCTGCCGGAGAATCTGTACTTTTGGAAGCGGAAAGTGTAACCACAGTAGTGTATAATCTAAAATAATCATCCAAAATGAAAAACGCTATATTCACGCTGACTGTATTCATGACAGCCCTGCTCACCGGCCTTCCGGCACAGGCGCGCAGGTTTCATTTGGTAATGCCACCAAATTCAATGAAGATTGGCTCTTCCGGCTGACCGATGACTCAACCATTGTAAATCCCGCCTTCAATGACAGCGAATGGCGCAAACTCAGATTGCCGCATGATTGGTCTATTGAAGGACAACTTTCACCTTCTTTAGCAAGCTGCACCGGCTATTTACCTGGCGGAATCGGCTGGTATCGCAAACATTTCAAGATTACGGATGACGCTCCACGCCATTATATCTATTTCGAAGGAGTATACAATCGCAGTGAAGTCTATTTAAACGGACATCTGCTTGGCAAACGCCCTAACGGTTATATCTCATTTCTCTACGACATGACTCCTTATCTGAAAGAGGGGGACAACGTGTTAAGTGTACGTGTGGACCATAGCCGCTATGCTGATTCCCGTTGGTATACAGGATCGGGCATATATCGTGACGTATGGCTAATTGCCGCTCCTGAAATACACCTGGCACAATGGGGCACAGGTTGGCATGCCACTTCTCTGACCAACCGACAGGCTACCATAGCCGCCGATATGGAAGTACAGAAACACATAGCAACCAACGACAGACTTGAACTTTCGGCTACACTATACGATGCTGCCGGCAAACAAGTAGCGCAACGCCGCACTCGTGTTTCTGACGGTAAAGAAGGTATTACTAAAGAAAATCTCACACTGAAAATAACTAACCCTCACCGTTGGAATCTGGACGATCCTTACCTTTATACACTAAAAACGGAATTGCTCAGCAATGGACAACGTATCGATGGATGTGAGACTAAAGTAGGACTCCGTACACTGAAGTTTGACCCTAATAAAGGATTTGCGCTCAATGACAACTGGATGAAGGTCAAGGGTGTATGCCTGCATCATGATGCCGGTGTACTCGGCGCTGTAGTACCTCCGGAAGTATGGGAGCGCCGTTTAAACAATTTGAAAGAAATAGGTGTAAATGCCATCCGCATGAGCCACAATCCACAGGCTCCCGTTGTATATGATCTATGCGACCGACTGGGACTTCTCATCATGGATGAAGCATCCGATGAATGGGAATTCCCGAAACGTAAATGGGTGAAAGGCTGGAATAAGGGGGAACCCGCCTATGACGGTTCTTTCGATTTCTTCGAAGAATGGATTGAACAGGATGTAACCGATATGGTACGTCGCGACCGCAATCATCCTTCCATTTTCATGTGGAGTATTGGTAATGAAGTAGATTATCCGAATGATCCTTACTCGCATCCTATTCTTGACGGATCAACCATCAATCAACCCATGTTTGGCGGTTACAAACCGGATGCTCCTGATGCCATGCGTATCGGAAAGATAGCCAAACGACTGGCTGCATGCGTCCGTGCTGTCGATACGTCACGCCCCGTAACGGGAGCACTGGCAGGAGTTGTTATGTCCAATCAAACAGAATATCCCGAAGCCATCAATGTAGTAGGATACAACTATACTGAAAACCGCTATGATGAAGATCATGCCACCTATCCCAACCGTGTCATTTATGGTAGCGAAAACGGTTCCGGTCTTGAAGCCTGGTATGCCGTAAAGGATAAAGAATTCATCTTCGGACAATTCATCTGGACGGGTACCGACTACCTTGGTGAATCGGGTGCATGGCCCTCACGCGGACTATATACCGGATTGCTCGACTTTGGTAGTTTCCCCAAACCCCGCGGACACTTCCGTGCTTCCTTATGGTGCGAAAAACCGGTTACTTATGTGGGTACTTATCCCATACCGGATCGTTTCAAAAACTCCCGGCGTACTTTCCTGTCACCCGATGCATGGGATATATGGAACTATGATCCCGGCCAGGAAATACGTGTAGTCTGCTATACCAATGCCCCACAAGCACGTCTGTTACTTGATGGAAAAGTGCTAGGTGAGATGAAACCCTATGATGAAAAGACAGGTATCATCTACTGGGATATTCCCTATCGGGCGGGTGAATTGAAAGCCGAAGGCTGCGATAAAGACGGAAATATATTGTCCAGCTATTCCATCAAAACCTCCGGTCGCCCCTACGCTCTCCGTGTAAGTGCCGATCGTACCAATCTATCTTGCAACCGCGCTACAGCGCATCTCATTGTAGAAGTGATAGATGAAAAGGGTGTCGTAGTGAAATTAGGCGATAATGACATTACTTGTACCATCGAAGGTCCGGCACATTTACTGGGGCTCGAAGGTTCCGATAACAGCGACATGAGTGACTACACCGATAATCGCCATCGTGCCTTCCACGGACGTCTACTTACCTACATACAGACCACGGGTGAGAAAGGTCAGATTCGCGTAAAGTTTACTTCACCACTTTTACAAGGAACAGAGATTGTCTTGAATGCTAAATAACCCTCTAAAAACAAATATTTATATGAAATACAAAGTATTATTACTCGCCCTCGCCGCAATAACTACTTCGTGTTCACCACAAGCAGATATAAACTATCAGATTATTCCCGAACAGCCTCAGCAAACCATGGATCATTTCAGTGCTTCGGATGCCTGGAGCATGCACATCATAGGCAAATGGCCTCAGGAGAAACAGGACCAAGTAGCTGACTGGTTGTTCAGTACTGACAATGACGCTAACGGAAAGCCCAAAGGAATCGGGCTTTCTCTGTGGCGTTTCAATGTAGGTGCAGGAAGTACGGAACAGGGCGAAGCCAGTCAGATAGGCTCCCCTTGGATGCGTACCGAATGTTTCCTGCAACCGGACGGAAGTTATGACTGGGACAAACAACAGGGACAGCGTAATTTCCTCCGATTAGCAAAGGAACGTGGAGTCAATAAATTCCTTGCTTTCCTAAACTCTCCACCCGTTTATTTCACTCAAAACGGGCTTGCCACCAATACCGGACGTGGCGGCACACTGAATCTGAAAGCGGAACATTATGAAGACTTCGCCCGTTTTCTGGCAAATGTGATCAAAGGAGTTGAAAAGAAAGACGGCATTAAGTTCGATTACCTCTCCCCTTTCAACGAACCGGACGGACACTGGAATTGGATAGGTCCCAAACAAGAAGGTACCCCGGCAACAAAGAAAGAAATTGCCCGTGCCGTACGCCTCATCAGCAAAGAGTTTGTGAAAAAGGGTATTGATACGGAAATCACCATCTGCGAAGCGTCAGACTATCGTTGTATGTTCTCCACACATATGACAAACCATGAACGTGGATACGAAATACAATCTTTCTTCTGTCCCGACAGTGTAGATACTTATTTGGGAAACACCCCGAATGTCCCCCATCTCATTGCAGGGCACAGCTATTGGACAAATACACCTTTAGAAAGTCTGAGAGATTACCGTCGTCAGTTACGTGATACATTGGACAAATACAAAGTTGACTTCTGGCAAACGGAAACCTGCATTATGGGGAACGATGAAGAAATTGGCGGAGGCGGTGGATTTGATCATACAATGAAAACAGCCCTCTATGTGGCCCGTATCATTCATCACGACATTGTTTATGCAGGAGCACGTAGCTGGCAGTGGTGGCGTGCCATAGGAGGTGACTACAAAGACGGATTGCTACGCGAATACACTGATCCCGATCTTCATGACGGTAAAGTGGAAGACTCCAAATTATTATGGATATTAGGTAATTACAGCCGCTTTATACGCCCGGGAGCTGTACGCATGTCTATTAAGGCAACAGACAAATTCGGACAGGTAATCCCGGAAGGAGATACTGATCCCCAAGGACTCATGTGTTCTGCTTATCAGAATACAAACGGACAATGGGTAATGGTAGTTATCAACTACGCTGATCAGGAGAAAAATTTCACTTTCAAAGTGGATGGTTCCAAAGTAAAGTCATGGCAAGGCTACCGCACCTCAGATGAAGCAGGTGAAGATCTTCTACCCATTACGAAACTGAAAAACGAACAGATAGCAGTAATTCCTGCACGTTCCGTTATCACTTTTGTTTCTCAGGATTAAGAGATTTCACCACAGAGTAACACAGAGGTTCACGGAGTTCAATAATTTCTAAATCAAAGAAAATAAAACTCCGTGAACCTCTGTGTTACTCTGTGGTGAAATCCCTATTCCTTCGACCGCCCAAATCCCTCGCAGACATTCAAACGATGAATATCTACCACTGCACTTATTTCTCCCATCTTCCCTAACAATGTTTCCGCACCATTCTGAATCTTGAAATTGACTTCTTCTTCGTACAATGGAATCATCTGATAAAAATTCACTTCTTCCCCATTAGGCAATTGGCAAACAGCAGCTCCTTCTTCCACATTCTCCGGATTGATCAATAATACACTGGAAAGCTGAGTATTCTCTGCAAACGGTTTCCCGTTGGGTACAGAATGTCCCCAACCTAACCAGGAGTCCTCTTCCAATGGCAGACGGGCAAGTATCTTCAGCCAACGTAGCGGCCAGTAATTCTTTTCTTCATGGTCAGAAATATTCCAGTCGGCAGGTAAATATACCACTATCTCCGCACGCTCCAGCTTATACTCAGCCAGTTCCTTAGGTACATTCATCCGATGGGCACCCATGCCCGATGTGACCAGCGTGTAATAATTCCTTTCAGCCGTCGGCTCGACAATAAAGATATCCACATGGATATCCGGTGAGGCGATTTCATGGAACACATGATCCGAATGACCGAAGAACTTATCAATATGCGCTTCAAGAGCATCCAATTCCTCCTCTTCGTACATCTCAGGATTATGAGGCAAAACACCATTCTTACAATTTTCAATGTATTCCTTCGCATCTTCATCGCTAGGATCCAATTCCAATGAACGTTCAAAGGCTTTCTGCGCCTTATCCAGTTGGTTCAGATAATAATAAGCATAACCCAGTCGATAGAACCAAAGCGCATCTTCCTTACATTCTTCCTTTACTGAAAGAAGCTGTTCAATGGCTTCATTATAATTCCCCTGATTATTGTATGAGCGCGCCAGAAGCCCCGTCAATTCCGCAGTTCTCTCCTCTTCAGGAACTTTCAGAATAGCGTCAATTATCTTCTGTTCTTCATCGTCCGCGTTCCATTGTTCTATTTGCTGAAGCAACTTATCATGCTTGTTCGTTTTGGTAGCAGTCAGATGATCAATAAAGTCAGCTGAAAAGCCCATTGCTTCATCCTTTCCCTCGCACGAAAGAGTAAACAGGGTGAACTGATGTTCAGTGATAATCTGGCACTGGCACACATATTCATCACTGTCTTCTTCTCCACCCAGATCATAAAGCCTGCACTTACCGTTTTCAAAAAACTTCTCTTCAATCAGTACATTCTCATCGTCTTCCAGATAGTCCGCTTCGTCATCGGGCATAGAATACGCCAACATCCGCACTACATGCCAATTCTCGTCTTCTCCATCATAATACCCGCGAGAATCATCCTCTTCAAAATAAAGGTAATTACCCGGAAGATCAAACTTCAGATTTCTAATGTATAGGTCACTTTGTCCTTGCGATAACCAATCGGAAATTCACTTATGAAATCCGGCAATGCAGAAACATCTACCGGCTCTTTTTCCACCAAACGACAAAGCAACAGATAGTCTTCTTTCGGGAAAGCAAGAGACGTATCCATTGCGGCAGCCTTCTCCAAGTTTTCTATAATAAACGAATTGATTTCCATATCTTCTTCACTACGCGCGGAAGGCATAAAATAGCAATCTTCCCACAAGGCACTCAAAGCCGTATTCCGATAGAATAATGCATCACGCTCTTCATTATTCCACATGAAAAATTCGCTTGCCAACCTCTCGATACCTTCATCTTTTATCCGTTCGACCAAGTGCTCCGGACATATTCTTCCGAAAGGAGATACCACCGTTCCGTCTATCCCACGGGGCATGTACTTATTGCAATCCCAACAAATGGCAGACATGCTGCAATTCTCCTTCATACGTTCACGGCAGAGTTCTACAATGGCGTTCAACCAACGATAGAAATGTTCGAAACGCATCCGTTCAAAGTCCCTATGCTCATAATATTCCGTATCGTCCTCCACCTCAGTAGAGAAGTCTCTCAGTTCTACCAACTCGTCAACGATATCTATCGCAGCCTTATGAAAACCTGCTCCCAACAGGTTAGTCTGACAATCACCTATGACAGCTATATCATCTTCTTCCTGTTCATAATTGAAGAATATATTTCCTAAACGGCAGACTGATAATTCAGAATAATCTTCTGTATGACTGACAGATGCCTCATGCCGGGCAGCAACTACATCCAACAATTTCTGGAATGAAGAAATACTTTTGCATTTCGTTGTTAATCTGAAACCTATACTCATGGTTGTGATATATTTATAATTATAGATTCATTTTATTCCTCAGACTCGTCATCCTCCGTTTCATACAGTCTGCACAAATCACTACCCTGACGGAAGTCGGAAAGATAGAAGTGATATTGGGGATAGTCTTTCAGAAATGGAACAATTTTTTCCATAAATGCCGACTCATCAAACAAAAGAAGATCAATATAGCAGGTACCGGTACCGATAGCTCCCCCTAATAAAAGTCCCAAACCTTCCGGTTCAAGCAATTCCGCCGCCAGGCGGTCTTCCAGTTCATAACGGAAATCCAGCACTGTCTTCCCATCACCTTCTTCCTTATTTTCATAGGGGAAAGCGATAAATACAGCCTGCGCACCAAATCTATTCAAACGGTCGAACAGTTCTGTGGAACCATTATAATAATCGGCCACCAAAGGCTGGAAGCAGGAGCTGCCTGCCATGACATCAAAACGTAATTCCTCGTTCTCCTGAGGCTCAAAACGATAGCTGGTATAGACTTGCTGCGGATTATCAAATATCGCCTTACCATGAGCCTTTAATGTATCTGTAATGTAGGCTCTGAGTTCAGGAAGCTTTATCATATTCTCCAATGGAGCATCTGCACGCTCCACACTGGCAATATACTGGTAAGAAAGTCCCTCACCCAGCATAATCTCCATCATGATATAATAAGCATTATAGCTTTGTGCTTCTTCCAGAGAGCATAACTGTTCTTCATAGAAATGGATATTGAAAGCATTGATATCTTCCTGATAAGCAGCAGATACCTGCACCTGAGCCATATCTACATTCGCCCCATACATGCCGAAAGAGAAACTTGCATCCGTCCCCTGATTGAAAGGAAAAAAGTGCCATTTATCCTTGAATTGTGCAGGCATTTGCGACACAATGTAGGGATAGAGATAGAACAAATGTGTATTGCCCTCTACGGAGAATGTGAATTCATAGTCTCCACCCAGGTTAAAATGCACATCCTCATCTATCAAATTCGTACCGGCAGTAACAAACTCAACAGCATCACCACCGTCAAGCTGCCCACGGTTCTCAACAATCCGGGAGAGATCCTCCTCGTTATCGGTAAACCACTTCCAAAAGTCCTTCACCCGCTTCCGGAAAGGCAAAGCTTTTTCATATTCACCCAGGTTGTTATATGCACGTGCCAGCAAACCTGTAGCTTCAGAATCTCTTTCTTCAGGCGAAGTCTGTCCTAACATATCAACAATTCTACCATGCTCGTCAGTTTCTGCCCAAGCATCAATTTGTTTCCTTAATGTTTCATCCATTATTCATTGTGGTTTAATGATGTCCAAAGATATAAAAACTCAGTTTATTCACTCTATAAACTGCCATAAAAAATTACAATTGGATAATGGCTACTTTGTAGAAGCCATGACAAATTGCAAATTCCATTCTATCAATTTGCTTTTCCAAAGAACTTTTGTTTAGTATTTATTCAGGAAGATACCCAAAAGACAGGATAAATGTCATTATATTCACAAGAGAAAGAGCAAGAAGTACAAATCTTTTCTTTATATTTGAAGACTGTTTTTCAAGAAGAACAGATTATAAAAGCTGCATTGCTATCGTTCAGTTCATAAACAGTCTTTTCAATATTGCTGTATATACTTATCCAAACAATCCGCAGCCGATAAAGTCAATTTCCCTTTTATACGTTGCTTTGCCTTCAACACTGAACAGGGAGTAATATTAAAAAGAACTGCAATAGCCTTATTTCCTAACCGTGCACGAATCAGATAGCATACCTTTAACTCCTGCATACTCAGCCCGTATGAAGATAACTGCTCTGACAGGCAACCGCCATAAAACATATCAATGACAGTGAACAGATTCGTCCATTCAGTTTCCTCCCGGATTATGCCATAGGAGGGGTTCTGATGAAGGCGAAGCAACTGTCCCAGAGACACAAGTAAGGAAGAAGAACATTCAGCCAGTACCGAAGCATTCTGGTACTCTTTCAGTTGTTTAGTCAGTTGCTTATTGCGGAATAACAAACAAGCATTCCAGTTATCATGATAAGTTTCCATATTCTATTTCTCGTTCTTTTAATGTTCCATATAATCCGTATTCCAATTTTTCGCCATCTCCTCCACTTCTTGACGCATCTCCTCAATGGCCGTGGAATGAACCTTGGGCGTCCGGTTCAGCACATTCCATTTCATATCCTCAAACTTGTCTTTATCCCGATAATTCGGTTCAGAATAGAGTTTAGCCAGTAGATAGTAAGGATAGATTCTGCCCGGCAGGCGACTGACAGAAATAAGAAAAAAAGCCTCGGCACATTTATATTCATGCAACGCCTGGCAATTTTTACCCATAATATTCAATATCATCGGATCATTACTATACAACCGTGCCCGATCCAAACACTCAAAAGATTCGTCATAACGACCGGATTTGTGCAAGCTATGTCCATATTCAAACAGGAATGTGCCTTTATTCCTCAAAGACGGATAAAGCTTTTCATAAGCCCTGTTGGCAGCTTCGTAAGCCCCCGAGCGATAGAGTATTCTCGCATTCATCCAGTCCCGGCAAGCGTCTTTTTCTTGCGTCCATTTTTCCGTATAGCCTCCGAGCCACACCACCAAACAAACACACAGAATAAGATACTTACCAATTACATCACCTATCCCACAGGCAAGAAGCAAACATATACCAGCGACAATGAAAGCCGGAAGATGCAGCGGATAGGAAGAAAAAGAAAATACAAGCAAGGAGATAAGGGCACCACAGACACCATAGCGACGGAGTCTCACTCCTATCCAAAGACAACCAAAGATTACAAACAGCGCCAATATACACATAACAATACCATACGTCAGGGCAAACTCCAGATACTCATTAAATGCATATTCAGGACTTCCTGCCACACGTTCTTCCCAAGCAGCATAGTTCCCTGAGGCAAAATATAAACTCTGAGCCCCACCATAAGCACAAGCGAATCCGGTATGACATCCCCACGGATGAGCAGCGATGGCCCGGCAAGTCATCTTCCACATAAACAGACGCCCCAATGCTGAATCGGGTTTTAAAAAGAACATTCCCGCAGCAGCCAACAACAGAATTAAAAATATCCCGGTTCCCCACAATATATAACGCTTTTTATAGCGACGCCACAATATATTCCACTTCCGTTTGTCACGATGCATATATGCCACCCAGATACAGCTTATTGCCGCAGCTATCCAGGCGGAGCGGCTCATAGTGGAAGGCAATACGCAAAGAATAAGCATACCCGCCACAGCAGCTGTAATTTTTTCTATCTTTAGTGACTTACATAAATATCTCCACTTTTCCGGCACCCTCAAATAATGATATAAGCATATCGGTAATATCATTGCCAAATATCCGGCATAAGGACCAGGATTGAAAAAAGAGCCAGTCAACGCATAATGAGAATGTCCCGAAGCCGTAAAACCATACAGTTGCCTCATTCCCCATACAGTTTCTACCATACCAAAAAACATTAAACTCCAAGAAAAGTAGATAAAAAAATAAGGAAAACCCAATGCCTTTCTCAAAGGTACCCCTTCATATAGCTGCATCAAACAAACTGCAATAATAGAACCAGCCGTGAAGGGTAAAACCTTTCCAAACCACACCCATTGAATAATAGTTTCCCCACTTGAAAGTTCAGGCGTAACCACATGCGCCATGCTTAATAGTAAGCATAGAGTAGTAAATAACAAACCGTGTTTTACGTACTGCATTATTATGAATACCAATAATTAAACAAATATCACTTAGTATAATATTTCAAAAGAATGGAATGTAAGTATTCATATGTAAATTTTACATTTTCCTTCTGTGGAACAAAAACATTATTTATTCTCTCATCTACAAAAGAATAAACAAACAGATACGGCATACCTATATCTACTAATACAGAATCCAATGCATTGCTAATGCCATAAATATCAAAATGAATGTTATTGACCCTCTTAAACTTTTTTACATAATTCATATTCTTAGTACTAGTAAATAGTACAATATTCTGTAAACCAATAGAGTCTTGATAAATATTCAATTTACTGACTATGCTATCTATACAAACATCACAATGCATTTCTGAATATCGCAAAACCAATGTATTATCAGACATTATATCTGAAAGTGTCTCTCTACCTCCCTGCAAATTTGTAATCTCCCAATCACGCGATATTTCATTTCCATTCAATAGTATTTCATTAGCTCTACATTCTTTCAATGCTTCTAATTGTCCAATCTTAATATCCGAATCTTTTTTCAATTCATATAAGAACGATTGAACTTCACTTATCTCCTTATATTGGATATAGCTATAGATATTGCTCAATAATAAAAAGAGAACAAGTATAATAGCCAAATTTAGTTCTTTCCTTTTCATTTTGCCATTCCTCTAAATTTACACTTAAATAATATTGGATTAGAATCATCACCTATTTCTCCAACAATTGAATCTATTTTCTCACGATAATAGCTATTCGTACAATAAGTTCTCAAAGATTTCCAATTAAAAGAGAAAGTATCCGCATCTTGTAAGATATAAAGTTCACCATTTGTTGTTGTATAAAAATAGTGAAATATCATATTCCCAAACAAACCTATACTAAGCCATTTCCCAACACGAATATTAGTACTGAGTTTGTCATATATAAAATATTTGAAAGAATCATCCGAATAGTAGCCTAATAAATAATCCTTTGAATTTTGTAAATATTCAAACCCTTTCAAATATCTATTTTTGCGAACGAATCTAAAAAGCATGTCTTTATCAACATTTACATCTTCAGGAAGACTTCTAGAGGTGTAATTTATAACATAAAAGGGGCACACTGTGTCCTCTTTCAAGATATAAATCGTATCATTTAGAGGGTAAATTAGTGTAGCTTCATTATTGTATTTGCTAGCGTATTTCCTTAATCCATATCCAGATTTATCAATCTGTTTTCTGTTAAATGGAATTTCAGAAGATATGACACTAGAGGTAGCTAAGTCAAATTTAAAAAGATTAAAATCCCCATAATCCGATCCCTCATAATTAGAAATTAAATAGGCAATATTATCGAATGATATAATGTCTTTATGATAAACATCATAAGAAATCTCTCTATGCGAATTGCTGTATAAATCATACGCAATATATTTATTACGATATAGATCCTGAATTAATATGGAATCACCTTTAAAAGTAAAATTCCCCAAACGAGAGTATTCACCAGGTCCCATGCCTTGTCTGCCAAGGCTATTAAGAAAGTGTCCTGTTGTAGTAAACACGAATATTTTTGCATTTCCTTTATCAGACACGAATATTTTGTCTTTATAAAGCTCTATTTGTTTAATATCTGATATTAGGCATTGTTCCGTTGTCTCTAAAGGTATAATTTCTATTGAGTCTTGTAGTATTTCGGATAAATCTAAATATTCCTCAACCACTTCCGGATCTATAAGAATCTCATTTAAACCTTCATTAGGTACATACTTATCAGATGAAGAAAAACATCCCCCAAAAAGCAAACACAAAAAAAGCAAAATAATATTTTTCATTTCAATAAATGTTTTATGATTAAGTTTTTAGGGACTATCTTTCAATCAGATAGTCCCTAAAAATTAGAACGGCCAACGTCTAGTGCAAGGATATGGAGAACAACTTCCTGTTTTACCCTCACACTCTCCCAATTCCCCTTCACGAATAATCTCAGCAAAAATCGGATTATTATCAGAATCATAAGCTACTATAACCTTCTCAGGTATACCACATCCAAATTTATGAAGAGGTCCCAATGCACCGCCCGAAATTTCATCATTATTTGCAAAAGCTTCAGATTTTAAAGATACCAAATCTACAATTTCATCACTATTGCGTATTGTAAAGACTGTATTAACAATAGCAATAGATACGACAACTAAAACATAAATAATTTTTCTCATAAATACTTTTTTTAAAATTTAAATAAATACTTATATCCCACTTTCGAAGAGATATTTTCGTAGAATAGGCAGATATATCCACTCACTCTATATTAAAAATACTACTTTACATATTATCCTCCTCCATTCTTTAATTTTTATTATTTATACTTTTAAACGTCCTATCCCACCGAATTTCATCCGTTCCCCTATCCACCGACTTCCATATCCTGACAGCCTTACCCACAATAAAAGGTTCCGGAAGCAAGCCCCAATAACGGGAATCCTGGGAATTCATCACCTTATCGCCTGCAACAAAATAATAGTTCTCTTTAAAACGGTAAGCATGAATCGCGCTATCATTCAGTAAAACCGTATCACCATGCAGGAAAAGTTTCTTTCTTTGTTCCCATTCTATCACATTCCGATATAGGACAGCATGTTTAGGGTTCATCTCTATCTCATCTCCTTTTGCAGGAAGATAGAGGGGACCGAAGTTCACGATATTCCAGTCCACCAATCCATTATAAGGATACCCACTCATCACTATTCCATAATCTTTTTCTCTGCCATTTGCTACTATACGCATCAGTGCATCCTGTGACTCCACATTTCCCAACGACGTTTCACAACTACGCACCCAGTAGTGAGCCTTCCTGATCTCAAACGTATCCCCCGGCAAAGCCACACATCGTTTTACATAGTAAGACATCACGTTCAGGCCTATACTGTCCCATTGTGCAGGATAGGGAAAATTAAAAACCAACACATCATTCCGCCGTATCTTTCCCAATCCCGGCAAACGGGAAATCTTGACTTCTTTCCCTTCAAGAGCATCCCAAATATTAAAAATGCGTCCACCCATCACCCATTTATTCACCAAGATATTATCTCCGGCAAGCAGGGCAGGTTCCATTGAGTCGGAAGGAATCTTGAAAGTAGCGATACTAGTCACCTGAAGCAGTATCCATATCACCACTACTCCACAAGCTATCAGGAACAGGTTGAGGAACTTGTCAACAACCCAAGACACCCCTTTCTTTTTCTTACCAGAACTGTTGTTTTCCATCTTTATATTCAAATATACGTTCATCCTTTCCACGGGTATGATCTTTCAAATAGAGCAATGCACCTTCAGGAACCTTATAAAGCAAAGAATCGGAATGAGGACGGACCCTACCTGCCGATGCCCATTCCCCATCATTATAATAGAAAAGTTCATACTCATCGTCCGTACGAATAAAATTATCACGGTTGCGGGGAGTGAACACAATCTTTTCAATACGTCGAGGAGTACCCAAATCAAGCCCCGACCAACCACCTGTAGGCTGGATATAGTCAAAGGAAGTATAAGGGTCGCCGTCAAACACGTTTGTGTACTCATGTGAAGCGTCCAATCCGTTACATCCCGGTGTACCGATAATCTTCCCTTTCAAAGGGACACTGTCAGCAAAAGATGTATAGAAAGCAACCTCCGAAATATTACAATAGCTGTCTTTAGGACCATAATAGCGAACATAACGGTAAGACCGGGCACTATTTACCCGTGCAACATTCCAAAGCCGCTCGGGGAATTCCTTGATGATAAACAGTGTATCTTTCCTGTTGAAATGAGAGTCATTGCTACCTTCAAACACACCGCCTACCATTCGTCGGACAAAAGGTTCAAAGTAAAGTTCATATTTATGGAGCAGCGTAACTTCGACCTCCCTACCGCCCGAAGGGAAAAACCGTACTTCACCGCTTTCCCTATCAAGCAAGAAAGGATCGCTTTGCGGGTATATACTGCCGTTTTCATAAGTTCCCAAACGGAAGACAACCTGTCCCTCCACATTTTCAAAGACAGCGCCCAGACGCTTGTCGTAAAGACACCACCCGATGGGAGCCCAGTCCATAAAGCTGGCGGAACAGAGATAGACCGGTTCACCCTTCTTTAAAGGGTTGTAGAGATTTTCAGGACCAATCGTTAATGTGCGGTTCTTGCTCCCCGCATATATAGCAGTAACATCACGAAAACAGGGATAACGGAAAGAGGGATGTCTTTCTTCCGCTTTCTTTCCCATAGCCCTGATCATTTCCCGGTTAACGCTGAACGTACGACGATAAACCTTTCCTTTAGGATCCCAATAATTATCAGGGCTATTCAGTTCGGAAGTAGGATCCAAAATGGAGCAACGATAAGAGTTGCCATCTTTGTCAAAGGCGGCATTCCAGTAATGGGGAACATTTTTATTTCCCCGCATCAACATGATTTCCTCGCTGCAAGGCAGGCCCAAAGCCCTGAAGACATACAGTTGCAAATCAGTGAAATTTACACAACTTCCCGAACGCCAGTCCACTACTTTGGGACCGTAATGAGGACCAAATGAAAAAAGTTCGGTAAAATAGACCGGAGCCTTATGTAAGGTATCCATCAGTACTTGAGAAACGTACTTCGGATCTTCGGCTTCCGGAAGTCCTCGAATGCTGTCCAGCAATGGGTTATATTTATTATAGATTCTTTCGCGCCAGGGTTCCAGCCTTTCATCACCCACACGGTAAGGGAGAATGAATTCACAAAAGTCTTCAAAAGAGACGTTTTTCCCCCAAGGCTGTTCACGCCATACTTTGAAAGCCCATTCAATATTCTCAATCAAATAGACCGGATCAATATAGATATCGCTCTTCGCTTCCAGTCTATCCAAATGAAAAGGGCCGCAAGCACGTTTAATGGAGTCCAACACTTTATCCGGATACATAGTACCTTTGCCGTGAAGTTCAAAAAGCTTTAGGTAATCATTTAGAGCTTCACCTTCATAGCTATAGTGAAAAGGCAGATTTTCGATAAGAAAAACGGCAGATTTATGCTTCAAGGAATCATCTTGGTATTTGTCAAGAACAACCTGCAACTTGGGATTGGCTGATAAAATATCTTCTAAGGAAGGACCAACCGTATTTTTAGTACAAGAAGCCAATATCAAAAAAATACAGACTATTAATAGGATACCATGTTTCTTCATAAGTATTTCATTTATGTCATCTTATTCTGCATCACCGGTTATTCTCAAAACAACAGGAGAAGATTCCGCATTGCAATATACTGTTATAGTTTTATCAAAATGTTCGGGATCGTCTGCCTTATATGTCACATTCAGTAATATAGAATTTCCCGGACGAACGGGTTCTTTGGAATAATCAACGGAAGTACAACCGCAGGAAGTACTTACGTTGTCAACTACCAAAGGATTAGTACCTGTATTCTTTAATGTAAACACAGCCTTCTGCTCTTGCTGCCAATCAAACTTACCAAGAAATATACTTTTATCCTTTATATCAACTTCTGTCCTTACTTCCTTATTAGAAACAGGACATTTTTCTTGAATGATATTTAAATATAACTCCTTTATTTGAGGATTATGGATAGGATTACCTATAGCAATAACTCTATTACTCCTATCTAACAGAAATGTTTGATAAGTTATATTTGCTGATAAATTATTTAATTGATAAAACTGATTCTGTACATCCAAGAATATTGGATATGCAAAATTATCTCTACGGATTAACCGCTCCAATTCATCCTTATTTCTCATATTTGAATAAAATATGAAAGAGACATTCATTCCATTTAAAGAATCCACAGCATGTATCAACTTATTCCACAGAAACAATTTCAGTTTACAGTCAGTACAACCAGCAGAGTCTATATATGTCAATATTTTATATTCAGAATCTATTAATAATTGGCTTAATGTATCAGAATATTGAATACTAATAATTGATTTTTCAGGAAAAATGATCTCCTTTCCTTCCCACTCCTGCAGCAAAGATATAATCTGACTTCTCTTGCCATCCTGACAAGAGAAAATTAAAGATAAAAAAAGCAGAAGCATCAATAAAAAAGAATTTTTCATATTAATATCTCATAAAAAAAAGAATTGGATTAGAGTCTAAATCTACATGAAACCTAACATCCTCTTGCAAAATTTGCATATCTTTTTCTTGTAATTCATATGGATGAATAAGAAATACCAAATCATTTTCAAATGTTGCTTTAGGCTGCATAAATGTCATATCATTGAACTTAAAATTTTTCTTACGATACAGAGAGTACCCATCATAAATATTCACTTTATTTAATTCTATATCATAGCATGCTATATATTGCAAAGAATTCTCTGAAATACTAGAAAACGTAAAATAGAGTTGATCCCTATAAAATAAGAAATCGCCTAAATACCCTAAATAATTATTTTTTTCAATGAGTTTATTGTATTCTTTCTCATCTGAAAAAGTTGCTATCTTTTCATAGGGGAGAGTTTTATCTCCAAAATCAATCCTGATATAAGGAGCTAATGAATCATTATAAATTCGATAAATAATATTATCATATGGAGAGATAAAGTACTTCTCATTTTCTTTTTGTATAAAAGTAGAGTGAATTATTGTGCGAAAAAATACCTTTTGAGGAAATTGCCCTCTAATAATGGCGAAATCATCATCGACTTTCAATAGACTATTATCTGTATCATCATTATTATAACCAGTGTAAATCCAATACCCGTTATCCACCTTACAAAATGATCTAAACCAAATATGATCTGTTGGTATCTCCCGAATTAAATCCCCCGACATATTATAAATATACATCACACGTTTTATTGCTTCGTGAGCAAAAACTAAGTTTGTGCTTTATCAAAAGACACATCATTAAACAAGATATGTTCTCCAGGCCCCTCTCCTTTTCTCCCACACTTATTTATATATTTCCCCTCTTGATCAAACAAAAAAATATCACTCAACATATCATCAAAAATGATAATCAAGGAATCCGTTATAAACATCTTCTCCACATGTTTTATCAATGCCTCTTTTGTCGTCTCCAACGGTACGTATTTAATAAAGTCCGCCGTTTTTGAAAAGTTCAATGTTTTGCTTTCATCGGGGTTTATATTCACTTCATATTTAACATCTACTATAGAGGTGCTATTTTGCAGATTGCAACTGACAAGTAAAGCTCCATAAACAAATAAATAAATATATATATATTTCTTCATAGTATATAATTTTTAATACAACTAAACCTACTTAAATCTATTATGCAAAAGATTTAAGTAGATTTAGATAATTTGCAATTTAGCAAGGAGGCGCATCGCAAGCCTGATTCCCGAAATTTTTACAGCCATCCCATGTAGATTTTTTAGTTGTTGTTTTTTTCTCATAGGATGGAGGTGGTGTTTTAGTTACTTTACCATTAACAAGCCACGCTTTTAATTCGACACTCCATGTATAACCTCCTGTAGCTTCATATGTTTCTACAACTTCAGTGCTTTCGCATTTAGCTGCAGTCCCCCATATAAGTACTTCCACCCTCATCCAGTGCCAATGCTTCGGCATTAACTAAAACTAAATTTGGCAATGCGTTTGTACTTTGAGAAGTATAAAGGCTATAACCAACCACCACAGCAAATACTACAGAGAATACTACTTTTATTAATGTTTTCATTTTTCTTTTATCTTTAATAATCAAAATAATATTTTTTATTGCTCAATACTATTTGTTTCAATCATTATATTAAACACATTTAATGTGTACATCATAAGCCAAGACACAAATACATTGTAATAACTTTCTTTCCATACTATCGTAAAGATCGAAAACATCTTCTATTATCTAATTTAAAATTACATTTCTACCACAACCTCCCTTCTTTTAGAATAGAACAGACTGCCCACAACTAACCAATTAAACATTCGCAACCTGTCCTTTTTTATTTTATTTTTTATGAAATAATCAATCCACCGCATATTTCACCACCGGTTCATCACTATTCACATCCGTAGCAACAATCTCACCATTTAGTTCATCTACCGATATACCGTAAACATTATGATCCAGCACATATTTCCTTATAGGTTCACCGCTCAGACTAAATACATATATATACCTCCCACCATCCGTCATATCACCTTTCTGCATTTTCCGCGAAATCTCTTCAAAAGTATCCCCTTGAAAAACGGCATAAATAACAGTATCCGTCACCTGTACATCACTAAATCCCATAATTCCAGTAGGCACACCATAACCTTCTGCTATTTGAAATTCAGGTTCACCATGCAAACCAACACGAACTATATGGGTACTATCTTTCAGATTATAGATTTCGAGTACTTCTCCTAATTGAGTAACGGTAGCCAGAATCCCATTACGAGGATTATAATCAATGAAACTGCGCCATGCCTGCGCCAATGCCGGGCGAGCATGTTTTAAAGCCTCCTCATTCGTAGTGGGAATAATCCCCATTTTATGTAATAACTTACCCGTTCGATCCACCCAGCAAAAACGACTTTCTCCTGAATAATCAGGAATGATAAAAGTAGAGTCATTATAAATCACAAAATCCAGCCCTCGAAGTATCTCCTTATCCAAGCTCACTGCCTCTTCACGGAGTAATGAGTCATTGGATAAAGACAAACCAAACCGAGTTAATTTTGAACTATTTGCATCCAATGCCCACAACGAATTTCCATTCCATCGGATATTTTCAACAGAAAGCATCTCCTCCGGTGAGTCTCCACGCTTACCTAAAGAAATGATATAAGAGAAGTTCGGATAGTGGAACAAATGAATAAAATGATCCATACCATGCAAATCCATTATTGCTACAGTATCCCCTTGCATCTTTATCCGGAAAGGAAAACGAAATACGGCTGTATCCATAGGCAAAATACATGCAGTCAGATTTTTCGTTTCCGGAAAATCCGTATACGGTATTCCCTTATGCACAGATACAGAAGTACATGCAAGAAAGGAAAACAGAAACAATATGTCAATAAGGTACTTCAAGGCTGTAACCGATCATGACAAACTTTGTCTTTCCGCCTAAAGGGCAATCCACCGTTCCTGTACCTATACATTGTATTGGCACATAATCCTCACCAGCAGCTAAAGCCTCTATATTCATTAAGAATAAATCATTTTGCTCCTTCTCCGGCTTAGCCATATAGGAAACCAAAGCAATTAACACAAACAGCACACCAAGCATCCAAGATTTTCTTTTCATACAATATTAAATTTAGTATTAGATATTTAGATCATATCTGTCTCGGAAGCGAAGGTAGCAATCAAGGAAATCCGCTCCAACAAATCTGACTGACAAACACTGACCAAGCTTCATTTATCAGAATTTGTCAGTCCCTGTCAGAATTTGTCAGCCACATACTATCCATGTTTTTAGGCATTAGTCAAAGCATTTTTCTCGATGAAATGGGGGATTATCAGATGATAGGAATCATTTTTGAACTTTATTTGAAGAGCTGTTAACTCACCGAGTGATTTTCGTAAACGACGAATAAGCGTATGTATTCTTTCCTGACTTCCGCTACCATTCGGCCATAAAGTCTCACTAATTAGTGACGTAGAAAGCGTGTGTCCTTCTGCCTGAAGAAACTTTTCCAATAAGACAGCCGTTTGGGGAGTAAGCTTTACTACTTGCTCCTCTTTTATCAATTCCATTCGCTCCGCATCAAAAAAAGTATGCTCCCCCAACTGATAAACAGGTGATTGTTCTGCAGTCACCACTATAACGGGGAGACCTTCTTGTTCGACCTCCTCAGGCTGCCTATTCTTTCTATAGCAATACATTTTTCCAAAAATGAAAAATAACAATTCAATACCTGCACAAACACCCCCTATGGCAAGTAAACGCCAGTCACTAAGCAGCCACCACCACTCGCAAGAAGCATAACCGGTAGCTTCCACCTCACAACGAAATCCCATATAATAAGAAAGAAGGCTGTCAGTCCGGGAGAACTTCTGCGCGTTTTTGGAAAAAGCAGAAGAGGGCTGCTCCTGAAAATCCCAAACAGTAATACGAGTATGGGTTTTCAGAAATATATCAGATTCTTTCAACAACTTGTTCCAGGTTCCATGTAATGAGTCCGCATCTAAGGGAGATTCATCCAAAAGTGCAGTAAGAAGTCCGCGCTGTATACCCCCTTTCACAAGGCTATTCTCAAATTTAAAACATGGGATTTCATATTTTCTTTTGCCTGAATCCAATTCAATCTCTACCACCCCGGGATTTACCTCCTCTAAAGCAGATATAGCTGTCCAATTGCTTATATAGGGAATTGAGAGAGTATCTCTTTTTTGTAACTCCTGCAATAATGCTGTTTTAAATGTGGCACGTGCTTGTTCATCCCATTTTTGATGAACCAGAAAAGTTCCGGCTCCCATAGCCAACAAATACACAAGCAACCTTATCCATAGTATCTTTTTGCGTTTTATTTTCATCATTCTTCCCGCTCCATTTTAATAGCTGTTTCTCAATTGCAAAAGTAGGGATTCATACACTTAAAGAAGAAAAGCAATGTTACAGAAACTTTCGTTCACGTTTCATCATTACCAATTTATAGCCAAAAAAACTTATCCGGATTATACCCGAGACGCACTTGCTCCGTACCTTCTCCACTCACAGGTACCTCTGACCGAAGAAAGTACGGCCTTGATACGGAGCAAGTACATTCCGGGTGTAACGGAGACAGGGCATAATACAATGAAGAAGATCAAAGAGTTATCTACGCAAAATGACGCAAATGAACGCAAAAATCACGGAAAGCGGGTTGAAGAGATTTATTTTCCATATATTTGTGCAGTGACAGAAACAAGTAATTAAAAACACGATATCATGGGAATTATCAACCAGGGCATTCTCGGAGGTTTCTCCGGTAAAGTGGGACCGATAGTAGGGTTCCGCTGGAAATCAAACTACTATATACGTGCACGGGCCGCCAAAGTCAGCAACCCGCGCACACCGAAACAACAGGAACAACGCGGTAAATTCGCCACGGCATTCAGCTTCCTGAAAGCTATAAAACCTTTCATACGTATTGGCTACAAGGAATTTACACAGGATAAATCCGCATTCAACTCCGCTATGTCCTACACACTGAAAAGAGCCGTGACTGGCAGTGGAAAAGAAATCAAAATAGACTTTGACCGGGCATTGGTTTCTATGGGAACCCTGATGCCGATATTTGAAGGGGCAGCCACCGTCAGCAATCATCAAATGACTTTCAACTGGAAAGATAATAGTGGTATGGGGAATGCAGAGAGAACAGATATTGTGATGGTACTGGTATATAACAAAGACAGGGAAGCGGCTGTCTATGATACAGAAGCAGCCCTGCGCTCTGACTGTCATGCCGGACTACAGCTCCCGGAAGACTGGCAGGATAATGAGTTAGTCGCCTATCTCAGCTTTTGCAGTACTGATGGGAACTGTGTAGCCAATAGCATCTGTCTACCAATATCAGTAATAGAAATACCGGAAGAAGAGATAGACGTACAAACGGAATCCATTGATACAACGCACAAAAGAATATTACCTGATAAAAGAACAGTACACCAATCACGCATAACAGTACATTCGCTATCCGCTCCACCTAATGAAATTCAGACTTACAGATGTGAGACTTAACCCGCTATCTCCACAATCCAATAACGAAAAAACCGGATGCCAGAGAAATAAATTCTCCGTATCCGGCTTTCAGTGGTGCCTATATCTTTATTTAGTACTTGCCAGCATCAAAGTTGCGTCAGCATCGTTCAGTTCGTAAAAGCTCTTTTGAATATTGCTATCGTAAGCGTTACTTTTGGAGTTCCAACGGGCATAGCTAAGTTCAACTTCACTATTGGTATAAGAAACATCCATCTTGAAATAAGGAACCCAAGCTTCTTGTGTACTATCCCATTTAGCGGCTTCTTTGCTGGTCACACGATTTTCTGTATCGTAAGTATAAGTGTAACGGAGGTGGCGGAACAAGTGACCGTCTTCGTTCTTAAAGATAGTCCTAGCGGTTATCAGCTCGCCGGTCATCTCTTCATTCTTTACGTACTGGTTAGGATTACTTGCACTTGCAGAGAAATTCATTACACTGGCCATTACTACTGCTAACATTACAACTGCTTTAGAAATTAAGTTCGTTTTCATAATCGTTATTTTTTTATTGTTATTACTCTTGATTTTCGAGAGGAAGTCTTTGTCAACCGCCTTCGACTATATATAGTCAATTGGCGTGCCAAAACAATAAATCACTGATTATCAACAAATATTAAAATTTAAACGATGTTCATTTCCGGACAAGTGTCCGCACAAAAGCGGACGATAGGTATGGAAATAATAAAAAAGCAAATGCAAATGAATCATGAATACTTATTCTATACCTTAGTGGGTATAATCAAGATATAAAGACAAACTATTTATACCCGATATGGTATAAACAAGAAGATAATTATTATATTTGTACCCAAACGGGTATAATATGGAATATATGGCTTTAGCAAAATACGTAAAAGAGATGCGTAAGCAGCATGAACTTACACAAGTTGATTTATCAGAAAAGTCCGGTGTAGGGCTCCGCTTTATCCGCGAATTAGAGCAAGGTAAACAGACTTTAAGATTGGATAAAGTCAATCAAGTATTGAATCTTTTTGGAATGGAAGTAGGTGCCGTTCCAATGCCTAAAAATGCAGAATTATGAAGCGAGCATCAGTCTATCTGCACGATTATAAGGCAGGAACATTGACAGAAGATGAAAACGGATATACATTTTGTATGATAAAGATTTTCTGGAATCTGCTCACGCGGAAGCAATCAGTCTGACTATGCCGCTAACCGATAAACCTTATCAGGATAAAGTTCTATTTCCTTTTTTTGACGGATTAATCCCCGAAGGCTGGTTACTGAATATAGCGGAAAAAAGCTGGAAAATTAATCAACGGGACAGAATGTCTCTATTACTTGCATGTTGTAGAGATTGTATTGGCGCAGTAAGTATCATACCTAATCAAACCGAGGAATAATATGGGAAAATGTTTGTATTGCTATAAAAAATTAAGAGAAGGAGACCGCGATTTCCATCCGGCTTGCTCTCAAAAAATATTTGGTACGAAAGTACCTCCTATCCTCCCATACGTCAGGAATCAATTAGCCGACTTAGCGGAACAGGTGATCCGAAGCCAAACCACATTAACAGGAGTACAGGCAAAGTTATCTTTAGACATTCACAAAGGAGAAAGGAACGAACCGGAACGTTTTACAATCGTCGGTCTCTGGGGACGATACATACTGAAACCACAAACTGATTTATATCCTTACCTTCCGGAATTGGAAGATCTTACTATGCATTTGGCTGAAATAGTCAGAATCAAAGTAGTGCCACACTCTTTGATACGGTTTCAGGATGGCGAACTTTGTTACATAACACGACGCATTGACAGACGTGAAAACGGGACGAAGCTCCCTATGGAAGACATGTGCCAATTAGCCGAACGATTAACTGAATACAAGTATAAAGGTTCTTATGAACAGATAGCAAAACTGATACAGAAATATTCCTCCACCCCAAAATTAGACCTCATCAACTTTTGGGAACAAGTGATATTTTCATGGATTACAGGGAATGCTGACATGCACCTGAAGAACTTTTCTTTATATAGCCAGAGTAAAGGAAACTATGTTTTAACTCCGGCTTATGATATGCTTTCTACAGTATTAGTTATGCCTGAAGACACGGAAGAACTGGCACTGACCTTGAATGGAAAGAAAAGTAAAATAAAAAAGAAGGATTTTATTATAGCTATTACCGCTTCGGGAATTGAAGATAAAATCATAGACAATCTATTTAAAAAATTCGCGAAAGCCGAACAAAGCTGGTCAGATTTTATAAGACAATCTTTATTACCGGAAACGATGCAAAAACAATACATCAACGTCATAAATAGTAAACTAGGCATAATAAAATAAGGGAGATCCGTTCAAGTCTCCCTCATCCTGTATGCGATTGATATAGTTATTTAGTGCTTGCCAGCATCAAAGTTGCGTCAGCATCGTTCAGTTCATAAAAACTCTTTTGAATATTGCTATCGTAAGCGTTACTCTTGGAGTTCCAACGGGCATAACTAAGTTCAACTTCACTATTGGTATAAGAAACATCCATCTTGAAATAAGGAACCCAAGCTTCTTTTACATTGTCCCACTTAGCGGCTTCTTTACTGGTCACACGATTTTCGTTATCATAAGTGTAAGTATAACGGAGGTGGCGGAACAAGTGACCGTCTTCATTCTTAAAGATAGTCTTAGCGGTCATCAACTCGCCGGTCATCTCTTCATTCTTCACGTACTGAGTAGGATTACTTGCACTTGCAGAGAAATTCATTACACTGGCCATTACTACTGCTAACATTACAACTGCTTTAGAAATTAAGTTCGTTTTCATAATCGTTATTTTTTTATTGTTATTACTTCTTGGTTTTGAGAGGAAGTCTTTATCAACCGCCTTCGACTATATATAGTCAATTGGCGTGCCAAAACAATAAACATCTGATTATCAACGACTATAAAAAACAGTCCAGTGTTCATTTCCGGACAAGTGTCCGCATAAAAGCGGGCGATAGATATGGAAATAATAAAAAAGCAAATGCAAATGAAGCATGAACACCTATTTTATACCTTAGTGGGTATAACCAACAATATATAAATCTTATTATCCTATCAGCCAGACATATCTATCCCTACCCGCTTCTCCTTTTACTTCAATAGAGCATCAATCTTTACCACTGTCTGCGGATTACTGGGTCTCAACAAGCCTCCGTAATCTACAATAATTCCATCACGGTTAATGAGCAGGAATTGCGGTATACTGTGCATATTCCAATGAGCCATGATACGATGATAATCATCAGAAGTCGCCCAATCTTCCGAATAGATACATTCAATATTCTTCCCTCTCAAAGAGAAACGTTCCAGAATCTTATGGTACGCTTCCCGATCTCTACTTCCACAGATGCTGGCCATTACCACATCATCGGGCGAATAACGTTTCCGCAGTTCCTTCAAAGGCTCCATTTCCGCCAGGCAAGGGGGACAGGTTACTCCCCAGAAATCAACATAAATCACTTTACCCGCATACTTTTCCAAAAGATTGTACACAGGGATCATGAACGGCATTTTCTCCCTGGCAGTCGCCTCATCAGCATTATCGCCATAAAGCATATAATGGGATATCGCTTGGGGGGCTTTCAGATAATTTACTTTATCCTGATATAGTTTAAGCATGGGTTGCCTTAAATAGGGAGCCCGAACTATAGAGTCGAATTGAGACCTGTGATCAGCGATGTAAGTTGTATCATTATCGCATAAAGAGGTACCTATGGGTTGGAGGTATAAATAGGGAAGGATAGCACGATCTTTGCTAACCTCAATCACATTTGCTAAATCAAAATCACTTTTTTCTCTTCGGGTATGCTCAAAATAAAGGAACATATATACATTCGCGGCAAGCGAAAACAGACCGGAAAAAACGGTTTTCCCTGAAAAGACAGGGTCAAGTTCCGGCAATAATGCTTTATATCCGCTGACATCCTTGCCATCTGCCGCCTGTGATATAGCATTACCAAAGAGTGCAGTATAATAATCTATCAGCAATAAGTCCGCCGTATACTCTTCAACTTCTGCGCCCGGCGAATGTTCTTTGAGGAAGTCGGCACGACGTTCCAGGAGACTGGCATACTCTGTTTTCAATTCTTTTTCAAATTCATCAAAGGGTGCTTCTCTGTTATAGGAACTAAGTCTGCGATAGTATCCTCCTTCGGTAAAAAGAGCCATATACTGATTCAGCGCACCGGAAGTTCCGGTAATGCGGGGATGCAACAAATCGTTGAAGTCAATCTCAACATGCAGACTATCACCCGGGTGTACATACAAATGTTCCGCATAATTGCGAAGAGCAACCTCACGAGTTGAAGCATAAGAACTGAAACGGAAACAGAAAGTACCGTCATCCGCTATGGGAGAAGTGTAAACTGTTTCCAGACCGGACAGATAAGGTATCTCAAGTTTCACCTCCTTCTCCTTCGGATAAACTTCCCTGTTAAATACATGGCCCGAGATTATCACTTCTTTCGCCAAATCTTCATGACCCTTCTGAGCCTTACAGCCTAAGAAAGATAAAATTGCAAACAGTAAGCATAGATGTTTCATACGTATTTTATAATTAATAAATGACTAATAAATTCAGCGCACCGTTACAGACAGGCTCTTTCCATATCCGGCAAACTCAGGTGCATAGGCCGATTGGACAGTAGCAATACCGGTTTGGTAAGCCCCCGAACGGTCTATATAGACTTTATACTCTATTTGGACAGTACCCTTTTTAAGTTTGTCAATAAAGAACTCAGCAGAGGTATCACGCATTACCTGATAATAACCGGTAGCATCGGAATGACGATATCCCGACAATGCCTCCTTGGGCTCCATACATGCAGCACGTGTATCTTTTATCTGAACGAAATCCATATCCCGATCCGCCTTCACGGTCAGCCGGACAGTAAGCTCATCTCCCACATGTAAATCCGTCTTCGATGAAACCTCCTTGCCGTCTTTATAATAGGTACGATTGATTTTCAATCCGTTGCCTTTTGCTGATTGCAATTTATCCATATCCTCCAAGCATTGAGCATATACAGCTCCCCAGCCTATTCCTGCACCTGTATGTGCAATTTCTATTTGCCGGGCTCCGACCTCATTACCGGAGAAAGAACGACGGACATACCCTAATGCATCATCAGGGGCCACTACTGTTGTCCCGGCTATTTCCGCTTTCATGGTACTGTTTTCCGCCAATCGGTTATCATCTCCACTCAAGAAAGCATACACAGCATCGGCAGTAGCTACCGGATTATCCCAAACCTGCATTTGTTTTTGTTTAAGCAACCATTGCTTCATTTCAGCAATTGCCAGCGGTTCTTTCAGAATACCGGATAAGGCTTCAATAGCAACCACTTGTGTCGGAATTCTGTAACTGCCCCATGAATACCGGGCTTTCGAAGTATCAAAATAGCGTCCCATCTCGGGAGTAGCAACGGAATATTCCAGAATGGATCGCGCCAATTCGTCCGCCTTCACCTTTTTACCCGCTTTATGCAGTATGGTAGCGATAAGTGCCCTGTCGTAAATCGCATCACTCGGAGCACCGGCCTCCAATCTATCAGTCATATACGAATAAGCGGTTTTATCAGTTCGCTTTGCCACCTGCTCATCTAAAGCACAGATGTACAGATAATGCAAGGATTGCTCACCGGGTAACCCGTTCTTATTGCCTTTCTTTTCGTTTTCCTTCATCTGTCTGTATTCATCCAGCCATTGGGTATGGAGATAGCTTACAGCCTTTTCATACATTCCCTGCACCGGAAGGGTAGATGCACCCATTGTGCGAAGCCGTGCCAGCATTTCCACGATCCGGGTAGTGATGTAACGGTTCCCCGTCATCCCTTTATACCAGCTCCAGGAACCGTCAGGGAGCTGCAATGCTTCCAGGCGGGATACCGCAATACGATTACGGTTACTCATCATGTTCAAGTCAAACAAAAGCGCTATATTTCTCTTCCGCTCTGTTTCATCAAGAGCATCTGCCAGCCAGGGAGTTTCTTTAAGTAACAGCTCTTTTAATTCTTCCTTATCATTAAGATTGCCCGACAATGGGCTTCCCTGTATCTTCCAACTTTCAAATACCTGCCGGATGCGGGGATTGGCATCGAGGATGGCCACAGACAATGAATTGGCATAGTAAGCACTTGCCCACGACAAAGCATCCTCATCCACAGGATTGCCAATGACGGGTAAAGCCTGTATGGCATACCAGTCAGGATTGGCCGTCAGTTCCACCGTCAGCCGTTTGTTTGTTGCAGTTTTACTTCCATCATTAAACAGATTCTCCAGTATAACCGATTTACTTTCCGTACCATTCAATTGAACGGGTATCGCTTCAGTCACCCATTGTTTATCGGATAAAACCGGAAGATAGCGCTGCTCGCCGTCACTGAAATTACTACCCTCGGCAATAATTCTGCAAATCAATACCGTAGGTTCCTCCGGGCTTTCTAAATCAAATGATACGGAAACGGTTGCTCCGGTATCCGCACTGAATTCATGTTCCCGGGTTGATATTATCTGATTTGTCTGCGGATCGACCAGTTCCATGCGGGCTGTTCCCTGAATATTTTCTCCCGACAGATTGATTATTCCCGTACTGATAGCAGGTTTATCATTCACACGAATAAAACGAGGCATATTAGGCTGCACCATAAACGACTTGACAGCTTTCGCCTTAGCCGTTATCTGTCCGTAGTCCATGTTCCGGGTATGGGCAAATCCCATAAACTTCCATTCAGTCAGGCTTTCGGGCAAAGTAAAAGATATACTGGCTATTCCATTCGTATCCGTACGGAGGGCAGGATAAAAGAAAGCAGTCTCTGCAAAATTCTCGCGAAGAGGAACATAAGGAGAACCATCATCCAATGTCACAGCAGCAGAGCACTCAAATACTGCTACAACGGAGTTTCCATCCCCTACCTCAAAGCCGTCATCCAGCGTAACTTCATCCGTAAAGCTGGTATTTCCGGATTTCATCATCCGGCTATCTTGCTTGATATAGTGATTAGCATTAAAACGCGGAACTTGCCAGAACGGAGTATTCAGAGTACTATATATATCCCACCAACGGAGACCACGCAAAGTGCTGCCCGAATAGGGGAAGTTACTATACATCCAGATGGAATGCCCGGAAGATATCAGATTCGCCCCGGTATCAGGAATAAAACGGGAGAGACTCAGATTGAAGTTCCAGTCATTGATGTATAACTTATCGAGTGAAGCATCATAAAGAGTGGCAAGCAATTGCGCATCAGCCGCTTTCTTGTCCGGATGCATGATCTGAAGTTTCCATTCCTCTTTTCCTCCCGGTTGCAGTTTGTCACGGAAAGTAGCCCATTTCAGCAGTAAGCTCTTTTCCGGACGGGGACGTGCTATCTGTACTTTCTTTGTATACAGCTTACCTTCGCGCATAAAAGCAAAGTTTACGGTGATTCCATCCCCATATTCCGGCTTATAGAGATAGGTAAACTTCCGGATTTCATTATTGAGGATCATTCGTTCGGATTCAATACGTTTATCACCACAGAATACATCATACAGCAGATAGACCTCTTTCTCACTACTGCCTACATACAGATTCACCGGATGCCGGGCATCAAGCTCTGCCCCATCCTGATAGAACCATTCCGGTGAGTATACCGGCAAGTGAGCGTCTGCCAATGAAAAGAGAATAAAGTCCTGTTCCGCCGTACAGGTTCTTCCCTGCCCGTCAAGGACTGAAGCCTCCATTCTATAACGTCCCGGAGTGAGAGCAAGTATATCCTCGGGAATAAATGATTGATAGGTCCCAACTGTACGACGGCACACCTCATTGCCTTTGCTGCCTTTCTCATCCAAGGCATACACCACGTAAGTGGCTTGAAGCGTTACAGGCTGCCGGCTTAAATTCAATGCCAGAATTTGTATAGTATCCCGCTTTTCACGTGCCACTTTGGAGCGCAAACCTTTAATCTGTAAGGCAACAGACTGCTGTCCTACAGGTAATGACAAGGCTCCGCTCTCTATTTCTCCGGTCAGGCTAATTACTTCAGCCGTCACTTTGTATGTATAGTAGCGCCCTGGTTTATCAGGTTGGAAATCATCCGGTTCACGCAGAAAGACAGGGAAGCGGAACTTCCCGTCTGCATCGGTCTGCATCTCACCTACAGCCAGAACCGTTTCATTGTCTGAGATCTTCCAGAACTCATTCAGTGAACGGGTTACTTTATAACTGAGTTTACACAAGCCCACCTGAACTCCCGCAAATGTATTTGCTTCGCCACTGACCATTAGTGTATCACCCATATTATAAGTATCCTGACAGGGATGGAAGACAACATCGAATGTAGGACGCTTGTATTCGTCTACACGGATATAGCGGCTTTCGCCATCTTGCACCGATATTTCGAATTCTCCCGGGAGAAGTACCTCAGGGAGTACGAAATCGCCATGAAAGGCTCCAAATTCATCTGTAGCAAGGGATATCTTACCCACTTCCTGCCGGTTAGCATCACGGAGCACTACGTCATTATGAACTCTGGAGAAAACACGGACCGAATCACCTGATTGCTCATACGCTACTCCCGAAACATGCACCACCTGGCCGGGACGATACAACGCACGGTCAGTGAAAAGAGAAACGTGCTTTTCCCACTTTCGTGAACCGGGCACATGATATCCCGCATTTGAAAAGCCTGCATAACTGATCTCCATATAATCAGCTCCCGGCTTACGGACATTTATTCCCAGCCAGTTTCCTACACTGGGTGGAGTCAGAATAACACTCCCTTTGCCATTCACAGGATATGCTTTGATCAAACGGTAACCTTCTCCCGGTGACACACGGTAATAGGCCACTTCGGTACCCGTTACCGGATGTCCGGTCAATCGGTCTACGATATTGATTTCCTGCTTTCCATCGGGTAATCCTAATGATATGGCCTGCAAGGAGGAGACATAAGCCTTTCCATAAGCCGTATATTTACGATGTCCGTCAGGGATAGACTTTACTACATAAATGCCCTCAACGGGGAATTTATAGCGCAGTAAAGTATCTGTTTCCTTGTAGTCCGGAGTAGCTGCCAAATCATAATGGCGGCTACTGACCAGTTTTCCATATTGACTTAAAGTGGAAGCATTTATTTCCCTCTCCAGGACAGAACTTGTGACAGGCAGATTCATCCGGTAAAGTTCTACCGTAAGTCCGGCCAGATTACGGTATTTTACTTTCAAGTCAACGTCCTTTCCCGGATAGGCAAAAGGAATTTCCACCATTAGTCTGGGAGTCAATACTTCTGCTATCTGTTCTTTCAAATCATTGGCAGAAAGTGACCGGGGATATTTTGCAAGTCCGGTTTGTGCTGCTTTTAGTTTTGCGGTGTAATCCTGCATTCTATCATAGCGTTCTGCCAACTGGCAGTACACTTCTCCGCAAAGCGGGGAATCAGCAAATTCTTCCGCCCATTGTTTTAATAACGTTATTACTTGCTCATCGGTCAGCCTCAGCTTTTCATTCACTCCGCCCCGACTGACATCATTTCCTTTATAATGTAACTTATCCAGCATCAACAATAATCGGGCGTCTGTCATGCCTTGTTGGCGGTAGAAGTCAATCAGTCCGTCATAAATAGATAAAATCTCGTTTTGTATTTTCTCGGCTGATACAGGGTTGGCAATAAAATAGCCGCTTAGCCGGGAGATGGCCTGCCGGGCAAGCAACTGATACATATTATCACCACAATATTTCTCACTCAGTTCTTTGCTGTTGGTCATAGGACGGTAATCCACAGCAGACTTCCGGAAAAGCATTTCTTTATCTTGCAACGAACGTTGGAAATAAGCGATGGCAGTATCAATTGCAGTCTCATCTTTTTTACCTGTATCCAGGATATAATATCCCAGCAGATTATTCAGTATGGCCTGATATACCGTATCTTTTTCTTCCTCCATCCAAGCTTTCAAGGCAGACAATTCGCTATCCAGACTATCAGGAGTAATATCAATGCATAAGGATGCTCTCGTCAGATGTGCTTTCATCATCTGAGACACATTCTTTTCCTGTTTGGCATACTCGTAAATCTTTCGCAATTCTTGTATTGCAGATTTAGGCAGTTGCTTTTGTTCCAGAACTTCAACCTGTTTCCACATTTGTTCATACGACTGAGCGGAAACCCGAAGCGGCAGGCAGATAAGAATACTTATTATACCAGCCCAATAAAACATATTTCTCATTTGTGTTTTCGATTTACGTCCGACAATTAACAGGTTCATTCACAAAGATATATTTTTTATTCTTAGGGTAGCATGGCTGTTCAGACTTAATAACATAACAAATGCCAACAGCCCAAGAAACCGGCTACCGGAAAGCACATCATTCCGAACAAAAAGTTACCGGAATGTCTTTTTTACTAACAGATGCCTCTCTGAAAACACCCCAAACAGAATCCTGCCGCATAATCCATGGAATATACATGCACGTTTTCTGCATAAAGCAGGCCGTATATACAATACTTATGCAAGAGAACTATACTTCTTCCATGAAGGAACTATAGATCTGAGGCGAAGGATCTATAGATGTAACGCAAAAGATCTATAGATGTAACGCGAACCATCTATAGATGGGAAACAAACGGTCTATAGATGGGAGACAGACCATCTGTTTTCAGTGCACAGACCATCTATTTTTCTATTATTAGAGTTGTACGTATTTATGTATTACACTATCAATCAACAAAATATTGATTTTCGTTCGTTTCTTTCCGTTCTTCCCTGCATCGGGACGGAAATATCGCATTCTCACTATGCATAAAAAGCAAAGTGTCAAAAACGCAAACATATGCAAACACACCATACTGCGGTATGCCCGGAACGAGAGAGTCGCCACAATGGATGAACTGAAAGGTATCCGCAACTTATCCCTCTGGACGACCGTATCTTATCGGAGAACTTAGAACCTATTCCTTTCAAACATCCGGTTGCCAATAATAAATACGAAGCGCTGTCCTGGTGCTTCAAACACGAGATGTGGCACAGTGCCGAAATGGAAGCGATAAAACGGGCATTAGGGCACCCTGTCAAGTGGATGTAATTGGGTACATCGGCACAATTAAAAATTGTATAACAGTTCTTCCAATGTAACACCACTATCCGCTCCCATCTTTTCCATACGGATACGTTTCAGGCGTTTCTTCACGGAATCCCGCTCCAGATGCATCACTTGTGCCATACTCGACTGAGACAATTGCATTTTCACCATGCAGCAGTAACGCAAGTCGTCTTTATTGAGACTTGGATAAGTCTGCTGCAAACGTTTCGTAAAGTTGTCGAAGATAATATCAGCATTCTGCACAATGTCATCCCAGTCTTCATCTGAAAGGATGACATTGCCGCCCTTCTCTAATTCTTGCACCACCTTCTGACTTAATCTCCTGAAAAAGGTTTCCTTCAGCCTTGCTTCTTTTTGTTCCATTTCCACCATGCGGCGAAGACTCTCGGAAGTGACCTTACGTTGCTGCTTCAGTTCCTTTTCCTGTTGCACGAGCTGATGTTGCTGCGCCATCAGGCGATTACGGTTACGGCGATAGATGAAATATACCGCACTTGCCACCCAAACCAACAGCAAAGAGATTGTGGTCATCCAATACACATTACGCTGCCTTTCCGCAGCCCGGGTACGCCAATACAGGTTTTCTACCGAAAGCTGTTCGTGTTTGTAAAGCTCTTGCAATGCAATGGCTTCCTCAGTATGACGATACTTTCGTATGGTATCGGATAATTCAATAAAGCGTTGTAGCATAGGATAGGCATCTGAAGCACGGCCCATTTTATGATATATTTTCGCCATATTATTATAGACGTCGGCCACCGAAGAAGGCTCCGGACTGGAGATAACTTTCTGAAAATAGTGATATGCCGAATCATATTGTCCCAGTTTTCCAAACAACTCCAACTTTACTCCATAGAGCGAAAGAATTCTTGCAGTATCTTTAGCCGGACGAAGAGCTATTGATTTATTTATATAATCCAGTGCCTTGGCAGGCTCTCCTTGCTGAGAATAGATACTACCCAGATTTGTATAGATGAAAGGAAGTTGCCGAGGAACAGAATCGGCTAAAGCTGCCTCATAGGCCGCCTGAGCATAGTAAAGGGCGCTATCCAATTGGTTCAGAAACAAATACCCGGTAGAAATATCGCACAAGGCCATATTCTTATAGAACATATTTCCCAGATCCAAAGCCGCCTTCAAGGCTTCTTTGGAATAACGCACCTTACCGGAATATTCTTCCTGATTCAGACAAACAACTCCCAACCAGGTATTCACCCGGTAGAGCTGCTCATGATTACCACTATTTTGCAGGAAAAGCAGAGCTTTCAGAAAAGATTGCATGGCATCGCTCATCCGGTTAAGCCGTCTGTCCAGATGTGCTTTGCAGTAAAGGGCCCGTTCGGCATAAAGAGAATCGCCCGATTGGCTGAAATATTTAATTGCCGGCAGCAGCAAGGTATCTGTAGCTGCATTCAACTGTTGTTTCCTGTGGACAGCCTCGGACATCAGCAAGGCATAAAGTGCATAATCGCGTTTCGATAAGTTATGCAACGGTTCTTTAATCTCATTCATTACGGTTATGGCACTATCCGTCTCCTGTTTCGCCATCAGCTTCTCCGCCAAGGCCACGCGATTATCAGGACCACAAGCAACCAACATACCGCCCCATAGGATTATCCCTATCAAACTCTTCAATCTCATCTTCAATATCGTGTTATTCGTACGAATCCATCATTACTTCTCCAGTCTCTCCATGAATCAATATCACTCTGGCCATATCCGGCTGAATGGAATCGCGTATATCAATCTCCCACACCGGAATACCTTTTTGCCCGTCTATATACTGATTTACACTGACATGGGTGGTATCCGATAAATTAATATTCCTCAGTTTGGCAAAGATATAAATATCTCTCCATGTATACTTAAAAGCTTTTTCACTTTTTTCGTGCAAGCAAGAGTCAGGCGCCTGTGTCTGCTCATCTTCAGGGAAACGAACTTCTACTTTTTCCGATACTTTTGTTGCGGTTACCGAATTGATCTTCCGTATTACTCCCCATCCCAGCCAGCCGTCTTCCAACTCTATTTTAAGATAGATGCCTCGTTCACCGCTGAGCCGGTATGCAGAGTCAATGGGCAAGTAAATGCGAGTGTAACGGTCACCTTGTATAAATATCTCCCCGTAAGAAAATGTATTCAGCAACCATGCAGCAGAACGGGGAATGTTACTCTTACGCGTCCTATCGTGTGGAGCGATATTGACAATTATATACTCACGGGTCTGTACCCCGGAAGTAAAGCAACTGTTCAGCCAGAACAGAAAGACAACCAGCACATTGGTACATAATCCCACTACAATACCTCCACACATAAATGCATAGATGAAATTTCTCCAATGATACCACTTCCCAGTGCTTTTCTTATAGATATAAACCATCCAGCCACACATCGTTATTGTCATAAGGAGAATAACGATTTTCCGGTTCAATTCTAAATAGCTGCCGGAAGAAAATGCAGTGTGCATCAGCATTTCCTCTTCTATATACCACATCCTGCAATGCAACAGGAAGAGAAAGACAAAGACAGGCACCAGGATTTTCCATAGTGCCATTCTTTTCTTCGGCTGCTGTCGGGAGGCATCTTCGCCATGAACCGGTTGCTGTTTGGGTCTAAATTTCTTTCTGCTCATAAATACGGAAAAGCGAAGTGATTACTTGGTTTCTTCCCACTCTTTTTCCAGCTTACCATCGATATCATAGAGTTTCCATCGCCCGATGCGCCGCCCATTCCGACATTCACCCACTTCACGTATACGGTCGTTCTTCACGTAACGCGACTCAAACGGACCGCTCTGCCGGCCATTTATGTAGGTGGATATTTCCCAGTAATCATAGCGATTTGTAACTATCAGACGACGTTCTTTTCCATTGATACGACCGTATTGATAGGTGGCTTCATAAATAAGTTCACCATTCTCAGGATCGTACTCACGATAGAGCCCGTCTTTACGGTCATTTTTCATGTAGAATTCACGCTTACGGGTACCGGTTTTCCTATCAAACGAAACATGCAAGCCTTCTTCCCTGCCATTGACATAGGTTTCTATCATCAATGTATCACCACTTTCGGCAATCGTAATCCATCGCCCATCTTTCTGGTCATTCTTATAATGCCCCAGTACATGAGGAAGCCCAAAGATAAATATGGAGGAATAATCTCCGTCTTTCTGCCCGTTCTCATTATAATAAACGGTTTCATGAAGCTCATAGGTCCCTTTCATGAAAGTGAATTGCTTGCCTACCTGCTTACCGTCTTTATATGTATGATCCATGCGCAATGTGCCGTCAAAGTCATAGCTTAATTCCTTACCATCCTGTTTTCCCATGCGGTAGTTCCTTTCGCGTTCCACTTTACCGGTGGTATAGTAGGTTTTGTGCGCACCGTCCAATTTCCCCGTCTTTATAAGACTTCTCTTCTTTCAGTCTCCCCTCATCGGAGTACATCTTAAAAACACCGTTCTTGCGTCCCTCTTTATAAGTACCCTCACATATCAGTTTGTTGTATTCATGCTCTTCATACTTACCATTGTAAAGGCCTTCTTTAAAGTCAGCCAGGATATAGGCAGAATGATAACCGTCTATGATACGGTGCTCACCATCCAAGGGCTTATCAGTCTTCAAGTCCCGGAACAAGATGCGGCCGTCTCCCATATTTATAGCTGACACCTGCTCTATCTGATACTCTTTCTGCGCACAGACATTCAGAAAGGCAAAAAGCAAAAGGCCAATAAATAAAATCAGCTTTTTCATTATGTCCTACAATTTAAGAATCAATCGTTTTCCGCATCTTTAAGCATCTGCCTTATTACATCCGCATGATCGAGATAATCGTTTCCTGATAAGGTCAGGACATTGGTCAGACCGATAATGTTGCTGTCAGAATCGTAAGAAGTCAGTAAACAATACATCTCCTGCCCTAATTTATCCTCTTCCACATGAATCTGGACCGGTGCGCTGTATGCTCCGGGCAACTCTGCCAGATACTCAAAGTCTTTTCTGAGAAACGCTTCCAGGATTCTGTTTATATCGGTTTCATCGCGTTTGAACTTCTTCAAACCCACCTCTTTTATCTTACCCCCACTCTCGCTATTATAATAATCGAAATTGCTCAAATACGCTGCAAGCAGACATATTAATACAGCAATTACTCCGACCGTCCGAACCAACCAACCCGCTACAGGGATAAAACCAGGAAAAATAACAATAATAACAGCGACTACAGCCAATCCATAATAAAGCATCGGCTTAACATTGTTCTTTCTTTTTTCAAATTTCACCGGGTTTGCTGCATAGAATTCACCCATATAGCTTGGGTAGAGTTTTGTTTGATTTTCCATAAATATTACTTTTTATAATGATTAATAATAGTTCTATCTTTCCTGGTTATCGTATGAAAACAAAAGTAAAAAGTAACCTGTAAATAATGAAACAATCATGGGGGATAAATGAAGGGGATAATCCATAAACTAAACAGCTGTTTTTCAAATTATAACTCTATATAAAGGATAGACAAATAAGGGGACATTTGCATAAAGGAACTGATTCCATCAATAGCTTTTCATAAAGAACCAATGAAGGAGCAACATTACCTGCTACCAGACATATACTTTCTTGCTTGTCCCCATATTTTTATAATTACTACTATCTGATTCACTTTCCCGAATCGGATAACATCTTTTTCTGGAATCAGATATTTTCTCTGGTTCATCTGCAAGAAAGGCAATTACTTTCATAACTTGTATTCCAAAACAAAACCGGGATGATGAGATATAAATCTCATCATCCCGGCATTTACTTCCTAATTATTGATGTTTTATTTCGTACTTGCCAACATTAAAGTAACATTATCATCATTCATTTCATAAATAGTCTTTTTAATACTGCTGTCGTAAGCATTGCTCTTGGAGTTCCAGCGGGCATAGCTAAGTTCAACTTCATTGTTGGCATAGAAAACATCCATCTTGAAGTAAGGGACCCAAGCTTCTTTTGAGCTGTCCCATTTAGAAGCTTCCTTGCTGGTCACACGATTTTCTGTATCGTAAGTGTAGGTGTAACGGAGGTGGCGATACAGATGTCCATCTTCGTTCTTAAAGATAGTCTTTGCGGTCATCAACTCGCCGGTCATCTCTTCGTTCTTCACATACTGAGTAGGATTACTTGCACTTGCAGAAAAGTTCATTACACTGGCCATTACTACTGCCAACATTACCACTGCTTTAGAAATTAAGTTCGTTTTCATAATCGTTATTTTTTTATTGTTATTACTTCTTGTTTTTTAAGAGGAAGTCTTTGTCAACCGCCTTCGACTATATATAGTCAATTGACGTGCCAAAACAATAAAACACTGATTATCAACGAATATTTAATTTCAAGCTATGTTCATTTCCGGACAAGTGTCCGCATGAAAACGAACAGTAAGGACAAAAAAATATTCGAGACACAGTTTAGTGCCCCGAATAAATATACTAATCAAATAGCCGGAACTATATGTTTTCTTCCAGCATCAGCCCCACACCTTTCACCGTTTTAATGCTGACTGATGAATCTTCAGCTATCAACTTACGGAGTTTCGTGACGAATACATCTAGGCTGCGGGAAGCAAAATAATCATCTTCCGTATTCCAGAACTTATCAAGAATGGCTTCGCGGCGTACTACATCTCCTCTGTTCTCACAAAGCATTTGCAACAGTCCGGCTTCACGGGCGGTCAATGTCTTGTTTTCACCGGATGAATGCTTCAATATGGCGTGCGTAGCATCAAGCACATATTCCTTTCCAATCTTGTAACATTCGCTTTCGTCCTTACTCTTTTCACCTTTGGAGAGTTTCAACAAAGCATGAATATGGGCATCCAGTTCTTCGGGAATGAAAGGTTTCTTGATATAATTGTTGGCTCCCAACTCATAGCCTTTCAATACATTTTTGGGAGAAACCAAACCGGAAGAAAAGATTATAGGCGTCTCTTTATCCACCTCACGGATACGCTTCACCATCTCATAACCATCCATGATGGGCATTTCTATATCCGAGAGAATGACATCGGGACGGTGTTCCCTCCACATTGCCAATCCTTCTTCACCATTGGCGGCTGCCAACACTTCATAGCCCTCTATGATATCTTCCAATCCGCTCTGAACGATGTAACGCAGGCTGGGATCATCCTCAACTAACAATAACTTTATTGTATCCATGTCTTTGATATGAATTGTATTAACTTCCAGTTGTATGCCACAAAAGTAATAAATTATTCGTTAACCCGAAGATAACATTGCGATATCATTCATTCTTATTGCTCCTACCCTGCCTTTACAACATCAAAAATCAGGATTATATGGTCATGCCAAAAAGAATCAGTACTTTTGGACACCAAACTAAAAGTAATTACAATGAATAAAATCATTCTTATTCTGATTACCGCAAGCATGTTCTTCACAAAAGGATATGCCCAGCAGGCAGAAGTCCTTACGTTGGGAGTCTTCCACTTCGAATTTCCCAATCTGGATGTGCAACAAGTATCCGAAGAAGACCAGATAGATGTACTATCTCCTCAATATCAAAAAGAGATAGAGTTAATATCCAAGAAACTGGCACAATTCAAGCCGGATGCCGTTGTCATTGAATGGCCTTTATACAAACAATCAGAGATAGACTCTCTCTATAACTCATACCTTGCCGGCAAGCATGAGTTGAACAGAAACGAAATTCAGCAGCTAGGTTTCAGAATAGCCCGAATGTGCAATGCCAAGATATACTGTGCAGATGCCTGGGGAGCACACACGACCCACATAAAGAAACTACTGAATGATGATGAAAGTAATGAATATCTGGCTTTTGAAGAAAGTTTCTCGAACTCTCCCGACTCTGCTTTTTATACTATGAAGATGAACCCATCTTCAAGCAACAGGGAATACTTGCACAACTGATACATCTCAATGATCCGGTACGTATCAAGAAAGATTTAGGAAACTATCTTATCAAGCATTTCAAGTATGAATCCGTCAAAGGCGATTATACCGGAACAGATTTTGAATCCGGAAGATGGTTCAACCGGAATCTAAGGATACTCAGGAATATCCAGCGGATTCCCGATGCCGCCGGCAAACGGATATTGGTTATTTTCGGCGCAGCGCACATGAACATCCTGAACTATCTGTTTGAATGTTCGCCCGAATACAAACTACTAAATATAAACGATTACCTGAAGTAAATATCTGCTTCTTCTATTTTATCGGAAATGAGAACTTTGGCGGCCTAATCGTAGGGCCGCCACCAAAGTCACCACCGCCACGTTTATCAAACACCACGTTGCGCAGAATCTCGTACATTATTCCGCCTACATCCAACCCCAGCTTAAACTTCTCGAAGCGATAATAAGGTATCACAACGGGAACCGTCTGCCAACCTCCACGCATGGCATCGTAATAGCGCTGGGCACCTACCTCCATACCAAAACGTTCGGACATATCAAGAGACATCGTAGCACCATAACTATTAGTGCTCATCCCATAAGAATTACCGATATCATACGAACCGAAGACATTGAAGGCAACCCGGTCGGAAGCACGATAAGTCAGCCTGCCCGCAGTACTGAAGGCTTGCCCGGTGATGTGAGACATATTTATCTTCATGGCATTGGCACGAAGTTGCAATGATAGCCGATCGTTAAAGATATGCTGATATCCTAACGAAGCATTATTAAAACGCCCGATGCCCGGAAGACTGGTCTGGCTTCCGGAACCGAATACCGCTCCATGGGGAAATTGCCTTAATACGCCTCCTGTGCTATAATCGCCCCGGAATAACGGAGAAGGATTTATATGATAAGGGATACGGAGTTCCTCTTTCAAGGAGAAAGAAGGTAAATCACCTAACTGTATAGGATTAATCAAAGGATATACAGTCTTTTCGGGAAGCAGATTGACAGATGGAAGCTGAAATGCAGCTTTCGGCTTTATCAACATGCTATCAAGAGTGAAGCGTGTACTATCTTCCTGTGCAGAAAGCAACTGCAAACCAGAAATGAACAGAAAAAATAATCCCCAACGAATTGGGAGCCAAGATATGCCAACCCTGCGTGTCATAATCTACCTCCTTTGTTTTTTACGGACTCTGTATACAAAAATAGTAAAAGCCTATCTGAATAACAAATAGTTGAGCACATTTCATCTTTGCCAGCAGGCTTTTTTAACGCAAGGGGAATTGTAGCGTAAATTCACTGTAACTCCCTTCCATACTTTCTACCTTCACCATACCACCGTGGGCACTCACCACCTGCAACACATAATTCAATCCTAACCCGAAACCTGATGTACCCGTCTTACGACTGCCGGAAGCAACCCTCTCGAACTTATTGAATATCTTATGCTGTTCGCTCAAAGGAATACCAATACCGCTATCATGCACTCTAACAATGGTTCCATCCTCTGTCTTTTTACCTGAAAGAATAATCAGAACCTCTTCATTAGAGTACTTGACGGCATTGTCCACCAAGTTAGAAAGTATCTCATGCAGACAGAAAGCATCCGCATAAACACTACATCCTTCTTCACAATCTATATCGAAATGAATCGTCTTCGCTGTTTTCAACTGATACTTTTCTGCTATATCCCGTAACAACGGCCTTAAGGCAACTTCTTCTTTATGTAGTTCCAATTCTCCACGATCTATCTCTGTCAGCATTACTACACGATTGGAAAGTGTCAACAGATGTTCGCACTCATCTCCCATTACTTGCCTGTAACGGACCAGCTTCTCAGGCTTATCCGCCAACTTACCACTTGCCAGGATATGCGCTCCCATCATGACAGACTGCAACGGTGACTTCATATCATGTATCATGGAGTAAGTAAAGTCCTTCTGAAACTGCTCCAACCGACGCTGTGCCCGCAACATACGTATCTGAAAGAAAACACAGAGAGATACGAAAAGGAAAGCAATAAGCAGCGGCACCTGCATATACCATGTGGTACTCATAATAGTACGTTGTGGTGAACGAACCACAGCAAAGATGCAACTCGTACTATCCTTATCCAACGGAAACAACCGGGTAGTAATATCCCCGAAGTCAACATCCGGACTACCAGTATAAAGTATCAACTCCCGGGACGGATACCTGATCCAACGGATATCCGCTCTGTCCGGAAAGCCTGTTTCCAAAAGCTGTTTCCTGAAAACACTGTCGGCAAACTGCAAGGAGAACGGAATGGGCACACGGCTACGCAGACTAATCGTATCCTGTATATCATAAGCCATCTTTACGCGGAAATCTTCATCAAACTTATTGTAAAGATGTCGTATGACACTCAACTGTACCCGGTAACGATAACCTTTCTCCAGATATACCTTATAAAGTTCATTCATCATACGCCTCGGATAAGGGAGAAATTCTCCCGGTGAACTATCCCAATTAAAATCAGGATTAGCCTTAGTGAAAAGCGGATACCTATGTAAGTCTGCCTCCCGGTAGAAAGCCTCTTCCAATTGCTCCTCCGCCTGATACCGTATCTTTTGAGATGTAATATAATACAAATATCCCGACCAGACAGCCAGCAACAGGAATACTCCAACCAGGCTGACTATAGAAATTGCTTTAAGAGAAATAGGCCTGCCTGTACTTCCTTGCCGGATTTCTGCTTTGGCATGTACCAGAGTAGCATTGGTTCTCTCAAAGAGTACGTTGCTTTGTGCCTCTATCTCTTGCCAGTTTTCTGTGGTTATCAAGTTCTTCATCCGGCTGACGGGATGTTTCATTTCTTCGGCCAACGTATAGAAGTCCTGTTGTTGTTTCTGCAAGTCATGCCGTTGACGGAACACCGACTTCATCTGCACAATCAAGGCATAGACAGCCGTACCCAGCAATAGCCATGTAATGAATGACAGTAACAGGAGTCTCTTCTCCATCTCCTTGGCAGGGAAAGAAAGAATGGCACGGACAGCCTCCCCACGGGATTTAAAGGTAAAAGCAGTTTCGGAAGTAACAGCGGCAAAGTTACGGATACTTACCTGAGGATTGGTAGTTGCCAGCACCTCATTTGTATTTACATTAATTCGCTCCACGGTCAGCGTTCCATCCATGTCTAACTTCCGCAACTTATTGTGCAACACGCTATCTATGGTGGCTAACGGAATTTCTTTTATTCCATACACCCGTTGCAAAGCCTGTGCCACTTGCTGGGAAGTACGCTTATTCCTTTCATTCCCATCAATCCGCTTGTATTTAGGATTAGGGGCATACGCTATGATAGCTATTGAATTATCAGGATAAGGAAGGTTGTTCACCAAATTATCCACTGTCTCCGTGAAAGACATCCAAAAACACTTGTTTAGTAACTTCTCTGCTTCCTGCATCTGTGCATGGAAAGCATAAAGCATTCCACCCAACTGTATCAACACAACAGCAATCAGACTCACAAGCGAAAGAGAGATGACAGTACGTAATTTCATCTTATCCGTTTATATTCGCCTGCAAAAATAGCAAATAACTATGGATCGCGGAGTAATGTACTACTTTTTATATGCGATGAGAATGCATTCTTTCCAGCCAATGGCAAGGTACGATGAAAAGAAACGAACGAAAATCAGCATCTCACTGATTAAAAGAGGAATATAAAAATACATACAACTCTAAAAAAATACAAGGAAAGCTTTCCAGAGTTGCAAAGATATCGTTAACCTAATGATAACATTACGATAACATTCATCCTCATGCCCCTGCCCTATCTTTGCAACATCAAAAGTAACGAAATATATAACTTAAAAAATAAAATCATTATGAAAGCTCTAGTATTATCAGTAGTATTCGCATTGACATCAGTAGTAAACGCAGTAAGTGGTAACAACGTAAAAGACTTCGCTTACAACAGTGAGAAACAGGAAAGCGGTGTAGAAACCCAGACAGTCTATAAAGTAAAAGAAGGCAAGTATCTGGAACGCCACCTGCAATACAACTACACACATGATGAAAAAGGACGTGTATCCGCCAAGGAAATTCTGAAATGGAACCAAGACAACAGTCGCTTTGAAAAGCAGTATTGCCTTAACTTCAGCTACACCGACAACGAAGTAAACGTGGAATATGTAGCATGGAACAGCAAAGCCGGCGATTACACAAATGTGAAAGCTAAAGCCGTTTATCAGACGAATGAAAATGGCATGAACTACATGGCTTATAGCTGGAATGAAAAGGAAAACTCCTGGAATCTGGTGACAGAACACAACGCTACCCACTGGAGCGGTGCCCTGCTGGCAAACAAGTAACTTTCCTCTAACAATAAACACCCTCTTTTAAATTCCAAAGAAATGCGGCTACCGGAGAATTGCTTTTCCAATAGCCGCATTCTTTGATTTACCCAATATACAATTCAGAGGGAATCAGTTTAAAATCCACAAACTGGTTCTCTACCGGATTGGCTTTCAACAAGAAAGGAACGATACCATCCGAAGGAAGCGCTTTGCGCGGAAGAGCCGATTGCTTATCGAATTTATAAGTAGCACACCAGGCATCGGCATCACCGGATACGCTTTTGCCGATACGGAAGCAAAACTCACTCTGACTATCGCGCAACGTATTAATCAGTTTACGGCAATCATCCGGCACAGTAGGACTATCTGACAATTCGCTGATCTTTTCTGCCATTTGCGATAACCATTCCACATCGTGAATGTGCTTCTTGTCGAGGGCAAAAAAAAACACTGCCGGATAGTAATCGTTGTCTCCCGGTCTCCACAAGGCACTGTTGGCCTGCACCACTGCTGCATATATAACGGGAGACTCCGTATATTTCTTCTTCCAGCGATCCTTGAACAACCAGGGAGCATTGCCTGCCACTGCCCTGAAGAAGGGAGTTTCCATGTCCCGGGGTGTTTGCAGATAAGGTTTCAGTCTATCCAAACGCGTAGGATTATCGAAAGCCTCCTCTTCTTCGTCATCATCTTCCGGCACGGGCGGTCTGTTACGCAGTCCGCTCACGTCACACCCTTGCGCTTCCAGCTTCGCAATATCTTCTTCTGTCAGGTTATTCTCCCAGTCTTTGCCGGGGTTCACAAAAAATGCCATAATAATTTTAGTTTAAGAGTTAATATTCTGTCAAATAGTTAATATAATAATACATATTAGTTAAGCCTCTAAGGAAGGTGTAACAAAAGTAGGAAGATACCCATGAACGGGAAAACAAATAGGGGGGATAAATGAAGAGGAGGTTTTATCCCGTAAGAATATGTTTATCAAGATGTTATTACCCAGTAAAAGTAAGAAGAAAAGGGGACATTTTCAATTTACCAAAGAAACAGCAGACGTTTTAAAGGAAGAAAACAAAGAATTCCTACCTTAATCATTCAAAGTTCCTGATTTCACAATAGTTTGAAGATTAAGATTATTACAAGTAATCCATTGGCGGAATTAGTTCCTTTTTGTAGGGTTATGAATTAATTCACCACAGATTACACAGATTCACACAGATTCTATTTTGCTGATTATTAGATTAATAAATCTGTGTGAATCTGTGTAATCTGTGGTGAGTCTTATTCATTCCTTTCCCTAAATAAATCAATTCCGCCAACAGGTTACAAATAAGGTATCTCCATAGTCTATATCTATAGAGTATCCATTGGTGAAATCAAGATAGAACCTACATATGAGAATACTATAAATAAGAAGAGTGATAAGCCGCTGTAAATAAGACCAGTGCCTACTTCTTCAATAAGACATTATTAATCAGATATTGTTCTATTATGGAGAAACGTAAGCTCCACTTTATCGGAACATTTGTCTCCTTATTGTGAAACAAGAGTTTCTTCTCTGAGAAACCTTTGTTTCTTACCTAAGAAACTTTTATTTCTTAACCAAGAAACTTTTGTTCCACAGGCAAGGCACTTTTGTTCCAAGAGGAAGAAACAAAATGGAACAAGTAGAGGCGTGACAAAGCACCGCTGTCTCCCTCCTCAACCACAAGGAAAGGCATAATCTTACGACTATACCTCCCGCTTGAAAACAGGCTTATTTGCAGAATTCCACTATCGGATTAAGAAACTCTTTTTATTAACCTAACGATAACATTACGATAACATTCATCCTCATGCCCCTGCCCTATCTTTGCAACATCAAAAGTAACGAAATGTATAACTTAAAAAATAAAATCATTATGAAAGCTCTAGTATTATCAGTAGTATTCGCATTGACATCAGTAGTAAACGCAGTAAGTGGTAACAACGTAAAAGACTTCGCTTACAACAGTGAAAAACAGGAAAACGGTGTAGAAACCCAGACAGTCTATAAAGTAAAAGAAGGCAAGTACCTGGAACGCCACCTGCAATACAACTACACACATGATGAAAAAGGACGTGTATCCGCCAAGGAAATCCTGAAATGGAACCAGGACAACAGCCGATTTGAAAAACTGTATTGCCTCAACTTCAGCTACACCGACAACGAAGTAAACGTGGAATATGTAGCATGGAACAGCAAAGTCGGTGACTATACAAATGTGAAAGCCAAAGCCGTTTACCAAATGAACGAAAACGGCATGAACTACATGGCTTACAACTGGAATGAGAAAGATAACTCCTGGAATCTGGTAACAGAGCACAATGCAACAAATTGGAACAGCGCTTTGCTGGCAAACAGATAATTACTCTAACAAGAATTCTCTCTTACAGTTTCCAATGAAAAACGCGGCTGCCGAAAGATAATCTTTCAGACAGCCGCGTTTGCAATTATCACTTAAAGTCAGTCTTCGTGTTTAGAATATTCAGAGAATTCGCAACCAAACTCTTCTACCATCATATTGTCCATCTCATCGGCCTTCAATGCCAGATTCACCAGATTAGTAAGGATCTCATCTTCCGATGCATCCGTAATGTCAGACAGATGTACACGATATGCTATGTAAATCTGGCGTCCTTCAATACCCAGTTTGTAAGGACTAAAATCTTCACTCAGGATATAGTCGAGTACCCTTTCCACCTCTTTCTTTGGCAACAGATTGATAGGAGAAACAGCAAACAGATACGTATTTTCATAAACAAAGATACGCACTTCGGAACTGCCTTTATGGAATGTCCAGGAGTCATAACCGTCACGAGCAAGAATCGGATTAACTCCCATCTCACGGATGGCACGTTCGCAGAAAGTGCTCAATGAAGACGGTTCGCGCTCTTCAAAGATACCTTCGGGCAGCTTTTCGCCGCATGAAGGGCAGAATTCTTCCTCTTCCGATATCAGTTCGTCACAACTGTCGCACTGCACCTGAAAAGCTGTACGGTCCACAGCCTCCACAAATTCAAGCAGCTTCCGTAATGCTTCCACACGGATACCGAAACCCATATTGTCGGCATTACTCAGCTTACTCACCGTTACTCCTACCACTTCGTTCTTTTCATTGAAGATAGGACCGCCGGAATTACCGGGATTCACCGCCGCATCAGTCTGTATATAATACTTTCCATCCACCAGTTGTTTGGGCGAAGACACAGAGCCTTCGGTCACCGTAAAAGGCATACCGTAAGGATAACCGGCCACACAAACCTTTCCACCGATGGACAAGGAATTATCTCCTGCCAGATTCAGGGAAGGCAGGGCCGAGAAATCACCGTCTACGGACAGCAGGGCTATGTCCAATGAAGGATTCACCAGTACCACCTTAGCCAGATAAGGATTCCGGTCATTATCATGTACCGCCACTGCATGAAAGCCTTTCACCACATGGTAGTTCGTCACAAAAAGATCATAGTCTTTCAGATAGAAACAGCTGCCTGATCCACCTGCATGGGTTACTTTAAAAACCAACTGATATATATTGTTCTGTTCCATTGATTCATTGTTTTTAATCTGTTATTGTTGTCCGCCAAGTGCTTGTTGCATCATCTTCTGTTGAAGTTCCTGCGCCAAACGCATATATTCGGCCATATCTCCCTTCATCATGGCAGACTGCATATCAGCCTGTGCCTTCATGATTTCCTCTTGCAGAGATGCTGCCATGCCCTGTATTTGTTCGATGGCTTCTGCCGATATCTCTTCCAAGTCATCCTCATCCGGTTCCAGATCACCTTCCATTATTTTATCCATTACGTTATAAAGGATTTCAGATGCATCCTCCATCGGCTTACCGCTTGCTTTTTAAGCGCATGCGAAAGAATTACGTTAATGTCATCCTGCACATCATTATAAAAATAAGCCTCATAGAAAATATAGAGTAGACGTACCACACTCCGCTCATAGTTTTCCGTCTGAATGGCCTCAGTAGCTTCTTTATAGACACTCATAAAATTCTCCTGCATATTCTTCAGAGACGAACGTCGCTTGGTAGACACCAATGTATCTACGAAATAAAGATCAGCCGCCAGTTCCTCTTTAGTCATGGCAAGCAATTTTTCAAGGAAGGCCTTACCTTTCGCCACCACCTCGGCAGTAGGCAGTTCGGCATCCATATCATCCACCGCTTTATCGAGATCATTCAATAGCTGGCCTTGCGGACGGGCAAAGTAGGAAATCTGATAGACAGTCGTATCGAGTACATTCCAGGAGTAGCCATATTTCCGGTCGGCATCATACTCTTTCACGGCTTCCAGTGTTTCGCGTCCCAAGATTTGCAGACCTTCATAAATGCGGTCTATCTCTTCCTGCGGATAAGAGGTGACCTGCGGCTCATAGCACCGCGTAGCACCGAACTTCGTACAAAACTCGTCATCATATTTATCACCGATGTGGCAGATATTCTGTAACACGAAGTACATCTTATGGGGATGGCTCTGCGAGAGAGAACACGTGTACTCCATTCTCAACTTATCGTTGTCCTTCACAAAGCGAGGCAACAGCAGTTTATTCAGATTCAGGTCTGCAATCTGTCGAAGCATACACGCCCTTTCTCGGCAAGTTCAGGAAGTCGGCACTGATACGGTAAAAATCCGTCTTTACAGAGATATGCACCAGGATAGAACCGTGTGGAATATGAAATTCAGTACCATCCGTATTGCCATACTTTCGTCCGGAAGTCCGCATTCAGGTAATCCAGCAAACTGTGGAAAGCTTGCAGATACTCGCCTTGGTTATACAAGTCCACGCTCTTTTCGTAAGCCTCCGTATGAATGGAACTTTTTGCGTGGAGTCCACTACGGGAGGAATAAATGTAAGTGTTTGTTTCATGTTATAATATGGTTTAAAAAGGATATCTGTCACCTGACAGGCAAGGTTTATGTCATTGTATATCTCTTCAAGCAGATGTTCATTGTCCAGTGCCTGCTTTTGCGAAGACAGAGGAAGCCGTCGGGCAT
>VOFK01001350.1_pt1 | contig 145019 bp, 154 predicted proteins | sample 5384121 | NCBI WGS metagenome assembly VOFK01 (sample SAMN12384730, study PRJNA508395) | human gut metagenome | isolation source: healthy gut J | host: Homo sapiens
CCGTTATCGTGCTTGTGGCGGTGAACGCAGCGGCGGCGCTTGTCGCATATATCCGCGCGCAGGGAATACTGCGCGAGACCGGAGAGCGCGCGGAGCCGCGCGTGTACACACCGTTCGCTCGGGCAAGGCAAAGCGCCTGCCGGGCAGCGAAATAGTGCCGGGCGATGTTATCTATGTCAGTGCGGGCGACGTTATCCCCGCCGATGCGCGTATAGTCCAGTCGGACGGTATCACCGTCTCCGAGACCGATATTACCGGTGAGCACGGTGCGGTACGGAAGCGCTCCGGCTTTCCCGAGCTGCGCGGCGGTTCTATTTCGCTCCGCGCACAGACGAATATGCTCTTTTCCGGCAGTGTCGTCATGAGCGGCAGCGCACGCGCGGTGGTCTGCCGTACCGGCTCGGATACCGAGCACGCCATGCTTCGCGCCGAACAGGAGGAGCAGCGCCGTATTACCGCAGGCAAGGGAAAACGGAGCGAGGAGCCGGTTCTCGCCGCTTTCCGCTCCATGCGCGAATGCGGCGATATATGGGGACTGTGCATGATAGCTGCGGTCTTTGTCGTTGTTGTGCTCGACCTTATCTTCGGTAAGGGCGAGGGCAGCCTTTTCGACACCTTCATCACCGCGCTTTCGCTCGCCGTATCGAGCATGAGCTCGTATTATCTCGCATTTTCCCATATCGTCGTTGCGAGCGGCGTTCGCAGGCTCGGCGGCGGGGGCAGGGAGAGAGAGACCGGCGCGCTCGTCCGCCGCGTGGACAAGCTCGATTCGATAATCGACCTCGATACGCTCATCATCCCGCGCTCCGCGCTTATCGCGTCGGATGCGGTACATATATCCAGAGTCGTTACGGCTGCGGGTATCGACCGACGGATAGGTGAGCATGGCTTTAAGCGCCACTGTGCCGAGATAATCAAGCTCGCTGTCGTTTCGTCCGGACGCTACGGCGCGCGAAAGCTCGTATATAACAATCTCAGCGGAAACAACGTCTACTCCGGAGAGGAGGAGATGCTTATTTCCTGCGCGACCGATCTCGGCGTATATAATGCGCGGCTGGATCGCGATTATCCGATGGCTGATCACCGCGAGGAGGGCGAGGACAGCCGCTTTGACACAACGCTGTATTTCGCGGGCGGCGATTTCTGCGCCGTTTCGCGCGGCGATCCCGGAGTCATGCTGCCGCGCTGTATCTCGCTTCGCGAGAGCGGCGGCGAGCACCGTATGACCGACGATACCCGCGCACGTCTGACCCGCTATGTTTCGGATGCCGTAAAGGACGGCTGCCGCGTCATTTCGGTCGCTACGCGGCGCACGCAGTATACAAATCTGCGCAGAATAGCCGCATGTCAGAGCGACCTCGTTTTTGAGGGCTTCATCGTTATCCGAGAGCCGATAATCGACGGTGCGGCAAAAGAGCATTGCAGACTGCCGAAGGGCGGGTATCAAGATAATCATGACCGACGACGGCAGGGGAGACTACGGTCTCGTTCTTGCCCGTTCGCCTCGATATCGTCCGCGACCCCGGTGAGGCTACGAGCGGAGCTGTGCTTGCAAAGCTCAGCCCTCGAGATGTTCCGCGTCAACCTGCCGCTGTACAGCTATTTCGCACGGCTCTCCCCCGCACAGACAGAGCGGCTCGTCGCCTGCCTGCGCGCGGACGGACACCGCGTCGGCTTTGTCGCGGACAAGCTCGATTCGCTGCCTGCCATGCTCGAGGGTGATGTGGGCTACGCGCTCGAGACCTCCGAGACCGGAGAGGAGCGCAACGCGCCGGTTGTCAGCGGCGACATAAGAGCGGCGGATTCAGGTGCTGCGCTGCGCTATCTCTCGGATATCGTGCTGCTGCGCCCGCGTATACGCAGCTACGGCGGCTTCTGTGCGCTTGTCGGCTCGGTTCGCGGTGCGGTACAGACCTACCGTAATCTGCTCCCGCGTTGCGTTCTATCTCATTGCCGCTCAGGTGGCGAGAATAACCCTCGTGCTATGGGGAATCATCGGCGGCAGACCGCTTATGACCGCGCCTCAGGTGTTGTTCTCGGGCCTTGTTATCGACTTTGCCGCCGTGTTCTCGATAGCGCTTCAGCCGCCGTCGGTGCACGTGCTCAACCATCGTGACGAGGTTCGCGGCAGGCTCGCTAAGCCTCTCCGATATGTTGCAAGGTATGCCGTTTTCGGCGTTCTGTGGGCACTTATCGCCGCGCTCGTACCGACGATAATGCGTGCTCGCGGTGTCGCTGTCAGCGACGAGCAGCTGCTCTCTGCGGGCTTTATCGGCTTTATGATAACGCAGTTCGTCGCGCTGAGTGAGATAAAAGCGCGCGCGAGCGCACGCTGCTCGACTTTCGCATCCGTCTCGGCGGCGCGGGAATAATGCTCGCTCTGCTCTGTACGGCGCTTGTGCTGATATCAATTACCATCGCCCCGATAGGCGAGCTCTTCGATATAATTCCGGTGTCCGGCATGGGCTTTGTCCCGATGCTGTTCACCCCCGCTGTGATGGCGCTTGTGTTTGAGGCTGATAAGCTCGTTCGCGGAGATACCGCCGTCGGCGTATGGATACGCTCGACGCTCGGCAGGCTGTTTACCGGCAAAAAGAAAAAGCAGGCTACTGCCGATAAAACGGTGAATACTGCGCATACCGCACCGCCCGCAGCGACTCTGCCTGCAGCGTCTGCTGAGCGCAATGCGCCCGGTGTGCGCGAGCTGTTCGAGAATTTTGACCTCGAGACCTTTATTGAGGATTCCGCGCGCACCGCAAACGAGCGCTCGCTGTATGAGATCAGCACCGCCGTTCGGCGTGATGAGGCGCAGCGTGCAGCCGATGAGGCGAGCGCTGAGGATGCCGATTACTTTTTGACAGCGTAGGCGGAGGCGGTATGGAATATCCCGACGACTCAGGCTCGCGAGATCTCAAAGCCCCGACCTCCGGTGCATCGGTTGATACAAAAGCTCCCGTCGCGGGGTCGACCGATGCGGGAGCTGCGGATGCGGGATATACCGCAGGCGGCACAGCCGCCGGGAAAAGCCCGATGCAGACCGGCAGCGCAGGTGCATATACGGATAGCGGACTGCCGCGCAGCGAGGCGGGTGTCTCCGCATCCGACAGTGCCGGCTCTGAGCATGCCGCCGACACGTCCGACGGACAGAGTGAGTTCGCTATGGGCGATATCATCGACAGTATCTTTTCCGATGATGATTGACAGATTGACAGCTCCGGTAAATGACAGCTCCGGGAAATGACGGCTTTGCTTCGAAAATATCGAGGCTCTCGGAGCGTGACCGGGCTTCGGGCATCGACCGTCGGGTACTGCTTGTCCGGTACCGACCGTCGGGCGAATGCCGATGCCGAAAACATCGGTTGTCAGAATATCGCAGCTGCCGATGCTCTTATAAATATTGTCGGATGAGAGAAGAGCATCGACCGAAGGATAAATATGCGTATGCCCCGGATACGTACTCGAATATAGGTCGAGCACGCACCGGGGCATCGGCATATCCGGAGCTGCGGATCGGCGGATGAGTATATGAAGCTGCGCCTCGGTGACCGACCGTATAGCATAGGTCGAATCGCTGCAGGGCTTGCATAGTCGGCCGACACGTTCATATTTTATTTACAGAAATAAATTTCAAAAAACTATTGCATTTTTCGATGCATTAAGATATAATAATAAGGCACTGAGCAAGGCCTGTTGGTCAAGAGGCTAAGACGCCGCCCTCTCACGGCGGAAACAGGGGTTCGATTCCCCTACGGGTCACCAATGACATATCGTCCGAACAAAGCAGCGTTTCGGAAGAAACGCTGCTTTGTTTTTTGCTTTTGTGATTCGGCAGAAACACATTGTTATCGCGGTGAAGCTTGATTACTGCGAAGGTATGATCAGAATATTCGATATGGAACGGCAGATCAGAAAAAACAAAAAAACATCCCGCGTACTGCGGCGGAGTAACTCCGTGCATATACGCGGGATATTATATTTTATACCGGTGCGGCAGCGTACACCGAGAGGCGACTGCTGCCGCGCACGGCTCTGACCGTTCGATGCCGGGCAGAGCACAGCTTTTTGCTGCGCTCCGATACGGACGCACGCTCCTCGCGCAGGTGGTGTAAACAGCGCGGGTAACATGTGCGGCACCGCTCGATAAGAGCTTTACAAAGAGGACAAAGCCGAGGCAGAGCGTATGCTCTGCTGCGCTTCCTACCCGTGACAAGCTCTGCTGTCGGCGGGCGGTGCGTGGACTCGGCTCTGCCGTGCGGGGTACAAATTTATTTGCTTTGCCTATAATAATTTCGCTGCAGTGCGGGGCATTTGCGCTAATATCGGTATGTGTTGCATAAGTGCGCATTCCTTTTATAGATGTGCGCTGCTATCTATGCTCGCGGTCCGCATCAAACGCATCAAAGCCCTCACAGCTTGAAAGCTTTGCGGGGGCTCGGGGGGAGCTTTCTCGAAAGCGCCCCCGAATGTATTATTTCGTTGACGTCCTCCTTGTCAGCGTCCTCCCTCGTTGCATATGCGTCGAAATTACTTTAGCGTCGGGCTCGAACAGCTCTCTGCTTGAGGAGGTATTCGTATTTAGCCTTAGAGGTTTCAGCCGCATCCTCAAAGAGGCGCTCTGCTCTCTCGGGGAAGGACTGAGCGAGGCGGCTGTAACGAGCCTCGTTCTTGATGAAGTCGATATATTCGGCGGTCGGAGCCTTGGAGTCGATGGTAAGAGGATTCTTGCCCTCTGCCTTAGCCTCGGGATTGAAGCGGAACATATGCCAGTAGCCTGCGTCGACAGCCTTCTTCATCTCGATCTGGCAGTTCTGCATGCCGCCCTTCTTGATGCCGTGCATCTCGCAGGGAGCATAGCCGATGACGAGCGAAGGACCGTGGTAAGCCTCAGCCTCGGAGAGTGCCTTGAGCAGCTGATTCTGGTCGGCGCCCATAGCGACCTGAGCAACGTAGATGTAGCCGTAGCTCATTGCTATCTCGGCGAGGTTCTTCTTGGCGATCGCCTTACCCTGCAGCAGCGAACTGAGCGACCTGACCGATGCGCGAAGCCTTGGATGCCTGTCCGCCTGTATTGGAGTAAACCTCGGTATCGTATACCATGATGTTGATATCCTCACCGGAAGCCAGAACGTGGTCTAGTCCGCCGAAGCCGATATCGTAAGCCCAACCGTCGCCGCCGAAGATCCATACGGACTTCTTAGCGAGATAGTCCTTCTCTGCGAGGATCTTATCTTTCAGCTCGTTCTTGCAGTCGCAGGACTCGAGCATCTTGATAAGAGCGTCGGCAGCTGCGGTATTCTCCGCGCCGTTGTCCTTGGTTGCGAGGAAGGTGTCGATAACAGCCTTCTTCTCGTCGTCGCTTACCTGCTCGCGCAGCTCCTTTACGTAGCCGATAACGCGCTCGCGGATGGTCTTCTGACCGAGGTATATGCCGAGACCGTGCTCTGCATTATCCTCGAAGAGGGAGTTCGCCCATGCGGGACCGTGACCGGTTGCGGTGTTGACGGCTGTAAGGTGTTGCGGGTGCGGAGCCGCCCCAGATGGAGGAGCATCCGGTCGCATTGGAGATATACATTCTCTCGCCGAACAGCTGAGTTACGAGGCGAGCATAGGAGGTCTCTGCACAGCCTGCGCAGGAGCCGGAGAACTCAAGCAGGGGCTGCTTGAACTGGCTGCCCTTAACAGTGTTGTTGATGAGCTCCTTCTTCTCGGAGACATGATCGACAGCCCAGTCGAAGGTTGCCTGCTGCGACATAGCCGCAGACTGAGAAACCATCTCGATAGCAGCCTTTTCGGGCGTGCCGTCCTTGAGCGCCTTGTTTGTGACAGGGCAGGTCTTTACGCAGAGAGTGCAGCCCATGCAGTCGAGCGGGCTGACCGCAATGGTGAACTTATAGTCGGTCTTAACGACGGGCTTTGCGGCAAATGCGGTGCCCTCGGGAGCTGCTGCAGCCTCATCCGCGGTCATAGCGAACGGACGGATAGCAGCGTGCGGGCAGACGAATGCGCGCACTGATTACACTGGATGCAGTTCTCGGCATGCCACAGAGGAGCGGAAACGGCAACGCCGCGCTTCTCATATGCAGCTGCGCCCTGCGGGAACTGACCGTCCTCCATTCCGACGAATGCGGAAACGGGGAGGCTGTCGCCGTCCATCTTGGAGATCGGACGAACGATGCGGTTAACGAAGTCGACGACCTCGGCACGCTTGCCGACGGCTGCGGGCTCTGCGGGGGTCTGACCGGCTTCTGCCCAGTCTGCGGGAACATCTACGTGAACGAGAGCGCCTGCGCCGAGCTCGATAGCCTTGTGGTTCTGAGCAACGACCTCGTCGCCGAACTTGGAGTAGGACTTGGTTGCCTTCTCCTTCATGTAGGTGATAGCGTCGTCCTTAGGCATAATGTTTGCAAGTGCGAAGAATGCAGACTGAAGGATGGTATTCTTGACCTTCATGTTGCCGATATCGTTTCTTGCAATGCTCGTTGCGTTGATGATATAGAAGTTGACATTGTTCTTTGCAATGTAGCTCTTGACCGATGCGGGGAGCATTTCGCCGAGCTGATCGGCACTCCACTGGCAGTCGAGCAGGAAGGTTCCGCCGGGCTTGACATCGTCAACGATCTTAAAGCCCTTGTGCAGGTATGCAACATTGTGGCAGGCAACGAAGTTAGCCTTAGTGATGTAGTAGGGAGCCTTGATGGGCTGATCGCCGAAGCGCAGGTGCGAGATAGTCACGCCGCCCGTTTTCTTTGAGTCGTACTGGAAGTAAGCCTGAACGTACTTATCGGTGTGGTCGCCGATAATCTTGATGGAGTTCTTGTTTGCGCCGACGGTACCGTCTCCGCCCAGACCCCAGAACTTGCAGCTGATGGTGCCGGGTGCAGCGGTATCGGGAGCGGTGTGCTCGGGCAGCGAGTGACCGGTAACGTCGTCGACGATGCCGATGGTGAAGCCGTTCTTAGGCTTGTCGGATGCGAGGTTCTCGTATACGGCAAAGATGCTCTGAGGAGTGGTATCCTTGGAGCCGAGACCGTAGCGGCCGCCGACGATCTGAATATCACGGCGATCGCTCTGGGCGAGCGATGCGACAACATCGAGGTAGAGCGGGTCGCCGAGAGCGCCGGGCTCCTTGGTGCGGTCGAGAACTGCGATCTTTCTGCAGGTCGCGGGGATAGCGGCAACGAGCTTGTCCGCGCAGAAAGGACGGTAGAGGCGGCACTTGATAAGGCCGACCTTCTCGCCTGCCGCGAGCATGTAGTCGATGACCTCCTCGGCAACGTCGCATACCGAGCCCATAGCTACGATAACGCGCTCTGCGTCGGGTGCGCCGTAGTAGTTGAAGAGCTGATAGTCGGTGCCGAGCTTGTCGTTTATCATCCCCATATACTTCTCAACAACAGCGGGAAGCGCATCGTAGTAACGGTTGCAGGACTCGCGGTGCTGGAAGAAGATATCTCCGTTTTCTGCGGAGCCGCGGAGAGCAGGGGTGATTCGGGTTGAGCGCATGGGCGCGGAATTCGTTGACTGCGTTCATGTCGATCATCGACGCGAGCTGGTCGTTGTCCCATACCTCGATCTTATGGATCTCGTGAGAGGTACGGAAGCCGTCGAAGAAGTTGATGAACGGCACCTTGCCCTCGATAGCTGCGAGGTGAGCGACGGGAGCGAGGTCCATGATCTCCTGAACATTTGACTCTGCGAGCATTGCAAAGCCGGTCTGACGGCACGCATAAACGTCGGAATGGTCGCCGAAGATGTTCAGCGCATGCGACGCAACGGTGCGGGCGGACACGTGGATAACTCCGGGAAGGAGCTCTCCGGCAATCTTATAGAGGTTAGGGATCATAAGGAGAAGTCCCTGAGAAGCGGTGAAGGTAGTGGTAAGCGCACCGGAAGCAAGGCTTCCGTGAACGGCGCCTGCCGCACCTGCCTCGGACTGCATCTCAACGACCTTTACGGTGTCGCCGAAGATGTTCTTTGCAGGCTCGCCGGCGATGTTTTTGCCGGTCGCGCTCCAGGTATCTACATTCTCAGCCATCGGGCTGGAGGGCGTGATAGGGTAGATGGCGGCAACCTCGGTGTACGCATATGCAACATGCGCCGCAGCGGTATTACCGTCCATAGACAGCTTCTTACGGGTGATCTTTTCAGCCATAAGTGTTATTTCCTCCTGTTTGTGATTGTGAGTAGTGTTATCTCATACGTGCTCCATTGTAGCACTAATTCCGCACTTTGTAAAGAGATTTGCGAATTATAAACCGAGATTTTCGTGAAAATCGTGAAATTTACGGTGTAAAATATGCTTTTTTTCGCGCGGTGGGCAAGTTCACAATAATTTTAAAGGTAAAAGTATAAATACATTTGACGGGGAGGAGCTATTGTGATATAATTTATCGGTAATATGCAGAAGTCTGCCCGGACACGGGCGGAGCCGCATGCTGTGCCGCTGCCGCTGCGGGGCGGACTACGGCGGTATATGTCCGCTCTCCGCTATCGGGAGCGGGACGGCGCATACAATATACAGCTAATACAGACCGGGTGATATCGCCGCTGTCATTCTGTGATATCGGGCGCATGCCTCCGGTGAGAGAAATACGAAACGGAAGAATATAAAATGCCGAAATATACAGAAAAAATAGATACCTACACGCTTCCCGTCGCGGCGCTTGACGGGACGGTTATTTTCCCCGGAATACCCATCAGCCTCGAGCTCAGCTCCGAGGGTGCTATCCGCGCCTGCGAGAAGGCGAGCGGCGAGAGCGGTCGGGCATTCTTTTCGCTGCGCAATGTCTCGGACGAGGAGGCTGTCCGCAGCGCGCTGAGCGACGGTGACAGCGACAGCGAGGAGATAGAGGACGATATTTGCGAGATAGGCTGCGTCGGTACAATAAAGCAGTTCGTGCGTTTCCGCGAGAACAGCGCGAGAGTGGTCGTAGAGGGCGTATGCCGCGCAAGCCTGCTCTCGGCAGAAACGGATGAGGACGGGATACCGGTCGCCGCCGTACTCGGAAAGACGGTAGAGGTCGACTCGCACAACGATACGGCGATTGAGGCGATAATGCGCGAGGTGCGGGGATCCTTCGACGAGTTCGTTTCCCGCATGCCTAAGGTATCTCCCCGAGCTTGCGCTGTCGGTGCATTCGATAACCTCGCCGGGACTGCTGTGCGACTTTATCGCCTCCGGCGTGCTGATGGACGTGCACGATAAGCAGACTGTGCTCGAGCAGTACGATCCGGTCGTGCGGCTCACGACGCTGGCGGTCATTCTTGCGCGCGAGACCGAGGTCGTCAAAACCGAGGCCGATATACGGCAGAAGGTACAGTCGAATATCGACCGCGGACAGAGAGAATACTATCTGCGCGAGCAGCTCAAGGTGATATACGCCGAGCTGGGCGAGGGCAGAGACAGCGAGGCTGCGGGCGGCCTGTACGACGAGGATGACGACGAGATAGCCGAGTACATGAACAAGATACGCGATGCTGCGCTGCCCGAGGAGGTAGAGGCAAAAGCTGATCAAGGAGACGAAAAAGCTCGCAAAGACCCCGTTCAACTCGGCAGAGGCGGGAGTTCTCCGCAACTATCTCGATGTCTGCCTCGAGCTGCCGTGGAACAAGCGCACCGAGGATAGGGTGGATGTTGAGCTTGCCCGCAGGATACTCGATCGCGACCACAACGGACTCGAAAAGGTAAAGGAGAGGATCTTGAATACCTTGCGGTAAAAGCAGCTGAATTCCGAGTTGCGCCATCAGATTATCTGCCTCGTAGGCCCTCCCGGCACCGGAAAAACCTCGATCGCCCGCTCGGTCGCCGAGGCTATGAACCGCAACTTTGTGCGCGTTTCGCTCGGCGGCGTGCGCGACGAGGCCGAGATTCGCGGCCACCGCAAGACCTATGTCGGCTCGATGCCCGGACGCATCGTAGGCGCGCTGACTCAGGCGCAGGTGATGAATCCGCTTATTCTTCTCGACGAGATAGACAAGCTGACCTCCGATGCGCACGGCGATCCGTCGTCCGCGCTGCTCGAGGTGCTCGACGGCGAGCAGAACAAGGCGTTCCGCGATCATTTTGTAGAGCTGCCGATAGACCTGAGCTCCTGCGTCTTTATCGCGACGGCAAACACGCTCGAAACTATTCCCGCGCCGCTGTTCGACCGTATGGAGGTCATAGAGCTGCGCAGCTATTCGCGCCACGAAAAGCTCGCTATCGCAAAGGATCATCTCATCCCGAAGCAGCGCGCGCGCCACGGTCTTACGACAAAGCAGCTGAGAATAAACGATTCCGCCGTTACCGAGCTTATCGACTTTTACACCGCAGAGGCGGGTGTCCGCTCGCTCGAGCGTCAGATAGCCGCGCTCTGCCGCAAGGCCGCAAAGCGCATTGTCGAGGCTGAGCGCAGCGGCGAGGAGCTCGGCTGCATCAGCATAAAGGCAAAGAATATCGCAGAATATCTCGGACCGCGCAAGCTGCTGCCCGAAACTATTCGCGACAATGACGACGTCGGCGAAGGTAAACGGCCTTGCATATACCGAGGTCGGCGGCGATCTGCTGCACATCGAGGCGGTAGCCGTTCCCGGTACCGGAAAGCTCGAGCTGACCGGCTCGCTCGGCGACGTTATGAAGGAATCTGCGCAGGCTGCCATCACATATATCCGCGCGCATGCGTCGGAGCTGTCGGTCGAGCCTGACTTTTATAAGAAAAAGGACATACACATCCATGTGCCGGAGGGCGCAGTACCGAAGGACGGTCCCTCCGCCGGAGTTACCATTGCCACGGCGCTCGCGTCCGAGCTGTCGGGCAGGGCGGTGCGCCGTGATGTCGCCATGACCGGAGAGATAACGCTGCACGGCAAGGTGCTGCCCATCGGCGGGCTGCGCGAAAAAGCTATGGCGGCGTATAAGACCGGGAGTAAAGACGGTGCTTATACCGCGCTCGAATCTGCGCGATCTCGAGGAGATAGATCCCGTTGTCCGCGAAAAGCTGAACTTTATTCCCTGCTCGCGCGTCTCCGAGGTATTCGGCGAGGCGCTGATATAAGGCGCTGCCGCATGACGTGCAACTGCGTCGGCTGCTGCTGCGCGTGTGTTGATGGACTGCTGTCGAAGCAAATGCGTTGACGCAGCTGTCGATGTCGCGATGCGTCGCTGCCGCAAAAGCTAAAGAACGGCATACCGAAAGAACGGCAGCCTCGAAAGGACTGCCTTCAAGAACGGCAAAACAAAAACAGAACGGGAGAAATAAATGAACCGCTCCGATATCAATATGAACAATATCGAGCTTTTCCGCGTTGCGGGCGAGCCGAGTCAGTTCGTGCGCGACGGCAGACCGCAGGTGGCATTCTCCGGACGCTCGAACGTCGGCAAGAGCTCGCTCATCAATACGACGATGATGGGCCGCCGCGCTTGCGCGCGTCAGTTCGACACCGGGAAAGACGATAACCGTCAATTTCTATTCAATAGATAAAAAGCTCTATTTCGTCGATCTTCCCGGCTACGGCTATGCAAAAGCGCTCGCCCTCCAGCGCGCGCGGCTGTCGAGAATAGGCGACGGCTACTACGGCGAGAGGCTGCCCTGCCTTACCGTTCAGCTGATAGACAGCCGCATAGGCCCTACAAAGGACGATATGATCATGCTCGAGTTTCTCAGCGATACAGCGTCGCCCTGCTGCATTGCGGCGACCAAGTGCGATAAGCTCGGAACAAAGGCGCTCGCGGAGTCGATAGCGAGCCTTGAGCGCTTCGGCATTCCGGTCGTGGCGTTTTCCTCACTCAAAGGGGACCGGCAGGGACGAGCTCTGGAATCATATACTTACCGCCGTATCACAGTAACGGAGAGAAAAATGTTTAGTAAAGAACAGCTTCTTATATATCTGTTTCGCGTGCCGTGCATACTGTTCGCAATATCCTTTCACGAGAGCGCGCATGCGCTTGTTTCCTCGTGGCTCGGCGATACTACCGCGCGCGATGCGGGCAGGGTGTCACTCAATCCGCTGCGGCATCTTAATCCCGTCGGAATGCTGATGATGCTGTTTTTCGGCATCGGCTGGGCAAGCCCTGTCATGATCAATCCGAGCCGCTTCAAGCATCCCAAGGCGGGAATGGCGGTATCGGCTCTCGCCGGACCGGTGTCTAATCTGCTGCTCGGCTTTCTCGGCTCGGAGCTGTATGCGCTCTCGTATATGCTTTGTCCGGCAGGCACCGTCCGCACGGCGCTGCTGATGTTTCTGTCGGTATTTATCTCGCTCAATGTCTCGCTCGCGGTGTTTAATATGATTCCCGTGCCGCCGCTCGACGGCTCGCGCGTGCTTTTGTTCTTCTTGCCCGAGCGCATCTATTTTAAGATAATGCAGTATGAGCGGTATATCATGGTCATATTTATCGCGCTTATCGTGTCCGATGTTATCAATCTGCCGATAAGCTACGTAAGCAATGCGGTCATAGATCTGTTTTTGAAGTTTGCTTTTCTGCCGTTCGGCGGCTGAGCGTGCGGTTTGAAAAACGGTGCGCTGCGAAGTGCCGAAGGATCGGATTTTTTAATACGAGATTATTTTCAAAGTTTCTTTCAGAGAAGGGAGAGGATGTGCATGGAGGAGATAAGCTACCATCTGCCGAGCTTTTGACGGACCGCTCGATCTGCTGCTCGCGCTTATTGCAAAGAATAAAATAGACATCACCGATATCCCCATTGCGCTGATCTTCGACCAGTACATGGGTATATCTCCGCCGCTCAGGCGCTCGATATGGAGCTTGCCGGCGAGTTTATCATCATGGCGTCGCGTCTGATGCTGATAAAGAGCCGCATGCTGCTGCCCAGGGAGGAAAAGGGAAGAGGAGGATCCGCGCGCCGCGCTCGCTGCCGCACTGCTCGAGTATTCGCGCATCAAGGGCGTGAGCGAGATGCTCGGCTCATACTACGAGGCGCACGGCGGCAGGATCGCAAAGGACCCCGAAACGCTCCCCGAGGATAAAAAGCTACGTCGCCGACGACAGTATTGCGCGGCTCGAGCGGGCTTTTCGCTCGGTGCTGACCGGACGCTTCCGCTCGGAAAGGACCCCCGCGGCAAAGCCGGAGGCGATGCTCGGAACGCTGCTGCGGCGCGGCGGGAAGAAGATACCCGTTTCGGTGCGCATCTACGGTATAATGCGCCGTCTGTATCGGCGCGGCGACTGCTCATTCCGCGAGCTGCTGCTTGCGGGCGAGGACAAGGCGGAGATGATAACCACATTCGTTGCCGTGCTCGAGCTTATCCGCTCGCAGCGCGTGCGCATATCGGACGAGTCCGAGGAGGATCTGACGCTGCATCTCAGCGAGCAGACAGCATAACGGCTGTCGGGCGCATTTTTCCCGGCAGAGCCGAAACATAACGGAGAGTGACAACATGGCTTATGATACAAGAGAAGAGATGCTGCGGGCGCTCGAGGCTATCCTCTTTGCGTCGGGCTATCCGGTAAAATTCGATGTGATCGCAGACGTGCTCGGCATCGACGGCGAAACTGCGCGCGAGCTCGCGCGTGAGCTGTCCGACAGCTGCGAGGGGAGAGGGACAGAGCTCTGCTTTGTCGGCGATGCGTGCCAGCTATGCTCGCGCGCCGAGTACGAGGAGGCGGTCCGTGCCGCGCTCGGGATACGCAGGGGCACCAAGCTCTCGCCGGCGCTGATGGAGGTGCTGTCTATCGTGGCGTACCGCCAGCCGGTGACAAAGGCTTATATCGAGCAGGTGCGCGGAGTCGACTGCTCGTATTCGATAACCGCGCTGCTTGACCGCTCTATGATAGAAAATGTAGGTCATCTTGATCTGCCCGGCAGACCCGCGCTGTACGGAACAACGTCGGATTTTCTGCGCGTGTTCGGTATCTCGAGCCTCGACGAGCTGCCGCCGATAGAGCTGTTCGATGCCGTCGGCGGGCAGAATGTCGGAGCCGTCGGCGGGTCGCAGACGGCTGAGGAGGCTTCGGCGGAGACCGGCGACGCCGACGGCAGCACGGATAATGCGGCTGTCTCTGCGGAAAACGGCAATGCGGACGGCGGTGTGGATAATGCGGCTGTCTCTGCGGAAAACGACAATGAGGATAATAATATGGCTGATAAGGCTGCTTCGACAGAACCCGGCGATGCCGACAGCGGCACGAAGGACGAGGCTGCTCACGCGGAGCTTGACCCGGGTGACGGTGCTGCGGATGACGGTGCGGAGGATTGAGCGGATAGCGGAGCTGCGCCGGCTCGAGCGGCGGTCTGCCGAACGGAATTTTTCGACCGATCCATGACCGATTGAGATACCGAACGACTGAGAGGGGGGAGCGGTATTAAGGCTCTTATAATAATTGCCTCCGTTATACTGTTTTTTGTTCTTCTGCTCTCCGTTCGCGTCGGGGTGCGGATAAGATACGGCGAGGAGAGCGGCTTTATGCTGCGCCTGACCGTGCTCGGCATCGGAATAAAGACACTTATCCCCGAAAAGAAGAAAAAACAAAAGCTCCGCCTCTCCGACTATACTCCCCGCGCGATAGCCGAGCGGGAGGCTCGGAAGAGGCAGGCGGCACAGCAGACCGATACCCGCCGAGCAAAAAAGGGAAAAAGACGGAGGGCGGGCACAAGGTCGGTGCGGAGGAGAAGAAAAAGAAGACCTTCTCGGACAAGCTCGCGCTCGTTCGCGGTGTGACGCGTATGGCATCCGCGCTGATCGCGCGATTCTTCGGATATCTGCATACGGATATTCGGCGGCTGTGCATCTCGGTCGGCACCGGCGATGCGGCAAAGACCGCACTCTCCTATGCGGCTGTAACGAATGCTTGCGATGCGCTGCTTGCGCTGCTTGACGAGAATTCTACCCTGCGCTTTCATCGCGGCAGTGAGGTAGGTGTGTATGCCGATTGGCTCGGCGAGAAGAGCGCGGCTGAGATTGACATATCACTCAGTCTGAGCATCCGTCAGGTACTGTCGGTCGCTCTGCACGGGCTGGTTTCGTTCTTTAAGATAAAATCGGGCGAGGTCGGACAATGAGACCTTTGCCGGCAACTGTGCGATAATTCGGTAAAGCACGGTGCGGACACGATAAGAGTCGGCACCGAATATACCGAATGTCAATGGTGATGATTTGACAGTAAGAAGCACGGTGCGTCGAAATAAAAATACTAAAAAGCCCCGAAATATATACGATGTTCCGATACACAATAACGAAAGGAATGGAAAATATGAACTCAGATGCTGCAAACAACCTCAGAGGCAGTCTCGACAGTGCTCTCGAGAGTATAAAGGAGCTTGCGGGTACGGGCACGGTCATCGGCGATCCGATAACCACGCCGTCCGGCACGGTCATAATCCCGGTGTCCAAGGTTTCGATGGGTATTGCGACCGGCGGTCTCGATTACGGTAAAAAGAGCGCCGAAAAGGCTCCCGACGGGCAGAAGCGCCCGGCGGGCAAGAGCTTCGGCGGCGGTGGCGGGACCGGCATTTCGGTAACTCCGGTCGCATTTCTCGTTGTAGGACCCGAGGGTGGGGTCGAGATGCTGAGCGTGGGCGCGGATGTTCCGCCGGCAGGTCCGGTCGAGTCGCTTGCCTCGCTTATCGAAAAATCCCCCGATATTCTCTCGCGTCTGCGCGGCGTTTTCAAGAGCTTTAAGGGCGATAAGTCGGAAGAGAGCGGCGCGGTCGCGGGACAGCCAGATAAGGACTCGAAAACGGCTGACGGAGATAAGGGTCGGGAGTAAAGGTGCAAGGTGCGCCGCGGTATGCGTGTAATCACCTGCGATACCGCGACGCCTTTTCCGCATATGTTATATTTTTCTCTCATTCTTCATATATCTGTACCGGATAAGCGGTGCGGCTGTTACGGTCGCGCCCTATAAACGGTGCTGCGCAGTCTGCGCGCCGAGACGGCGAGCCTGCGGTACCGAATAACGGTGTAGGGGGTGTCCCCGTTTTGAGGAATTTCGGGAAAAGGAAATGCTGTGCCGTGCGAAAGAGCTCGAGCGGTGCGCGCGCCGGCAGATTTTTTACTTCTGCTGCTCGCGCTCTGCGTGCTCGGAGCGGCGGTGCTTACATATGCGCTCGTATCGCTTTGCGCGGCGCTCATGGTCGGCGCTGCCGGATCGGTCTCCGAGGCTTCTGCGCCCGGTGCGGTGATATCGGATTCGGTATCGGACGGGTATGTTGCCGCGATGGCGAGCATAGGCAGCCCCCCGAGAATAGGCGAGGCAGTGTTTGTGTCCGGTAGCCCGGACGACGCGGATGAAACAGCTTTCGGTAACGCCTCGGACAACGCCGCAAGCGGCGAGGAACGCTCTGATAATAAGAACGGCTCTGGGGATAACGATCGCTCCGGAGAAAAGGCAGAGCCTGACGGAAGGGCAGCCTCGGACGGTAAGGATGCCTCGGGGAAAAGTGTCGGTGCAGAGCGCTCCGGCGGCTATGTCCCGGTCAGCCGCGCCGAGACGGCAGAGTATTTTCCGGCGGTCTCGGTAGGCGCTCACAGCGCCGCGCTGATGTGTGCCGAATCGGGAGAGCTTCTGTATGAGCTGTCGCCGGATGAGCTGCGTCCGATGGCGAGCACGACAAAGATAATGACAGCGCTCGTCGCAATCGAAAACGCCTCGCTCGATACCGTCGCTACCGTGTCTCCGGATGCGGTAGGGATAATCGGTTCATCGGTATATCTGAGAGAGGGCGAGCAGATAAAGCTCGAGTCGCTTCTGTATGCGCTGCTGCTCGAGAGTGCAAACGACGCTGCAACGCAGATAGCGATAACCGTCGGCGGCGACGAGGCGGGCTTTGTTGCAATGATGAACGAAAAAGCGAAGCGGCTCGGACTCTCGCATACGCATTTTTCAAACCCGCACGGACTCGACAGCGACGGGCATTACACCACCGCCCGCGAGCTTGCCGCGATAGCTGCTGCGGCGCTCGAAAACGAGACCTTTGCGGAGATTGCGGGTACATATAAGAAAGTTATCAGCACGGAGGACGGCAGCATCAGCCGACTTCTCGTCAATCACAACCGTATGCTGCGTTCATATGACGGCGCTATCGGGGTAAAGACCGGATATACCTCTGGTGCGGGCAGATGTCTTGTCAGTGCGGCGCGGCGCGACGGGGTAACTCTCATTGCCGTTACGCTCGACGATCACCGCGATTGGGCGGATCACACCGCTATGCTTGACGCCGGCTTTGCCGCATATTCGGAGCGCATACTGTGCGGCGCGGGCGAGCTGACCTATACTCTGCCGCTCGAGGGCGCCGAGGAGAACAGTCTTACCGTCTCAAACGGCGATTCGGCTGCGGTCGTGCTGCCGCGCGGCGCGGAGCTGAGACAGGTCGTAGAACTGCCGAGGTTTGTTTTTGCGCCGGTGCGGTCGGGACAGACGCTCGGTGCGGTGCACTATTATGTAGGAGAGCGCGAGGTGGCGTCTGTGCCTCTGTTCGCGCAGCAGTCGGCGGAGGAAAAACAGAGCGGTATATCGGGCTTTTTTGCCTCGCTCGGCTCCCGTATATCAGCCCTGCTCGGGTGCGATGAATGACTGCTCATCGCTGTTTATAAGGAATATTATCCGAAAGGCATATAAAGCATAATATAATAGGATATAAAAAAACTGAGAGGAAGCATTTTGGAAGAGAAAAACGAAGCACAGTGCGAGCGTGTTCGCCTGCAAAAGTATATTTCAGCCTGCGGAGTGATGAGCCGCGGCGGAGCAGAGAATCACAGAGGGCAGAGTCAGCGTAAACGGCGAGACGGCAAGTCTCGGCTGCAATATCATGCCGGGGCGCGACGTTGTCGAGATAGACGGCGTAAGGATCAAGCCGATCGAGAAATATCTTACCGTCATGCTGAACAAGCCGCGCGGATATGTCACAACGCTCTCGGATGAGCTGGGCAGAAAAACCGTCGCGGAGCTTGTAGAGAGCTATGGCGTACGGTTGAATCCGGTCGGCAGACTCGACCGCGACTCGGAGGGACTTCTGCTCATGACAAACGACGGTGAGCTGCTCAACCATCTGACCCATCCGCGCTACAGCCTGCCGAAGCTCTACCGCGTCACCGTCGGCAGCGCCGCAACACCGGAGCAGATAGCGCGGCTGCGCGCACCGATGACCATCGACGGCTATCGGCTTCAGCGCGTGGGATTGAAGATAGTGCGCGCCGAGGAGAGCAGAACGGTTTTTGAAATGACGCTGCATGAGGGGCGCAACCGTCAGATACGCAGAATGTGCGAGACGGTCGGGCTCGAGGTTGTGCGTCTGCGCCGCGTCGCGATAGGAAAGCTGCGTATCGGTTCGCTCCGTCCGGGAGAGTCTAAGCCTCTTACCGACGAGCAGCTCGCGTACCTCTGCGAGCACACCGGAATGACCGCCGAGGGCTGAAACGGCGGGATTCGGCGCGAATCGTGCAGCTTAAATGCAAAAAAGTGCGTAAAAAGAGGGAATTATTACTACTAATTTTCGATTTTCTCTTTACAGAACGGAAAAAATATATTATAATAGTGAATGGCAATGCGGCAGGAGCCGCAATAGGCCCGTCCCGCGTATATTCGGCTCGCGGCAAATTTCAGTCAGGATCTAAAAAAAGAAAGGAATTATAATTATGAACAAGACACAGCTCGTAGAAGCAGTTGCAGCAGAGGCTAATCTCTCCAAGAAGGACGCTGAGGCAGCAGTTAAGGCTACCTTCGCAGCAATCGAGGGAGCACTCGTTAAGGGCGACAAGGTCCAGCTCATCGGCTTCGGTACCTTTGAGACCCGCGTTCGCGGCGAGAGAACCGGTAAGAATCCCCGCACCGGCGAGACCGTAAAGATCGCTGCTTGCAAGGCTCCCGCCTTCAAGGCAGGTAAGGCTCTTAAGGATATCGTCAACAAGTAATCGTATCCGCAAAAGGACGCACACGGGCTTTTCGGCTCGTGTGCGTTTTTTACTCGATTTCCAAAAATAATTGAATACTTTTGACATAAAAAATGTGTAAAACAGCGCGATTATTATTGACATGACGATTAAGTGATGTTATAATGTTCATAGGTGGTTGTTTGATTGCTGCTCAAACAAACAATATCTGCGAAAAAGCAAATACCGTCTGCGTTGGACGGTTCGGCTTTAACAAACCAAGCAGTTTTATAGGAGGAAATTATGAACAAGAGAATGCAAAAGCTACTCTCTGTCTTCACGGCGGGACTGTTCGTGCTTCAGAGTGCTTCGCTCGTTGCAACGGGAGTTTTCGCTGAGGATGCGGGAACAGCAGAGGTTGTCAAGCATACGCCCACTCTCGATGCTAAGCTTGACGATCAGTACAAGAAGTCTTATAAGACCGAGCTTGATACCTCGGTGCTCAGACTTCGCAAAACCGGTAACGCGGCATCAAGTGCGATTATCAACAAGTATGCAGAGTTTAAGGGCGATATGGCGGCTACCGCATACTATCTTTGGGACGACGGTTATATCTATGTCTACGCAGATGTGACCGATTCTACCGTACCTACGGCAGAGGTCCAGGAGCCTATGTACCAGGATATTATATTACGTTTGCCGTATGGAACGGCAATGCGGAGAATTATGATACCACCTCCGCAGAGGTCGTTATAAACGGCGAAAAAAAACTATGCTTTTGCCAATACAAAGGGCGACACTGCCGTTGCCTCCAATTTCAGCAAGGCATACGGAACCGCAACCGAGAGTACAGAGTATGTAACTAAGGTAAAGAATGACGGCTCCGGCTACATTGTCGAGACACGCATCAAGGTTGACGGTCTTGCCGCAGACAGCACCGTTAATCTCGCGCTCGGCGGCAATGATAAAGGTGGCAACTTATGAGATGTGCTCGTTCGGTTTTATCTATGATAAGGACGACAGCACCTCCGCTGCATACAAAACCGTAAAGCTCGCAGGACCCAGGAGACTTCCCGGTGAGTTTGTAATTAAGGCTACCGCCGCAATCGACGGTCAGATGGATGAGGCATATAATAAGACCTATTTCGTGACAGGTGACCATACAGAGGTCAACTTCCTTTGGGATGACGGCTATTATTATATGTATGCCGTAATCGATGACAGTACCGCCGCAAACGGAGATATACTTTATCTCTCTCTCCAAAACAAGGATAAGAACGACCCCTTCTGGAAGGAGGCGTGTGCCCTTGAGTTCGATCTGAATAACGGCACCGCAAAGCATACCATTGAGTTTGGCGATGCATATAAGGGCGTCGGCTATAACTTTGCGCTGAGCAAGGCAACTGAGCCCACTCCCGCAACCGAGTATTCGATAACAAGAACGGAGTCCGGATATATTGTAGAGGCAAGAATCGCCAACAAAGCAATGGCGACAGGCAAGGAGATCGACTTCGGCTATGGCGTCAAGAATGACGGCGCATGGTATGACGGACTCGGCAACGACGACACAGCAACATGGCAGGAGCTCTATAACAACAAAAAGGGCACCATTATTACATGCGGCGCCGGAATCCAGAGCGATGACAATCCCACCGAGGGTAACATCGTAAAGAAGGGAACTCCCGAGCTTGACGGCAGACTTGACGGAATCTATAAGGATTCTTACAAGATAGATACCATTGAGCTTATCAAGGAGCATAACCTTAAGACCGGTTGGGTCAATGATGTTCCTCAGCTGGTAAAGGATTACTATCAGGCAGGACTGATAGCAGAGAATTCCGACAAATCTCAGTTCCTGCTTGCAGACGGAAAACTTGATTCCGACTTTTTGGTTCACGCAGAGATCTACTTCCTGTGGGATGATGATGCGCTTTATATTTTCACCAAGGTCTATGATAATGAGATCCTTGATGTTTGTGCAGAGACCGGCTGTACCCCCGATGACCTTGTCACTGCAGTCGGCGCAAGTGACCTGCTTCTCTGCAACGAGTCGTTGATCCATGATGTGATCCCCCTGCAGAACCAAGAGCTTGCAATGCGTCTCGGCGCAAATCCTGCCGGCACCTACGGCGATCAGAAGGCTTGCGCCGGATATGATAATCGCGACCAGTGTGAGTATCTGGAGGGTGTTTTCGGAGATAAGCGACTGGGTACACGTCTCTGAAATCTCCAAGAGAAATAATCTCTCTAATTTTGCCTCCGAATATCATATCCAGGATGGCTATTATACCGTTGAGCTCAGAATTCCGATCACCGAGCGTGACTACGCCGGCACTACAATCAAGAACCAGTTCCTTCATACCGGTGAAAAGTTTGATTACGGTCTGTTTTTGTATGACGCACGTACCAAGGCATTCAGCTCGTCCTTCAGCGGCGCAAGTGCACAGCACTTTATGCAGCTCCAGATGGACAAAAACATAACCATGGTCCTTTCCGGTGAAGAGGCAAAGCTTCCGAATTGCGAGCACGAGTGGAATACCGAGTTTACCATTGAAAAGGCAGCAACCTGCACCGAGCCAGGCGAGCGCAGCATTCACTGCTCGATCTGCGATGAGGTCAAGCCCGGTTCTGTTGAAGTTATTGAACCTCTCGGACACAATTATGTAGACGGCATATGCACAAGATGCCATAAGGTACAGCCCGTAACCGCTAAGAAGTATACTCCTTCTCTCGACGGTGTTCTTGATGAAGCGTATCTTGATTCCGGCTCGATCAAGGCGTCCGAGCTTGCAAAGAACGGCAAGCTGTCGCTCGGTTGGTGCAATTCTGAAAATACGATTGGCAAGCTCGTTGATGCCGGAATACTTTCGGATGCAAATTCTTCGGCACTGCTCCCGGGCGGGGACTACACTTCTTCTGCATTTGCCGATGCTGAGGTGTACTTCCTTTGGGATGATGATGCTCTGTATATCTACTCTAAGGTATATGATGATGATATACTTGATATCGCTGACGCATTTGATAACAAAGCCGATATATACAAAATTGGTAATGATAGACCTTGGATCAATGATATTGTAACTCATAACATCAATCCTCTTGGCAATATCTATGCTTCTATCAGCGCCTCCGGCGATGCGTACGGACACTATGCATGGGATGATGCAAACGGCGGTTGGTCCGGACTTTGCTACTTCCCCGGCTCAAGTGAAGAAATCCGTAAAGCTTCTGCAGAGAATGTGAAGACTACTGTAAATCTTGACGAGAATTGGTACGGCGTTGAGCTGAGAATACCGATTACCGATAAGGACTTCGGCGGAACACCTCTTAAGGATGCACTTCTTAAGGACGGCGGATATATCGATTATAAGTATCAGCTCACCGACGGTGTTAAGAAGCCGTTCGGATCCTCTTTCAAAGGCTACCAGTGCGAGTTGTGGATGATTTATGTTTCCGAGGTACTGAGAGTAGATCTCTCCGGTGAGGCTCCTCACACCGAGCACGTTTGGGCTGAGGACTATACCGTTGATGTTGCTCCTACCTGCACCGAGGCAGGAAGCAAGAGCATTCACTGCACACATCCCGGATGCCAGGTGATCAAGCCTGATTCTTCAGTTGAAATCGAGGCACTCGGTCACGATTGGTCCGAGGAATACACCGTTGATACTCCCGCAACCTGCACCACTGTCGGGCAGCGAGAGCATCCACTGCAAGAGATGTGACGCACAGAAGCCCGATTCCGCACGCGAGATCCCGCTTGCCAAGCACACCTATAAGGACGGTAAGTGTGAGGTCTGCGGCCATGTAAACGGAGACGTAAACGGTGACGGTCAGCTTGATACCGCAGACCTTGTACGTCTGATGAAGTATATCGCAGCAGACGGTAAGGATATCGAGGCTAAATTCCCCGATGTCAACGAGGATGGCGAAGTAACCACCGCCGACCTTGTACGTATGATGAAGATGATTGCTGCGGGCTGAGCCTGAACGCATATCTGATTTATATCTAATATATCCGATCCCTATCGAATTACGGTAGGGGTCGGATCTTTTTATTAATATGCGGATCTCTGTGTCAAAGATGCTTTTGGCATTGTAGACTGAGCCGCAGTTTAGACTGCGCTGCTGCTTGGATCGTGATGCGGCTTAGATCGTGATGCGGCTTAGATCGTGCCGCGGCTGCCGTCGATATATTATGAAACACTCTGCCTCTCGCTGCCGCCGAAGAGGTGATATTACAGAGGCGTCAAATGTATCGGACAGGGTGCGGAAATGTGAGAAAACGGCTGCCGAACAATATTTCATTTGCCCCTTGCAAATGATTGGAAGTGATGTTATAATAATGCGTACTGAAAAAAGCCGCTCCGGTGGTTGAAAGGATATCGGCATTAATGAATATTATCGTTATGGGATGCGGAAAGATCGGAACGACTATCCTCGAGGCGCTTGTCGCCGAGGGTCATGATGTCGTCGCCGTGGATTCCGACCCTGAGGTCATAAAGGCGGTGACGAGCACGAATGACGTTATCGGCGTGTGCGGAAACGGCGTTGACTGCCTAACGCTTGATGAAGCGGGAATACAGAAGGCGGATATTTTTGTCGCCGCGACCGGCTCGGACGAGATAAACATGCTCGGCTGCTTCATTGCCGGCAGGCTCGGCGAGATGAAAACGATAGCACGTATCCGCAACCCCGAATACAACGATAAGAGTCTCGGCTTTCTGCGTCAGCAGCTCGGGCTATCGATGGCGATAAACCCGGAAAAGCTCGCCGCAAGAGAGCTTTTCGATATTCTAAAGCTCCCGTCGGTCGTAAAGATCGAGGCGTTTGCCGGCCGCAGCTTTGAGATGATAGAGCTGATATTGCATGAGAACTCGGCGCTGTGCGGCATGTCTCTGAGTGAGCTGAGAAATCATTACAGCGAGAGCTTTCTCGTCTGCGTCGTTCAGCGTGACGGAAAGGTCTATATTCCCCGACGGTAACTTTGTCCTCTGTGAGGGCGATAAGATCGGTCTTACCGCGTCGCCCGCCGAGATACAGAATCTGCTGCGTGATATGGGTATACTGCGCAAAAGTCGTCGCAGCACGTTATGATACTCGGAGCGAGCCGAACTGCTTACTATCTTGCTCGTATGCTGATAGGCATCGGCGTTTCGGTCAAGATAATAGATAAGGATAAGACCCGCTGCGAGGAGATGTGTACAAAGCTGCCGAAGGCGCAGGTCGTTTGCGGCGACGGTGCGGAGCAGGAGCTGCTGCTCGAGGAGGGCATACGCTCGATGGATGCCTTTGTCTCGCTGACCGGAATCGATGAGGAGAATATTCTGTTTTCGTTCTTTGCTTCATCGCATAATGTACCGACCGTTATATCCAAGGTCAACCGCACGGAATTTGCACAGCTCGCTGCAAAGCTCGGGCTCGACTGCATAGTATCGCCGAAAAGGCGATGTCGAATGTGCTTGTTCGCTATGCCCGCGCGCTCGAGAATACGAGCGGCAGCAATGTTGAAACCTTGTACAAGCTCATGGACAGCAGCGCCGAGGCTGCGGAATTTATCGCGCACGAGGGAGCGCGCGGTATCGGTATTGCGCTGCGCGACCTGCGGCTGCGCCGCGGTGTGCTTGTTGCGGGCATTATCCGTGACCGCAAGCCGATGATACCTACCGGAGACGATATGATACTCGACGGCGACCGCGTGGTCGTTATTGCATCGGGAATGTGTCTGCGTGATCTGTCGGACATTTTCGAAAAATAAGCAAAAAAAGGAAGAAAACCGTGAACAGAAGAATGGTGTACCGCACCGTCGGTCAGATGATCGAGCTTGAGGCTGCCATGCTGCTAATACCGATGCTTGTGGCACTGATATACGGAGAGATGAATATCGTTCCCTCCTTTCTGATATCGGCGGTGTGCGCAGGAGTGCTCGGATTTATTTTCGCCCACACCTTCCCGCCGCGCGACCGTATTCTATATGCGCGGGACGGCTTTATGATAGTTGCGCTTGCGTGGCTCGTGCTGTCGGGCATCGGCGCGCTTCCGTTTGTCATTTCGAGGGAAATACCGTCGTATATCGACGCTTTTTTTGAGACGGCGAGCGGTTTTACCACCACCGGTGCAACCATTATCCGCGATGTTGAGGCGCTCAGCCACGGCACTCTGTTTTGGCGCAGCTTTGCCCACTGGGTCGGCGGAAGGGTTGTTATCGTTCTTATGATGGCGATAATCCCGCAGGAATCCGGAACCTCGATGTACATAATGAAGGCAGAAATGCCGGGTCCAATCGTCGGAAAGCTCGTTCCGCGTATCCGTCAGACCGCCAAGGTACTGTATCTGATATACCTCGGACTTACCGCGCTGCAGGTGTTTCTGCTCTGTGCGGGCGGAATGCCGATCTTTGACAGCCTCGTGCATACATTCGGAACGGCAGGCACCGGCGGCTTCGGAATAAAGGCGGACTGCCTTGCCTCATATACCCCGTATCAGCAGTGGATCACCGCGATATTTATGCTGATTTTCGGAGTCAATTTCAATCTGTATTACCTTATTCTCATTCGCCGCGCTCGCTCGGCATTCAAGAGCGAGGAGCTGTGGGCGTATATCGGAATAGTGCTTGTCGCGAGCGGCATAGTCTGCTATAATATCCGCTCTATCTATCCCGCCGTATCGGATGCCGCGCGCGCCAGAGCGTCTTTCAGGTCGCTTCGATAATAACCACGACCGGCTATTCTACCGCAAACTTTGATACATGGCCGCAGCTTTCGCGCCATATCCTGCTGATATTGATGTTTATAGGCGGCTGCGCGGGCTCGACTGCCGGAGGGCTTAAGGTCAGCCGCGTTGTAATGATGATCAAAAACATCAAGATAAATCTGAAAAAGCTCATCCATCCCCGCGCCGTCGGCACGGTCCGCTTTGAGGGCAAGGCGGTGGAGAGCGAGACGCTGCAGGGGCTCGGTGTGTATTTCGGTCTGTATTCGGTGCTGCTTATCCTGACACTGCTCATACTTGCCTTTGACCCGATCGCATATAATATCGAGACGAATTTTTTCGGCGGCTGTTTCCTGCTTTAATAATGTCGGACCCGGGCTCGGCGGTGTCGGGCCGGCTCTCAGCTATGCCGATTATTCGCCGCTGTCTAAGCTCGTGCTGTCTTTTTCGATGCTGCTCGGCAGACTGGAGATATATCCGCTCATATTGATAATGTTCCCGTCGACATGGAGACGCGGACAGTAAGAGAATGCGCCTTGCGCAATGCGATATTATACATATAAAGCTCCGCGCTGCGGCTTCACGCGGCGAGGAGCTTTTTTTCGGTTATCCGAAAGACTGAATGCCGATATTATATTCATTATCGGCGTGATCCGGCATTACCTTGTTTGTTCGGTTTCGTCTTGCCGTTCAATGCGCAAGTGTAATTTTTCGGGCTTACAAAGCAAGGCTGCTGTCGACGGCAGCAAAGCAAAATATCATATCTGACCGCGCAGCGGTCAGATATGGGAGGTCTTTACGCGCTGATTTTACGACTGTATTATCACCCTGTTTTTCTATATGTTTTTTCGCTTTCTGTTAATCTCAGCACCCGTGTGTACGGTCTATTGTGCCATATTCTTTACTTTTTATGCCGAACGACCGCCGACACGAGAAAAATTTATCCGTGATTACCAAGGCACAGTGCACTTATTAATACTTTCTTTATAATTTTGTGCTACAATACGACCGATTGTAAATATGCGAGGCGAGGAGCGCGAGACCCGATTCCGCTGCTCCCCGGAAAGGAATCCTGATATGATTAAGGTTGAAAACCTGGTCAAGCATTACGGAAACAAGCGGGCGCTGGACGGCGTTAGCTTTGAGATAGGAGACGGCGAGATAGTAGGCCTGCTCGGACCGAACGGCGCGGGAAAATCGACGGTCATGAATATAATGACCGGATACCTCTCCGCAAACCGACGGTACGGTAAACATCTGCGGTTATGATATTCTCGAAAACGCCTTTGAGGCGAAAAAGCTAATAGGATATCTGCCCGAGGTTCCGCCGCTCTACCCCGATATGACGGTGCTCGAATATCTCGGCTTTGTCTACGAGCTGCGTGACTGCACCTATAACCGAAAAAGAAGCACCTTGCCGAGATATGCGAGGTCGTTAAGATCTCGGATGTCCGCAACCGTCTGATATCGAGCCTCTCCAAGGGTTATAGGCAGCGCGTCGGCATTGCTTCGGCACTTGTCGGAAACCCTAAGATCATCATACTCGACGAGCCGACGGTGGGACTTGACCCGCGTCAGATAATCGAGATAAGAAATCTGATACGTACCCTCGGACGCAACCATTCCGTGCTGCTCTCCACCCATTTGCTCGGTGAGGCGCAGGCGGTGTGCGACCGCGTTATTATTATGAATAAGGGTAAGGTGCTCGCGGATGAGCGTACTGCGGATATCTCCGATATCGGCGGAGGAAACCGCCGCACGAGCGTTATTATCTGCGGACCGCGCGACGGTGTTACCTCCGAGCTGCGGGCGCTGCCGGGAGTAAAATCGGTCAGCGTTATGACCGAGGGCGACGACAGCACTACCTATCTCGTCGAGAGCGAGGCGGCGATTGATATCCGCAAGCCTATGTTCTATATGCTCGCACAGAAGGGCTGGCCGCTTATCGGCTCCGAGGCTCTCGGAGCAAGCCTTGAGGATATATTCGTAAGCATGACCGGACAGCGCGAGAACGCGCGCGGCAGGACCGGCAAGAACGGAAGGAGAGACGGCAGATGAAGGCAATATACAAGCGCGAGCTGCGCTCATATTTTACCTCTCCGATAGGCTATGTTTTCGTAGCTGTTTATCTTGTGCTCAGCGGAGTGCTCTTTGCGTATACGACGCTGCTCAGCGCCATTTCGGGCGGCAGCGCAGACATAGGAACCTATTTTACCGTGCTGATATGCGGCTTTTCGTTTTTGCTGCCGCTGCTGACCATGCGTCTGTTCGCCGATGATAGGAGAATGAAAACCGAGCAGCTGCTGCTTACCGCGCCTGTCTCTATCGGCGGAATGGTGGGAGCTAAGTTCCTCGCCGCCGCATATACCGTTTTTTGCCGGAACATATGCGGTGTCGGCGCTCGATTTTCTGCTTCTCTATATCTACAACGACACGACCGGTGTCGTCACGGAGAAGAATACGGCAATGCTCGTCGGCTATTCGATAGCAGTTTTGCTGCTCGGAGCGGCGTTTATCGCTATCGGCGTTTTCGTATCCTCGCTTACCGAGCATCAGATAACCGCCGTTATTGTGACCATCGCCATCCTTGTGTTCTGCCTCTGCTGCGGAATGCTTAATTCCGTGATCTCGTTTGCACCGCTCCGTTCGGTGCTCTCATGGCTGTCGATATACAGCCGTTTTCAGAATTTTGCATACGGCGTGTTCGATTTTAATGCGATAATCTACTATCTGTCCATAACCTTCGTGTTCCTTTTCGTCACCGTTCGCGTGTACGAGAAGCGCCGTTGGGCATAAGGAGGTAAGGCAATGGCTGAGAATATAAAGACTCGAGCGGAAAGAGCCGCAGACTCCGCTACGGCGGCACGGCAGTGCTGCTGACGGCGGCGGTCATCGCGGTGGTCGTTATAATAAATGTTATCTTTTCCGCACTCGCGACAAACTATAAATGGTATATCGACATGACCACCGAGGGTCTGTACTCCATCTCGGACAGTACACACGCGCTGCTCGATCCGCTTGCAGATCGCGACGATGTGCATATACGCATCATCTTTTGTACCGATGAGGACGAGCTTGAGAGCTCATATTACTCAAAAGCTCGTGCATCAGAGTGCGCTGCTCTATGCCTCCGCCTTTGATTTTGTTTCGGTCGAGTACATCGACGTGAACGCGCATCCGGGCGAGATAAGTGCCTTCCGCACGACCTCAGGCTCCAAGATACGCACGAACAGCGTCATAATTACTAATGACACGAACGGCGACTATCGTGTCTTTACCACAGATAGCTTCTATACCCTCGACGAGTCGAATGAGCCCCTACGCGCTCAACGCGGAGTACAAGATAACTACCGCCATACTCGGAATGACCGGCGATAACCCCATAGCATATTTTACGAAGAATCACGGCGAGACGACCGGCACCTCCGCGCTTTGGCAGCTGCTCGAGGATGCGGGCTACGAGGTCCGCGAGGGATAGATCTCCAGCTCGAGGATATCGACTACGAGCGTGCGCAGCTGCTGATAATCAACGGCCCGCAGTATGACTTTGCCGGCTACGGTGCGGATGTTGACGAGATAAAAGAAGGTCGACGAGTTTCTCGACAGTATCGGCAGCATGATGGTGTTTATGGACTCGAGCGCCCGCTCGAAGAACGATTTCTTCGCCCTCGATGAGCTGCTCTCCGAGTGGGGAATATCGTTCGGAAATTCGGTCGTTTACGATAAGGTCAACAGCATCAATGTCAGCGGAACGGCGCTTGTCTCGGTATATGAGACCGAGGGCGACGGCGCAACGCTTACTAAGAGCATGCGTACACTCGACAATGTACCGAAGTCCATCGTTACTAACGCAATGCCGGTCATATCGACCTATGAGACCGACGAAAGAACCATAGATCAGGGCACGCGCACCATATCGAATGTCCTGCTCTCCTCGCCTGAGTCGTACACCTGTGCTTTCGGCAGCGATGAGGGTGGAATCGACCGGCTCGCAGCCGCTCATGACCTTTACCACCGAGCTGCGATATATCGACAACGAGGCGCATCGAAACTTTGTTCTTGCCTGCGGCACGACCGAGTTCGTCTCGGAAAAGTACATCGGCAGAAGTACATACGGAAATGTTGAGCTGCTCTATTCGGCAATGAAAACCATGGGTAAGGTCACCGTTCCGAACGGCATTGAATTCAAGATATTCGATAACAATGAGCTCGATATAACGGCAGGCGAGGCGTATGCATGGACTGTCGTTCTCGCAACGCTGCTGCCCGTGACCGTTGCGGTCGTCGGTATCGTTGTCTACGTCAGGAGAAAGCGGTTATGACAGAGAAAAAGAAAAAAGCTCGCCATCATACTGCTCGCGGTCGTCGCGGTGCTTGCCGTGCTCTATTTTGCGGTGCTCTCGCCGCTGCTGAGAACCGATGAGCCTGCCGATGAGACGCAGCTGCTCCCGGGCGAGCTGATGGATTCGAGCGGATATATAATGATGTTCGAGCGCATTGAGCAGTCGAATATCTCGAGCATTTCGGTGCATAACAGCTACGGCGATTGGGAGATGTACAAGGCGAGCGACGGAAACTTTTATATTCGCGATCATGAGAGCGTTCCGTACAATAAGGCGGCATTCTCCTCACTCGTTGTCGCGGCGGGTTACTCCGCTACACTTGGCAGGGTTAGTGACAGCTGCACCGGCGATGCGCTCGAGGAGTACGGGCTTACCGGTGACTGCTCCTATTATGTGATAAAGTCGGTCGGCGGCGCGGAGTACAAGGTCTATATAGGCGATCTTATACCGACCGCAGGCGGCTATTACGCGCGGCTTGAGGGCAGGGATGCGGTGTATATTATCGCGTCGGATGCGCGCACCACGTTGCTTGCTCCGGTAAATGCGATGGCGCATTCGATGGTTACCTACCCGCTCTCCTCTACCAAATACTATGCCGTTAAGGATTTCTATATCATGCGCGGCGACGATATGAAGATATGGGTCGACTACACGGCGAATGAGGACGGCACCGGCGGCTACGATACAAAGGCTCCGCAGGGCTATAATGCAAGCTCTGACACACTCGGCACCATCCTCTCGAAGTTTACAGAGTTTGCCGGAAAGGGCGCTGTCGCGCTCGGCCCGGAGCTGAGCGATGTGCTCAAGGATGCAGACGAGAATACCCGCGAGCTTGTCGAGGGTGTTCTTCAGATCGGCAACTCGGTCACCGACGATATGGATGCGCTCGAATATCAGCGCGCCTGCATCAGCCAGCTGAAGCTGCTCATGCGTGCGCTGTTCGGCGATGAAGCTCTCGCAGAGTACGGACTTGACGGCGAGCTGACCGTCCTGCACTATAATTACAACGATATCGAGAGCTATGTTTTCTTCGGTCCTCTTCAGGAGGACGGATACCGCTATGCGTATTCCGCGCTTTGGAATATCATTGTGAAGTTCGAGCCGGATGATCTTGCCTTTCTCGATTATATGATGTTCTCAGCTATGTTGACCACGCGCTGCTGAACACCGCCATTACCGATATATCAGAGCTGTCTATCCGCTCGGGCAAGATAAACGAGACCTTCCGTTTCTCGGTCGGCTCGGATGGAATGCTCGGCGTGACTGCGGACAGCATGGGCAGACCGTTCGACGAGAACGAGCTTTATAATTTCCGCAGCATGTACCGCTCTATGCTTCTGATAACGCTTCAGGATCATACCGACTCTCGCTCCACCGACGATCTGCTGCTCTCGTTTACGATAAAGCTCAATAGCGGCACCGAGACAGAGTACAGCTTCTACCGCTATTCCGCCCGCCGCTGCTACTACACGGTGAACGGAGAGGGCGAGTTCTATGTCCTTGCCGACAGTGTAGAAAAGGTCGTCTCCGATTGCGAAAAGGTGCTCTCGGGGCTTGATGTCGATTCTTGGGCTAAGAGCTGACGAATCATATAATGTAAACCGGTCTGCCGATTTTATGTCGACAGATCGGTTGCTTTTTATCGAAGAAAAATGTCTTGACTTGCGTGCCGCATTATATTATTATAATGTAGCTTACGCATAAAGCGTCGATTTTTTCCGTATTTAATGCGGCATTAGTAATTTCGTTTGTAATCGGATTTGCGAGGTTATATATGAATCCTAACTATAAAAAAACGACCTATGCCTGCTTTATCGGATACATTGTTCAGGCGATAGTCAATAATTTCGTTCCGCTTCTTTTCGTGACCTTTCAGAACAGCTACGGAATCCCGCTGTCTCGGATAACGCTGCTCATCACGATAAATTTTCTTATCCAGCTGCTCATCGACATGCTGTCGGCGGGCTTTATAGATCGGATAGGGTATCGGGCATCGGTGATACTCGCTCATATCTGCTCTGCGGTCGGACTCGTCTCGCTGACGGTGCTGCCCGAGCTGCTGCCGAGCGCATATGCCGGGATCCTTATCTCGGTCATGATCTATGCCGTCGACGATGAGCTTATCGAAGGTGCTTATCAGCCCGATAATCGAGGCGTGTCCGTCCGATAACAAGGAGAAAGCGATGAGCCTGCTCCACTCGTTCTACTGCTGGGGACATGTCGGAGTTGTTCTGCTCTCTACCGCGTTTTTTGCTGCGTTCGGAATCGAAAATTGGCGGTATCTCACGCTGCTGTGGGCGGGCATTCCCGTGCTGAATATTGTCCTTTTTTCGCGGGCGCCGATATGCTCGCTGACCGATGACAGAACGATCGGCTGCGGCTTGCTCGCGCTGTTTCGTATGCCGATCTTTTTGGCTGCTGATGCTGATGATGCTCTGCGCCGGTGCGAGCGAGCAGGCGGTCAGCCAATGGGCATCTACCTTTGCCGAAAAGGGGCTTGGCGTGTCTAAGACGGTAGGAGACCTTGCCGGACCTATGGCGTTTGCGCTGCTGATGGGGCTTTCGCGGCTTATCTACGGCCGGTACGGCGAGCGGTTTCCGCTCGAGCGCTTTATGAAGCTCAGTACCCGTGCTCTGCCTCGCAGCCTACCTTGTTATCGTTCTTATTCCGTCGCCGGTCGCCGGTCTGCTCGGCTGTGCAGTGTGCGGCTTTTCGGTCGGGATCCTTTGGCCGGGCACGTACAGCAAGGCTGCCGTAACCATCCCGTACGGCGGGACCGCGCTGTTTGCTATGCTGGCATTTGCGGGAGATGTCGGCTGCGCCGGAGGTCCCACTCTCGCGGGCTTCGTCTCGGGTGCGTTCGGCGGCAATCTTCGAGCCGGTATACTCTCGGCGATAGTCTTTCCGGCGCTGATGCTTGTAGGATTGCTTGTGTTCGGACAGGTATGCAGACGAAATGCGCCGAATAAAAATAAATAAAAAGATTCCCCGACTGCTGCATGGTGCTGCAGTGTTCGGGGGATTTTTCGTAAAGTATGATTTTTTGATGAGAGGATGCTGCGGAAACTCTGCTTAAGGATTCCGACAGCATTCCGCAAATCAGATTATACTAAAGCCGTCATCAAATGCCTTGTTTTCGCTTTTTCGGTCTGTGCTTTCAGCCGACCCGAATCGGGGAGAGATAAAAAGATGCAGAAGCGTTGAAAACCGCCTCGTCACCGTACAAGCGTACGGCAGAGACGGTTTTCGGCCTGCGCTTTTTAGCCGACCCGCAAAGGGAGAGATAAAATCGTTTGGGTGTTCAATTTCGTCGCGCAAGGCGTACAATTGTACGTCGCGCGGCGAAATCGGGCGCAGAAAAAGCGAAAACGTCAAATTTCATGCAGGAATCCGATAGGATTCCGACCCATTTATTCGCAAAGCTGAATATGCTGAAAATCAGTTATGAAAATCTGTTTTCGCTTTTTCGGTCCGGACGATTTTAGCCCCCCGTTTAGTTCTTGTTCTTTTTGCTCTGAGCCTTGAGGCGCAGCTCGGTGTTGAGTATGCGCTTGCGCAGACGGATGCTCTTCGGCGTTACCTCGATAAGCTCATCGTCGGTGATGAACTCGATAGCCTCCTCGAGCGAGAAAACTACGGGGGTAACGAGTATCAGCGCTTCATCCGCGCCGGACGAACGGACTGCGGTGAGGTGCTTCTTCTTGCATGGGTTGACGGCAATATCGCCGACCTTAGGGCTCTCGCCGACGATCATGCCCTCGTACACGGGGGTTGCGGGCCCTATGAACATGTTACCGCGCTCCTGCGTATTATAGAGACCATAGGAGGTAGTCTCGCCTGTCTCGGATGCGACGAGCGAGCCTGTCCAGCGCAGGGTGATATCTCCCCTTGTAGGGCTCGTAGCCGTTGTATACCGAGTTGATTATGCCCTCGCCGCGTGTAGCGGTCATGAAGGTGCTGCGGTAGCCCATCAGGCAGCGGGCAGGGATGGAATATTCGATGTTCATGCGCGCGCCGGTGCTGTTAGGCGACATCTGTATCAGCTCGCCCTTTCTGCGGCCGAGCTCCTCGATTACCGCACCGGAATACTCGGTGGGAACGTCTATATAGACAAGCTCCAATCGGCTCGCACTTAACGCCGTCTATGGTCTTGTAGAGCACGCGCGGTGTGGAGCAGCAGAGCTCGTAGCCCTCGCGGCGCATGGTCTCGATGAGGATGGAGAGGTGCATTTCGCCTCTGCCCGAAACATTGAAGCTGTCGGTGGTGTCGCCGTCCTCAACGCGCGGAGCGAAACATCCTTGAGCAGCTCCTTGTACAGACGCTCACGGATCTGACGCGAGGTCACAAATTTGCCCTCGCGACCTGCAAACGGGCTGTCGTTTACCGAAAATGTCATCTGCAGCGTAGGCTCGCTGACCTTTACGAACTCGAGAGGCTCGGGCGCGTCAAGTGCCGTTACGGTATCGCCGATGGTGATATCCTCAACGCCCGAGAAGCAGACGATATCGCCTATCTTTGCCTCGGTGACGGGCTGTCTGCCGAGACCGTCTATCTGATAGAGCGAAACTATGCGCGAGCGCTTGGGCGCTGCGTCGGGGGGGTGTGGTAGTTCGTGATGTAGACATCCTGATTCTGCTTGATAACGCCGCGCTCGATCCTGCCTATACCTATTCTGCCGACATATTCGTTGTAGTCGATGGACGAAACCAGCAGCTGGAGGGGCGCATTCTCGTCGCCCTCGGGAGCGGGGATGTACTCGAGAATGGTGTTGAAGAGCGGCTTGAGATCGGTGCCCTTTTCGTAGGGTGTGAGCGATGCCGTACCTTCTCTGCCCGAGCAGAAGAGCATCGGGGAGTCGAGCTGTTCGTCGGTCGCGTTGAGGTCCATAAGCAGCTCAAGAACCTCCTCCTCGACCTCCTCAATGCGGGCATCGGGCTTGTCTATCTTGTTGATAACGACAATGACGCGGTGGTTCAGCTCAAGCGCACGCTGAAGGACAAAACGCGTCTGCGGCATCGGTCCCTCGGCTGCGTCGACAAGCAGCAGAACGCCGTTGACCATTTTCAGAATTCGCTCGACCTCGCCGCCGAAGTCCGCGTGACCGGGGTGTCTACGATGTTGATCTTTACGCCCTCGTAGTGTACGGCGGTGTTCTTTGCAAGAATGGTAATGCCGCGCTCGCGCTCAAGGTCATTTGAGTCCATAACGCGCTCGGTAGTCTCCTGATTCTCGCGGTAGATGCCGCCCTGCTTCAGCATTTCGTCGACAAGTGTGGTCTTACCGTGATCGACGTGGGCGATTATTGCAATGTTTCTCAGATCTTCTCTACGCAATTTAAATCCCTCTTTATGAATAAGATTAGTTCGGTATGTCGGGCAGACACCGACGCCTCCGTCGCTCGGAACGTGGCTTCAAAAAGCCTACCTTATAAAATACATTCCATTATATCACAGCGCATTTCGACAGTCAAGATTATTTTGTAAAAAAGCGCACTTAACCGACGGGTTACGCGGGGGTTACGCGGGGGTACGCGGCCTTTTGAAAAAGGCCTGGCGAAAACTTTGATTAGAGGGAGTCTTTCTCGGGCAGAGTGACCGAGATAATTGCTGACCGAAAGTTTTGCTTGCCATTGTGAGGTACACAGCCCTTTGAAAAAATTAGCTGTATGATCGTACTATAAATGCGGGTGTACGAATTTTCCGATTCGGAAGGACTGAGGTGGTAGGCGTGATACTTTTCCTTTAGAAACGGGAGTCGTCGTACCAGACGACCGTTTCGGGTATAAACAAATACTTTCGCTATTGGCTGAGCAGTCATCAGGGGGAGATACATAAGAGGGGGAACCGGCGCGGCCATATGCTCGCGTATGCGAGCATCCTTAGCGCCGCCTCCTCTTATGCGCGCTTTTCTTTCCGCCACTTTCTTTTTCGCGTAAAAAGAAAGTGGTAAAAAACGAACAACTGAAATATCTATCCATATACTTTGACCGCGGTAGCGATTAATAAACCAGTCCATCTATAAACTTACTTCTTATCTTTCTCATTGTCCGAGACTGACTGCAAAATGAAGCTATAAAAAAAATCGAAAAAATTTCAAAAACCTATTGCAATCATGGGAATAATGTGATATCATGAGTTAGCAGAGGCTAACCGACTTTGCACCACTTTTTCGCCGCCCGTGAGCACCGCCGCACGGACGGGATAATTTAAGGGTTGATGTTAGCGTAGGCTAACCGACATCCGGCGGTTTCTCCTGTTTGCCGCTGCCCGTCGTATGGGTAACCGACGTACGCCGGGCAGCGGTGTGATTGTTTTTCGGCATAATGCGCCGTATATAGACGCATCGGCACTGCGGCTGAGGCTTAGATCTCGGGCATGCGTGAAAAAGAAATGCGGCACTTTAAGATAGTAAGACAGATTCCGTAGTTCTCCGACGCAGGTTTAAAAAAGAGCTTTCCCATTTAAATTTCTAATTCAACTATAAATATATAAATCATTCGGCACCGACGGCGCCGAAGCAAACGAGAGAAGGGATGCCATGAAGCTCATCACAATGAAAGGGGTCACCAAGCTGTATTCAAAGGGTGATCACGAGCAGCGCGCGCTCGACTCGGTCGATCTCGAAATTGACGAGGGCAAATTCGTCGTTATACTCGGACCGTCCGGCGCGGGCAAGAGCACGCTGCTGAACATGATAGGCGGTCTTGACAGCCCGACAAGCGGCACGATAATCGTCGACGGACAGAATATCGAGGCGCTCAGCCGCGACGAGCTTGCCGACTATCGCGCATCGACCGTAGGCTTCGTATTTCAGTCGTACAATCTCGTTCCTACGCTCACGGTGCTCGAGAATGTGGCGCTTGTCAAGGACATATCCGAGAATCCGCTCAGCTCGCACGACATGCTTCGCGCCGTCGGACTCGAGGATCATATGAAGAATTTCCCGTCCGAGCTGTCCGGCGGAGAGCAGCAGCGCGTCTCCATCGCGCGTGCGCTCGCCAAGAATGCCAAGATACTGCTCTGCGACGAGCCTACCGGCGCACTCGACTCGGAGACGGGCGTTACGGTGCTCAAGCTGCTGCTTGAGATGGCGAAAAAATACGGCAAGACGATCATCATAGTTACGCATAACCAAAATATCGCGAAGATGGCGGACGTTGTTATCGAGGTCAGAAGCGGCAAGATCCGCAGCTGCGTCGAGCAGGAGAATCCGCTGAGCGCAGACGAGGTGGATTGGTAGTATGCTCGGACGTAAGCTATGGAGAACGATAGGAATCTATCGCGTCCAGTTCATCTCTATGGTGCTGATGATAATCATCGGCATAGGAATGTTCGTCGGCTTCAACATGGAGTGGTACACTATCGAACGCGACCTTGATACCTCGCTCGACGCATCGAACTTTGCCGACTACCGCATCTATTCCGAGAGCGGCTTTGATGAGGCTGCCCTCGACTGCATAAAGGCGGTTGACGGTGTTGATGCCGCCGCGCGATACCTCTCCGTGAATGCAACGGTTGACGGCAGCTCGAATACGCTCGCAATGTCGGTCACAAGCGACCCGGCGGTGTCCTTCTTTTCGCTTATCAGCGGCGAGGAATACGATGCCGAGTCCGAGAACGGTATCTGGCTCTCGGATAAATATGCCGATGCAAACGACATATCGCTCGGCGACGAGCTGACCGTTGTTTATAAGAATGTCAAGCTCGACGGTAAAGGTCGTAGGTCTTATCAAGTCGGCTGAGTATCTCATCTGTGTTGCGGATGATACGCAGCTGATGCCCGATTTTACAACGCACGGCTTTGCATACATCTCACCCGCAATGCTTCGCCGCTGTCTCGGCACCGAGTTTTATACCCAGCTGAACATAATCTCCGACCTCGATAAGCCCGAGCTCGTCGAACGCGCGGAAAAGGCGCTCGGAAAAACTCTGCTCGTGCTTTCGAAGGACGAAAACCCGTCGTACAGTCAGGCACTCGGCGAGTCGGACGAGGGCAAAACGATGGGACTCGTGCTGCCTGTGCTCTTCCTTTCCATCGCCGTTCTCACCATGGTCACCACCATGAATCGGATAACGGCAAAGGAAAAAACTCAGATAGGCACATTCAAAGCGCTCGGCTACCGTGACCGCCGCATAGCGATGCACTACACGTCATATGCGACCGCCATCTGCCTTATCGGAACGGCGTTCGGCATCGGCTTCGGCGTTCTGATAGCATGGCATATAATGAACCCGAACGGCTCGATGGGTACATATACCGATTTTGTCGATTGGTCGCTTTACTGTCCCGCATTCGTTTGGATAGTGCTCATCGTTATCAATCTTTTCATTACCGCTATCGGATGGCTCTCCGTCCGTCAGGCGCTCGGCGACACCGCTGCGGACGCACTGCGTCCGTATTCGCCAAAAGCGCTTTAAGCCGCTGGCATGGGAGAACTGCCGCGCATGGAAGAAGCTCGGCTTCGGCTTTAAGTGGAATACCCGTGATACGCTGCGGCACAAGGCAAGAACGGCTATGACGCTGTTCGGCGTGCTCGGCTGTGTCGTGCTCATCATTGCCGGTCTCGGTATGAAGGATACCATGGCACGCTTTATTCAGGTGTTTTATTATGATACCGCTCGCTATGAGTCGGTCATCAGCCTTGACGGCGAGAACGTAACGCCCGAGCGCGCTGAGGAGCTGCGGGAGCTTTATTCCGGAGACGGTGCCTCCACCGTCAGCATTCAACTTGACGGCGACGCAATGGCGCTGACCGTATATGATCTGAATAGCGGCTATATCAGCTTCCCCGACAGCGATTACAATATGGTAGAGCTGCCGGAGGACGGAGCTTATATCTGCGCCCGCATCGAGCGTGACTATGATGTCCATATCGGCGATGAGCTTGAGTTTTCACCCTACGGCACCGACGATACCTATACCGTCCGTGTACGCGGCGTGGTCTGCTCGATGACCGAGGGCATAGTCATGAGCCGCACTGCGGCGGAAAAGATAGGCATCGACTATCGCTGCAACACCATCTACACCGCACAGACCGATATCGCCTCCGACGAGGCTGTCACCGGGGTACAGTCGAAGCAGAGTATTATTGACTCGTTCGATACCTTTATGGCTATCATGAATTTTTATGATAGCGCGCTGCTCTGCGGCGGCGCGGTGCTGCTCGGCGTTATAGTCCTCTATAACCTCGGTACCATGAGCTATACCGAACGCTATCGCGAGCTGGCTACGCTCAAGGTGCTCGGCTTCCGCGATAAGCGTATAGGATTGCTGCTCATTCAGCAGAATCTCGTACTGACCGTGATTGGTATTATCATCGGTCTGCCTGCCGGATATTTCCTGCTGCGCGCGAGCTTATCGTTCTGCTCGCAAGCGAATACGAGCTCAGTCTCGTTATCTCGCCTCTGTCGTATTTCATTACGGTCGTGATAACGGTCGGAATGTCGCTGCTTGTCGGCTTGCTCATCTCGCGCAAGAACAAGAAGATAGACATGGTAGAGGCACTCAAGGCTGCAGATTGACGCAGTCCACACCACAGATATGTAACTCACCTCCATGAGCATATATGCCGCAAATGCGGCGCAGTCGGACGGGTTCACCCCCCGTCCGGCTGCTTTTTGTTTTGTGCGCCGCCTGCGTAACCGAACACATGTGCCGGTGCCCGCGCATAGGCTGTATGGATGCCTTTTTCGGCTCGGTGATGTATTTTTGCCGACAGTTATGAATACTTCGGAGGTTTTTTCTCGGCGACGGATAACTCCCGATATATACAAAAAAGGGACAATAATATGCCGTAAGTTGTTATAATTCGCTGCAAATACTATTGACATGGGTGTTTTGATATGTTAAACTCGAATCGGTAATGACGGCGGCGTTCTGCATGTACCGCAGTAAGATCGAGCAATGCCGCAGACATACTTTCAACGCATCTCGGATAGGTAGATTATTTAGATGCAAGGTGTCGAATTTTCACGAACAGCGGATCTGTTACTTAGAAAATGTTAATATATGGAGGTTGACATGAAAAAATCTTTTTTATCGGTCATATTGCTTCTTATCGCTGCCGGTGCGGTACTCGGCATGACCGGCTGCTCGAGCGAGCAGGGCAGGGCGGGGCGGACGAAACTACTGCCGTAACGACGACATCGACCACCGCCGAAACTACCGCAGAGACGACCGAGGCGACTACCGCAGCAGAGACCGAACCGGTGTTTGAGGCGGTTTCCGATGAGGAAGCGAAGCGTATACATGCTTATCTGCACATCTTTGCGCAGTACTATAACAGCCCGTATAAGCAGGGCGATGAGATCAAGTCGCGTGCGCCCGTCTATCTCAGTGCGTTGTATCTGCTGCGCTATGCCGATGAATATGATTTTATTCAGCTTGATGAGGGGAATCAATATACGGTCAGCGGAGAGAATATGCTTAAGATAATTCATAACCTCGTCGGTGATTATGATATTTCGTTCGAAGAATATATTAACGACGGAACAAATATTCATTATGATGCGGATACCGATACGGTCACCGTTCTTCTCGGCACCGATTATTGGGGAGGGGGTATGTTCTATCTCGATAATGACAGCGAAATGACCTTCACCCGCAGCGGAGATACCGTAAAAGCCGATGTGACCGTTGTTCAGTGGTTCGAGATAGGCTCGGATGAGACCGTTAGCTTCAAATACGAATATACCTTTGACCGCATCGAGGATGATGGGCATATATACTATCGCATCGTCAGCATTGAGCCGTCTGAGGCGTAATAAGCTGTGCCGCACGCGCGGCTGAGTGATAATGATTGACGTGCTCTCGCGCAAACATAAAAAGGAAAGGTCTGAAAAGAACCTAATATTTTTGCTTATCCCCCCAAATGATGAAAGCAGGCTGTTAAAAACTCGTTTTAACAGCCTGCTTAGACTTTTTATCTCCGTGCCGGGGGATATTTTATTCAGCGCCTATGCTCAGGCGTTCTTCATAGCCTCTTCGACAGCGACAGCGACCGCGACGGTAGCGCCTACCATCGGGTTATTGCCCATGCCGATAAGACCCATCATCTCAACGTGCGCGGGGACGGAGGACGAGCCTGCGAACTGCGCGTCGGAGTCAGGCATTCTGCCCATCGTATCGGTCATGCCGTAAGAGGAAGGACCTGCAGCCATGTTGTCGGGGTGGAGGGTACGGCCTGTTCCGCCGCCGGAAGCGACAGAGAAGTACTTAACGCCGTTCTCTACGCACCACTTCTTGTAGGTGCCTGCAACGGGGTGCTGGAATCTGGTCGGGTTCGTGGAGTTACCGGTGATGGAAACGCCGACGTTCTCGAGCTTCATGATTGCAACGCCCTTCCGGAACGTTATCTGCGCCGTAGCACTTAACGTCCGCGCGCGGACCCTTGAGTATGCGGTCTCGGGGAGACGACCTTTACCGTCTCGGAGTAAGGATCAAACTCGGTTCTTACATAGGTAAAGCCGTTGATGCGCGAAATGATCATAGCGGCATCCTTACCGAGGCCGTTGAGGATAACGCGGAGGGGCTTTTTACGCGGACCTTGTTTGCGTTAAGAGCGATCTTGATAGCGCCCTCTGCAGCTGCAAAGGACTCGTGACCTGCGAGGAAGCAGAAGCACTCGGTCTCCTCGGAGAGAAGCATCTTACCGAGGTTTCCGTGACCGAGACCGACCTTGCGGTTCTCGGCAACCGAGCCGGGAATGCAGAAGGACTGGAGTCCCTCGCCGATAGCGGCTGCAGCGTCTGCTGCCTTGGTGCAGCCCTTCTTGACAGCGATAGCTGCGCCTACGGTGTATGCCCATACTGCGTTCTCGAAGCAGATAGGCTGTGTCGAGCGAACGATATCATCGCAGTTGATACCCTTGTCGAGGGTGATCTGCTTGCACTCGTCGATAGAGGAGATACCGTACTTTTTCAGTGTGTCGAGGATCTTAGCCTCGCGTCTTTCATAACCTTCAAACTGTGCCATTGTTATCTCTCCTCTCTTTATCAGTCTTTGCGCGGGTCGATGTACTTGACAGCCTCGTCAAAGCGGCCGTATGTACCCATAGACTTCTCGTACGCCTCGTTCGGCTCCATGCCGCCCTTGATGAAGTCGGTCATCTTGCCGAGAGAAACGAACTCGTATCCGATAACCTGATCGTCTGCGTCGAGAGCCATTCTCGTGCAGTAGCCCTCGGTCATCTCGAGGTATCTTACGCCCTTAGCACGGGTTCCGTACATGGTACCTACCATGCTTCTCTGACCCTTGCCGAGGTCCTCCATGCCGGCTCCGATAACAAGGCCTCCCTCGGAGAAGGCGCTCTGTGTTCTGCCGTATACGATCTGGAGGAAGAGCTCACGCATAGCCGTGTTTATAGCGTCGCAGACGAGGTCTGTGTTGAGCGCCTCGAGAATGGTCTTGCCCGGCAGGATCTCTGCTGCCATAGCGGCGGAGTGTGTCATACCGGAGCATCCGACGGTCTCAACGAGTGCCTCCTCAATAACGCCGTCCTTTACGTTAAGGGACAGCTTGCAGGCACCCTGCTGAGGTGCACACCAGCCCACACCGTGTGTGTAACCGGAGATATCGGTGATCTGCTTAGCCTGTACCCACTTGCCCTCTTCCGGGATGGGAGCCGGACCGTGATGGGGACCCTTAGCTACGCAGCACATGCCTGCTACTTCGTTTGAATATACAAGCTCGCTCATAGAATTTATGTACTCCTTTGCTTTATAAAATGAATTACGAATTCTCCCGCTATTATACAATAAAACCGTGAATAAATCAATAGCGGCGGGGAATATTTTTTGCGCCGTCGGATATTATTGCATTAAAATAGACGCCGAAAAACGGCAATGCTTTTCGGCGTCGGCAAATGTTTGTTTTTTATGTCTTCATTTTGCGGTGATTTTGTTCCATTCCGCGTACAGTGCTTCTAAATTTTCCTTGACATATTTGACTATCATGCGCCGCCGCGAGGGAGATTTCATCTTGCCTATGATGTGCAGGTCTGAAAAATATACGCTGATAGTTTCACCGCCGTAGCTTGCATGAATATGCGGATAATAGAGGTGACCTTTTTTCCGCTGTGTGAAAGAAATAAACGATTCCGTTTTCTCTAGCATACTCCTGAGCGTTGTTTACGGCAAATATCGCACTGTAGTAAATCGCATCGCCGCTTTTGAGGGAATATTCATTATTATTGAAGTAAAGACCGTTTTTTTCGGCGCTATGGACGTACAATCTGCTCGGGTCGTTCGCGTCGAAGCCCCCGTCTCTGAAACGATCCAGTACGAATTCGACGGGAGGCGCTGTCGGAAATATCGGAGATGGCTATCTGACAAACCTCCGTCTTTTTTGACATTATTAATGTAATAACGGGTGACCATAGGCGCGCCTTTCAATCATCTTACCGGCGGGTCGAGCCGTGCGTAGCAGTCGAGATAATCCTGCGCCATGCGAGCGGCGGAATAATGCTCGCGCACCACGCTTCTGCCGTATTCTCCGATCTCGCGGAGCTGCTCGGGCGACATAGCAAGCAGCTCTCTCAGGTCGCGCTCAAGCTGCTCCGGCGTTGCGTCGGGGCAGCCGCGGCAGCAGAAATTCGTACTGCGTGCGGTCTCGAGCTTTTCGGACGAAAAGATTCCGAGGTAGCCCTGATTTCCCGCTACGACGGTCGGCACGCCCGCCGACATTGCCTCGAGCGCGCTGCGCGAAACGGCGATAAAGATATCCGCCATGGCGGTAAAGCGGTTGATATCCGCGCGTCCTCCCGCGAGCACAACGGCGCGTCTGCCTGCGAGCTTATCTGCCTCTATAGCAGCATCGGTCAGACGCTCGAAGTCATCTCCCGCTCCGACTATGACGATATCGGTATCGGGGTAGTCGCGGACGAGCGACTGCGCTATCGAGCAGAGGTGAAAGGCGGGGGCGCTGCGGTCGTGATCTATGCGGCTGATGTACACTATCTTACGGTGCGACGGATCAAGTCCGAGCTCGCGCTCGACCGCGCTGTGATCCACGTCGGGTGAGAATTTCTCCATGTCGATGCCGTTTATCGTGATATCGACCTGCGACGACGGAATCCCGTACTCGCGCCCGAGATAGGTCGCGGATATCCTCGGATACCGCGAGTGTACGCTCTCCCCATCTTGTTATCATGCGATAGATGAAATTGACCTTAAAATCGAGGTGCGCCGTTGTAACGAAGCGAAAGGGTATCTTTTTTTGCGCACCCGCGAAAGAATAAAGTTAGGTATGCGAGCATGCCCGTGAACGATATCAAAGCCGCCGCTCGAGATGAGCTCGCACAGACCGCGATAGGATTGGCGCAGGGCGGCGGGCTTTTTTGTGTTCAGAGGCAGTGTGACATGGCGAACGCCGCAGCTCTCGAGCTCGTCGACATATATGCCGCCCGCAGAGGCAACGGTTATCTCGTGCCCGAGACGCGAGAGGGCGCGCGACAGCTCGACGATGTGCGTCTCCGCTCCGCCGATGCCGAGTCCCATTGTGACCATCAATATTTTCATGATTATTCTCCGATGTATTTCGGCGTCGGCTGAGACACCGTTATTTTTGCCATAGGCGCGGCTGTATCTATGCCGTATCATGATCGACACAAGGAATGCCGCTTTGACATTTGACCGCCGCAGCTCTTATTTCCCGACTTCGTTTTCGCACCTCCGCACGGAAACGAAGTGTACCGTGCATCGTGCATTGCCGAAATGGCAGACAGACCGCGCGGCGCTATGCAAAAGAGGCTGAAAAAACAGTGTCTTTCAGCCCCCTGTATTGCGTTTTTATGCGGCGGTATTTATTCCGCAGCCGTTGTTTCGGCAGAGGCGTCGCCCGAAGAAGAGCTGTTCGTTGATGTATCTATCTCAACGATCGCACCGTTCTCAAAGTAGCCCTGGAAGGTTCTGCCGGACGGCCATGTGTAGGTTCCGCTGCCGTTCATCTGATTGTTTGCAAATTCGCCTACGTACTTTTCACCGTTTGCCCATGTAAAGGTGCCGGTGCCGGAACGGACATCATCCTTGTATTCGCCCTCGTAAACATCTCCGCTCGCGTAGGTATATGTTCCGGTGCCGTTTTTCAGGTCATCCTTGTATTCGCCTGTATAGGTCGCGCCGTCCGCCCATGTGTAGGTGCCGGTTCCGTTCTTGCGGTTGTCCTTGTATTCACCCTCATAGTTCGAGCCGTCTGCCCATTTGTAGATGCCCTTGCCCTCCTTTTTGCCGTCGACCATCTGTCCCTCGTAGGTGTCGCCGTTGGCAAAGGTGAAAACGCCGGTTCCGGTGACCGCATCGGCTGCAAAGTCACCCTCGTAAACATCTCCGCTCGCATAGGTGAGCTTGCCCTTGCCGTTTTTCTGCAGGTCGCGCAGCTCACCGATGTAAACGCTGCCGTCCGAATACTCGATCTCGCCCGTCTCGCTGTTGACGGTGGCGCTCGAGCCGTCGGCAAAGAAGAGCTTGCCCTTTATCGGTGTGCCCTCCGCGTTTACCATGCCGCTGAACTTAATGGAGTCGCCCGCGGCGGAAACGACCTTGATATAAGGACGGAAGCCCGCGCGGTAGAGACATATGTATACTATGCGATGAGCACGAGCACTGCGGCACCCGCTATAATGCCTATCTTAATGAAGAGGCTCTTTTTTGCCGCCTCCGATGCTGCGTGCGGCTCTCTTTTCGCTTTTTTCGTTATTATCTTTCTCTTTCATAGCCCTATTCTCTCTTTTGACTTAGACTTATTTTATGCGTTGTGCGCGGAATTTCGTCCTCTTACTTTGACGGCAGCAGCGCGGCGAGCATTTCTATCAGCTTAGGGAGCAGACGAACAAGTGCGATCGCCGCTACCGCGAGCAGTATGACCGATAGCGGCAGCAGCAGGGGATTCTGCTTTTTGCCGCCGTATATTGCTTCTGCCTTTTCGCGGCTGCTCTCCGGCAGCCAGTATGCCGCCGAGCCGTCGCGCTCGACCCGCCCGACAAGGCGGGAGAGCAGCCCGCGCCGCCGCTTGAGCGCCGCACGGACGAATATGTTCTTTCCCACTCCTAGCTCATCGAGACCGAGTGCCTTTTCCTCGGCGTTCGCACCGTGTGATATCATGGCGCGCACCGCCGAGCCTACTGCGGCATTGACAAAGGAGGATGCGCATGCCGCCGCGAGCGCGCCCGCGAATAGGCATACGACGAGCAGTCCGGCGCCGGAGGAGGTGAGTGAGGACAGCGCCTTGAGGATCCCGTTCATCAGCTATTCTCCTACCCTGCGCTCAGACATTGCCGGACTGCTCGGGACCATCGTCCGTGCCGTCGAAAAAGTCCTCTCCGCAGAGCTTGCGTATCATTCGCTCGAGGTCGTCGCTGTCGCGGTACTCGAGCTCGATATGCTTCTTTTTGCCTCCGACTATACGAACGCCGCGCTCGAGGCTGTTCGACATTTTCCTGCACAGCCAGTTCATATATCTGTCCGCCTCGGACTCTGCGCGGGGCGGCTTTTTTGCATCCTCCTGCGCGCGATTGAGCGAACGGACAAGCTCCTCGGTCGCACGGACCGACAGCCCGCGCGAGATAACGGTCTGGGCTGCGGAGATTATCTTCTCGCTGTCGCGCAGACCGAGCAGGGCGCGTGCATGCCCCGCGCTGAGCTTGCCGTCCGAGACCGCCTTCATAACCGAGTCGGGCAGATCGAGCAGACGGATAGCGTTTGAAACGGCGCTGCGGCTGCGGGAGATCCTTGTTGAGACCTCCTCCTGCGTCAGTCCGTATTCGGTCATCAGGTCGCGGATAGCAGCCGCTTCCTCGATGGCATTCAGATTTTCACGCTGGATATTCTCTATTATTGCCAGCTCGAACGCCTTTTTGTCGTCAGCATCGGTAATGATCGCGGGCACCTCGGTAAGTCCCGCCATCTTGGAGGCGCGCCAGCGGCGCTCTCCCGCTATTATCTGATAAAAGCCGTCGCCCTCCGCGCGAACGAGCAGCGGCTGAAGCACGCCGTTTTCCGCTATGGAGTCGGCGAGCGATGCAAGCGACTCGGATTCAAACTGCTTTCGCGGCTGATCGGGGCGGGGCTCGATGTCCGAGAGGCGCAGCATTGTAACGCCTCTGCCGCTCTCCTCGGTCGTGTTGTCGAGAAAAATTGCGTCAAGGCCTCTGCCGAGGCCGGTATTCTTGTTCTTTGCCATAGGTAACTCCCGTCTGTCGCTTATATACGCTCGATCAGCTCTCTTGCCACGCTCAGATATGCCGCGCAGCCCTTTGAATACTTGTCAAAGTAGAGCACGGGCATTCGAAGCCGGGCGCCTCGCTCAGGCGTACGTTTCGCATTATCGTAGTGGAGAAGAGCTTTCCCGCATAGTATTTTTTAAGCTCGTCCATGACCTGAAGAGAGAGGTTCAGTCTGCCGTTGTACATGGTAACGAGTATGCCGGTTATGTCAAGTCCGCGGTTGTACAGACGCTTTACCTGCTTTATCGTCACCATGAGCTGAGACAATCCCTCGAGCGCATAGTATTCGCACTGCATGGGGATGATGACCCCGTCGCTTGCGGCAAGCGCATTCATCGTCAGGATGCCGAGCGAGGGGGGACAGTCGATGAGTATGTAGTCGAACATGTCGCCGATAGGCGAGAGTCCGGTCTTGAGACGAAAGGCGCGATCCTCCGCCGTTACAAGCTCAAATTCCGCACCCGCGAGCGAAATATTTGCGGGCATGATGGAGAGATTTTCGTAAACGGTGGGGGTTATTACGCTGTCCGCGCCTGCACGGTTGATAAGCACGTCGTAGGTCGACAGCTTCAGGTTCTTTTATTTATACCAACTCCGCTCGAGGCGTTGCCCTGCGGATCCGAATCCACAAGAAGCACCTTTTTTCCGAGCGCACCTACCGAGGCTGCAAGGTTGACGGCACTCGTTGTCTTTCCGACGCCGCCTTTCTGGTTGGCAAGGGCTATTATCTTTGCCAATTCGATTCCTCTTTCCGTTCGTTATTTGCCGTGAGATCGTCACAGCTACACACGATATATTATATCAGCCCCGACCGTACTTGTCAATGCTTTTCGCACGTTCCCGCCGCTGCGGCGGACGGTGCGCCCGGCGGCGTTATCATTATTCTTATTTCGACGCTTCCGCTTCCCGGAGATACGCTGCGTTCGCTGCTGACAGCCGCCCCGGACTGGCGAACGAGGTCGAGCGCCCGGTCTATGGTGTTGTATAAGAGCCTCAGGTCATGCAGCACGAGCTTTCTGTGCCGACTCCTGCCGCGCCCGCCGCTCTCTGCTTCGCTTGCCGCTCTGTCGGCTTCATCGTTACGGTTTACCGAGATGGCGGTCACCGAGATGTCGTCACAGTCTGCCGATACATCGTCTGCGGATGTGTTGCTGCTCGCTGTATCGTCTGTACTGTCGGCGGTTGATGTGCATTTTGATATTGTTCTGCTGCCGCTTGACGTGCTTTCTTCAGCAGTATTGCGGTGCCGTTATTCTCGGCTGTGCCGCTCCGACGCGAAACAAGTCCGAGCCTGCGATCTATGTAATCCTCTGTCCGGCTCACGCTGAGTCGATTTTCGATTATATGATCCAGTATTGATGCGCGCAGCTCGCGGTCGCTTATGCGCAGCAGCGCGCGGGCATGCCGCTCCGACAGATGCGCCGAGAGAACCGTCTCCCTCTCCTCGGGCGAGAGACGCAGCAGCCGCAGCTTGTTTGCAACATACGACTGGCTTGCAGACAGGTGTGCGGCTATCTGCTCCTGCGTCATTCCGTATAGATCAATGAGCGCCGCTATCGCGCCCGCCTGCTCAAACATGTTCAGCCCCTCGCGCTGTATGTTCTCTATCAGCGCAAGCTCCGCCGAGGTTCGGTCGTCGACATTGATAATTATGCACGGCAGCTGATCCATACCCGCCTGCATTGCCGCTCGGTATCGGCGCTCTCCCGCGATTATCTCATATTTGACGCCCTCCGCCGTCGTAGGCAGTCGGCGCACCGACAGCGGCTGAAGCAGTCCGTATCTTGAGATGCTGTCTGCGAGACTTCCTATGGCATTTTCGTCAAAGCATCTGCGCGGCTGTGCGCGGTTCGGTACCAGCTTGTCCGCCCTTATGCTGAATATTTTGCTCCCGTCGGGCACTGCCGAGGTGCTCCGTCCGGTCTCCGTAAACTCCCTTGTGACCGATAGCATATTTTCCTCTCCCCTTTATCGTTTTTTCGGTGTTCGGGATATGTTTTTTTTCGTTTGCCGTGCCGGGCGCGCAGCCCGACACCGCAATGGATCCCCCGCAGATCCTTCCGCAGGGGCTTAAATTATAGCCTAAAGTGCCCGTGGTTTATCGGGAAATATGGGAGCAAATAAAATTTTGTTTTGTAGCAATCGGTCGTGATGTGAAAAACAATGCACACCTGCGGCGAGGCACGGGGAACGCGGGGAGTACGCGGGAGTACGCGGCCTTTTTGAAAAAGGCCTGGCGAAAACTTTATAAAGGGAGTTCCTTTACGGGCAGATCGACTGAAATGATTACCGATCGAGGGATTTGCATGCCGTTGAAAGGGTAAAGCGTGAAAGGAGCTATGAAAAAACTGTTTTTAAGCAGCCCGCTTTAAATTGTGCAATAAAAGAAAAAGCGGTTAAGCTTCCGATTCCGTAAAAAATTCGCAGTTTTGTTATCGGGCAGGTTATTTATTGAGTTTGCTTGTATTCACGGCAAATCGGGCTTTAGGTGTGTTATATAAAAAACAGCGCATGTCGAGCTGGCAGCCCGGCATGTGCCGTTTTTGTTGATCATCGTATGATCGTGCGGTATATTTGAGGTTCTGAGTAACAAGGTTATATTATAAAAGGGGGGAGATTACAGCATCGTGCCCGGGTGATTCTACACAGCGGCATTGCCCTTTTCGGGTCATATACAGCAGCTCAGAGCGGCCTTTTTGCTATCTTGGAGAACTGTCTCGGGTACTGCGTCGGGGTATGACCGCATTTTTCTATGACGAACAGCGGATGGCAGAGGTGCTCCTCTCCGAGTCGGATTATCGTCTCATGCTCTGCGGAGAATGCTCCTCCGAGCTTTTCTATTGCGCTGCCGGAGGCGGCAAGCTCCTCTGCCGGACGGACCTTTCATTGCAATAAAGCTCCCGCCTACGCGAACGAGCGGCAGGCACAGCTCACACAGCACCGGCAGCGACGCGACCGCGCGGGAAACGACCGTGTCGAAACCTTCGCGCAGCTCGCCCCCCTCACCGCCGAGCTCCTCGGCTCTTCCGCTTACAGCGCGAAATCCGTCGAGCCCGAGACGGTCTGCGCCCTCAGCGACATATGCTATCTTTTTGCGGTGCTGTCGAGTGCGGTTATCCGCAGATCGGGACGGACTATCGCGAGCGGCAGGGCGGGAAAGCCTCCTCCGGTCCCGACGTCGCAAACGGCGCAGCCCTGCGGCAGATACGGCGCGACGGCTGCGGAATCGGTGAAGTGCTTTGCTATTATCTCATCAATGCTGCGGATGGCGGTGACGTTCAGCCGACTGCCCTCGTCGAGCATATAGCCGAGCAGTATATAAAAACGCTCCTCCGCCTCCTGCGTGAGCAGCTCTCCGAGCCCTGCCTCGTCAAAGCTCCTCCGCAGCGACGCAAAAAAGCTCTCTCTGTCGGGCCGCGGCGGCAGCTGTCTTATTTTTTCTTCTGTACTCATATGTATCTCCGTTGTCGTGTGTTTGGAAGCGGCGCTTCCGAGAGTGAAATTTGAATATACCTATCCTCCTGTGCGCGGTGAGGACGCATCGCTTTTTGCGTTCCGAATGCCGTATGCGGCTGCTCGTGTGCGGGGAACGCTGCACCTTTCGGTTTGCCGGCGTTTCGTGCGGCACTGCCTGATGAAGGAACGGGAGAATGATGTCGGTCATGCTTCGTCGTTCTCATTCCTGCCGCTGCCTCCGAGCCATACGAGCAGCACGGAAATATCTGCAGGGCTTACGCCCGATATGCGTGATGCTCTGCCGATGCTTTCGGGGCGAAGCCTATCGAGCTTTTCCGCTGCCTCGCGGCGCAGTCCGCGCACCGAGAGATAGTCGATATCCGCAGGCAGCAGCCGACGCTCGTATTTCTTGAAGCGCTTTGCCTCGGCGAGCTGGCGCTTTATGTAGCCCTCGTATTTTATCTCTATCCATGCGCCCTCACGTACCGCGCGCGGCAGGTCCGGTCGGGCGGGGTCGAGCGGCGCGGTCAGGTCATAGTTAAGCTCGGGACGGCGCAGCAGCGCGTCGAGCGGAGCGCCGGAGGCGATAGGTGCACTTCCGAGCGATTCGAGCACGGCGTTGTTTTCTGCGCTCGGGCTGACCGTCGTATGACGCAGCCTCTCTACCTCATCGGCTATCATGTGCTTCTTTTCGGTATAGATGCGGTACTGCTCGTCGCCGACGAGACCGACCCGTCTCCCCGATATCGGTCAGGCGCGCATCGGCGTTATCCTGACGCATCAGCAGCCGATACTCGGAGCGCGAGGTCATTATGCGGTACGGCTCGTGCGTTCCCTTAGTCACAAGGTCGTCTATCAGTGTGCCGATGTAGGACGAATCGCGTGTGAGTATCATAGGCTCCTCGCCCTTTATCTTCAGTGCGGCATTGATGCCCGCGACAAGCCCCTGCGCCGCCGCCTCCTCATAGCCGGAGGAGCCGTTGAACTGCCCTGCGCCGTACAGACCGGATATCGCACGGAACTCAAGCGTCGGCTTGAGCTGCTGCGGGTCGATGCAGTCGTACTGGATAGCATACGCGGAGCGCATTGTCACTGCGTTTTCAAATCCGGGAAGCGAGCGCAGCATCTGCCGCTGCACCTCCTCCGGCATAGAGGAGGAGAAGCCCTGAATGTACATTTCCTCGGTGTCCCTGCCCATCGGCTCTATAAAGAGCTGATGTCTCGGCTTGTCCGCAAAGCGCACCACCTTGTCCTCGATGGACGGGCAGTAGCGCGGTCCGGTGCCGTGTATCCTGCCGCTGTATATCGGCGAGCGGTCGAGATTCTGTCTGATTATCTCGTGTGTCTGCGCGTTTGTGTAAACGATGTGGCAGGACAGCTGATCTGTGCGGTTCAGCTCGTCCTCATCGCTGCGCGACGAGAACGGGACGATGTATTCGTCGCCCTCCTGCACCTCGAGCCGAGAAAGATCTATGCTGTCTCGCGCGACGCGCGGCGGCGTTCCGGTCTTGAAGCGCTGCAGGGTGATCCCCTCGCGCAGCAGTGCCTTTTCAAGCCCCTCGGATGGAAGCATGCCGTCGGGACCCGACGGGTACTGAACCTCGCCGATTATGACCTCGCCGCGCAGATATGTGCCGGTAGATATGACAGCTGCCTTTACCCGCCATTCGGCACCGAGGCGGGTTATTACCGAGCGAACGGTGCCGTCCTCTACGCGAAGGTCTACTATCTCCGCCTGAATAAGGCGCAGTCCGGGCTGATGCTCGAGAGTTTTCTTCATTATTGTGTGATACAGCGCGCGGTCTGCCTGAATACGCTTTGAGCGGACTGCGGGACCCTTGCTTGAATTCAGCATTCGGCTCTGGAGCGTGACCGCGTCCGCCGCCCTGCCCATCTCACCGCCGAGCGCGTCTATCTCGAAGACCAGATGACCCTTGCCCGTGCCGCCTATCGAGGGATTGCACGGCATGTTGGCAACGCCGTCAAGGTTGATAGTGAACAGTAGGGTGTTCAGTCCGAGCCGCGCGCAGGCGAGCGCCGCCTCTATTCCGGCATGTCCCGCGCCTATTACGGCGACGTCCGCCTCGCCTGCGGGGTATGTGTTTTTTATCTCGTATTTTTCGTTTTTCATATCAGCTGTACGTTTCTTTATATCGGATTTTTGCTGCCGGGCAAAAACGGCAAAGAACCGCCGCATATTTGCATATCCGGTGGTTCATGCCTTTTTGCTTTTAGCCGGTTATCGCAGCGGCATCAGTACATGTCGGAGCTTGAGTCGAAGCCCTCGTCCTCCTCGTCGCCGCGCAGCAGATCAAACTCGCGGTCAAGTCCGCTGCCGTTTGTTACGCTGTCCTCCGTGCCGCCGACCTCGAGTCCCTCGACGAGCATCTCCTCGTCCGGCTTTGCTTCCTGTGGAGTTATTCCGTTCTCAGCGGCTGTCTCAGGCTCGGTCTGCCTCACTGCATCGGTATCGGCGCTGCCCGAAATAGAGTCTATCAGGCTGCGGCGGACGGCGCTTTGATAACCGGCAATGCGCCTGCCTGCCTCGCTGTCGATCGGCTCGGATTCGACGGCACCCTTGCCGTCGGTCTCCTCAGACTCAAATGTCGGATCTTCCGTGATCATATCCGGCTCAAAGGCAGTGTCGGAGGGTGCGGCTATATCCGTACTGTCGATATCCGCCTGCCCGAATGTATCTGCATCCGGCTGCTCGGACGGCGGTGTTATCTCGGTATTGATAATGCTGTCAATAAGCCCGTCCGACGGAAGGTCGGAGGTGTGAGCCTCGATGCTTTCGGTTTCGATATGCCCGGCGTCTTGCTTGTCGGATAAGTCGATATCTTCGGTAGTTGTTTCGGCTTCGATCTTTGCCGATGCGTCGGATGCCGTATCGGTCTCTGACGGCACGCTTTCTTTCACTTCCGCAAAAGCTGTTTTTGCCTGACCGACTTTCTCGGAAACAGCTGATGTAGGATCGGGCACAAAGGCGATGGACGATATCCGATTCTCATTTGAGGGAGCGACGGAGGATGTATCGTCCTTGCTCATCCAATGCGGTATGCCCGACAGCTCCGGCTCGTCGGGGCAGTCGAAGTGTGAGCTTTCGCTCACGGTCGCATCGTCCGTTTCTATGCTCGGCTGTGATGTGCCGACGGTCTCGAAGCGCTGCTCGGCATTTCCGGCGGGAGCGGTATTCTCTTTGTCGGAATATTCGGTGCCGACCGGCTGACGATGCTCCGGCTGCTCCGGGCGACCGCTCGGTGCAGCTGCATCATCGGTACCGAAGGCATCGCCTCCGAGGTCGATATATCCGCCGGTATAGCCGTGCTCGCGAACGCTCTCGGCGCTCTCCTCCTCGGTCATTCCGTGCGCTGCGTATGCGTCCTCGCCGTTGATATCACCTGCATCCTCCATCAGATCTCGCAGATATGCATCCGCCTCTCTGTCCTCACGGACGCGGCGCAGCTCCTTGAGAGCACGTTTTTTTTCATCTATATGCAAAGCCGCCGAAAATTTGATTCCGGCGGGCAGATAGAACATATTTACGGCGATATACACACCGATGCACAGCTCGACGGCCTTGAACGGAAGATGCGTATCGCTGATGCCCCATTTCAGCAGCAGAACCGCCGTCATTGCCGTGTCGAGAGCTATCGCGATGAGCGCGACGGCAGCCATAACTCTGAACAGAGCCGCTCTTTTTGCGCCGACGCGGTAGCGCAGCTCCTGCACGAGGTAGAGCATTATTCCGATAGGTGCGAGCTGACCGAGAATACGGGTCGGGCTGCGCAGCGAAAGATTCATTGTAAAGTAAAGGCGGAGCAGGAGCAGCGCGACCCAGAGGACGGCAAAGCTGCCGAGCACCGCGACTGCGGGCTTCTTATATCCGCCGAATGAGACTACGATGAAGTAGAGCGCGGCGGGAACGGCACAGATGATGAGCGCGGCGGTGACGACATCGACCGGCTTATTAAAGAGCAGAAGCGTGCCGGAGCGGTACATGCCGAGCGCGAAAAAATACAGTCGCCGCAGCAAGCGCAAAGCCGCATACAAGTCCGGTGAATACCGACAGCCCTGTGAGCGACGAGGGGCGCTCGTTCGGCTCGGTCGCGCGGCGCTGCGCGATAAAGCCGAATATGACGATTATCGCAGCCGCTGCTGCCGATACAATATACAGCACGGTGGGCAGAACGGTATCGACGGAGAAGAAGCAGAACAGCTCCTCTCCCGTGGAGGCGGTTATGTACGGCTCGAAATATCTGAGCATCAGCACCGCCTCGAGCGAGCCTGCGGCGAGGGCGAACAGCAGTGCTATTACCGACAGCGGGGGTGTAACTCAGCTTTTTTTCGGCGGTGGCGTTTTTATCTTTCATAATATAAATCCTCTCGGAAGAAATGTTTGATTCTGAGGTATGTGAGCTATGTCGGAGCACATGTCGGACAACGCGCCGCGCGTGCATAAGATCACTTGCCTAACGTATATTATATACTGTTTTTTGTCCCGATTTCAATATGCAGATGAAAAGATGCGGCGGTTTTTGCAATTTTCGGATGCGGTATTTGCCTGTGCGAATGGAAAGTTCACATTTTGTTAATATATCCTTCGCCGCATAGCGGTATAATATTATCGGAAAAAACATAATGCGACAAGTACACATGCGCTGCGGCACCGCAGTATAGGCTCGGGAGAAAAGATTCCGACGGTATACGCGCACAGCCGCAAGCTCGACCGAAAGGATGCCGCCTATCGGCGGCGAGTAAAGAATATGAAATCGAAAATGCTTATAACGACCCTGCTGCTCGCGCTCTCACTGCTTGCACTGCCTTGCGCAGCGGAGGATGAGACCGAGGAGCAGCCCGATCCGCCGCTCACCGGAGAGACACTTATAGTGCACGAGCGCGAGCCCTCGGTAATAAGGCGTGTTCCGCTCGATGAGGTTGAAGATCCGGTGACTGCGGCAGACGGCGAGAACAGCCCGTCTGCCGATGCGGACGGCGGCGGAGATGCAGTCGACAGCAGCGAAAATGCAGGTACTGCCGCCGACGGCGCTGCCGGTGAAGGCTCGGCGGATGCAGAGACGGCAGAGACCGAGGAAACGCTCGTTACCGAGCTCGGTGCGATAGATCCCGGACCGGAGTCCGACGGACGCGGCGGCGCGGCGGTGCTTGTCGGTGCTGTAATAGCTGCGGCAGCTGCTGTCGGAGCGATTGTTGTGTTCAGACGCGGAGGAGTGCTTGACCGCAAGACCGCAGCGGACGTTGAGGCTGACGGTGAGATCGACGGAGACGGCTATGTGGATGACGCGGCTGCTTCCGAGACCGATGATTCACATACCGTGGATGACGGAAGCGACGGCGTGACCTATCCTGAGGATAAGACGGACTGCGTAGAAAATAACGGTGCGGAGACAGCCGACAACGGTAAGACCGATCACGAGAGCGAATCCGACGACGGCTCATCCGGCGGCACGGCTTCGGCTGATGATCCCGACTGCGCTGCGGAGAATAGGGCATGAGGATAGAACAGGTCGGATCGGATATCGAACTGCGAGGAGTAGAGAACTACCGTATAGCGCAGATATTCGACTGCGGGCAAACCTTTCGATTTGATCCGGCAGTGCACGAGGACGGCTCGGTCACTGTCGGCGGCATTGCGCTCGGACGGGTGCTCGAGCTTGAACAGCGCGGGGATAATGTGACTATTCGGAATATGAGCGTGGACGAGCTTGACGTATCGTTTCGCAGATATCTTGCGCTCGACGATGATTATGATGCTATTCGCCGAGAGCTTGTCGAAGGTCACGGGTATGACCGCATTATGGAGGCGGCAATGAGCTGCGGCTCGGGAATACGTATACTGCATCAGGAGCCGTGGGAGGCACTCTGCTCGTTTATCGTTTCGCAGAATAATAATATCCCGAGAATAAAGGGGATAATATCGAGAATGTGCGAGCGCTTCGGCGGGAGCATTGACGGCGTGAACTATGCTTTTCCCACCGCGCAGAGCCTCGCGCGGGCGGGAGTGGATGCGGTCTTTGCCTGCGGCACCGGCTTTCGGGCAAAGTACATAATCGACGCTGCCGAGCGGGTCGCCGACGGCGATATCGACCTCGACGTGATAGCCGAGCTGCCGACGGCAGAGGCTGCGGAGCAGCTGATGCGTATTAAGGGCGTGGGGCCGAAGGTCGCCGCGTGCGCGCTGCTGTTCGGCTGCGGAAAGACAGATGCTTTTCCGATAGATGTGTGGGTCAAGCGCGTGCTTGCCAAATATTATCCGCCGGATTTCGATCCGTCGGTTTTCGGCAGATATGCGGGACTTGCTCAGCAGTACCTTTTCTATTACGAGCGCTACGGCGGCTCGGGGGACGCGGGGAACGAGAGGGACGAGAGGAACGAGAGGGACGCGGCCTTTTGAAAAAGGCCTGGCGAAAACTTTGATAAAGGGAGTCTTTCTCGGGCAGAGCGGCGAGACGATTGCGGGGTGAAGGTTTCACCCGTTACGCACCGGCTGAGGTGGCAAGCAGATTAAAAGTTTCGCCCGCCTTTTCAAAGGCGGTAGGGTTCGGGGCGACGCCCCGAGAGTGGCGTTTCTTTTGGAGCTTTTCTTTGCGCCTGCGCAATCAAAGAAAAAGCGGCTAAAGGTTTGATTCATTTAAATTCGCAGTGACGGAAGCGTTTCTTTTTTGTTAATTTTTTAATAACGCCTGCGTTGCTCGCACAAAAGGAAAAAGCGGCTGAGGCTCTGATTTACCTGAATTCGTAGTGACGGCGGCATTTCTCGCAATCAAAGAAAAGCAACTAAGGCTCTGATTCTCCTGAAAGCGTAGTACCTGAGGCGTATTTTCTTGTTAATACCTGCTTTAACCTATATAAAAAACCGCGGCGCGGTGACGAACTGAGGTCACCGTGCCGCATTATTTATCAATATGAATATGCTCTGACCGGAAGATCAAAGCGAAGGCTGTCGCCGACTCGTTTAAAGCGTCGTGAGGTATCTGCAAGCCGCGACAGCTGCCACCGCACCGTCGCCTACGGCGGTGGTTATCTGTCTCACCGCCTTTGTACGGCAGTCGCCCGCGACGAAGAGGCCGTTTCCGAGAGAGCAGCTCTCGTCAGCCGAGATATAACCGCGCTCATCGAGCGACGCAACGTCCGCAAAGCAGTCGTTTTCGGGCTTGAGTCCGACCGCGACAAAGATACCGTCGAGCGGGAGAACATCCCCGTCGACCGCTGCGCAGCCCGTATAGGTCGGCTTCTCGGTACCGGGTGCGAGACGAATCGCGCGAAGCTCGCCGCCGTCCTCTATCAGCTCGCTGACGACGGTTCCGGTGATTATCTCGACATTCGGCGCGGCGGCGAGTATCCCGCAGAGAGCGCTCTCGCCGGTGAGGGTGTCGAGGTTCTGAATAACGTATACCTTTTTGCATATTTCGGAGAGCATTACCGCCTCCTGGAGCGCGGAGTTTCCGCCGCCGATAACTGCGACAGTCATGCCGCGATAGAATGCGCCGTCGCAGACCGCGCAATAGGAAACGCCCGCGCCCTCAAGCTCATCCTCGCCGGCGAGTCCGAGCGTTCTGTGATGAACGCCTGCCGCGATAATAACGCTGCGCGTGTACCTTATCGCCTCCCGCGAGCGAAACGGTCCAGAGACCGTCATCGCCGCGGTGCAGTGCAGTGACCTCGTCCTCGACAAGCTCCGCACCGTGCGCCTTTACCTGCGCGACAAGGCGCTCCGCAAAGTCGAGCCCGCTCATTTGCGCGCTGCCTGGATAGTTTTCTATCTTGGGGAGTGCGTGACCTGACCTCCCGCTACCTCCTTTCTCCGCAATTATAACGCTCTTTTCAGCCCTGCGGCAGTAGAGTGCAGCGGTGAGTCCTGCGGGACCCGCACCGACCGTGAAAACGTCATATATCTTGTCCATGCTCGATAGCTCCTTAGTTATTCAATCTGCATTATATTTAAAATCAAGCTGATAATACAAGTTTAGAATTCGTACGTGTTTGCCTCCCCGTGCAGGGGGTAGGCAAGGCGAAGCCGCAGCCGAGCGAGCGGTAGTGAATGACAGCCCGGTGGGCTGTCAGAGCCGCGAGTGACCGAGCCGCAGCGAGAAGCGCTGAGCGTAGCGAAGCGGAGGGGCTGTTGGAAACTATGGAATCTTTAATCAAACTGGGTTCGTGACGAAATTTTTGCCATACCAAGAATTACAATTTTAAAATGGCAGAAAAATCGTCACGAACTTATAATTTGATATCAGATGCTTTGGTTTCCAACAGCCCCTCCGGCACGGCAAGCCGTGCCACCTCCCCTTGCACAGGGGAGGCTTTCACGCGCGAAAGCCGAGCTTTGTATTATCAGTTTTACTTTCCGGTTCCGTGTTTATTCGGCATCCGGACGGGTAGGGGATAGATAAAAAGGCACGGAGCAAGTGGTTTCGCCCCGTGAGGCGTACAATCGTACGTCGAGGGGCGAAAACGCTCGCAGGAAAATGAATTATAATTCTTCGGAGAAATCCGTTAGGATTTCTTCCTAATATTACTCGGCATTTTTCCAATACTAAAAGCAAATAATTTATTATTCACTTTTCCGATCCGTGCCTTTTCAGCATCCCCGATTATGCGTTGACGGTCACACTGTCAATATACTTGATGATGTTGGACGCGTTAGCGTACTTTTCTATCTCGTCTCCGCGCTTAACGATAAGCGTGGGCGCAAGGCGGATACCGTACTTAGCTGCTTCAGCCTCGTTCTCCTCGCAGATTATCTTCTTATAGGTGATACCTGCGCGGTCGAGATGCTCTGCCGCACGCTTGCAGTTCGGGCAGGTGCGTGAGGCGAACAGCATAACCTCGACCTGAGCCTCGGTAGCGTTGCCGCAGTGCGAGCAGCCGCAGCTCTCGTGCTGCTCCTCGCCGTGCTCGATAGGTCCCTGATGGTTCAGATGAGAGGTCTCAATGTTGTAGACCTTTCTCTCCTTGAACTCCTGTGACTTTCCGTCGTTCCAGTTCTGAACGGGGCGGTAGTAGCCGGTGATGCGGCTGTAGACCTCGGTCTTTGCTCCGCAATCGTCGCACTTATAGTGCTCGCCGGGGATGTAACCGTGGTTCTTGCAGACGGAGTAGGTCGGGGAGAGGGTGTAGTACGGCAGCTTGTAGTTCTCGGCGATCTTGCGCACGAGGTTTGCAGCCGACTTCCATGACGGGAGCTTCTCGCCGAGGAAGGCATGGAACACCGTGCCGGAGGTGTAGAGCGTCTGCAGCTCGTCCTGAATGTCGAGCGCCTCGAAGATATCCTCGGTGTAGCCGACAGGCAGGTGAGAGGAGTTGGTGTAGTAAGGCGTATTGCCCTTCTCGGTAGCGGTGATGATGTCGGGATAGCGCTCTACATCGTGCTTCGCGAGGCGGTAGGAGGTGGACTCGGCGGGGGTCGCCTCGAGGTTGTAGAGGTCACCGTACATCTCCTGATAGTCGGAGAGGCGGTCGCGCATATGGTTGAGCACGTCCTTGGTGAACTCCTGCGCGCGGCGGTCGGTCATGTCGCAGCGCAGCCAGTTTGCGTTGAGGCAGGCCTCGTTCATGCCGACGAGACCGATGGTGGAGAAGTGGTTATCAAGCGTTCCGAGATAGTGCTTCGTGTAGGGGGGTAGAGCCCCTCGTCGAGCAGACGGGAGATAACGGTACGCTTTGTCTTGAGCGAGCGCGCGGAAATGTCCATGAGGTGGTCAAGACGCGCGTAGAAATCGTGCTCGTCGCTTGCGAGATATGCTATTCTCGGCATATTGATGGTGACAACGCCGATAGAACCGGTCGATTCGCCGCTTCCGAAGAAGCCGCCGGATTTCTTTCTCAGCTCGCGCAGATCGAGGCGGAGACGGCAGCACATGCTGCGGACGTCGCTCGGTTCCATGTCGCTGTTGACGTAGTTGGAGAAGTAAGGGGTGCCGTACTTCGAGGTCATCTCGAAGAGCAGGCGGTTATTCTCGGTTTCCGACCAGTCGAAATCACGTGTGATGGAGTAGGTGGGTATCGGATACTGGAAGCCTCTGCCGTTGGCGTCGCCGTCGATCATTATCTCGATGAACGCCTTGTTTACCATGTCCATCTCGGGCTTGCAGTCCTTATACTTGAACGGCATCTCCTTGCCGCCGACGATAGCGGGCAGCTCTGCGAGGTCGTCCGGAACGGTCCAGTCGAGGGTGATGTTCGAGAAGGGTGCCTGCGTGCCCCAACGCGAGGGAGTGTTTACGCCGTAGATGAACGACTCAACGCACTTCTTGACCTGGTCGTAGGAGAGGTTGTCCGCCTTTACAAACGGTGCAAGGTAGGTATCAAAGGACGAGAACGCCTGTGCGCCCGCCCACTCGTTCTGCATGATGCCGAGAAAGTTTACCATCTGATTGCAGAGCGTTGCAAGGTGCTTTGCGGGGGAGGAGGTTATCTTTCCGGGAATGCCGCCCAGACCTTCCTTGATGAGCTGCTTAAGAGACCATCCGGCGCAGTAGCCGGTCAGCATCGAGAGGTCGTGGAGGTGGATGTCCGCATTTTTATGCGCTGCGGCTATCTCCTCGTCGTAGATCTCGCTCAGCCAGTAGTTGGCGGTGATGGCGCCGGAGTTTGAAAGGATGAGTCCGCCGACCGAGTAGGTGACGGTGGAATTCTCCTTTACGCGCCAGTCGTGCGCGTGCATGTACTTGTCTACGGTGTCCTTGTAGTCGAGCAGAGTGGACTTCATGTTGCGGATCTTTTTCTCTGCTTGCGGTAGAGGATGTAGCACTTTGCAACGTCCGCATAGCCCGCCTGGACGAGCACATCCTCGACGCTGTCCTGTATCGCCTCGACCGATATCTTTCCGTCCTTTATCTTGGGCTCATAGTCTGCCGTTACCTTCAGTGCGAGAAGGTCTATGATGTTGTCGTTGTACTGCTTTTCGAGTGCGTCGAACGCCTTCCTGATTGCCGAGCTGATCTTGGAGAGGTCGAAATTTACGACTCCGCCGTCACGCTTGATGACCTGATACATTTTATTCTTTCCCTTTCATATAAAGATGATATATTATTCGTCGGCTGCCGCCATGCGCCACCTCGCGCCGCGTCGGCTGCCGAATTTACCTGACGACTTATATTGTATCATACAACAGGGGTGTTGTCAAGGGGAAAACACAATATCTTGTGCCGAAATTATTTTATTGTCACAATATCTTGTGTTTGCATGGTTGCACCCGGGATATGCCGATAATCGCGCCGCAGGCGGCATATAAGCCCGTGCAGGGGCATAGAATGGGGGTGTAGAGATAAAAAGAGCTCGGACGGAAAACGACGAGGGAGGGGCTAATGAGCACGCTCGGAGACATGCTGAAATATCTGCCGCCGCGTCTTGCGGAGGCAATAGCGGAGGAATGCGGGAGGCTCGGCGCCGACGACGGCGCGGGGGCTGGGCAGCACTGCTTTGTTACCGAGCTGCGTCTGCGGCGTGAGCTGCCGTGTTCGCTTACGCTCTCGGACGGACGAAATATCCCGCTGCCGATATCGGCGCGGCGAAGCGAACTGTCTGCGGTGCTTGCGCGCATGACAGAGAGAAATTCGCTGCATACGCACGCGGCTGCGCTCCGTCAGGGCTATATCCGTCTGCCGGACGGCTCGCGCGTCGGTGTGTGCGGCAGGGCGGCAGAGCGCTCGCAGTCCGGCTCGGCGGTCGGCATCGGCGAGATAAATTCGATGTGCATTCGCATCTCGCATCAGGTCTGCGGCGTGTCGGACGGGATATACGAGCATCTGCGGTCGCGGCGCTTTGAGGGCGGTGTGCTGTTCTACGGACCGCCTGCCAGCGGTAAGACCACGCTGCTGCGCGAGCTTGCATTTCGTGCTGCATCGGGTTCACAGCCGATGCGGGTAGCTCTTATCGACAGCCGAGGCGAGCTCGGGTGCATATGTGACAGCGGCGGATCGCTCGGAGAAACGTGCGGCAGCCGCGCTGCATCGTCCTTCGCACTGTCCGGAGCGCTGATCGACCGCTATGACGGATATTCAAAGGCGGACGGGATAGCACAGGCGACGCGCGTCCTCTCTCCGGAGCTTATAGTATGCGACGAGGTAGGCGGCGAGGAGGAAGTGCGGGCGATACTCGAGACACAGAATACCGGAGTCCCGCTGCTTGCATCGGCGCATGCACCGTCATATGAGGCGCTGCTCCGCCGGCCTCATATACGCGAGCTGATAGAGAATGCCGTGTTTTCCGAGTGCGTCGGCGTATGCCGTGACGATTCCGCGCCCGGCGGGCTGCGTTTTACCGTGACCGATTGTATGGGCGCGCGGACGGATAAAAGAACGGGCATAAGAACGGATCGCCCGGAGACGTATGATATCGGAAATGCAGACATAAATATAAAAAGCCCCGCGGCGTCGTGACGATACACAGCCGGGTGCGAGAGACGGGGCGAAAAATACCGACTGCTCGCCTGAGGCGCGGCGGGAGAGGACGGTGCGCGGAGGCTTCGGCATGCCCTCCTCCGGAGGCGTACATATATCGGGCGCGCCGCGCCGCAGGGTGAGATAATATGGGCGGCATAGTAAGACCCGTGCTGCTTCTCGTGCTTTTTGTCAGCTCGGTTATGCTCGGCTCGTATCTTGCGGCAGAGGACAGACGGCGGGTCGAGGCTCTGTCGGAGCTTGGACGGCTCATCGCATATATACGCGTTTCCGTAGGGTATTACGGTGCTCCGATGGCGCAGATATTCGACTCGTTCCGCTCGGCAGAGCTTGAACGCATCGGATTTCTTCCGCGTCTTACGAATTGGAGCGAGAGCTCGGGTGTATTTTCGGAGGCGCTGCGCTGCTGCGCGCGTCAGCTCGGACTCGGGGAGCTTACGGAGGCTCTTATCCCGTTCGGCGACGGGCTCGGCAGGCTGCTGCCGGAGGAGCAGACAGAGGCATGCCTCTGCGCGGAGGCGCTTATCGCGGAGGAGCTCGGAAGACGGCGCGGAGAGCTGCCGGGTCGTATGAAGCTGCACCGCTCGGTTTGCACCGCACTCGGAATGATGGCGGTGCTGCTGCTCATATAGCGTGCGCATAGTCATGCTCGCACCGTATTTCGCGGCTGCGGCTTATATAATAAATAAGGAAGAGAGGTTGACCTATGGATACCGGACTTATACTCCGTGTCGCGGGTGTCGGTCTGCTCGTCAGTGTTCTGTATCAGGTGCTGAGCAAGACAGGACGCGACGAGATGGCTATGCTCGTGTCGGTTACGGGGGTGGTTATAGTGCTTGTTATGCTTGTTGATGAGATCGGCGCTCTGCTCGGGAATATCCGTTCGCTTTTCGGGATCTGACCGGCAGCACGGTCGTAAAAAGTAATGATTATGAAAGTACGGCATACCAATATGGAAGAAATGATAAGGCTTATCGGCGCTGCGATGGTCGCCGTAATGCTTACCGTATCTCTGCGTGCTCTCGCGCCCGATATATCGGCGCTGATAGGTGCGGCGGCGGGGGGTGCTGCTGCTCGGCTACGCGGTGTATATACTTTCTCCGGCGCTCGGCGAGCTGCGAGAGCTTGCGGGTGAGGAGTGGCAGCGATGGCTCACTCCGGTGCTGCGCTCGCTCGGCATAGCGGTCGTAGCGGGCTGCGGAGCCGATGTCTGCCGCGACCTCGGACAAGATTCGGTCGCGTCGGGCATAGAGCTTGCGGGAAAGGCGGAGATAATGCTCGTCTGCCTGCCGCTTATAACAGAGCTGCTCTCGCTTGCCCGCTCGCTGTTTGTGGGGCAGACGGGATGAGAGGGGCGGCGCAGCGCGGTGCTTACCGCTGCTCTGACCGTGCTCTCCGTCGGTGCGCTGCTCTGCTGCGGTGCCGCCGCGGCGGACGAGCCGGGGGCGGGCTTGAGGGCGGAGGAAACGACGGCGGTATATTCTGCGGCTTTTGGGGCTGTCGGCGACCTCGCCGATTCAAAGCGAGCCGTCGGCGGGTGTATCAATTACCGAGCCGTCAGCGGTGGCGTCAATTCAAGCCGAGTCGTCTGCGGTATTATCTGCTCAGGCGGAGGCTGAAAAGCTCACGGCGCGGTCGGCTCCGATCGGGGCGAAAACCGGAGGAGAGTCGGGAGAGCCGAAGGCTCATTCGGAGGTGAGTTCTACGTCGGATGCGAGTCTTGCGTCGGGAGTGGTCGGCGAGCTCGGCTCGGGGATGCTCGAGGCTATGCCCGACTATGCGCGCGAAGCGGCGGAGGGGATAGGCAGCGACGGAAGGGGCGCGGATTCGGGTCTTTTGGTGCGGGAGGCGGCGCGCCTGCTGTCGTCCATGCTTGCCCCGGTGTGTACCGATATTTCGCTGCTCTGCGGCGGCGTGATAATAGCGTCATTATTTCGCAATGTCTGTCGGGAGGGCAGCAGCCGCACGGCAGTCTCGTATGCCGTAACGCTCGGAATGGCTGTGCCGTCCGCCGGGATAGCTGTCCGAATATGGAGTGAGAGCGCGGAGGCGATCGAAAATCTCACCATGTATATGCGCGCCGTGATACCGGTGATGGGCTCGCTGTACTGTGCGGGAGGAAATGTCGGCGCTGCCGCCGCATCGAGCGCGTCGCTCACCGCTGCGGTGACGCTTATGGAGCATGCCATGGGCGTGTGCCTGCTGCCCGTTCTGCGGGTCTGTCTCGGTATAGCCATTGTGCGCTGCGTCGGCGGCGGGCTGTGCCTCGACGGGGTAGGATCGTTTATCCGTGGGATATTCACAACGGGAATGGGACTGATGACCGTTCTGTTCGGAGTGATGATGGGTGTGCAGACAAAGCTCGCGCTCGCTTCGGACGGCACTGCCGCGCGGACGGTCAAGTTCGCCGTGGCAAATATGATACCCGTGATCGGAGGCGCAGCGGGCGAGGCTATGCGCGCGGTGGTCGGCAGCATAGGGACGGTGCGCACCGGTGCGGGTGCCGTGGCGGTGATCGGCATACTGCTGACGGTGCTGCCCGCAGTCATTCGGCTTCTTGTCTATCGACTTGTATTCGGCGCTGCGGGGGTGCTCGCCGGGGTGCTCGGCGCGGAGGGTGAGCAGAAGATAGCCTCGGAGATGAAGGAGATGCTCGGCTATGCGCTTGCCATGGTGTTTTTTTGCGGGGTGCTGTTTATATTTTCGGTAACGCTGATGATAAGCAGCTCGGTCAGTATAACCGCGCAGTAGCAGTGCCGCGCCGTACTATCGGTAAAAAAGCAGATGCGGCGGCGCGACGCGGCAGTACAGAAAACGGAGGACGGAAAAATGAGCGACGGAATAGGCGGGTGGCTGTATGCGATATTTGCCGTTTCGCTCGGCGTTGGTGCGGCGGAGCTGCTTGCCCCGCTCGGAGAGCTGCGCCGATATGTGAAGTATGTCGCATCGCTCGTGGTAGCGCTGTCGCTTGTCGCTCCGCTCGGCGGCTTTTTGTCGGGTCTCGGCGAGCTTACGCTCGGACTCGATGAGCTTGCCCTCGGAGAGTACGACGGCGGCTCGGGGGATGCCGTTGCCGCAGCAGGTATCGCGGCGATAGAGGACGGCATAGCGGACGAGGTTGAGGCGCGGTTCGGCATCACTGTCGGAGTCAGTGTCAGCGCGGTATGCGAGAGCGGTGTGTACAGCGTTGATTCGGTGCTGCTCAGTCTGCCGGCGGAGGCGGATGAGGCTGCCGTATGCGACTATGTGCGCTACATTTCCGGCTGCGGCAGGGTCGAGATAACGCGCTGAAGCCGCCCGCACGGGACGGCTACACGGAAAATGCAACAAATCGGGGATATAATAGGATATGAAGCTGTTTGACGGGATAAAGGAAAAGCTCGGCGCGCTCGGCGGGGCAAAGGGGCTTATCTACATAGCGGCGGCGCTTGCCGCGGGGCTTTTGTGTCTGTTTCTCTCGCGCGGAGAGGATGGAGGGCAGGATACCTCTGCCGTCGAGACAGCAGAGGTCGATTATCGCGCGGAGGCTGAGGATAAGCTGCGTGCGCTGCTGAATTCGGTCAGCGGGGTGAGCGGCGCGCGGGTCATCATAACCTTTTCCGACGGAGTTCGCTATGAGTACGGAGAGGGCGGCTACTCGCGCTCCTCTCCTCCGGTGGTCGAGGAAAAGCCGCCGCGCGTAGGCGGCGTTGCGATAGTGTGCGAGGGAGGAGACAATCCCGCCGTGCAGAAAAAGGTGATCGATCTTGTATGCGCGCTGTACGGCATCCCGTCGTCGCGGGTCAGCGTCAGCGGATAGAGCGGCATAAGCGGTGGCTGTCGGCAGCGTATGTATGACGTATTCGCTCGGGCGAGCTTTCGAGTGACATGCACTTAAAAAGCCGCACTGTGTGTCCGAGCGACAGCCTCGTGCATGACTTACAATAAAATGGGAAGGTGAAAAACTCGTTTTAACCTCCCCATACAAAAAAGGTCGAGCGGATCTTTCCGTTCGACCTATAAGTGATTCGATTTTACAGCTTGATTACTCGGCTGCGGTGGTATCTGCTGCGTCGACAGAGCTTGTCTCGGCAACGGTGGTCTCGGCGATATCCTCGGCTGCGGTAGTCTCAGCCGCGGTCTCGTCGATGCTGTTGATGTAGTCGTCGATGTAGTTGTCCTTGGTGACTACGTTGTCGTCCTGAATTACGTATACAACGATAACGAGCAGAGCGAAGACGATAGCAACAACGGTTGTGAGCTTGGAGAGAACCCTATCTATGGTCTTACCCTTTGTCTTGCCGAAGAAGGTATCGGCACCGCCTGCGATGGTTCCCGAGAGATTGTGGGACTTACCGGACTGCATGAGGACCGCAATGGTCAGAAAAACAGCTGCGACAAGCAGTATGATTGCAAAAAAAAAACTATATCAACCTTAGTCATGAAAAAGCTCCTCCGAATAAATCAAATATGTGTTTAAGTATTCAGGTGACCGCACGGTTCACACAAAATAAAACAAGACCTTTGCCCGTCCGCGTCGACGCTCTCGTCGGCATAACTGCACGGCACGCCGGGCGTAACTCTTCTGCGGTAAATGATCTCCGTATCGAAGCCCTTTTTCGATCGCCGCCGTACAGCGCTGTAACTCGCATATAGGCAGAGAGAATTACGGACAGTACCGTTATATTACCATAAAAACAAGCATAAATGCAATACCTTTTTCAAAAAATGGTGGCAGACCGGCTCTTTTTTTAACATAGACTTGACAATCGCCGCCCGTATGTGGTATTATAAGACGGTCGGGCAGGGCTCGGCGGCAAAACAGAATATGCAGGGATATCGAAGCGGTCATAACGAGGTGGTCTTGAAAAATTTGCGAGCACAGCGGTCGCAAAAACCTTGAAAAGCCTTGCAACACCTGACTTTTTCGGCACTCCGACAGCAGCACAAAAGCACATTTCTAAAAGAATTTCTAAAACAATTGAATATCTGATGATTTCTGTCGAAAGACAGTTTCATATATGGAGAGGTATCGAAGCGGTCATAACGAGGCGGTCTTGAAAACCGTTTGGGGGCAACCCCACAAGGGTTCGAATCCCTTCCTCTCCGCCATAAATCCCTTGAAAATTAATCTTTTCAAGGGATTTTTCTTCAATCCACAAGGAGGTAATAGAGATGTATTCCAATGAAAAAAACTTCAATAAAATGAAACATTCATTTTTTGAATCAATGAAAATTGAGAGCATAAAATGCATGGAGCCAACCGAAACATGCACGGAAACGGATTTAATCGCCTCGCACTCTGTTCAAGATAGTCGCATATTGGAAGAATTAGCGCTCGATCAACATGTGATTCAAATTGGATTTGACACCTCGTGTGTTGGCAAATCAACTTTATCAAATAGAGTAGAACCGACGTGCAAGTTCGATTCTGTTAGTATACATAAAGCAACAACTTTTATAGGTCTATGCAATAAGCATGACACAGAACTTTTTCTTCCAATTGACACAGAAATTTTGAGTATGGAAAACGAGCAACATGTTTTCTTACTGACATATAGAGCTGTAATGAAGGAATTAGCAGCCTCTAAAAAAGCCGCTGTTATGAATCAGTCTATGTTTTTGTCGAAAGTAGACTTGGGTGAGGTGAGTGGGGATATTCCTTCGATAGAAGGTCTGATGCCCGTACTGTTTTTTGAAAGAGCATACGAATTTAATGAATATAAAAAAATGTTTGATGCCGACTATCTATCTCCCACATTCAGCAATATTGTAAGTAAGCATTTGATTTTCGATAATCCTCCACGTTTGCAGCGAGTTCCGTCTTTACTCCGTTGGAGCTGTCAACAAAGGAAAATGAGCCAGAAAGGATTTGTATAAACATTTTTTCCCTACAATGGAAAAAATGTACGTTCTGTTTTTTGTAGAAGAGAAGATGAGCGCTATATGAATTTGTACATTGATGAAATTATGAATGCAAACGAGGCGTATCAAAAAGTACTTAATTTCCAAACTTGTTCTTAGAAACTGTGGGAATATTGCAATTTCCCCTCATATTTCAATTCTTGGTCTTCGGATAAAAAAGCAGAAATATTGAGTTATTTCAAGGACAAAATGAAAAGTGATTTATCAAGTTACGAAAATTTGAATTTGTATCTGTTTTAATAGCGCATTAAAAGCACAGCCCCACCTTATGGCAGGGCTGTGCCTTTTCTTATTCCTTATTTGAGAACATCAGGATCGTATTCATATGCCACGCGGATTTGTTGACGATCCCGAAGGCGACGTCGCTGACGAGGAAGTCAACGATGGCGGCTTTGGAGATGATATACTTGCCGCTGATGCGGACGGCATCGATGTGCTTTTGCTGAATGTGGGACAGCACCATACCTCGGCTGTAACCGATAATCTCTGCCGCGGTATCGATGACAAAGGCGTCGGCCGTGTACCGGAGTCGCTTCTCCACATGCGCTCGGAACGCCTCCTTGCAGTCGTCCGCAAAGGGTGATATAGCACTCAGCGATGGTGACGGTGTCCACGGGCTGGCGGTTCAGCAACACCTCCCGCTTCCAGGGCTTGGCGTTGAAGATCCCTACGGGGATCTCCTTTCGTCTTTCGGCTCGTTTCTTCTGCAGATACGCTTCTATGTCCTCACGGAGGATGATATATCGGTGTGTTTTCGTCGGTCTGATCTGGCATGGAATGATGCCGTTGTTCAGCATCCAAGCCGCCTTTCTCTTGCTGACGTGGAGCATTTTGTAAAGCTGCTCCAAGGATATTTCGCCCTCCCCCGGCATATCAGCTCACCTCGCTTTCATCATCGGAAAGGAGCTTGCCGAGCTTCATCCACGCCTCGCCTGTGGCGTTGACATCAAGGTGAGAATAAATATCTGCAGTCGTACTCATATTGCTGTGGCCGAGATACTTCTGAATGACCTTCATGTTCACGTCCAGCGATACGAGAAGCGAAGCGCAGGTGTGGCGCAGGTCGTGGAAGCGGATATCCCGCATCCCATATTGCTTCAACTACTTCGGGAAGTGAGAGGTGATATAACTTGGCTTGATCAGTTCCCCAAGGGGTTGACACAGACCATATCAAGATATTTTTTTGCAGTAGGCTCGGCGGAATTGTTTACGATAAAGCTCCTGACGTTCCTTGTGCGCAAGGAGTATTTCCTTGACCTCGGGGATCATTTTGAAGCTTCTTCGTGAGCTTTCAGTCTTCATCTCGTCGCTGATCACCTGTTCCATTTTGCCGTTGCGGACGACCTCCAGCACCTTCTGCCCGATAAAGATTTTGTCATTCTCAAAGTCGATGTTGCTCCAAGACAGCCCAAGTGCCTCGCTTCTTCGCAGTCCGCAGTAGACGGCAAGGACGATGGGGATATAGATAACGTCCTCTTTGGCGTGTTCGAGCAGTGTCTTGACCTCGTCCACCGAGTAGAAGTAGCCGACGAATTTCTTTGGCTGCGGGCGCTCCACTCTGTCCATGGGATTGTATTCAAGGATCTCCTGGCGGATGGCGTATTCGAAGGCGGTGTGCGGCAGATTGTGATAATGCAAAATCGTCTGCTCACTGTCGCCGTCCTCGCGCAGGTAATCGTAGAAGCCGTGAATGAGGCGGGGCTTGCAGTCGGCGAGCGTGATCTTTTCGTCAAAGTATTTCGCCATCTTTCCGCTCACTCTTCTCTTGTAGCCGTAGTATGTGGACTCTTGGATCTTGTGGATGTGTACACGGTCGAACCAGTCGTTTATGAATTGCAGAAGAGGATATTTGGTCGGATCGTCGTAGCCGTCAAAGGAAGCGCTTGTACTCGCTTTCAAACTTGTTCTTCGCCTCTCTGATAGCCTTGTTGATGAGCGATTTCGTGGATCCTGCAGGCAGTCCAAGACCCAGCCATTTGGTTTTATTTTTTTCTGCGTTACGGTATCCTTGTAGCTGACCACAAGATACAGCATACCTCTCTTTTCCTGAACGCTTCCCGAGATGTCTTTACTCAGTTTATTTGCCATATCAGCATACCTCCTTTCGCTTTGCGGCAGCACACAAGATACCACATTTATCTTCAATTATCCAGTCCTGTGGGTTCGAAGTTACATTTACAACACAACTTTTTTTCGTGTGTTTTTTTCTTTCCGCGGACAAATTCCACCACAGAGTTTTTCGAGATGCGGTATTCCCGTCCGACTTTTTGGCAAATACCTTTTTCTCATGCACGAGTCGTGAGGCGAGCTTGGTGCTGATGTTCAGACACTCTGCAAGCTGGGCGAGTGTCATCGCGTCGGGGTAATTGCAAAAAGATATTGTTATTGAGCATTCCTTTTCCTTTCGTTACATATAAAGTCCGTATTCGTTTTCACGTTCTTGGTTTGCGCTGTACTGTAAAAGCGCCTTGGGTTCGACCTTGATGCCCATCATTTCCAGCATCATCACGGTCATTTTGTCGAGCTGATGATCCTCAACCGGCGGTGTGAAGCGCCCCTCGTATGGCATCGTTTCGAGCAGATTCTTGAGAAGATGGAAGAGTCCTTCGCCCACGGTGTAGCTGTGTTCGGATTGAAGATCGTTTACATACGATTTGTATTGATCCGCAAGTCCCGATTCACAACCGCCGAGGAGATAGTAGATCCCCAGATTTTTTCGGAGAAGCTGCTCTGCAAAGAGCTTGTTGTCACGGCATTTGTGACCGTCTGGCGTGGTGAAGGTGATATACCCGCATCGATCATCGACTCGCCCTTTGCGATCAGTGCAAAGAATTCGCCCTTTCCAACCAAGGATTCGGGCATGCGAATGTATTCGATGACCTGCTCGGTTTCTTCCTGACCTTCTCCGCAGGCTACGTAGCCAAGCACGGGCATGGCGTGAGCGACCTGCTCCATTTCCATGCGGCGGGTGCTGACGGAACGGCGACCGTTGTATTCCAGCTCGCCGTCCTCTTTCATAGCAGAAAGATATAAGAAGCTGATGCGGTTTGATATAACCGTCGGCGGAGAGGATATATGGCTTCTCTTCGATGAAAATTACGACTCGAAGAGGGCGGCAGATGAGCTGATAAAGCTATTTGGCGATTGATAAAAAGCGCAGATCGAAAAAGCTCTCGGGGAGGCTAAAATCGTCCGGAACGAAAAAGCGAAAACAGTGTTTATTTAACGGAACTATAGTATAATTAATATTTTGATTATGGGGTCGGAATCCTGACGGATTCCTGCATAAGGTTATATGTTTTCGCTTTTTCTGCGCCCGATTTCGCACCGCGACGTACGATAGTACGCCTTGCGGCACGAAATCGAACACTCCAAACGATTTTATCTCTCCCCTTCTCGTGGAGGCTAAAAAAGCGCAGACCGAAAAAGCGAAAACGGATTATTATAATTAGGCTTTAGTATGTCCTATATGGCAGGTGAGGAGTCGGAATCCTGACGGATTCCTGCATAAGTTAAATGCTTTCGCTTTTTCTGCGCCCGATTTTGCACCGCGACGAATAATTTGTATCTATTGTATAGGTTCGCATTTCTCGATAGATCAATATTAAATATCGGAAATTGCGGCTAATATTGTTCCTCCTGTTACTGCTTTGCAGTATAAAAGCCGGACAGCCGTAAAAATCATGCGGCTGTCCGGCATTATTTTAATATTGCTGTCCGGTATTATCTATTCTGATGAGAGAGATCCTCGACCGATCACTCGACCGATCACTTGATTTATTATAGATTGATCAAAAGAAGACGACCTCCTCTCCGCCGAGCAGCGCTTTTATCTGCTCTCCCGTCCGAGTCCCTCGGAGAATGCCGTCGCAGCTCCCGCAGCAGTGCCGAGTCGCAGCGCCGAGGCATAGTCTCTGTCGGTAAGATATCCGCTGACAAAGCCCGCAACCATAGAATCGCCCGCGCCTACCGTGTTGACCGCCCTGCCGTGCAGAGCAGGGAGCGCGGAGCGCCGTGCCGTCTTCGGTCAGCAGAACCGAGCCGTCGCCGCCCATCGAGACGAGAACATTTCTTGCTCCCTCCGCTTGAAGGCGTCGGGCATATTCGAGGCATTGCTCCGGCGTTTCGACGGCTGTGCCGAACAGCTCGCCGAGCTCGTCCGAATTCGGCTTTATAAGAAAAGGTGAGTACGCGAGGGCGCTGCGGAGCAGCTCGCCGCTCGCATCGAGCACGGTCTGAATGCCGCGACCGTCGAGTCTTGCGAGCAGACGCAGATATGTGTCGCCCGGCAGTGACGGCGGAACGCTGCCTGAGAGTACGAGCACATCGTCTGCACCGAGTGTATCGAGCCGCGCGAGCAGCTCGTCGAGTGCATCGTCGGTTATCTCGGGACCGGCACCGTTTCTATCGGTCTCGCAGACAGTCCCGCCGCGGTCCTGCGATGAGGCTGTATCGGCGCGGGGAGCGCCCGGGCATATCGCGCCCGATTCGGGTGTGCCGCAGCGGGGTTTGCCTGATATCGGCGCGTCGGCACCTACGCAGGTACTGCCGCTGCGCAGCTTGACGTTTATTCTCGTCATACCGTGCGGCAGATGTACAAGGTCGGTATCTACACCGTTTTCCCTCAGCTGCCTCTCAAGCTCATTGCCGCTGAAGCCTGCGGCGAAGCCGAGCGCGACCGACTGCATTCCGAGCTCTCTCAGCACGAGCGAAACATTTATCCCCTTGCCCCCGCAGCTGCAGCTCTCGTGCAGACTGCGGTTGATAGAACCGGTCCGCAGCTCGGGCATATACATGGTGTAGTCAAGGCACGGATTGAAGGTCAGTGTGTATATCATAGTTTTTCTCCCTGCGGCGAGATATCCTTACTCGCCCATCGACTAAATCGTTATGCTGTCATCGGTGCGCGGCGTGCCGCGCCGTCGTCGGCAGATGCCTTTACTGCCGTAATGATATCACATCGGCTGGAGAAAGTCAAATTTTGCGGCAATAATCTACATTCTTTCCCGCATGCGGCAGAGCATTATTCGACAGCTTGCCGTTTTTGACAAAAAACGCTGAAATAAGCCGAAAAGCTATTGAAAATTATATGGAAATGTGATACAATAAATATCCCGCAGAAGTACCGATTTCTCTGCGCGTATGAAGCGTCGACTGCACCGGCGGTCGAGCATAAAAACCTCCTGACAATAGGAAAGGAAATGTCCCATACGGACAAGGTGAAAAAATGGAACTGATGTATCCGGTCGTTATAGCGGCGGTCGCGGCATTGCTGTTTGCGCTCGTTATGGCTGTACGTGTGCTCCGATGTGATCGAGGCGAAGAGGATATCCGACGGATATCCGGTATCATCGGTCGGGCTGCAAGCGCCTTTCTGCGCCGTCAGTATGCCGTTATCGCAATATTTTTCGTAATAGTATCTGCTGCACTGCTTGTGATGAATCTATGCTTCGGCAAGGGTAATATCTATACCCCCATTTGCGTTCATCTCGGGCGGTTTTTTCTCTGCTCTGTCAGGCTATATAGGCATGAAGATCGCCACAGCCTCGAACGGCAGAACGGTAGTTGCAGCACGCCGCAGTCTCAACGGCGGACTGCGCACCGCGTTCTCGAGCGGTATGGTTATGGGCATGTCGGTGGTCGGTCTCGGTCTTATCGACATCAGCGTTTGGTATCTCCTGCTTAAATATGCCTTCTGTCAGAGCATCGAGGTCATTGCGGCGAATATGCTTACCTTCGGTATAGGCGCAAGCTCGGTTGCACTGTTTGCGCGCGTCGGCGGCGGTATCTTTACAAAGGCTGCCGATGTAGGAGCCGATCTGTGCGGGAAGGTCGAGGCGGGCATTCCCGAGGACGATATTCGCAATCCCGCCGTCATTGCCGACAATGTGGGCGATAATGTAGGTGACGTTGCTGGAATGGGCGCGGATCTCTATGAGTCGTATGTCGGCTCGGTGCTGTCCTGCGCTGCGCTCGGCGTTTTCACAGGCTACGGAGAGCGCGGCTTTCTACTGCCGTTCCTAATTGCCGCCGCCGGTATTTTCTGCTCTATCATCGGTTCTTTCTTCGTTCGTACGCATTCTCTCACCGAGCAACGCTCGCTGCTCCGTGCACTGCGCACCGGAATGTACATAACGAGTTTACTTATGGCGATAGCCGCGTTCTTCCTTATTCGTGTAATGCTCGGCGGCTGCATCTTCTCCCGCGCCTCCGCGATTCAGGATCTGTTTACCGATATGTTCTCGGATCCGTATGTGCTGCGTATGTGGGGCGTTGTGCTCTGCGGTCTTGTCGGCGGCGTGCTTATCGGCAGAGTTACCGAGTATTTCACCTCCGAATCCTATAAGCCTACCCGCACGCTCTCCGCATCGTCTGAGACCGGCAGCGCAACGGTCATAATTGACGGGCTGGCTCTCGGTATGCGTTCCACCTTCGGTTCGGTCGTTATTGTTATTGCGGTAATGATCGGCAGCTTTTTGCTTGCAGGCGGCAGAATAAACGATATTCAGCCCGGTCTGTACGGTGGGACTTGCCTCGGTCGGCATAATGCTCTCCACGCTTGGCATTACACTTGCGACCGACGCATACGGCCCCGTCGCGGATAATGCCGGCGGCATAGCTGTAATGTCCGGTCAGGACGAGATTGTTCGTCAGCGCACCGATGCTCTCGACAGTCTCGGCAATACCACCGCCGCTACCGGAAAGGGCTTTGCCATCGGTTCGGCAGCGCTCACTGCCATCACCCTTGTCGCCGCATTTCGCGACACGATAGCCGATCAGTTCGGTGATTTCAGCTTTAACCTCGATCTGCTCAATATGCAGACGCTTATCGGTATATTCGTCGGCGCTATGCTGCCGATGCTCTTCTCCTCGGTCACTATGCGCGCCGTCGGACGCGCCGCCTCGAGCATTGTCCGCGAGGTGCGCAGACAGCTGCATGAGATACCGGGCATAATGGAGCGCAAGAATGACCCGGATTACGATCGCTGCATCTCGATATGCACGAGCGCCTCTCAGCGCGAAATGATCCTTCCCGCCGTTATAACCGCTGTTTCGCCGATAATCGTCGGTGCGCTGCTCGGCTTCAACGGTATCGCGGGAATGCTCGCGGGTGCTGCTGTTTCGGGCTTCCTGCTCGCAGTCATGATGAGCAACTCCGGCGGTGCATGGGATAACGCAAAGAAGCTGATAGAGACGGGCGAGCACGGAGGAAAGGGCTCGAAGCAGCATAAAGCTGCGGTCGTCGGCGATACCGTCGGTGATCCGTTCAAGGACACCGCAGGTCCTTCCATTAACATCCTGATAAAGCTGCTCTCAACGGTCTCGATAGTCTTTGCGCCCGTTATCTATGAGCTGTATCTGCGTCTAAGTTTGTTTTGATAACAATGTGACCTGCCTCCGGTAGGATTCGGACCGATAATACATCATATACAGACAGCCTCACGTATCCGACCGAACGGCGAGGGATACGTGAGGCTTATCCGGTTATTAAGGGAAGAATCGACGTACAGGTATGAGGTGCTTGAAATCGCTCATTTTTGCGCGTGATTCTTTGAAAAACAGATTGCAGAATTATCTCCGGCTCTCTTCCGGTGTTTTGTTCGGAGTCCTTGGTACGGCAACAAGCTTAGTGTCCGTTACGAAGCTTTGATCGGACTCCGTCCGTTGGACAGCATTTTATCCGATAGGCGTTAGCCCGAAAAGTCCTGACCGAAAAAGTGCATAAGAGACGATTCCGTTTTAGTGTATCTGGGGAGCTAAGAATGCAGGGAGCTGCTTTTTATGCAGACAAAACCCAATCAGCCCTTCCAATTTCCGTAGCCGAAAAGCTCCATCATCTCGAACATAATGTCGGCAGCCTTTGAAATGTTGTCATTGATGTAAGCATTCGCCTCAGCGCTGTTAAAATCACCCGCATCGATTTTGTCCATTCTGTTAACAAGATTATGAGCGGCAAACTGTCCCGCTTCTCTGGCAATTCTTGTCCACATATTGACTCTTATAACGCCATCCTCCGCAAGACCCTTTGTCTGGTCTTCGGCTAAGACTTGATGTGCCGTGGAGAACGAGCATCTTTTTGCCGAGTGCCTCGGTGAGCTGTCTTGCGCGTTTTTTGTTGTACTTTGCACCGCCGACCGCACTCGTTTGTTGCTCTGTGCCAAGATCTGCTACAAGAAAATCAATGCCGGTTTTTCCTACATATTCGACAGCCTTTTCACAATAATTGTCGATATGTCTTGCCGTTGCGCCGTTTTCTACGTTTAACATTTCGATAATCCCTCTACAAGGACGTCCTTACCGAAATATTTAATGTAATCGGTTGTCATTTCAAGATTTTTTTCGTATTCATAGCATTGTGCGTCAAACATAACGCTTGAAAAATACTGCGAGCCGACAGTCAGCGCCCAGTGATCACGAAACGGGTCTGCGTGATCCAGGTGAGGAAGAACAGTAACGTTCTTGTACGGTGCGTATTTACCGTTTGTAAGAGCATCAAGATGTCTGAGGTTGGAAATGATACCCGCCACCGGGTCCTGACAGTATAAAAATCTCTTTGCCTGGGGCATGTGCTGATATGTAAAGGTACTTGCAACAACGACAGGAACATTGTCGTAGCCGTATTTTTCTGCAATTCTTTGTGCTGCAATCAGAATTGCCTCCGTGTTCCAGTGGCTTGCGGTACAGAAAATACCGACGCTCATATTATCGGCTGCGACCTTTTCGAAAATTTTCAGTGATTCTTTTTATCGGTTACCAACGCCATTTCAATTTCTCCTTATCTTTCTATGTCTATTTTTTCATAACCGAGATAATTTGTGAGAGCTTCGTTCATGATATCAACAACATCACCCGAAGTGATCGTTACGTGGTGTCTAAAGCCCGATTTGCTTATATTATAGAGCTTTTTCTGAAGATTCTGAGTTTCAAGAACGGCATGGATCCCGAAAAACTCCTTCTCGACCTCATCATCGGTAAATATACCCTTATCAACATAATACTGAATATTGCCGTTGTCCGTTCGCGCACTTGCATAGGTGAGTTTCTCCGGTAATGATTTTACCGACATTAAGACCCCAGCTGCAGCCCTCTCCGTAGGTTTTTGACAGCATCTTATGCTGCTGAATTTCGCCTTTCCCTGCATAAGCTGCATAGGGAGAGGACCGCAGTGAAAGGCGATGCACTTATCGGGCTCGCTGCCGTAATTGTTGTTGAGATCAAGGCAGCCTGAGGAATTGCCCGAAGCAAGAGCAAGTGCCAGCATGGTTACGGTATTGGTAACATCCATCTCACATGTGGCGGGGATGCCGCAGCCGTTAAAGATTCCCATTACGGCACACGGAGTAATGCCGAGCTGCTCCTGAAGCTCGCTCCAGCAACGAATGGCGAGAGCATCGAGCTTATTGTCATTAACGAGACCCTCAAGAACTGCTCCGAGCTTTGCCATTAGTATATCTCTGCCCACCGGCGCCTTTGAAAAAATCGGCAACGACATAGAGCTTTTTCGAGCCAGTCTTTAACTGCCGACGCACTGTCGTCGAGCTTTTTGATCTTGTCAAGGATCATACTCAAATCGTAGTCCTCGGTATCGATCTTGTGTCTTTCCAATGCAATTTCGTCAAAACGAACACTCTTAAAGGCAGTGGTTCTTGCGCCGACGGTACCTATACGCACATTGGTCATTCCCTTTACTACACGGCAAATTCCCACAAACTTTTTGAGCTGGATATCAAACTCATCGGATAAAGGATGAACGACAAATGGCATAAATTCCGTATATTTAACACCCATTTGTGTTAAGACGCTTGTAAGAGCGAGCTTGCCGCAGAATGCATCTCTTCTGTGGGAGAAGTCCATCTTGCCGAACTCGTCGGGATATGCTTGAATAAGTACGGGAACATCAATATTTCTGATAGCAGCCTTAATACCGTTTTCATCGCCGAAGTTGGGAAGACAGATTACTATACCGTCGTACTCTCCGCGATGTGCCTCGAGAAAATCAGCAAAAAATCATGCCCTCCGCAGTGCTTTCAACAGCAAACCGTATTTTACGGAGTCGGCATCGATCGTAAGACATTCAACACCGGCTCTTTTTAAAGGCCTCGAGCATATCGGCTCTTGCGCTTTCAATGACCGAGCTCGGAAAAAGCCTCTGTTTGCAACCAACAATGCTAATTTCATAAAAATAGCCTCCTAAGAATTTTTACTCATTGCAATCATAAGCGTAAGGAATCATAAACAAAGGCCGAAGGTGTTCGTGAATTATCATGCGGGTTTCTTTGAAATTTTGCCAAATGATCACTATACCCTTAAACTGCTTTTTGGCCTCGTACTACTGTTAAACATTATACATAAAATGCTGTATTTGTCAATAAGACAGAAAAAGCCCGCCGTAATTCAGTAAAAATTACGGCGGGCTTTTGATACGGAAGGAGAGCTTTGAACCGTATGCGTATGTCTTAATTACAAAGCAAACAGGAGCACTCTCCTACTCAGTATTCGGCTTCGATTGCTTTTAGATGCTTGATTTACGGCTCACGGGCTGTTTTGTACCCATAAATCGTGCCGTGTCGTAGGGGATCAGACATTCATTATAACGGGCAGGATCATCGGTCTGCGCTTTGTTCTCTGGAAGAGGAACTTAGACACACTGTCCTTGACGCTCGTTTTCATCTGATTCCATTCGGTCTCGCCGTTCCAAAGGCAATCGTCGAGTGCGGTGCGCGATATCTCGCGGACCTCCTCCATCATCTCCTCCGCCTCACGAACGTAGACAAATCCGCGGGACACGATATCGGGACCCGAAACAATAACGCGCTGATCGATATCGACGGTCGCTACGACAACGATAAGTCCGTCCTGCGAGAGGTGGCGGCGGTCGCGGAGAACGATGTTTCCGACATCGCCGACTCCCGAGCCGTCTACCATTATCTTACCCGACGGGATAGTGCCGTTCCATCTTGCGCCCTTCTCGTCTATCTCGAGCACCTTGCCTATCTCGGAGACAAAGATATCGCTCGCAGGCATTCCCATGTACTCGGCAAGCTCCTTATGGGCTATCATGTGCTTGTATTCGCCGTGAATGGGCATGAAATATTTCGGCTTTGTCAGCGCATGCATCAGCTTCAGCTCCTCCTGACATGCGTGACCGGAGACGTGTATCTCGAGCATCGCATTGCGCCATACGGTAACGCCGTGGCTGAGCAGCTCGTTGATGATGCGGTCGACCATTTTTTCGTTGCCCGGGATAGCGCTTGCACTGATAACGACGAGGTCGCGCTCGCCGAGCGAGATCTTGCTGTGATCGCCGAATGCCATGCGGTAGAGTGCGCTCATGGGCTCGCCCTGGCTGCCCGTCGTGATAACGGTCACCTGCTCCGGCGGATATTTCTTGACATCGGCAATGTCGATGAGTACTCCGTCCGAGACGGTCATATAGCCGAGCTCTGTCGCAACACCGACGATGTTTACCATGCTGCGCCCGGTGATGGCGACCTTTCTGCCGAACTTTTCGCTGTGTGAGATTATCTGCTGCACGCGGTGAACATTTGATGAGAAGGTCGCGATAACGATGCGCGAATCCTTATTTTTGAGGAAAATCTCGTCAAGTGTTCCGCCGACCTTGCGCTCCGACGGTGTAAAGCCGGGACGCTCCGCGTTCGTCGACTCGCACATGAGCAGCATAACGCCCTCGTTGCCGAGCTCGCCGAGTCTTGTTATATCCATCATCTGGCTTTCGACAGGGGTGAGATCGAGCTTGAAGTCGCCCGAGTGGATGATAACTCCCGCGGGCGTATGGATAGCGAGCGCGCACGCATCGGCTATCGAGTGGTTTACGCGGATGAATTCGATAGAGAAAACGCCCGCCTTTACGGTGTCGCCCGCCTCAACGCAGTTGAGCACCGGCGGAATATCATAGTGGAACTCGCTGAGCTTGCGCTCGAGCACGCCGAGTGTAAGACGCGTTGCGTATACAGGGACATGCAGATTACGCAGCACGTAGGGCAGTGCGCCGATGTGGTCCTCGTGTCCGTGTGTGATGAATATTCCGCGTACCTTTTCCTCGTTCTTTTCGAGGTAGCTGACATCCGGGATAACGAGGTCTACACCGAGCATATCGTCGTCGGGAAAGCCGAGACCGCAGTCTACTACGATAATGTCGTTGCCCGACTCGATAACGGCGATATTCTTGCCTATCTCGCCGAGACCGCCGAGCATCGCGACTCTTACCTTACCCTTTTTCGTGTTCTTCTGCGCGGGGCGCTTCTGCTTGCCGCGCGTGCGGGCTGCCTCGTGGGTCAGCTCCTCGCCGCTCTCGACCCTGCTCTGCGCGTCCGAGCCTTTTCCTCTTGCATTTCCTCTCGGTGCTCTCACTGTGTTGTTTCCGTTATTTGTTCTTGCCATGTTGTGTCGCGGTACAGCCTCGGGGCTGCCGCGCTCCTTTCTTTTTTATGTAGTTATTAACTTATTCGGACGGCGGACGGCGCGATTCTGCTGCGACCGGGCTGCCGATGAGATCGAAATCGTCGTATACGCCGCCGATTTAGGCGACGAAAAAATGACGCGGTATTCTTCCGAAAAAATGCAAAACACGAAAAACCCCTCGGCTCTGCGCAGCCGTGGGCATTCGGCGGCATAAAAATGCTGCCCTCCGTATTTTAGGCGCTTGTCTGCGGTACGGGCAAAACGGCTTCAAACGGCGATCAAGAGCCTGTCCGACGCTTGCAGTGCTGCGCTTTTCTTTCGGATATAGTCATCCTGTGCGGCAATGCCGCTGTAACGATCAAAATACGATGCGCTTAGTGTAGCATTCAAATATGAATTCGCCGATGTGCTTTTGTGAACCGAGTGTTAATTGAGCAGAGGCAATAATAATCTCCCACCTTTCTGCGCAAACTGTATATATAAGGCGATGTGTCGGCGCGTGCCGACATACTTCGACGGTGCCGCCGTGCTACGCAGTGCGCAGCGACGCTGCCCGTATATATTTTATTAGAGGAGCAGGTGAAAGTTGTATGGATAGGAAAAAAAGAAAAAGAAACCGTCTCTCGGACGGAGTGGCGCGGCTCTATCGGCAGGAGAGCGCCGACGAGCTGTTTCCCGAGCCGCCGACCGCCCGACCGTCAGCGCCGGCAAGACCGAGCGAGGATCCGACGGCGCAGTTTACCGGATATTTCAGCCCCGAGCAGGAGGAGCGCCGGCGGCTCGGCGGCGGCGATGACCGGAGCGACGGCTGAGCGTATCGGCGCGGTATGAGGGGCGGCGGTGCCGACCGATAATGTGCGGCGGGCGGTGCATATGCAGAGAACCGAGCTATGCGCTCTTCCCGGACTGCGATATCGGAGAGCGAAGCTGTCGAACTGTCTATGCTCGGCATAAGGAATAGACCGATGCGCACATCAAGCGGCACGCCTCCGGTAATTCTGCCCGATATCGCTGCCATGCGCATGCAGCCTTGCTCGAGCCTATATATTTATTGCGGCTGCTTCCCGTTCATTACGGCTTGCCGACGGATCGTCTGACCGCCGGCGACTCGGCTGAAAGAGCGTCGCTCCGATAACGGAGCGTTTAAAATGCCCGTATCAGAAATCCGACGGCGAGCAGGAACAGCGCGACCGAGAAGAGCAGAGCCGCTATGCGGAGCAGCTGCGGCTTGCGCGGGGTGCAATCGCCGCCCTCTCTGATTATCCGGTTTGCCTCGCTTATCATGTCACGCTCGGAGGCGTGAGCGCGCAGCGCATTTTCGCTGAGGATAAAGTATGCCTCGTCGAACATCGGACTACCCGTATTTTTCATAACAATTATCTTTCTCTGACAGCCTTTGAGCATGAATATTTCCCCTCTCCGCCGCAGTCCGGCAACGATATTGTTCGACCGATTCGGGCGGATGTATTCAGACATGGCGAATTTTTATGCGGAAAAACAAATAATACAGAGGCATAGAGCATGAACAAATCGAAAGGATCACCGTATGAAAGCTGTAATTATGGCGGGCGGAGAGGGAACAAGGCTTCGCCCGATAACCGAAAAACGATGCCGAAGCCGCTCGTGGAGACGGACGGTATCCCGACCCTCGAGCATATATTCCGTCTGCTGCTGCGTCACGGTATTACCGAGGCGGCGCTGACTACGCGCTATCTCGGGGATATGATAAGAGCAAGAGAGGGCGACGAATATATCTCCCCGGCAGGAGAGCGGCTCGAGCTGTGCTATTTTGAGGAGCGCGATCCGCTCGGCACTGCGGGAGGAGTGCGGCAGGCAGAGCCGTTTTGGCGCGGCGGCGAGCCGTTTCTCGTTATCAGCGGCGATGCGATGACCGATGCGGATCTGACGGCGGCGGAGGAGTTTCATCGGCAGAAGGGCAGTGCCGTCACCGTTTTGCTCTCGTATGCCCCCGACCCGCGCGAATACGGCACTGTCATACTTGCGCGCGGCGGCAGGATAACCGGATTCTCCGAAAAGCCCGCATGGCAGCGAGCGCTGTCCGGCACCGTAAATACAGGAATATATATTATCTCGCCGGAGGTTATGGAGCAGGTCTGCGAGGGAGAAAAATGCGACTTTGCAGCCGATCTGTTCCCGTCGCTGCTCGAGCAGGGCGTTCCGATGTACGTGCTGATGTGCACGGGGCATTGGTGTGATATCGGAACGGCGGAGGCATATTATGCGGAGAATATGCGCGGCGGCAGACGCAATATCTTCTCTCGGCTCGGGGAGTCGCATATCGACGGCAGCGCAGAGCTTGACGGCGTTGTTGTCTATTCGGGCGTTACCGTCGGTGCGCTTGCGCAGATAAGCGGCTCGGTGCTCTGTCCGCGCTGTCGGATAGGCGGCGGTGCGCGGATATGCGACGGGTGCATTGTGGGCGAGGGCGCTGTTATCGGCGAGGGCGCTATCCTGCTGCCGGGAACGCTTGTCGGCAGCGGTGAAAATGTCGGAGACGGGGAGATATGCGGCGAGCTCGACCGAGGAGGCAAGCCGACTCCTGTTCCGGCGGGCTGAGAATACCCTCCGGAGCCTGCCGCATGCTTTCGGCTCGGTGCGGCTGTCGGCGCTGCGCTCGGTCACGGCAGTATAGGTGCGGTCGGCGGCAGCTCTGATCTCAGCGAGCTGCTTCGGTCCGCACTGCTGCTCGGTATCGCCTCTGTCGGCTGCACGGCATACGACTGCGGCGCGGGCAGCGCCGCTATGGCGGCATATGCCGCTTCTGTGCTTGAATACGATCTTATGCTCCATATCGCCGAGCGTGACGGACTTGCTCCGGAGGGCGGGCATGCCGAGCTGCTCATCTACGACGGCTGCGGGCTTTATCCCTGTCGCGAGCTTGAGCGCCGACTCGAGCGCGAGCTTACCCGCACACATCCGTCTGCGGGCGGCGGCAGAGTTTCCGCGGGCATATCCGCGGAGCAGCTCTACCGCAGCAGCGCACGCCTGCGCACCGCGATATGTATGACCGTCGCGGAGCGGCTGGCGGCATCGGAGATTTCAGCATTTGTTTGTTCGGAGAGGGTGAGGAGGTGTTCCTGCTCGAGGATGTGCTCGCCGAGCTCGGCTATCGCATTCGGGCAAAACGGGATGCGGATGTTGCGGTATACCTCGGTGCAGGCGGCATCAGCGCAGAGCTGCTCGACCGTCGCGGAGGCGCGACTCGCGCCGATTTGTGGCATGTTCTGACCCTACTTACTGCGGACAGCATTCTTCAGGGCGGTGTGACTTCGGTGGCGCTTCCGTATGCATCTCCCGCCTGCCTCGCGCGGCTTGCACATCGGCTCGGTGCGCGTGTCCTGCGTTACGGCAGCTGTCCGAGCGGCGGCAGTGAGAGCGAGGCACGCAGACTGTCCGCACGTATGCCGGAGCTGCGCGACGGCTCGTTTGCCGCCGTTCATATGCTTGCCCTGCTCGGTGAAAACACGCTCGGCGAGCTGTGTGCGGCACTGCCGGATTTCTGCTTTGCCGAGGGCAGCTTTGATGCCGAACGAATGTGTATTCCGCCGGACTGCGGTGCGATCGGACAGCCGGACGGAGAGGGCTATCGGATAGAGTTCGGCAGACGCGGAAGAGTGCGGGTCGTTCCCGACGGCAGTATGTACCGTCTGTATGCCGACGCGGCAAACGAGGAATACGCCGCAGAGCTGCTCGAGCTGTCGCGCGAGCGCCTGCGGGAGCTGACGCGGAATATCGGTACGGAGGATGGTTCGGGCGACGGTGTACAAGTTAAAAACTCGGACGGCAGGGCAGAATAAAAGAAAAGCGAATGCCTAAAAGGTCCGGTGCGAAAAGGCGAATAAGATAAGCGGGCATTCCGTTGAGGTATGGCGGGGAGCGGAGATAGCTCGTAAAAGACAGGATCCGCTTTTCCGCAGGCGGAATGCCGAACATTTTTACCTATCCCCGGATGATCAAAGAGGCTGTAAAAAACGAGTTTTTTCACAGCCTTTTTTGATTTATCTTGATTTATCCGTGCGGCGTTCGGTCGGGGGGTGCGTGTGTATTACCGAGCGCTCCAATCTATCCGTGCGCGCTTTGCCTGCGAGAGCTGATGCGCGCGTGGAATATTATAGATTCTCCCGTTTTTAATCAGCCGTGCGCCTGTTTGATGATATGAAAAAGCTGTGCCGTGTTCTATGCACTGCCGTCTCAGGTCAAGCACCCACGCATAGTCGCAGCATCTCGCGCCGTCTCCGGATTCACCGCCGACTATGACCTCGTCGACGCCGCCGAGATACCGGGAGATATCGAGTGACTCGAGCAGCGGCTCGGCAACTATTATGCGATGCCGCAGCGGCTGCGAGAGAAATATCGGCAGTCTGTACTCTGCCATCTGCCTGTTTTCGACGGTGCAGCCGATGGTCACATTTTCGTACCCGTCTTCCCAGTCGGACGGCAGGCATCGGTCGAGGCGGTCGATGCGCTTTGTAAAAAAAACAAAGCGGCAGTCACGGCGCTCACGCATCATATCCCAACACTCACCGCGCCATTCGTCGGCATCCGGCAGCAGAAAGTCGGAGGTGAAGCAGGTCATGACGGTGCTGCCCGGTGCGATTCTGAGGCTGCCGTCGCGGCGGCGCTTTGCGGGGAAGCGAAAAGGCGGAGGTCTTTCGGCAGGTGCCGCTTCTGTCGCTTATGCCGAAGGTCTCGTCTCTGCGGTAAACATAGCAGTTGAGGCAGCCGGGGCTTATCTTGGTGCAGCCGTGCCACGGATTCCAGCCTATGCTGCACTGCGCGGCGCGCGTCTCGGCGGTGCTGTTGTATGTCGGAGCCTCCGCACCGTCGGCTTCGGTAATATCTGCTGCCGTATTCTCCGACAGAAGGTCCTTCAGCGTCATGCTCATGCCGTCGTTCATAATGTGTCGGGCAGTCGTCTGCCGTCCTCCTTTCGCTTTGATTGCGGCTCAAAATGCGTTTTTCATGTCATGCTCCGAGCCTATATGTGCATGTGCACGGTTCTGTGCTGATGCGGCGGTATGCCGCCGATTATTTTTGCCGCTGCGATGAAATCATGCTGTGCCGCTGCATGCCTCGTAAAAGTCCGATGATGCCGGCTGCGCGGCGGATATGCTTATCTGCGCTTGAAAACGACTATCTCGGGGTCGCTGCCGTCGCGGCTGTAGCTGCATATGAGTATAAAGCCGGTGTCGGCGATCACGCCGTAGCAGATACCGAGATCGGCGAATTCTATCTGTGTTCCGAGATAGATATCATGGTCGCTCAGCAGACGCACCCGCTCGCCGCCGGGAGTGGGATACTCGAGATTGACATACTGTCCGGGAAGCTCGTACAGCGCAAGCGCGTGCGGCAGTCCCTCGGCTTCAAGCAGCGAATTTATCTCATCGAGCAGCTGTCGGCGAAACTCGTCATATGCCGCTCTGCCGCCCGCCTTTTATATTCGGCTGCGATGCAGCGACCTCCGAACGGGCTGCCGCAGGTCTCGGCACAACCCCTGCATTCGTCTCTTCCTCTGCATTCGTCGCAGTTTGCTCCGCATATCGTACCCATTGATATACCTCCGATATTCGATTCTCCGCCGCATGCTCGGTCTGTACGGCAGGGTCGTTATTTACATATATTGTAGCACACTCTTTTCGGTATTTTCAATATTCTGTTTTTCGGCAAATGCAATATGACCGACGCTGAAAAAGTTAAGCTGCCGCTGCGCCGGCGTCGTGTCGATCTACGGATATGCACGTCTGCTCTCGGATAAAACTCGGATAGATAATTAGATAATAAAGACGGAATGCCGATGTCGGATCGGGATGAACGGCTGTCGGATTTCGGAGATAATCATCCTTTTGATCGGTATGTGATGCAAAATCTTGCTCAGGGCTGTAAAATATTCTTCAGTAATATTGTGTTTATTACATAAAAGTGATATAATGCCAACGAAAGTCGGCGTATGGCGTTATATGTGTTATCGTCCGATATTCGCCGCGGCGTTGCGCAAGCCGCATACGTTTATTCTGACGAACTTTCGGAGACAAAAATGGAAGAGAAGAGTATGATCGCGGTGATATCCAAGTACCGCAAGGCGATAATGGGCTTTGCGGCTCTGTGGATACTTGCAATGCACAAGTGGCGGCTGCTTATCCCGTACGGCGAGAGCTTTTGGGAGCGGGAGGTATTCCTTAAGGACATCGGCTTCTGCGGCGTTGATATATTCCTGCTGCTGTCGGGCATGGGACTGACCTATGCTATTAAAAAGAGCAGTGTCGGTCGCTTTTATTTCGGGCGGATAAAGAGGATCCTCTTTCCGTACCTCGCGGTCGCGGTAATTGTCGGAGTGAGCTACGGCTGGAGTGCACGAGAGTTTTTGGCGAATGTTTCGGGATACAATTTCTATTTTAAGAGCATCTATTCCTTTATGTGGTTCGTTCCCGCGATACTGACGCTGTATCTCGTTTTCCCGCTCTACTGGGCGATATTTTCGCGCGCAAAGAATAAGACGGTCTTTACCCTGACGGTGCTCGTGATATGGCTGCTCGTGTCGATGGTCCTGCGCGACAGGCTCAGGGGATATGTACGGCTTTACAAACCGTATACCCGTCTTTTTGGTCGGTGTGCTGTACGGTTGGCTGTGTCAGAATAACAGAATGCGGGAGAGCCGTGGACTGTGGGCGCTGACGGCGCTTACTCTGCTGCTCGGTCTCTACCTTGCCGATCGGACGAATGTGGACGGAATGTATCTGCTCGTACCCGTGTCGAACTGCTGTGTGCCGAATCTGCTTATAGCAATGTCGCTGCCGCTTATCATGGCAAAGCTGCTCGACCTGCTCGCTTCTTTCCGCGCCACGCGGTGGCTGTCTGCTGCGGCGAATGCCGTGCTCGGCTTTTCGGGATGATGAGTCTTGAATTTTACTGTATTCAGCAATGGGTGTCGGAGATGATATCCGGGTATCTTGATACACATTTCGGACATAAGGCGATAAATCTGCTGATGCTTGCCGCCGTAACGCTCGCCGCGCTCGTACTGTATTTCGGCAACAAGGGCTTTGTGGCTGTGCTGAATGCGCTTGACAGACGATTGTTCCCGCGCACCGCTGCGGCAAAGTCGGCTGTATCGGCTGTCGGAACGGATAATGCCGATGCCTCTGATGCTTGCGTTTCCGCTCCGCCCGGTGATGCCGCGCAGGCTTCTGCTGTCGTCTCGGATGCACAGAAATCTTCGGGCGACGGCTGTGGTGCTTCTGAAAATGCCGATGTCGCCGATATGCCGGGATCGGAGAGCAGCGGGGCGGTTTAAATAGCCCTTATCGAGGAAATATTAAGTTAAATAATGAGAATATTGAGAATGCGTCGGTTTTCCGCCGCATTCTTTTTTTCTGTAAAAAAGCTTCGGGCGAAAAAGAACGCGGCGGTGCCTATCGTCATGAGAATACAGGCTGAGAAATAGTTTAAAATTTCTGCTTTGCCTATTGACATATACCCCCTATGGGTATATAATACAGATACCCCGATGGGGTATAAAGGAGAGGTGCTATGACACATGAAAAGGCGTGTCCCTGCTGCGGCGGGGGTGAGTATGCAGAAGAAAATAAAAAGACGGTAATACCTGAGGAGAGCGGAGCTGCGGAGACTTGCTGCGGCGAGGACAAAAAGCCGCCGACGGAGGAGCGGCGGACGGTGAGCCGACCGCCTGCTGCAATACAATGGGCAGCGGCAACGGCTGCGGATGCTGCGGGAAAACGACCGAGCGCCCGGAGCGTGAGCGGCAGAAGCTGATACACCGTCTGAACCGGATCGAGGGTCAGATACGCGGTATCCGCGGAATGGTCGAGAACAATGCGTACTGTGCCGATATTCTTGTTCAGTCGGCAGCCGTGAATGCGGCGGTCAGCGCCTTTAACCGCGAGCTGCTCACGAGCCACATACGGCTGTGTTGCACGCGATATACGCGCGGGCAAGGACGAGGTAATAGACGAGCTGATACAGACGCTCGGCAGACTGATGAAATAGTTTACCGCTTATGTATACGGCTGATATATAAGCGTGGACCGATCAAATCGGGCGGCGGTATGCCGGGAAAATGAATCGGCGGTGTTTTCATGAGTATGCAAGTCAGCCCGCCCGGCACTGAATGAAAAGACCGAGCCGACGGTGCAATGCTGTCGTGACGGTATTGACGGCATCAATATCAGGTATAATAGATAATAACGCGAATAACCGCGAGCTGCTGCGGGTATGCGGTCATGAGAGAGGGGATAGATCTTGGAGCAATACACGGTAACGGGCATGAGCTGTGCGGCGTGCAGCTCTCGTGTAGAAAAAGCGGTTTCCGCCGTACCGGGCGTAACCTCCTGCTCGGTCAGTCTGCTGACCGGCTCGATGGGCGTTGAGGGTACCGCGAGTGCGGACGCGATAGTTGCGGCTGTGCGTGACGCGGGCTACGGCGCGGAGCCGAAGCGCCGCGGTGCGGAATCGGCAGCCTCCGGCGCGTCTGCCGCAGCGGCGGACAGCGATGCGCTGAAGGACAGAGAAACTCCGGTGCTGAAAAAGCGGCTTATCGCATCACTCGGCTTTCTTGCAGTGCTGATGTACGTATCAATGGGACACATGATGTGGGGCTGGCCGCTGCCGTCATTCTTTGAGGGCAATCATGCGGCTATGGGACTTCTGCAGCTGCTGCTCACGGCGGCGGTCATGGTCATCAATCAGAAATTCTTTATCAGCGGCTTTCGCGCGCTGCTGCACCGTGCGCCGAATATGGATACGCTTGTGGCGCTCGGCTCGACGGCGGCTTTTCGGTTACAGTACATTTGCGCTGTTCGCAATGACGGGTGCGCAGGTGCGCGGTGATGCCGAAGCGGTCATGTCGTACATGCATGAGTTTTACTTTGAATCGGCGGCAATGATACTCGCGTTGATAACGGTAGGGAAAGATGCTCGAGGCTCGTTCAAAGGGCAGGACTACCGAGGCGCTGCGCGGGCTGATGCAGCTTGCGCCTCAGACTGCAACGGTCGAGCGGAAAGGCGAGGAGATCACCGTCCCGATAGCCGAGGTGGCGAGGGGAGATGTATTTGTCGTTCGTCCCGGTGAGAGCATCCCGGTGGACGGCGTCGTGCTCAGCGGCAGCAGCGCGGTGGATGAATCGTCGCTTACCGGCGAGAGCATTCCGGTGGACAAATCGGAGGGCAGCACCGTTTCGGCGGGAACGCTGAACAGCTCCGGCTTTATCCGCTGCGAGGCTCGCAGGGTCGGCGAGGACACTACGCTTTCGCAGATAATCGCGATGGTCAGCGACGCGGCGGCGACCAAGGCGCCTATCGCAAAGGTAGCGGACAAGGTGTCCGGCGTGTTCGTTCCCGCCGTTATAATGATAGCGGCGGTGACTGTCGCCGCATGGCTCATTGCGGGACAGTCGCTCGGATATGCTCTTGCACGCGGAATCTCTGTGCTTGTCATCAGCTGTCCGTGCGCGCTCGGACTTGCGACTCCGGTCGCGATAATGGTCGGAAACGGTGTCGGCGCAAAGCACGGAATTTTGTTTAAGACAGCAGTTTCGCTCGAAAAATACCGGAAAGACCCGGATAGTCGCGCTCGACAAGACCGGCACGATAACGCGCGGCGAGCCGACCGTGACCGATATTATTCCCGCAGATGGGGTCGGCGCTGATGAGCTGCTCTCGCTTGCTTATGCGCTCGAGCGGCGCAGTGAGCATCCCCTTGCCCGTGCGGTGAACAGCCGTGCGGAGCAGGATGGTATCGTGGCGGCGGAGCTTGACAGCTTCAGTGCGCTGCCGGGCAACGGACTGACGGGACAGCTCTGCGGGCAGACGCTTGTCGGCGGCAGCGGAAGATTTATTTCGGATAGCGTCGATGTTCCGGATGCGCTTCGGGCACGTGCGGAGCAGCTCTCGGGCGAGGGCAAAACACCCCTGTTCTTTGCGCGTGACGGCAGACTGTGCGGCATTATAGCGGTTGCCGACACGGTCAAGGAGGACAGCGCTCAGGCAATAGCCGAGCTGCGCGGAATGGGCATTCGCGTTGTCATGCTGACGGGCGATAACGAGCGCACCGCAAAGGCTGTGGGCGCTATGGCGGGCGTGGATGAGGTCATTGCGGGCGTGCTGCCCGGCGGAAAGGCGGATGCCGTCCGCGAGCTGCAAAAGACGGGCAGGGTCGCCATGGTCGGCGACGGCATAAACGACGCTCCCGCACTGACTGCGGCGGATATCGGCATAGCCATAGGCGCGGGTGCGGATGTTGCAATAGATGCGGCGGATGTGGTGCTTATGAAGAGTAGGCTCTCAGATGTTCCCGCAGCAATAAGACTGAGCCGCGCGACACTGAGAAATATTCACGAGAATCTGTTCTGGGCGTTTATATATAATATTATCGGTATACCGCTCGCTGCGGGCGTGTTTATCCACCTGCTCGGATGGCAGCTTAATCCTATGTTCGGTGCTGCCGCAATGAGTTTGTCGAGCTTCAGTGTTGTTTCAAATGCGCTGCGCCTGAATCTGTTCAAGCTCTATGATGCACGCCATGACCGTAAGGCGCACGGCAGAGGCAATTCCGATGCCGATAAAAATATAAAAAATATAATTGATACAAAGGAGAACAAAACTATGAAAAAGACTGTTACAATTGAAGGTATGATGTGCGGACACTGCGAGATGCATGTTAAAAAGGCGCTCGAGGCGCTTGACGGCGTGATAGCCGCAGAGGTCAGCCACGAGGCGGGAACCGCTGTCGTTACACTCTCGGGCAATGTGTCCGACGATATGATGAAAAAGGCGGTCGAGGATCAGGGCTATAAGGTCACCGCTATAAACTGAGCACGGACGTGGGAGACGGGGGGTACGCGGCCTTTTGAAAAAGGCCTGGCGAAAACTTTGCGACTGAGGACTTTTTTCTCGGACAGATCAGCGGGACGATTGCGGGGTGGAGGTTTCACCCGTTACGCACTGTCTGAGGTGGCAAGCAGATTAAAAGTTTCGTCAACCTTTTCAAAGGTTGCGGGGTTCAAGGGCGCGTAGCCCTTGAGGCGGCGTTTCTTTTTGTTAACTTTTTCTTTGCGCCTGTATGGTCAAAGAAAAAGTGGCTAAGGCTCTTATTAGACCGGACTCGTAGTGACGGCGTTTCTTTTCGCCGCAACGTCGTTTCTTTCGTACAAAAAATATCCCCGCGCTTTACCGCTCAAACGGCGGTGAAGCACGGGGATATCTTTATATTCTGTGTAGGGTACGGTTTTACGCTCCTTGTGCCTCGGGCAGTTCCGCCCGTTATTGCGGAGCGTTCACTCGTGCAGCAGGGGGATACTGACGATATCTTGCTCCTGCTTTAGCGGTTGAAACGCGAGCCGCTTTATGATATAATGATTGCGGCGGTCTGCGGCAGATGCTTTTTCCGCGTGACCGCATCACTGACAAGGCGAAAGGAATTCAGCACATGAACATAACAGTATATATCTCGGCGCAAACGAGGGGCAACGATCCGGCTCTCGGCAGGGCGGTCGTCGAGCTCGGCGGATGGATAGGCGAGAACGGAAATACTCTTGTTTACGGCGGCTCGCGCACCGGACTTATGGGCGAGTTGGCGGACAGCGTGCTCTCTGCGGGCGGCAAGGCTATCGGAGTTGAAACGCAGTTTTTGTCGAGAGCGACGTTCAGCACAACGGACTGACCGAGCTGATAGTAACACCCGGTATGTCCGAGCGCAAGGCGGAGATGATACGGCTCGGCGATGCGTTTATTGCTTTTCCGGGCGGAACGGGTACGCTTGAAGAGATATCTGAGATAATGGCGCGGGTTCTGCATGGGGCAGCTCGACAAGCCCTGCATACTCTACAATCTTGACGGTTATTACGAGAGCCTGAGAGCGCTGCTGCGGCATATGACCGAAAAGGGCTTGTCCTCCGATGAGCGGCAGTCGGGCATAAGCTATGCCGCATCTCGATGAGATAAAGGTTATCCTGCTCGGCGGATAAACGGTGATCGTGTCGGTGCGACTTGCGTCGGGACAAAATATTTAACAGCATAGGTCGGTGCGGACCGCGCCGATAGTGAAAAAGCATCCCTCGGAGCTTTTACCCGCTGTATGGGTATCTGCTTCGGGGGGGATGCTTTTTGTTTATGCGCTTTTGAGCGGTTGATCTCGGAATGCCGCCGCTTAATGTGATGCTGCCGTATAAAACAATTATTATAACGGCGGAGCATCTGTATTTGAGCTGTATATGCTTGTCGGCGCTCACGGTTATGCCGATATACGTGCGGCATGAGGAAGGTGTGGGGGCAAAAAAGTCGCATACAGAGCCGTAAAATATAAATAGACCGCAGCTGAGCATGCGGTTGTAAGCCGCTAATGCCGACTGTGGAAAAACAACATAAATTAACACGAAAAATCAGTCGTTTTTTCGCAGAGTTTCATACTCTGCGATAATAAATATAACACAATTGAAATGAAATGCAAGGGAATTTATGAAAACATTTCGACTTTTAGTTGATAATGGCTTTTTTTGCCTTTTCCGGAGGGAGGATAGGGTGAAAAAAAACGTATATTAGCTTTATGAGGTACGGCTATTTGCCGTCATATCCGCCGTCGGCAAACTCATTGTTGACGCTGCATAGGTGCATTCGCAGCCGATATACCGTTGTCGCATTCTTTTTAGTTTTTCGCAGCGGTTTCGGTCGTAACAGCGTCATTTATGTATTGGCCGGTGAGCTCTGCCGGATTCGGCGCAGACGCGGCGGCTGTCTGCCGTATTGACAAAAAGGAGGTGCTCTTATGAGCAGAAAAGGAGAAAATATCTATAAGCGAAAGGACGGACGGTGGGGAGGCGCGGTATATAAAAAGCCGCTCTCCGGACGGTGCGGCGCGCTACGGCTATTGTTACGGCAGGACCTATCGCAGCACAAAGGAAAAGCTGAGCCGCGCGATAGCTGCGCTGCCGGAGCGCGGCAGCGGCGCACCGATCGAAAAACGCCTGATGTCCGATTACTGCGACGAGTGGCTGAGACTGAAGCGCAGCAGGGTCAAGGAATCTACCTATGTCAAATATACCGGGGTATCGGAGAAGTACATCGCCGCGGCTCGGCGGGTATCGGGGGACGGAGCTGACCTCGGCGCTGACGGAGCAGTTTGCATACGACCTGCTGCATAGCGACGGGCTTTCGGCAAAAAAAAACGGTGCGTGATATCCTCGGCAGCTGCGCTCGATACTGCGCTATATCGAGGGACGGGTACCGAGCTTCCGCGCCGCAGATATTGTCTATCCGAAGGAGCAGCGGCGCGAGATGCGCGTGCTGTCGCGCGAGGAGCAGCGCAGACTGACCGACTATCTCGCATCCGAGGCAAAAGACGATCTGTGCTGCTTCGGAACGCTGCTTGCGCTGCTGACCGGACTGCGCATAGGCGAAATATGTGCGCTGAAATGGGGCAATATATCGCTCGGTGACGGCATACTTCATGTAGGCGGAACGATGCAGCGGCTGCGAGACCTCGGCGGCGACGGAATAAAACGCATATAGTCGTCAGCGACCCGGAAGAGCTTTGCCTCCGAGAGATATTCCGCTCGGGAGGCTTTTGCGGCGGAGCTGTGCAGACGCTTTTATGCCGACAAGCCGCTGGCGTATGTTCTTACCGGGAGCGAGAGCAGATATGTCGAGCCGCGCGCCTTGCAATACAAAATGCGTCGGTATTGCGAGACGTGCGAGCTGTCCGGGGTACATTTTCATTCACTGCGTCACAGCTTTGCCACACGGTGCGTGGAGGTCGGCTTTGATATAAAGAGTCTGTCTGAGGTGCTCGGGCATTCGAGTCCGCAGATAACGCTCGAGCGATATGTGCATTCCTCTATCGAGCTGAAGCGCGAGAATATGGATAAATTAGCGGCTATCGGGTATTGACATCGAGGTCGAGCAGCTATCGGGATAATACTGATAAAAATGACAAGAAAATTGATGGAGGTCAAAAAAAGAAAGCCGTCGGATTCTCCGTCTATTTTCTTCGGATTTCGCGCTGCGGATGGGACGAACGGTGTTTTTCGGCAGAGTATGAAACTCTGCGAAGAGCGGCAGCATCCTTTTTTGCGCTGCAAAATCCGGCGGTCGGCAGAGCTCGTCATACGGCGGTATTTTTCCGCATATAACGAATCGTGCCGTATTCAGTCTCTGACGGAAACAGTTACATAAGGAGGTGCGGACATAATGTCGATGGGCAGCGGAACTAAAATATTACTTGCCGAGTTGATCATGATACTTGTTGTCTTGATTGTTCTTTGGATAGTGATAGTTTTTATCAGATCAAATGCCGAGCTGCGCTATCTTCGAGATGCGCTGCGCGATGCCGACTCTGCGGGCGAGCGCCGATACTGGCGCAGACAGCTGCGGTACAGATATCTGCGGCTGCTGCCGTTTGTCGGCCCGCGGAATGCCGAGCGGATATACGGCTTTTTTTTCACGGCGCAGGAGACGGCAGAGCGCTTCATATTCGTATGCGGCTGTACGCAAACGGTGAGGAGCAGCGGGTAGATACCTCGGAAGGCGGGTATACCGCACATCTTGCAGCCGACACCGATTATACCGTCCTGCTGCGACGGTCGGGAGGTACGATAGCGAGCGGATTCTGCACGCTGACCCTGACCGACGGTGCGGGCGGGGTCGTATCATATCGCACGGATATGATAGAGGGAGATTACACGCTTCGCATTATGTCCGACCGCTCTTTACTTTTTTGACGGCGGAGGCGGTCGGCTGCAAAAAGCCGGAGCACATGCCGGACATCCCGGTCGCGGCGAACGGCACGGTCGTTGTGATCCCGCCGGCGGAGCGCAGCAGCGCTGACGTATCATACTTCTGACACGGCGCATAAATGATATTTTGTCGCCTTATTCTGCCTGCATACCGAGCTGTCGGTTGGTAATACACCCGTACCGAGCGACGATACTTTCCTCAGCCTCGCGAGCCGCTGTGCAGGGTGCCGTGAGAGGGGGCTGCGCAGCGAGACGATTACACCACAGGACGCGCAGCCCCGACGGCATTTTCCGTATCGTCCGCTGCGCACCGTGCTTTCGGTGCGGGGAGCTTTGCTGCGGAGTACGGCGCGGAGGCGCGGATGTAGCTTCGCTCTCCGGTCGTGCGTCACGGGCAATGCAGTTTTCCTCTATGAGGTGCTTTAACGGTAATGATCCGCGTATTTCGGATATATGTATATCCGCGATGCGCGGGTCATTTTATTTTACAGCGGTTTTTATGCAAGCATGGTCTGCTTTATAGTATCTTCACATCGCCGTGATTTTATGTGTCGGCTTTGCCTCGATTTTACAATAGCAGGATAACGCCCTTTACGTCGGCGGACTATAATAGAGCCGTACCAAGGAAGAAAGGAAGAAAAATAAAAATGAAAAGCAATAACATGAAGAAGATCATAGCAATAGCACTTTACGGCTCTTATGAGCGTCACGGCACTCGCAAGCTGCGGCAGCACCGCAGGCGGCGGTGCAAGCGAGACCACGACCGGCTCCGGCGCAGCACAGACGACCGCAGCTTCGGACACACAGGTCAAGGGCACCGTTTCGACAAACGGCTCGACCTCGATGCAGAAGGTCATCAGCACGCTCAGCGAGCAATTCATGAATGAAAACGGCGGCATCACCGTAACATACGACCCCACCGGTTCGGGTACGGGCATCGAGGCTGTCAAGAACGGCAGCACCGATATCGGACTCTCGTCCAGAAAGCTCAAGGACAGCGAGTCGGGACTTACCGCGACCACCGTTGCGCTTGACGGGATCGCCATCATAGTTAATAAGGACAGCAAGGTCGAGGATCTGACCGTCGAGCAGATAGCAGGCATCTTTACCGGTGAGATCACCAACTGGAATGAGGTCGGCGGCGACGACCTCGCGATCTCCTGCATCGGCCGCGAGTCCGGTTCGGGCACAAGAGACGGCTTTGAGTCGGTAACAAAGACGAGCGACAAGTGCAAGCTCGCTCAGGAGCTTACCTCCACCGGCGCGGTCATCTCCGCAGTACAGAACAACAAGAACGCGATAGGCTACGCTTCGCTCTCCGCAGTAGACGGTCAGAGCGGTGTAAAGGCTGTCAAGGTGGCAGGTGTCGAGTGCTCCGAGGCGACCGTGCTTGACGGCAGCTACGCTATCCAGCGTCCGTTCGTGCTTGTCACCAAGGACGGTGTAAAGCTCTCCGACGCGGCTCAGAAGTTCTTTGACTACGCAACCTCCTCCGCTGCCTCCGACCTTATCAGAAAAGCAGGCGCAGTCCCCGTAAAGTAAAATAACCGAGGCGGTCATGCGCCTTGAGGAAAGAGCCGCTGTGCCGCCATCAGCGCGGCTGCGGCTTTCCCGCTGCGGTGCATGGGTGCCGGGCATTGCATATGCTGCGCCCGCCCGCGAAAAAATTGCCCCGCCGAACGTCTGCGCAGCTGCTGCGGCGCGCGGCGGGGTGAATGCTGTCGGAGTGATGATATGAAAAAGAAGAAGCTAACTGAAAAGCTGTTTCACACGGTATTTTTGCTGTGCGGGCTCGTTGCAGTCGCATTCGTGCTCGGTATCAGCATATATCTTATCGTGTCGGGCATACCCGCGATACGTCAGGTCGGGCTTGTCGAATTCCTTTTCGGCGACACATGGAGCTCGGGTACGGAGCAGTTCGGTATCCTGCCGTTTATCCTGACGAGTGTATACGGCACGGCGGGCGCGATAGTGCTCGGCGTACCGCTCGGACTGCTGACGGCGATATTTATAGCAAAGATAGCGCCGCCGCGCATTGCCTCGGTGATAAGCTCTGCCGTCGGGCTGCTTGCGGGTATCCCGTCGGTCGTATACGGTTTGGTCGGAATGACCGTTCTCGTGCCGGGTATCCAGAGCGCCTTCGGACTGTCGAGCGGTGCGTGCCTGCTCGCGGCGATACTTGTGCTTGCGGTAATGATACTTCCGTACATCGTCAGCGTATCGGAGACGGCGCTGCGTGCGGTGCCGCCGGAGTATGAGGAAGCATCGCTCGCGCTCGGCGCAACGCGGATGGAAACATATTTCAAGGTGTCGCTTCGCGCGGCGCGCAGCGGCGTTATCACCTCGGTGGTGCAGGGTGTCGGAAGAGCGATAGGCGAGGCTATGGCTATCATAATGGTATCGGGCAACGTGCCCAATATGCCGCAGCTTTTCGGCTCGGTACGCTTTCTCACCACCGCCATCGTTTCGGAGATGTCGTACGCACCGTACGGCTCGCTTCAGCGGCAGGCGCTGTTCTCGATAGGACTTGTTCTGTTCCTGTTTATAATGCTGATAAACGCATTGCTGCATACGGTCGTTTCAAAGGAGGAGTCCTGAGCTACGCTCGGGTGATCGGATATGAAAAGAAAGCTGAAAAACGGCGCGTCAGCCGCCCTCGTCGGCATTGCCGGCGCGGTGACGGTGCTATTGCTGCTCTTTCTAATCGGCTATATACTGCTGCGCGGTCTGCCGGAGCTGTCGCTCGAGATGCTCACCTCGGAGCGCTCGTACATCACCGATACGGTCGGCATACTGCCTAACATACCAGCACGCTGTATATAATCATCGTCTCGATGGTAATAGTGCTTCCGCTCGGTGTGGGCGCGGCGATATACCTGAGCGAATACGCAAAGGCGGGCAGACTGGTGAAGCTGATAACCTTCGCCGTCGATACGCTGACAGGCATACCGTCCATCATCTTCGGACTTGTCGGAATGCTGTTCTTCGGACAGATACTCGGGCTGAAGCAGGGTATACTTGCAGGCGGTCTAACGCTCGTTATAATGGTGCTGCCGACCGTTATCGGCAACACGCTCGAGAGTCTGCGCTCGGTACCGAATTCGCTGCGCGAGGGCGCGCTTGCGCTCGGCAGCGGAAAGTGGCATATGATCCGCACCGTTGTACTGCCGAATGCTCTCGACGGAATTCTCACCGGCTGCATACTGTCGGTGGGCAGAATTACGGGAGAGTCGGCTGCGCTGCTTTTTACCGCGGGCTTCGGACTGAAGCTGACCGACTTTTTCACATCGCTGACATCCTCCTCCGCGACCCTGAGCGTCGCGCTGTACGTGTATGCGGGTGAGGAGGGCAGATTCGATATCGCATTTGCCATCGCGGCGGTGCTCATCTTGATAGTGCTGCTGCTTAATCTTGCCGCCGCGCTCACGGCGAAATCACTGAAAGGAAAAAGAAAATGAACAAGGCGCTGATAACGGTAAAGGATCTTGATCTCCGGTACGGCGATCATCAGGCGCTGTACGGTATAACCGCCGACATTCCGGAGCACGAGATAACCGCGCTCATCGGTCCGTCCGGCTGCGGAAAATCGACCTTTCTCAAGACGATAAACAGAATGAACGACCTTGTACCCGGCTGCCGCATAAGCGGCGAGGTGTGCTTTGACGGTGAAAATATCTACGGCGACGGTGTTGACGTTACCGCGCTGCGCACGAGGATAGGAATGGTGTTTCAGAAGCCGAATCCGTTCCCCATGAGCATCTACGACAATATCGCCTACGGTCCGCGTCTGATGGGCATCCGCTCGCGCAAGCAGCTCGACGAGATAGTAGAGAGCTCGCTTCGCAGCGCGGCGATATGGGACGAGACAAAGGACAGGCTGAAAAAGTCCGCGCTCGGAATGTCGGGCGGTCAGCAGCAGAGGCTCTGCATTGCGCGCGCACTCGCGGTAAAGCCGCAGGTGCTGCTCATGGATGAGCCGACGAGCGCGCTCGACCCGATATCGACGGGAAGAATAGAAGAGCTTGCACTCGAGCTGAAAAAGGAGTATACTATTATAATAGTGACCCACAATATGCAGCAGGCGACGCGCATCTCCGACCGAACGGCATTCTTCCTGCTCGGAAAGCTCGTAGAATTCGACGAGACCGAGCGGATGTTTTCCACCCCCTCCGACAAGAGAACGGAGGACTATATTACGGGGAGGTTCGGATAATGAGAACGGCGTTTGACGAGCAGCTGAAGCAGCTGCGGCAGGAGCTCATAGGCATGAGCGGCGAATGCGAGGAGGCGCTCGCAAGGGCGACCGGTGCATTCATGACGGGCGACGGCGAGCTTGCCGCCACGGTGATAAGGACGGCGGAGGGCATAGACCGCCGCGAGCGGGATATTGAGGCTATGTGTCTCAAGCTGCTGCTCATGCAGCATCCGGTAGCGACCGATCTGCGCACCGTTTCCTCCGCGCTCAAGATGGTTACCGACCTCGAACGCATAGGCAATCAGTCGGCGGATATCGCCGATATCGTGCGCACGGCGAGCTTCTCGGATACCGTCGAACGGCAGACGATACACGATATGGCTCAGGCTGTTATCGGAATGGTCAGCGGCAGCGTCGACGCTTTTGCCTCAGGCGACTGCGGGCGTGCAGCCGAGATAATCGCTGAGGACGATATCGTTGATGCGTATTTCGACCGCGTTAAGGAGCAGCTCGTTGCCGATATGAAGCGCAGCGGTGATTTCAGCCGCTGCGGCATCGACCTGCTCATGATAGCCAAGTATCTCGAGCGAAGCGGCGATCATGCCGTGAATATCGCTCGCTGGGTCATCTATTCTTCTACAGGAGAGATCCCCGAGGAGGCTTAACGCAAAAGCGCTCCTGCCGGGGGCGTGGAATACGATGAGTGAATACAAAAGAATTCTGACGGTGCAGGATATTTCGTGTGTCGGGCAGTGCTCGCTTACCGTAGCGCTGCCTATTCTGTCTGCCTGCGGGGTAGAGACTGCGGTGCTGCCGTCGGCGGTGCTGTCGACGCACACCGGCTGCTTTGAGGGCTATACCTTTCGCGATCTCGGCGATGATATGCCGGGTATCGCGGAGCACTGGGAGCGCGAGGGGATACGGTTCGATGCCGTTTACTCGGGCTATCTCGGTTCTGCGGCGCAGGCATCGCTCGTCCGCGATATATCGGACAGGCTGCTGCGGGAGGGCGGTGTGCGGATAGTCGACCCCGCCGTCGCGGATAACGGCAGGCTGTATTCGGGTATAACGCCCGAGCTTGCGGAGTCTATGCGCGGGCTCGTCGCCGATGCCGACTATGTGCTGCCTAACATCACTGAGGCGGCCATTCTCTGCGGCATCGAGTACCGCGAGCGGTACGGCGAGGATTATGTTCGCGCGCTTACCGGCGCTCTGCTTGATCTCGGCGCGAGAAATGTCGTGCTGACCGGCGTGGGCTATGATCCCGAGCATATCGGCGTAGTTACGGCAAACCGCAGCGGCATGAGCTATTATGAGCATCGCCGCATCGGTATGCTCTGTCACGGCACGGGCGATATTTTCGCATCGGTCTTTTCGGGGCTGCTGCTGCGCGGGCTTTCGCCCGATGAATGCGCGGCGGCTGCGGATGAATTCGTGCTGCACTGCATCGAGAATACCGTCGGAGACGAGGAACATTTTTACGGAGTGAAATTCGAGCCGCTGCTCGGCGAGCTGACCGACCGCGTTCGCGGGCTTGACTGAATTACAACAGAATAACGAAACATAAAAAACGTCCGGGCGGTCGAGCTTCGGACGTTTTTTGAGCAAGCCGCACTTTACTTTAGATTTTACATTTTATATCAGATAACCGATTTGATATAGATTTGATAAAATAACATCGAAAATCAGGATAAACAGCAAGATAAAAAATATGATTGAGAGATGTGAACGAATGGATATTTTTAACGTACTGACCATGATAGGCGGCTTATGTCTGTTTCTTTTCGGTATGAACCTGATGGGGCAGGCTCTTGAGCGCCGCGCCGGCAACGGACTGAAATCCGTACTCGGCAAGCTGACCGGCAGCAAGCTCGGCGGTCTGCTGACCGGTCTCGGTGTGACTGCGATCATACAGAGCTCTTCTGCTACCACCGTTATGGTCGTCGGCTTTGTAAACTCCGGACTTATGACGCTCGGTCAGTCGATAAACGTCATAATGGGTGCGAATATCGGCACCACCGTGACCGCGTGGATACTCAGCCTTGCGGGCGTCAGCGGCGATAATGTATGGGTGCGTCTGCTCAAGCCGGCATCGTTTACACCCGTGCTCGCGCTCATCGGAATAGTGCTGTATATGTTCTGCAAGCAGGATAAGAAGCGCGACACAGGACTCATCATGCTCGGCTTTGCCACCCTTATGTACGGTATGGAGACCATGACCGGCGCAGTGTCGGGACTTGGGGATGTTCCCGGCTTTCAGCAGCTGTTCCTCATGTTCTCGAATCCCGTTCTCGGTGTGCTCGTCGGTGCGCTGCTGACCGGAATAATTCAGTCCAGCTCTGCCTCCGTCGGCATTCTTCAGGCGCTTGCCTCCACCGGTGCGGTGTCCTACGGTGCGGCTGTTCCGATCATAATGGGTCAGAATATCGGTACCTGCGTTACGGCGCTGATATCCTCGGTCGGTACGAATAAAAACGCACGCCGCGCCGCACTTGTGCATCTCTCGTTTAATGTTATAGGAACGGCGGTATGGCTCACGGTCTACTGCATCGTTCGCGCGCTGCTTGCGCCGCTGATCCTGAGTGAATCCGCAACGCTGCTCGGAATTGCGATCATTCACTCTATCTTTAATGTTCTCTGCACCGCGCTTATGCTCCCGCTCGGCGGTCTGCTCGAAAAGCTCGTCTGCATTATTGTGCCCGACGGCAAGGAGCATGACGGTGAAAATGAAAAGGAGAGCCTGCTCGACGAGCGTCTGCTCGTCACCCCCGCGCTTGCGCTTGACCAGAGCAGAAAGGTAGCGCTCGAGATGGCGGCTACCGCTGCGCGTGCGCTCAAAAACTCGGTCAGCTGCTTCACAGGCTATACTCCGGCTCTTGCCGAGAGCATCCGCCGCGATGAAAACGAATGCGATAAGTACGAGGATATCCTCGGCAGCTACCTTGTCAAGGTCAGCTCTACCAAGATGGGAAGCGCCGAGAGCGAGGAGGCGACCGCTATCCTCAAATCCATCGGTGATTTTGAGCGCATCTCCGACCATGCGGTAAACATTCTCGGCTCTGCGGAGGAGCTGCGCGATAAGCATCTTACTCTGACCGAGCCGGCACTGCGTGAATACGATGTTATTTCCTCTGCGGTCTGTGAGACACTCGATCTCGCGGTACGCGCATTCTCGGAGAACGATACCGCCGTTGCTGTCAAGGTCGAGCCGCTCGAGCAGGTGATCGACAGCCTCAAGGAGCAGCTGCGCACCCGTCATATCATCCGTATGCAGGAGGGACTGTGCAGCATCGAGGTAGGCTTTGTTTGGTCGGATATGCTGACCAACCTCGAGCGCGTCAGCGACCATTGCTCGAATATCGCGGGCTGCGTTATCGACACCGCTCAGCATAATCTCAATACGCACGAGTTGCTTCGCGCGACCAAAAAGGGCAACTCCGATTACGACCGACGCTATGCCGAGTATGCCGAAAAGTATGCTATCGCGGAGTGACGGCGGTTATATAGCTATATGTCTAAAGGATAGATTTCGGAACAAAAGGGGGATGCTGAAAAAGTCCGGACCGAAAAAGCGAATAAGAAAACATTCAGTTTTAGTATGACAGAAGTACCAAATAAAATCGAAAAAAACCTGACGGATTTTTCTGAAAAGAAATAATTCGCGTTTTCTGCGGCTGCCTGATGCGGTGTGGTTTTCATTACGGTTTGCGGATACCTATGGTATGTTTGCTGCATAAACCGCATGACGCTCGTCGCGGCATGCGGCGGGTAAAATACCGCAGGGCGGGGAGCTATGCTCCCCGCCCTGCGGTTTAATGCGGTATTATGTCGCCGACGGCATTTCAACTGCCCGTGACATTATGCTTATATTTTGCTCTGTCAGAGCGGCATGCGGCGGGCGATGACCTTATTCAGGCGCAGCGCGATGAGAAATGCGAGCGTTACCGACGCAAAAGTCCTTGATAAGGAACGGTACCGAAACGGCGAGAAACGACTGAGCAAAGGTGATCTCGGAGAGCATCGCATACTGTGCCGCGCCTGCGCAGTGGCAGAGCATAAGTCCGACAAAGCCGAGCACCGGTGCGAGCGGACGGCGCGAGAGACGCATTCCGAGCGCGCAGAGCAGGGTCATTGCGATAAATCCGAATATAAAGCCTCCGGTCTTTCCGATAAGCACGCCGATGCCCCCGCCGAAGGACGAGAATACGGGTGCGCCGACAGCGCCGAGTGCGATATATACGCCGATAGAGGCGAGCGCGCAGGGCAGCGGCAGGGTAAAGCCGCAGAGCGCGACCGCAAAGGTCTGGAGCGTTATCGGGATACCGACCGGCAGCGGGATTGATATCTGCGAGCAGACCGCTATCACTGCGGTAAATACTGCGGAGAGGGTTAGCGCTGCGGTGCGGCGGCTTATTCTTGTCTTGGTGCCGGTAGGCTCGGCGGTGTGAGCTTCGTTTGTCTGTAAGAGCATTTTCTTTTCCTTTGCTGTTATTTTATTTGCGGCGGATGCCGCGGCTGCGCGGGCTCGGCGGCGCGGAGCGGCTTTACACTGCGCTTTTTATCGCGATCGCCTCGCTCTGTGCGGCGCGTTTACTTAATGAATTTAAGCGTTCGGCAGAGATTGCGAACGGTGAAATCGGACGGTGCATTTGCCATCTCTCCGTCGAGCGTCCATGCGCTGCCCTCGTCAAGGCAGAAGTGTATCTCGCTCGACTGCGCGCGCACTATCTCCGCCTTAGGGCTGTTCGGGAGAGCAGCGCCTCGGCTATCTCGCGGGTATCGTGCAGATTTTTCGGACGCTTTATGAGTATCAGCTCAAACAGACCGTCGGTCATATCGACGCCGATATTGTCGAGCTTTATCATCTTTGCAACGGTCGTGGAGTTCGATACCGAGGCATAGATATATATTCGTCGTCAAAGACCTTACCGTCCGCCTCGACATGCATGTGTATCGGGCGGATGCTGCCGAGCCGTGTGATGCCGTCGAGGATATATGCGAGGTATCCGATGGCATTTTTGACCTTCTGCGGCGTACGGTAGGAGGAGTCCGCAAAGGCTCCGGTCGACGCTACATAGGTAAAATAATTATGCTCGGACGGCTCGCCGAACACGCCCACATCAATGCTTATTATCGAGGGATTTACTATCCGCTCGGCTGCGAGAGCGGGCTTTGTCGGCAGACCGAAATTGGTCGCAAAGTCGTTTGTCGTTCCCGCCGGGATATATCCGAGCGGAGGGCGGCTGTCCTCGGGCAGCTGCATCAGTCCGCAGACTACCTCGTGCAGGGTGCCGTCGCCGCCGCAGCATACTATTCTGTCATATCCCGCTGCCTCGTCGAGCGCTATCTGAGTGGCATGCCCCGGCGCGCGGGGCATTCGTATGGAAAGGTCGAGATTTGCATCGCAGAATGTGCTGCAGACGGCGTAAAAATTGTCCTTTCCGCGCATTGTACCTGCTTTAGGATTAAGTATAAATAACAGCTTTTCCTTCATGGTGCTCTCCTTTCAGGCAGATGTCCTTGCCGCGGCGGGCGTATGTGCCGTCCCGCCGTGTACTGTGTTGAATATCGGGTCGAATGTGAGATAGTGATAATATATCGGTTATCGGTAATCAGCGCCGCAAAGTATCGGCTTTACCGAGTACCGGAGCACATCGGTTATCATGACCGTATGCGGTCGCATGATACCGGCGATCGTGTCCGAGCACCTCGGAAGCCGGCGAGCCGGTTGGCAGCCTTTTATCCAGCCTTTTATCAATTGCCGGCTGCCGATGTTTCCGGAACGACCGGGTTCTTGCCCTCAACGACCTGCGAGATGAGATCCTTTGCGGTGCTGACGGTGCTCTCGTAGGGAACCATGACATATGCATTCAGACCGCCGAGCGAGTAGGGCGGCTGATTGTCTCCCTTGCCGTCGACGCTGTATGTGGTGAACGTCCAGTCGGTGCCGGAATCGAGCTGATCGCGGACGAGCTCGGAAACGGTATCGTAGGGTATGCTCATTTCAAAGTTACCCTTTATCTGATCGAGCAGATTGCTGTAATTCTTGAGTATTGCAGGGGACATCATCTTGTCGGCAACCGCCTCTATTACCTTCATCTGATTAAGTCCTCTGCCGCGGTCTCCGCCGGACACTGCATGGCGCTCGCGCGCGAAATAGAGCGCAGCCTCGCCGGTGAGATTTATATCTCCTGCCGGGTACGAGTAGTACCTTCCCGCCTCGTCCTCAAAAAGCTGACGGTGGACTCGAAATAGTAGTCGTTATAGACGGTAATGCCGCCGAGAGCGTCTATTATCTGCTCAAAGCCGCCGAAGTTGACGCGGAAATAGTAGTTTACATCTATATCGAACAGCTTTGCTACCGTGTCCATGCTGCACTGAACTCCGTAGATGCCGGCATGAGTGAGCTTATCCTTGGCACCGTTTGCCTCCGGCAGCGCAAGCTCGACGTAGTAGTCGCGGGGGATGGAGATGAGCAGCACGTTCTTGGTCTTGGAGTTTATGACGGCAAGAATGTTCGAGTCGCAGCGGCTCTTTTCGACAAGGTATCCGCTGCGCGTGTCGATACCGCTCATATATACGGTGAAAACGCCGTCGGGATAGCCGGTGTCGGAGGGCTGCTTGATGTCGGTCTTGTTGTCTGTTTTATCCGAAACGACTCGTACCGAGTATACCTCACGCAGCTTGCTGCCGAGATTCTCGAAGCCCTCTACGTCCGAGATAACGTCGATATACGACGAGTTGAGAAATACAGCTCCGAGCTTGCCTGAGAGCAGGTCGCTCACCATCGAGAATTTGTTCTTGTATTCTGTGTAGCTGATCTTTTTGCCGTCGCCGAGAGTTTTTTCAAGCTCGGCGATCGCCTTATCGGTGTTTTCGCGGTCCTCATCGCCGAGTATGCCGAATGCATAGCTCTCGAGGTCCTGCAGGTCCTTTGCGGGGTCGTCGGTGCGGACGTATATACCTACATGATTGCTCGATTCACGCTTGCCGATTATATCGCGCAGGGTGTCAACGCCCTTGGTCACCATATACGAGCCGAGCACGCAGGCGAGGGGCGAGCAGCAGATTGAATATCATGCCGAGCGTCGGGCGCAGGAGGGTGTCTGCCTCCCAGCGAGGATGGTCAGTACTCCGCAGAGCAGCAGTAGGATAACGCACAGCGGAATGAAGAATTTCAGCGGCAGCAGTCCGGACGACCACAGCAGCACACCGAAAACTATCACCGCGAGCGCTGCGATTATGTCTATGATGACGGCTGCGACAAGTCTGCGTCCTCCGCCGCGTATTCTGAGGGCGGTGGCGTCAAGCTCACTCCCAATATTCTTGTTTTCTCTCATTAAATATCTCCTATGTTCGTCTGTGTTGCCGGGCAATGTGCGGTGTGCTCGTTGCCTCGTACAAGGCATTAGACCGTCGGTCTGCCCGGTGCGGACGGCGCGTCTTACATAAGCCCACGGCTTGTAGGGTGATATGTCGGCATTTCCGATCCCGCGCGCCTATGCGGAGTGTAAAAAACTGTGCTCATTATATCACCGTGCGGCGGCTTTGTCAATCATTTGCCTTTTTTACGGCTGTTTCGACAGCTGCTTTTTGCGGAAGTGCCGCCCGCGCTGCTCGGCGGTTCCGAGGTACGGGCATTTCCGTTATATGCGGTGTCGTGGGAAACACACATTTTTCGGATCGTGCGGCGCGTCTGAAAAAAGCAAAAAGGCAGAGCGCCGCCCCTGCCTTTTGCCTTTGAAATAAAGGAGAATATAAAAGATGGAGGAATACAAGAAAGCAATTTAGAAAAAAATCGGAGAAAACAGGATAAATCTATGCAGAAAACCATGCGGAAAAATATTGAGCGTACAGCTCTGACCGAAAAGGATCACGAATACTTGTTGGACAGGCGCAGATTGTCGGCTATCATAGCTATAAATTCGCTGTTGGTCGGCTTTCCTCTGTTATTCTGAATGGTAAAGCCGAAATACGAATTGAGTATATCGACATCGCCTCTGTCCCATGCGACCTCTATCGCGTGGCGTATTGCACGCTCGACGCGGGAGGAGGTGGTGGAGTACTGCTTTGCGACCGAGGGATATAGTATTTTGGTCACCGAATTGATAACGTCGCTGTCCTCTATTGTCATGAGGATGGCGGTGCGCAGATACTGATAACCCTTGATGTGCGCGGGCACACCTATCTGATGTATGACCTTTGTCACCTGCGTTTCCATATCGCCTCCCTCAAGCACACCGCGCGAGGGGGTGTGACGCTGAGAGGCGAGGTATGCGACCTTTTTCGGTCAGATTGGCCGCGTCGACGGGTTTCATCATTATGTAGTCCGCGCCTGCCCTTGTCAGGTCGGAGAGCATCGTAGGTGTCATTGCCTCGGATATAACGAGGAATGCGGGCGGGGTATCGCCGCCGTAGCTAAGCATCTTGCAGCCCCCGTATCAGCTTTGCACCGTCAAGTCCGGGCAGCCATGCATCGACGATGGCAATGTCGGGGTGGATAGTTCCGATCTTGCTGAGAGCGTCCTCTCCGTCACGCGCTTCTGCGATAACGGAATATCCGAATGCGCAGAGGCGTTCGCGGCAGCTGCGGCGGAACTCCTCGTTCGGATCGGCTATAAGTATGCTTGTTTTTTTTTTTGTTCCATTATGTTGCCATTCCTTTCTTCGGAGCGCTCACGCATCGGCTCCGTCAGAGAGCTGTATATTCGGACGCTGCTCGACGGAGAGCCGCAAATTACAGAGTCCGTACTTCTGTTATTACGGCAATATTTTACCATAAAATGGAATATTATTCAATGCACGAATTGGAAAAATATTACACAATGTTTCTGTTAAATTTTGTAAATTATATACAATAGAACTCAGCCGTCTCCTCTTATAAAGCCGGAGCAGATGACGGTATGCGGGGCGGTCGGTATATGTTCGCGCCGTGTAGACACGTGCGGCGTTTTTCGCGCCTGCGGCAGGTGCCGACTTGTCCCGACACATTTTGCCGATCTATCGGCGCGGCGGAGTCGCCGGCACAGCCGCGCCGCACAGACGAAGAGCGGTACGGCAGCCGCAGTCCGATACACACGGAGTGCGGTATGTCAGCCGCCCGGTACGTATAACGCGGCGGCATCGACCGGGTGCATAGTGCGGAGCTGTACGGCAGTGTCGACCGGAGTGTGCAGCTGTACGGCAGCGAGACCTCAGATACGGTGCGCAGCGTCGCGATACCGATATCGCGGGTGCGGCATATACCGATACGCCGGAATCACTTCATTCTCTTCTTATATTTCAGGTGAAACAGCATTCTGCCGAAAACACTTCCCGCAACAACGGTCGCGGCGAAGCAAACGACGGCGGCAAGAATGCGCACGACCGGAACGGAGAAGTCTCCGTGCATGCTCAGTCCCGCGATCTCGCTCGAGCCGCGGCGTATGCCAGTGCCAGCTTCCCCTTGGCGGACAGCTCGTACGGGCAGCGCTTTTCACAGCTTTTGTATACGGAGCCGACGGTCTCGGCACCGTTTGTTACATATTTAATAATATTCACGTTGAACTCCTTTCGGTAAAACGGCGGCGGTCACGGTATATTTTTCTCCGCTTTTGCCCGCAGTTATTCCCGTGGAAAATAACTGCTCTTGCGGAATGATGTCAATTCTCGAAGGAGAATAGTGCGCGCTTCGGCAGGATGTGCGATTTTTGACGCATTTTGACATCCAATATACCCGAGACATGGGTGAAAAATCTACTCAAAACGACGAAAATCTTCTTTCCTCGGGCAATATCTGCCTTTTGCTGCATATAATATAACACAAAAAATGGATTTCGTCAAGAAAAATATGCCATATTTTTTAAAAAGTCTTGACATTTTGCCGTCTCAATGATATAATTGTCGATGTAATATAATATTATATATTATGTTATCTGAATTACAATATTCCTTTCACGTCGGTCTGCGATTGCAGATAGCAGGTCGGCAGGAATATCGAATCGAGCCGTTATCGGCTCGTGCGGAGAAAAAAATACGTGCAGTATCTGCCGCCTGCGGGAGCCTTCCTTAACTAAATAATTCCCGCTGACGGTACTCGTCTCCGATGGGTCGGGGGAGGTCGGACAATACCGATCTCCCCGACCCTTTTTCGTTTTCGGCGGAGGAAAAAAATTAATATTTGAGTAGTCTTATCCTGTTGATTCGCAGGATCAAATCTGTTATAATTATTATAGGTACTATTGAATAGCGGTATTATACGTCACGAAACGCGTGCGGCATGCCGATACGGCACACGGTATGCGTTATCGTGTCATAAGCTCTGTACCGTGCTGACGATGCGCGGCGGCACGCAGACAATAGAATAAATAAAAAAACGAAAACGGGGGAGCGTAGCATGGGCTGCAAAAAGCGCAGCGGCGATTTTCTTTCCTCTGACGGACACAGCAGAACGAGTTGGTTTATCTGGACGCCCGAGGAGGCTGTGCCGTCTGCGATATTACAGATCTCGCACGGTATGTGCGAATATATCGAGCGTTACGAGAGTGAGGGCTTTATCGACGCTATGACCTCTGCGGGCTTTGTCGTCTGCGGAAACGACCATATCGGTCACGGCAGACGTGCGCAGGAGAACGGTGATCTCGGTTACTTTACCGATTTTAGTAATCTTGTCGACGATCTGCATACGCTGAACGGCATAGTGAGGCAGACCTATCGGTCGCTGCCGTACATCCTGCTCGGTCACAGCATGGGCTCGTTTGTGGCGCGTGAGTACATTGTTAAATACGACGATATCGACGGCGCGATAATATGCGGTACGAGCGCGGGAAATCAGCCGCTGCGTGCGGCGGTCATGCTCGCATCTACGCTTGCGCGGCTGCGCGGCGAAAGGCATATCAGCCGCAGACTTGCGGCAATGTCCTTCGGCGGCTACAACGATGCCTTTGCCGAGGAGCATGACGGTGATTCATGGCTGTGCTCCGATCCCGAGGTTCGCAGGCGATACCGTGCGGATCCGCTCTGCAATTTTACATTTTCGGTCAGCGCGTACCGCGAACTGTTCCGGATGCTGTCGGATATCTCCGATAAGCGCGGCGAGCCGTGGAGCGCACGTGTGTGCCGCAGTCGCTGCCGGTGCTGCTCATAGCCGGAGATGCCGACCCGCTCGGCGAGAACGGTAAGGGCATACGCGAGGTATACGATCGGCTGTCGGATGCCGAGCTGTGCGAGCTGAGCATGAAGCTGTATCACGGCGGCAGGCATGAAATACTGAACGATGTTATGAAGCACGAGGTGTGCTCGGATATTGCCGAATGGATCAGGTCGGTCGCGACCGGGGTCGCGGCGTGCCGCGGCGCATCGGTGAAATGAAATATAAAGGTAATGATTTAAAGAAGCGCGGCACTGCGGAAAGGCGTTGTACAGAATGAAGAAAAATTTTAAAGGATATCTGCTGGCAGCAGGGCTCATCACTGCGGCGATTGCTGCGGCTATCACCGTGAGCTGCCTCGGCAAGCACGGAGTCTACGGCGATGTCAACAGCGACAACAGCGTAGACTCCGGAGACCTTGTTCGCTTAATGAAATATATAGCGGCAAACGGTGACGGCATAGAAAAGCCCACGGAGCCGATTTGAATGGAGATGGAATTGTGGACACAAGAGACCTCATCAGACTGATGAAATATATATCGGATCCCGAAAATAACAAGCCGGGCCCGGTCGTTGAGGACGATGCGCTGCCCGAGGATCCCGACCGCTATACCGGCGAGTATTCCGAGGTAAACGGCGCACTTGCCGGCACAGATTCGCTCGGCAGGACCATTCCGCTCACCGACTCCGGCATTAACGAAAAGAAGGTCGGTATATTCTACTTTCTTTGGCAGGGAGAGCACGGTACTGACGGTCCGTACGACAATGACAAGATAGTCGCCTCCGATCCGAGCGCCATCCGCTCCGAGGCGAATTGGCTTGCAGCGGGCGGCGGAGCTCAGGGTGCGCACCATTTCTGGGGTGAGCCGCTCTTCGGCTACTACCGCTCTGCGGATACGTGGGTAATGCGCAAGCATTTTCAGATGCTGAAGGATGCCGGTGTTGACTTCATCGTATTTGACGCGACGAACGGCTTTTACATATACCGAGCGCGTCTATGAGATGATCGAGATATGGAACGAGTATTACGAAAAGGGCATTGATGTGCCTCAGCTCGCATTCTATACAAACTCGAACTCCGGCGCGACCATGCGTAATATCTACGATCAGATATACAACAATGCAGACCTGCGCAAGGCTTATCCGAATCTCGATAAGCTCTGGTTCAACTGGAACGGAAAGCCTATGATCGTCGGTGTCTCCGCAGAGGCGGACGACGAGCTCAAGAGCTACTTTACCATCAAGGAGTCGCAGTGGCCGAACGCGGAGCGTACCGACAACGGCAACGGCTTCCCGTGGATGGAGTTCGGCCGCTTGCTTACCGAGGATGCGGTGTACGGCGTTGACGGCAGACGCGAGGTCATCAGCGTCTCGGTCGCACAGCACTCGACAACGAGCCGCTTCAGCGCAACGGCATGGTACGGCGGAAACGACCGTACGCGCAACTGGCACAACGGTGCAAACGATACCTCCGAGGGCGCGGAGCAGTACGGCTATAACTTTGACGAGCAGTTTGATTTCGCTATCGCTCAGGATACCGAGATGATATTCATCACCGGCTGGAACGAGTGGGTCGCACAGCGTCAGTCCCCGACGATGGTACCCGGCGAGCCGATACTCTTTCATCGACTGCGCAACACCGAACTGCAGCCGTGATATCGAGCCTATGAGCGGCGGTTTCGGCGATAACTACTACATGCAGATGGCTGAGCGCATTGCCGAGTACAAGGGCAGCGCAAAGCGCGTAAACACGGGGCGCAATGTTACGATAGATGTGGGCGGCAGCTTTGCACAGTGGGAGAGCGACGAGATAACCGCCGTATATACCGACTACTCGAATGATATCGGTCCGAGAAGCACGACCGGCGTCGGCGGCATCCGCTACGACGATTACAGCGGAAGAAACGACCTTACCCTGATGAAGACCGCAAGAGGCAGGGATAATATCTATTTCTATGCCGAGACCGCGAACGACATCCGTTCGAGCGGTAAGGAGGGACGCATGACCCTCTTTATCGGAACGGGTGAGGAGAACAGCTTCAGCGGCTTCGGCTATGCAGTCAATCTCGGCAGCTCCGACGGTAAGAAGGCACCCCTTGTTCGCCTCGCGTCCGACGGCAGCAGCACCGTTATCGGTGAGGTGGATATGAAGGTCGAGGAGGATCAGATCATGTTTGCCGTACCGCGCTCGCTCATCGGCTGTGCGGACGGACTGGTCGATATCACCTTCAAATGGGCAGACGGCTTTGCGATAAACGACGGCAAGATCGACATCATGACCTTCTACTCGCAGGGCGATGCGGCTCCTATCGGAAGATTTGCATACGTTTTCTCCGAGAAGAAGTAGTGGAATGCACTAAAAAGTCCGGTCCGAAAAATGAATAAGATATTATTTCGTTTTTAGTACGGCAGAGAAGCCATGAGAAATTCGAAGGAATGAAATTCGCTTTTTTTCTGCGAGCGTCACCTCCGCATATTTTATCCATCCCACCGTAAGACCACGGGTGCAGAGACGATTGCTGTACACGTGGTCTTTTTACTTGACAAAGCGTGGGCGCGGTTGTATAATAAGATGTAATATGCTTATTACGCCGATGCAGAACAGAGGAAGCAGAGAAGATGTATAGTGAAGTAACCGTTAGAACATTGAGCGTTAGGCGCGACGAGCCTAAGGAGATAAAGAGCCTGCGCGACCTTGTGGAAACAAGCGCCGAGCTGTACGGCGATAAGATACTGTATATATATAAGAGAGGAGAGGCGCGTTACAGTTTTTCCTATAACGACTATCGCAGAGACCTTTATCGTCTCGGCGAGGGTATGAGCCGCATAGGCTTATGGGCAGGACAGTCGCCGTTATCGGCGAGAGCTGCCCGGAGTATATGACGGCATATATCGCGGCGGTCAGCGGAGGCGGCGTTATCGTTCCTCTCGACCGTGATCTCGGACACGCAGAGATCGCGCGCTTTGCCGATCTGAGCGGCGCGGAGGCTGTATTCTATACAGAGCAGTTTAACGACGTGCTGCCCTCGCTCGCAGAGCAGATGCCGCAGGTACGTTACTTCATCCCGATAGCTCCCGCAGAGGGCTCGGATACTACCGACGGCAGCTCTTCCGCGGGAGATGCGGTCATTCTCCCGTATTCTGAGCTTCTTGCGCTCGGAGACAAGGCGATGGAGGAGGGAGACCGCAGCTTTCTTGATTATGACTGCACCGCTGATATGTCTCAAATGTCCGCGCTGCTCTTCACATCGGGAACGACCGGAACGAGCAAGGGCGTTATGCTCTCGCATGCAAACCTTGTCGCATCGGTCAACGCAGCCAGCCGCGGTACCATATTCGGACCGGACAATACATTTGTCGACCTGCTGCCCATGCATCACAGCTACGAGGTAACCTGCGGACACCTCGGTGCCGCAAATCTCGGCGGAACGGTATATATCAACGACAGTCTTAAAAATACTCTGCGTTCGATAACGACCTTCAAGCCCGACTCGCTTATCGTCGTGCCGCTGTATGTGGAGACGATGCATAAGCGCATATGGGCTGAGATAGCACGCAAGGGCATGACGCGCCGCGTCCGCGCTCTTATGAAGGCGTCCTCCGCAATGCACCGCGCGGGCATTGATATAAGAAGAAAGCTGTTCAAGCAGATACTCGACGGTCTCGGAGGAAATCTTCGCTACATCATCTGCGGGGGAGCGCCGCTCTCGCCCGAGCTTGTTCGCGATTTTGATGCTTTCGGCATTGAAATATGCGAGGGCTACGGAATTACCGAATGCTCGCCGCTTATCGCGGTCAACCGCCACGGCAAGGTGCGCCTGCGCTCGGTCGGTCAGCCGGTCGATAACTGCGAGGTGCGCATCGCCGATCCGTCTGCGGACGGCACCGGAGAGATCGAGGCGCGCGGCAGAAATGTTATGCTCGGTTACTTCGGAAACGAGGAGGCTACCGCCGAGGTATTTACCGAGGACGGATGGTTCCGCACCGGAGATGTCGGCTGTATGGATGCCGACGGCTATATCTATATAACCGGACGAAAGAAGAATATCATCATCCTCTCCAACGGAAAGAATATATTCCCCGAGGAGATAGAGGAGCATCTGTATACCTCTCCGCTTATCGGCGAGTGCGTTGTCATAGGCAGAAAAAAAATTCTGCGGGCGATACGCGCATTACCGCCGTTATCTACCCGAGCGACGAGGCTGCCGAGCTCGAAGGAAAGAGCGAGGAAGAAAAGCTCGCGCTCATCCGCGACGCGGTGAACACCATCAATCGCAGTCTGCCAGTCTATAAGCAGGTTCGCGATGTCGAGCTGCGCGGCGAGGAGTTTGAAAAGACCACCACGCGTAAGATAAAGAGATTCCTTGTCAAGTGATGCGGCATCTGCTGCGTGCTTGTTATTTCACCATCATGCGGCTAACCGCTTGAAATACAACAAAAAAATCACTCTTAACGGAGGAGAATATTATGTTTGAAAAGATTAAAAAGCTGCTCGTTGACGAGCTTCAGGTAAGCGGCGATATCACCGAGGATTCCGCACTTGCAGAGCTTGGAGTCAACTCTCTCGAGCTGGCAGACCTTGTTATGCACTGCGAGGAGGAGTTCGGCGTTGAAATAAGCGACGACGATATACGCACCTTTATCACCGTAGGCGACCTTGTTCGCTTCCTCGAGAGCAAGCAGAAGTAAGCCCTTCCGCTCTGTGCGGACCCACGGAAAACTGAATATAAAAAAATCGGAGCGATACGGCATCCCGGCGACTGCGCTTTGCCGCAGCATATCGGGTATACGATCCCGCTCCGACCGAAAGGGAGGCGATGTATCATGTCCGCGGGGAGTAAAATAATTCTTGTGCTGCTGATACTCGTCCTTCTTTTTTTTATGGTTCTGTTCGGCAGACGGATGCTGTGCGCTCTGCGCGAGCGTCGGCTGCTGCTCAGCGGCAGGGGCGGCTGCGGCTATTCTGCGCGAGCTGTACCTCACCGCATTCGGCAAAGCAGTGCCGTGTGCTGCGTGATATCTATCTCCACCGTGACGGAGGGGCGGGCGGATCGCTCTGCCTTGTGCCTATGGTGGTTGTATGCCGGGGCGGGATATTTACCGTCGAGGAAAAGCATATGGACGGCTTTATCGAGAATCCCATGCGCGGCGATTGGCGGCAGTTCCACGGCGACCGTATAATCCAGTTTCAGAACCCCTGCGAGCGAAACGCGGTACATATCGCCGCTATACGCCGTCTGCTTGATGCGCGCGGCATTAAGTACGGCAGCGCAAAGGGAATAGTTGTCTTTACCGGTCATGACTATCGGTTTAAGAATAATTTCGCTCAGGTGCTGTCTGCGGAGGGCTCGCTCGACTATCTCGGAGGCGAGATGCGCGGTCGCATTATCACACCGGAGCAGGTCGATACGATCTGCCGGGTGCTTAAGCAGCAGAATCACAGAATAAGAACGCACGGCTGATATGCATCGCCGGCTGTGCGTTTTTCTCTGCTTTTTGCGGTATTCTTCGGGTGATATATGACTTTCCGTTTTTTATACCGTTGATTGAGCTTGTCGAATTGCGCTGTAAGATGTTGACAAATCTGCTCGCGGATGGTATACTTTTAGTTGTCGACGGCGCATAACATTTGATGAGTTTGCCGTCGGCGTGACATTCGGAAATCATATATGCAGTAAACAGAAAGGGAAAAAGGAATGAAGAACAAGATCATGCAGTGTATCACCGCTGCCTCGCTCTCGCTTGCAATGCTTGTATCGCCCGCGCTTACGAACGGGATAGCAGCCGAGGAGGAAGCTCCGCGCTATTATATAAACTATTACCGCGATGCGCAAAAAAAGCAGAAGGTCAATCTCTCGGAGATAGCCGATAATGCACCTGTCTATTATACCCTGATCCCGGCTGACGGCTGCTTTATCTATACCTTGAAAACAAACGGCACCTATACAGATGATGAGAAAAATGATATTCGCATCCTCTGACCGCACAGTAGATATAAGCTCATATCTTGCCGGTGATATTACCGGCGACGGCAAGCTCAATACCCGCGATATCGTCAGAGGAATGAAGTATATAGCGGGGAGCTTCGGCACAGGAGAGATACACAACGAGCAGCTCACGGCTTTTGATTCAAATTTCGATACTGTTATTGACGTTAAGGATCTTGTCCGTGCAATGAAGCTGATCGCAGGCGCCGATGTTGATCTGAGCTTGGAATGGTACGGCGGCAGGCAGCTGTCGTATAAGCATAATTATTATTATTCGGCATTGACCCGTGAAATGGGCAATGTTTCTCAGTTTTATATTAGTACCATAAACACACTTGAAGAGTTCAATGAATATATCAGCGCAGCTCAGCGGGTGTTTGATTACGAGGCTGACCTGACCTTTGTCGATGAGCGCGACAGAGGCCGCTATGAGAGCAGAACGGTCGATGCGGAAGCGCTGAAAGCTCGGTACAATGAGGCATTTTTCAGCAACCATACGCTTATCGCAGCGTCTATCTATTCTATCGACGAGTCGACCGAGCCTATTCTGCTCGATGTTATGGAGGACGGATATAATATCCCGTGCGTTGAGTTTAGTTACAGGCTGTTCAATTTTGACGAGGATTATGGATTGGTCGGTGCGGTCGATTGCTTCGTGCATAATTTTATCGAGCTTGATAAGATAAATTATGTTCCGGAATACGAGGACGGAGAAATCATTGTCGGACGATATGTTATTCGCGGATTGCAGGAATATAACCGTGTGACGGGCTGACAGACGGCGCGGCGAGCTGTTCGGCAACGGCTTCGGCACTTTTGCGGCTCTGACCCGACTGTGTTGCTTCGGCTATGAAGCTTGTTTCGGCTTTAATGTGATATAATGATAGCCGAACTCGACTTTTGGTTGAATTATAATGTTTTATCATACAAAAAAATATTGACATCTTTTTACGATAGTATTATACTTGTCATGACAAAATTTTCTCGATTTACATGTGTTACAGAAAGGAAAGATAATATGAAAAAGGATTTTGCAAAACGTATCGCGGCGGCTTCGCTCTCGCTTGCAATGCTCGCCGCACCGGTGCTGTCGGTCGGCGTAGGCGCGGAGGAAGAGGCTCCGCTTTATACCGTCAGCTTCTATCGCGATGCGGAAAAGACACAGGCAGTCGAGCTTTCAGAGGCCGCTGAAGGAGAGACGGTGTATTATACCGTTGATATGCGTGACGGCTGCTTCTATACCTTTCTTAGCACGAACGGCTCTTATACCGATAATGAAAAGATGATATTCAATACCGCGGACCGCGAGGTTGAGGTTGATGCATATCTTGCCGGAGATATCACCTGTGACGGCGAGCTCGATACGCATGATATCGTCAGAGGTATGAAATACATATCGGGCACATTTGAGGTCGGAGAGCTATCAAACGATGCGCTTATCGCATTTGACTCCAATTTTGACGGCATGATCAATGTCAAGGATCTTGTTCGCGCCATGAAGCTGATCGCCGGAGTTGATGTCGATCTGGGCATATACGCTTATTGCGGTGCGAAAAGGGCCTTCACCGAACAGTAAGGTACTCTGCAATAAATGCAGATGCAAACACCGATGCGTTTTTATGTTGATATCATAACCTCGCTTGATGAGTTCAATGCCTATATTAAAAATGCCGCTGTGATTTACGATTACGACGGCGAGCTTATTTTTGCTAACGAGTCCGATGCGGAGCGATACAAGGACCGTATGGTCGACGTTGACGCTCTCAAGGCAAGATATAATGCCGACTATTTCAATACGAATATGCTGATAGTTGCAACGCTTCTGTCCATCGACGAGGCGACCGACCCGGTAATTAACTCTGTTACAAAGCTCGGCCTTGGAACACCCTGTATTAATGCAGAGTATCGTTGGGAGAATGCCGGCAGCGATCCGGTAGGCGCTATCGGCTGCTATGCGCATCATTTTTTTTATTGAAACGGAAAAGATGACCATGAATCCCCTCGTATAACGGCGACGATATGTTTTATGCTGCTGGGCTTAACATCAAGGGAATTCAGGAGCTTCTTACGGCAGTCGGCGGCTGATATACTGCGATATCACGGTGCGGCGCATGTGATTCGGCGCTTGTATATTACATTATAATTAAAAAAAGTGCATGTTAAGGTTTGAATTTTAACATGCACTTTTGTTTTTTATATATTATTTTTACTGCCTTTTTTTGCTGTGCTTCATCAGCTCGTCGAGCCGGTAGCTGTCCGCGCCCATATATTCCGCCTCCTCGGGCGAATGTGTTATCAGCAGAACGGTGTCGGAGTGCCGGAGCACCACCTGAATTACACGGCGCTTCAGCGCAGGGTCAAGGCCGCGAAACGGCTCGTCGAGCAGCAGCAGGGGACGATGTGATATCAGTGCCCTGGCTATGGCGACACGCTGATTCATGCCGCCGGAGAGCTGACTCGGAGTTTTTTGCTGTGCCTGCTCGTCAAGACCGAGTGACGATAGCAGCTCCGATGCCTCACGCAGTGCTTCGGCATAGCGCTTTTTGCCGAGCGGTGAGAATAGCGCGCAGTTGTCGAGAGCGCTGTGCCACGGCAGCAGCCGCTGCTCCTGAAATACCGGTGCGCACATGCCTGGCTCAAGTCCGAGCAGCTTGCCGCTGTCCGGCTTGACCTCGCCGCACAGCACGCCCATGACCGTACTCTTACCTATTCCGGATGCTCCTGTCAGCGCGGTAACACGGTGTGCCTGCAGCGTAAGGTCAAGCTCATACAGCACCGCCTTGTCACCGTAGCTCTTGCATATCCCGCGCAGTGCGATATCATGAGTGAGCGCCGCCGCACCGACGTGTTTTTTCGGTGCGCCGATCGGTTTCGCATCGGAGGCATCACTCTCATATTCGCTTATGTCGGCGTTTTTCTCCGTATCGGCAGCATAATTCTCCGTATCGGCAGCATCATTTCCCGGCAGGCTTATGTCGTCACCGTTCTCAGACTCACCCGCATTGCTCGTCGTGCCGTCGATATCGGACCTTGCCCGCATCCCCCGGCGCTTTATCAGTACGCAGAGCAGCTTTGATATCAGCATGCTCAGCAGAATGACGGTCACGGTCCATGCGAAGAGATCGGTGGTCTCGAGATAGAGCTTTGACCGATATACGTTTGCGCCTATCGAGTGCAGCGGAACGGCGAGCACCTCGGCGGCGACACCGGATTTCCACGCGAGACCGAGAGCCGTCGACAGTCCTGCCGATAAGTCGGGGAAGCATGGACGGCAGATACAGCTTGCGCAGTACGACCGTTCGCGGCAGTCCGTAGATGCGGCAGAGCGATACGAGACTGCGGTCGATGCCCGCAAGCCCGGCGCGGGTGTGCGATGCCACGACCGGTATCACTATCAGCATGACTATAAGCGAGGGAACGAGCTGCTTGCCTATCCAAACGAGGGTCAGAATAATGACGGATGCGACGGGGGTCGCGGTTATGATGCTGAGCAGCGGCGACAGCAGCAGCTCGGCGGTGCGGCTGCGCTCGCACAGATATCCGATAAGAGTACCGAGCAGTACCGCGAGCAGATAGCCCGCCATTATACGGCAGAGCGAGCCTCCGACCGATGCGAGAAAATCCTCCTCGCGAATGAGGTAGAACAGCCGCCGCAGTACCGCAAGCGGAGAGGGCAAAAGCACCTCGGTGCCTACGGCATCGGCACCGAACTGCCATACGGCGAGCCAAAATACGACCGCCGTAGCGCGCAGCAGGGGAGAAAAGCGCGGAGAACTGCCTTTGCCGTTTTTTCTATCGGTATGTGCGCCGCCTATGTGCTTGCTGCCGTTGTATATGCCGTCAGTATTATTGCTGCTGCTCGGTTTATTTACCTTGCCGCCGTTGTCACCGACGTTATACGACGAGCATCTGTCGCTGTTTTGCATTATGCTGTCCTTTCTCTCTGCCGAGCGAGTATTTCGTATATCAAGGCTTTTCGTAATGATGCGGAATAATAGTTATATTGTGATTTGGGAAAAACGGAATTATCGTAAAAACGATAATTCAAAAAATGGGGATGTCGTAAAAGTCAGTGCCTTTTGACATCCCCGAATAGTTGCATTATTTTCTGTCACCGACCGATTGATGACTGTAATAGTACTGGACCGTTCTCAGTCGATGCAGCACATCCTCCTCCTGCTCGTCCAAAACATAGGTCAAGCCGTTCTGCGTAAAAGCATGCGCCACTCGAGTGAACCACGGGCAGGGTCTGCATGCAGTCATCCATAAATTGCATATATGCGTTTCCGGTCCATCCGCAGAGGCTGAATACCTTGTTCATCAGGTAGTACGGACCGATGCGGTCGCCGCTGCCGCCGAAGCTGTCGCCGAGCACCGCCTTAGCCGCATCGTTTGCCCAGATGTAGTAGGGGTGCAGTAATAGTTGCAGAAGCCGTCCTCGTCCGACAGCTCGAGGCTGATGCCGAGCTCCTTATAGCCGCTGTTTCCGTCGCCCATCCACGGCATATGGTCGCCGAACATGACGAGCAGTACGGGACGGTCGGAGGCGCGGAGAGTCTCGAGCGCCTTTGCAAACTCCTCGCCCGACCGACGTACGGTGTCGAGGTAGTTATTCAGCATGGTGTAGGTCTCGTTCGAGAAGCCGGTATTTGCCACGTATTCGCGGTCAAAGAGGCTGTACTCGGTATCGTACGGACCGTGACCCTGAAATGTTACGTTAAAGGAGAAGTACGGGTCTCCCGCGCCCTCCGCATTCTGCTGCCAGAGCGAGATGATGTTTGGTACGAGAATATCGTTGTCGGCGCAGTACGAGCCGCCGGAGAGATCAAAGTAGGTGTCCTCGGCAAAGTAGTAATTGTCAAAGCCGAGGTATTTGTTTACGTTCTTGCGGTTGTAGAACCAGTCGTTTCCGGTGTGGCTGCCCTCAACGCGATAGCCCTCGGATGCGAAATAACGAACGTAGGAATTTTTGTATTCTTGGTATACGACGGCTGAAATTCGTAGCCGGTGAGATAGCTGCGCTCGGTAGATATCGTTCCTCCGGCGAAAACATCGTCAACGAGATAGCCGGAGTAGCATTCCTCTTGCAGCTCATGCCAAAAGGCATACGGATCCTCGGTGAAGGTCAGCCCGTCAAAGCGGGTGAAATCGCTGTATGCTTCGAGCATTACGGAGATGATATCGACCTTTTCATCGACGGGGATGTGTTCGTCCTCGTATTCGGCGAGGATATCCGCACCGCTCTGCTCAACGTAGTTTTCCGGCGGCTTGTCGAATGCGGTCGAAAAAGCTGTGCAGAAACGGATAGAAGCAGCCGCGGGACAGATACTGGTCGATGCTCGACCATACGTCGATATGCTCGGTATTGTCGTAGGTCTCATACACATTGTCGCTCATATAGAAATTCATGCCGAGAACGGCGATAACGACCGCGAGCAGCAGCGATACGAGCCGCACATAGCGGATCCTTATCCTTGCCTCGAACAGCAGTCGGATAACGACGCAGTACAGCAGCAGAAATACCGCGAGCAGTATCATTATCGGGGTGAATTCTATGGTATATCTGTCGGAGATGTTTGCAGCCTCCGAGAGGTTCACGATATCCGCCGCGATGAGCGGATCGCTGCGCAGCATGATCTTAAAGTAGTTGCCGAGCGCGAAGCCGTAGGTTACAGCTCCCGAGAGGAAGCATGCGACCGATACGCGGTTTGACAGCAGATAGAATACCGCGCAGAGAAACAGCGCCGGCAGTGCATTCAGCACGAATATCATCGGGTGTGAGAAATATGAGCTGAAGAGCGTAAGATTTGCCGCAAACGGGCGCGAGGCATAGTAGAGGTGTATCGCGGTCCAGAACAGCGAGCTTGCGAGCATAATGCAGATAGACACCGCATATTTCAGTATCCAGTGGCGCACATAGTCGGCGCGGGAGATACAGTCTTGCTCCGTCGGTCATTATGCGGCGGGATGCGCGGCGCATTATCGGCGAGCGCATGGTGCCGTATGCGGTGTACTCGCCCTCGGGCAGCTCACGCAGATCGCGGTAGACGCTGAAGGTCTCGCTGATGGGGGAATACTCACCCGCGACCGTTTTCATTCCGGTCAGCTGCTCTATCACCTTGCGCGGGTGGGTGCTCAGCACCGTTACGTTATCGGGTGGGAGATGCAGCCGCTTTTTGTTTTTCCGCGCAAAGGCGGTCACCGACAGCTCGGGTACGTCAAGCTCACGCAGGAACGACCAATGCTTTGCGAGATATTTCTGCCGGCTGATGATGTGAAAATAGTAGAGAAAATCATATAATAAATATATGAAAGCAAACTTCCACAGCGAGAGCTTTCTCCTGCGGCAGAAGGCATACAGCTTTCGCTCGAGTGCACAGTTATATATTCCGTGTTCAAATACAATATAGTTCATTACAGTGTCTGCCTCGGCGCACGGCGCGGGCATTCCTTTTTATATTTTTGCATTTTTTCTGCCGTACCGGTTGCCTGCGGCGCGGTAAGAGGCAGTGCGCTTTTTTTCGCGGATCCCGTGATACATTTTTCGAGTTCTATCGACCTAGAATTATATCACGTATACGGTATATGTGTCAAGTGCGAAATGCCTATGTCGGACGGGAGCATGGCACGTTCGGCGCGCGGAGGACATTTTCTTATGCGGCTCGCCGTGCCGGAGCGCTGTCGAATATGGGAAGGAGTCGAAGAGAGCGTGCGCTTGAGACGGAATATACAAAAAATTCCGCCGCCTGTGGAGAACACGGGCGACGGAACCTCGGGTCAATTACTTGGTGCTGCCGTAATAAAAAGTCGTCTGCCGGCAGCTTTCCGCCGACCGATGTCGGATCGGCATCGAACAGCACGGAGAGGAAACCGCTGAGCTGTGCCTTCATCTCATCGCCTGCAAGGTAGAGAATGTTGCAGTTCGGCAGCGCTTTCTTTGCGATAGCGGCAGAGGGAACAATGCCGCAGTCGGCAATGATATCCGCAGCGTCGTCGGCGGTATTTATATAGTCGACCGAAGCATGATATTCCTCGAGGAACTTTTCCACAGCCTCGGGATACTCCTCCGCAAACTCTGCGCGGACGACAACGCAGCCCTGGAGCAGGCTCGACTCGTCGCCGGCAACGCTTGCCCACTCGGTCGTGAGGTTGAGCGCGGTGCGCAGACTCTCGGGACCCTTGGTGAGGGTGGTGGTTACGTTCGGCTCGGGGAGAACACCGAGTGAGACCTCGCCGGAGATCATCTTTGCCGCAAGCTCGCTGTGCTCGCTCAGATATTCTACGGTTACGTCTGTCCCCGGCTCGAGCCCGTTCTTTCTGAGAATATAGTTAAGGATATATTCGGGGGTGGATGCCTGACCGGTGGAGTAGACGGTCTTGCCGCGCAGATCCTCAACCGAGTGGATGGTGTCGCCGTTTTCGAGAACATAGAGAACTCCGCCGGTGTTGACAGCCGCGCAGAGGACCTTGCCGCCGGTCTTGTTATACAGCGATGCCGCAAGGTTGGTGGGCAGCGCCGCAATGTCATACTCACCGCTGATGACCGATGCCGCAACTGCGGGAGGATTGGTGTCGACGGTGAAGTTGTAGCTCAGCTCGGTCTTTTCGCTTTTTGAGTCGGCGATGAGCTTTGCCGCGCCCATTCCGGTAGGACCGGCAAGGACTGCAACATTAATGTCGCGGTCGGGAGTCTTGATCGGCTCCGCCTCGGTCGTTTCGGGTGCTGCGGTCGTTGTCTCGGCAGTAGTCTCCGCTGGCTTTGCCTCGCCGCAGGAGCCGAGACCGATGACCGATGTCAGGCTGAGTGCGAGCGCAAGCAGCGAATAAAGAATTCTGTTCTTTTTCATAGCTTTTCCTCTTTCTTTTTAATTATCATTGATGGCTGCAAACAGTTTTTTCCGGGAATGTAAGAAGCCCGATGGGGATAAGTGAGATTTTATGCTTTGTGATTTTCGCATTTCAGAGAATCTTATAGGTTTGTGCTGTCTTGGACTTTCGGGAGTTCGGGGATAGATAAAATAGATGCAGAAGCGTCGAAAATTGTCACGTCGCCGTACAATTGTACGGCAGAGGCGATTTTCGGCGGTAGAAAAAGCGGATAATTATTTCTTCGGAGAAATCCGATAGGATTTCATCTGCTTTTATGCAATTTGTGCCGTATAAAAGACCGAATCGTACCCTTATCCGCTTTTTCGATCTGCGCTTTTTCAGCCTTTCCGAACCGGGGAGAGATAAAAAAGATGCAGAAGCGTCGAAAAGTGTCACGTCGCCGTACAATTGTACGGCAGAGGCGATTTTCGGCGGTAGAAAAAGCGGATAATTATTTCTTCGGAGAAATCCGATAGGATTTCATCTGCTTTATGCAATTTGTGCCGTATAAAAGACCGAATCGTACCCTTATCCGCTTTTTCGATCTGCGCTTTTTTAGCCTCCCCGAGAGCTTTTTCGTTCCGGACGATTTTAGCCTCCCTCGAGCATAGAGCGATTCTTTATGCGGTAACTCCCGTCCGTTCCGCGCTCGATGCCGCCCGATTCCTCGAGCGAACGCAGCGCGCGATAGAGAGACGCGCGTCCCACGCCTATCATACGGGCAAGCTCGGTAATTTTCGGCATAGTGAGTACACCGTCCGCATCGCAGGGCAGCTCACGCAGCGCGCATGCGAGTCGGCGCTCGGTGCTTCCTGCCGTAAATGCTGCGATCTTCTCGCCGAGAAAGCGTACCCGTCCGGATAGAAACCGGATATAGTTTGAGGCGATAACGGTATTTCCGATGATAAGCCGCTCTACGTCCTCGCGCCCGACTGTGAGCACTCTGGTCGCACATTTTGCGCGTATGACCGAGATGTAGCTCTCGCCCTCGGGACGGAACAGCTCGGCTGCGCCGAATATGCCGCCCGGCTCTATCGTTCTGAGCACGGCATCGCTCCCGCCTACTCCGGTCACAACGGCTCTCCCGCTGAGCACGGTCTTGAGTCCGCCGACCCCCTCGGCTGGGGAGCATATTATATCGCCGCTGCGATAGTCACGTACGGACAGCTCGCAGTTTCTCAGACATCTCTCAGCCGCCGTGGGTGGAATGCCTTCAAAAAGGAAGCAGGAAGCGAGGTATTTAATAGCATTATCGGTTTGGTTCATCGGTATACCGCCATTTGTATTAATTACTGTTTGCACGAATAGTGTATCATATGAGACGATATTTGTCAATATGCTTTTTGTATTTTTTTTGATCTGATTCAGGCGAAACAACTCGGGGGGCGGCGAGGTTTTCGCAAAACCTCTGAAAAGCTGATTTGGTATGTTCGTGTGATGTGGTATGTTCCGCGCTGACGCGGCGAGGTTTTTCGTGAAAGACCTCTGAAAAAGCTTTTTGGTACACTGCGGGGCTTTAGTGCGTACCGCGCTGACGCGGGCAGAGTTCGCGGATAAAGGTTCTCTGTGCTACGAGGTGTCAAACGGCGCCTTCGGCGGTTAAAGATTGATTCAAAGTCAAGTTGATAATGCATGCCGACGACACGCACGGCAATAATAAGGCAAACTAAGACTCGGTTTTACTTTAAATCTGTTTAAAATTTGGTTGATAATACATGTGAAATTTGCTGACGTGAAAGCCTCCCCTGTGTAAGGGGTAGGCAAGGCGAAGCCGCAGCCGAGCGAGCGGTAGTGAATGACAGCCCGGTGGTGAAGCGGCAAGCCGCTGCCGGTGGCAGATGCAGGCTTGCCGCTGAAGTGAAGAAATAAGGAGCAGCATGAAGCAGCAGCGAGTGCTGCGACTATATTTCGGATGTTGCTGTCAGAGCTGCGAATGGCTATTGAACCGCATTGCTGTTCAATATGAAATTTTGCATTGCCGCAAAATGCGGCAATAACAGCAAAATTTCACTCGAGCCGCAGCGAGAAGGGGCACGGCTTGCCGTGACGGAGGGGCTGTTGGGAACCGAAAAGTCCGCTACCAAGCCTTGATTTTCAACGCAAAAAAATGTTTATGCCGCGAGAGACCAATCTTGCTGCCGCGGTTAAAGGAATATGTAAAGGTGATATAGTTGTTTGTTTTTTACCACTTTCTTTTTACGCGAAAAAGAAAGTGGCGGAAAGAAAAGCGCGCATAAGAGGGGGCGGCGCTAAGGATGCTCGCATTCGCGAGCATATGGCCGCGCCGGTTCCCCCTCTTATGTATCTCCCCCTATGACTGCTCAGCCGATAGCGACAGTTTCGGTTTATACCCGAAACGGTCGGCAAGCATTAAGCCTCCCGTTTCTAAAAGAAAGGTATCACGTCTTATGCTTTAGTTTTTTACACTTACAAAGTGTGTACACCCGATGCTGCAGTTATGTTGAAAAGCACGATTCATTCATATTGATTGTTCGTACATCTCTGTTATAGACATATCAAAAAGCATAATTTATTCGTCATGATAATCTGTACAGCTGCTGTCGCGGTTATATTGAAATACAATTTATTCTGTCATAAGGTTGCATATTTTTAGCTACCGCAATAACAAAAACAAAATTCTCGTTTCTACTGTTCTGTACTCCTTATTTTTTGCAATAACTAAATTATATGCGGTTCGGCTTTTCTAACAAGAATTATTGTGTCGTTGATTCTAACTTCAGCAGCGAGTGTACGAGTTAATCATGTGTGAAGAAGCTGAGGTTTATGCGTGCATTCTCAAATAAGAAACGCGAGGCATAATGCTTGCCGAGCGTTTCGGACGATAGTTTGTCAAGTCGCTATCGGCTGAGCAGTCATAGGGGGAGATACATAAGAGGGGGAGCCGGCGCGGCCATATGCTCGCGTATGCGAGCATCCTTAGCGCCGCCCCCTCTTATGCGCGCTTTTCTTTCCGCCACTTTCTTTTTCGCGTAAAAAGAAAGTGGTAAAAAACGAACAACCGAAATATCTATCCATATACCTCGACCGCGGCAGCGTAATCAGTCCCCTTAACGCAGACATAACAAACAACTATATCACCTTTCCAAACACTATCGCCCGCGGCAGCGAGATTTGACCTTTTCCTTTAAAAACAACATTCATCTGCAAACCACTCGCCCGCGTCAGCGCGGAACATACCACATCACACGAACATACCAAATCAGCTTTTTCAGAGGTTTTTCTCGAAAAACCTCACCGCGTCAGCGCGGTACACACCACATCACACGAACATACCAAATAGGCTTTTTCAGAGGTCTTTCACGAAAAACCTCGCCGCGCATCAGAGCTTGCGGAAAAATCTTAAAAAACTCTTGCGCGAGCGCAAAAAGTGTGTTATAATCCCAACAGAAGAATATCTAAATGCAAAGATGCGGTCGGCGGTACGGCAGAGCGCGTTCAGTAGAGAGGGTCATCATCGGCTGGGAGTGACCCGAACGCAGTCGTGCATGCATTTCCCCGCGGAGCAGACCCGGTCAAAGACTGCGAGTAGCCGGGTACGGTCGGCAACCGTCATACAGCCGAGAGTGCGCGCTCCGCTCGGTCGGGCGCGAATTAAGGTGGTAACGCGAAGGATATTGCTCCTCCGTCCTTTTTCGGGATGGGGAGCTTTTTGTTCCGTTCTTCACCTCCCGCCGCGTCGGCAGGGCCGCACAGCGGAAAACCGTTCGGGCGTGCGCGCCCGATGAATTAGCCAAACGAAATTCAGCTCTGTTTTCGGAGCAGGAAAGGATTGTGGAAATGAAAGAAAAACTCAAACAGATTCGTGAGTCCGCCATGGCTCAGCTCAGCGCGGCTGACAGCTCGGAGTCACTTGAGCAGCTCCGTGTAAAGCTGCTCGGAAAGAAAGGTGAGCTCACCGCCGTTCTTCGCGGAATGGGTTCGCTCTCCGCAGAGGAGAGACCCGCCGTCGGCGCAGTGGCAAACGAGGTGCGTGCCGCTATCGAGGAGATGATAGAGGAGAAGAAAAGGAAGCTCGAAAGCGAGCGTCTCCAGCACCGTCTCGAGAGCGAAAAGATCGATGTTACCATGCCGTCTAAGCGGCGTGAGCTCGGTCATCGTCACCCCCTTGCACAGGTCGAGGAGGAGATGTGCGAGATCTTCCGTTCGATGGGCTTTGATATCGAGGAGGGTCCCGAGGTCGAGACCGATTACTACAACTTCCAGGCGCTCAATACACCGGAAAACCACCCTGCGCGCGATACGCAGGACACCTTCTATATTACCGACAACATCCTGCTCCGTTCGCAGACCTCGTCTGTTCAGGTGCATGCAATGGAGCGCGCGGGAAAGCCGCCTATCCGCGTAGTTTCCCCCGGACGAGTTTATCGTTCCGATGCGGTCGATGCAACGCATTCGCCGATGTTCCATCAGCTCGAGGGACTTGTCGTTGACAAGAACATCACCATGGGCGACCTCAAGGGAACGCTCGAGACCTTCGCCCGCAGAATGTTCGGCGAGGATACGCGCATCCGCTTCCGCCCGCACCACTTCCCGTTTACCGAGCCGTCCGCCGAGATAGACATCTCCTTTTGCTTTATGTGCGGCGGCGAGGGCTGCAAAGGTGTGCAAGGGCGAGGGCTGGATCGAGATACTCGGCGCGGGCATGGTTCATCCGAATGTCCTTCGCTGCTCCGGCATCGACCCGGATGTATACTCCGGCTTTGCCTTCGGAATGGGCATCGAGCGTATCGCGATGAAGAAGTATTCCATCGACGATATGCGCTTGCTTTACGAAAATGATCTGCGCTTTTTGCGCCAGTTTTAAGGAAAGGGGATACCTAAAAATGAATCTTCCTATTTCATGGCTTAACGAATTTGTAGATGTGTCGGATATTCCCGTTTCCGATTACTGCGCACGCATGACCGATACCGGCTCAAAGGTCGAGGACTGGGAGGCGCTCGGCAGCGAGCTCGAAAATGTCCGTGTCGGTAAGATACTCTCTGTCGAGCGTCATCCCGATGCCGACAGACTCGTTATCTGCTCGGTCGATGTCGGCGAGGAGGCTCCCCCCGCCAGATAGTTACCGCTGCGACCAATGTTTATGCAGGCGCGTTCGTGCCCGTTGCATGCGCCCCCCGCAAAGGTGGTCGGCGGTGACATCAAGCGCGGCAAGCTCCGCGGCGCCGAGTCGAACGGAATGTTCTGCTCCATTGCCGAGCTCGGACTTACCCAGCACGATATGCCGTATGCTGTCGAGGACGGCATTCTCATTCTCAATGATGATCCTACGCTCGGCGAATACAAGCCCGGCGACGACATCTGCGACGTGCTTGGGCTGCGTGACAGTGTTGTCGAGTTCGAGATCACGCCGAACCGTCCCGATTGCCTCTCGATGATAGGCATGGCTCGCGAGACCGCAGCCTCCTACGGCAGAACGGCTACATATCACAAGCCTGTCCTCCGCGCAGCGGACAAGAGCGACAGCATATCGAATTATCTCTCGGTCGAGGTGAAGAACAGCGAGCTTTGCCCGCGTTACTCCGCCCGCGTTGTAAAGAATGTTCACATCGCGCCCTCGCCGCTCTGGATGCGTATGCGTCTCCGCGCAGCCGGCGTTCGTCCCATAAATAATATTGTAGATATTACGAACTATGTAATGCTTGAGTACGGACAGCCGATGCACGCATTTGATTATGCATGCCTCGACGGCAGTGCCATTGTCGTAAGAAACGCAGGGGAGGGCGAGGATTTCCGCTCGCTCGACGATATCGACCACACGCTGCGCTCGGACATGCTCGTCATTGCCGACAAGAACAAGGCGGTCGCGCTCGCGGGCGTTATGGGCGGCGCGAACAGCGAGATAAAGGACGGAACGCAGACGGTCGTATTCGAGTCTGCAAACTTCATGGGCAGCTCGGTCCGCATCACCTCCCGCGCGCTCGGAATGCGTACCGAGAGCTCGGGAAGATTCGAGAAGGGGCTCGATTCCGAGATGACGCTTGCCGCGCTCGACCGTGCATGTGAGCTCGTTGAGCTGCTCGGTGCGGGCGAGGTCGTCGACGGACTTATCGACGTTCGCCGCGAGGAGAAGCCCACCGCGACGGTTGAGCTCGAGTGCGAGCGCATCAACCGCTTCCTCGGCATGGACATCCCCGAGCAGAGGATGAGAGAGATCCTCGAGAGTCTGCTCTTCCGCATTGAGGGCAATACGATATATGTCCCGTCGTGGAGAGACGATGTTCGCTGCATGAACGATATTGCCGAGGAGGTTATTCGTATCTGGGGCTATAACGACATCCGCTCCACCGCATTCCTTTGCGGGCGTAAAGACGGGCGAGTATACCCCGAGGAAGGCATATTCCAACCGTCTCGCACGTCTGCTCTGCGCGCTCGGCTGCTGGGAGACCTGCACATTCTCGTTCATCAGCCCTAAGTACTACGATAAGGTGGGCATGGCTGAGGACGATCCCCGCCGCCGTTCGGTAGTTATCCGTAATCCGCTCGGCGAGGATACGAGCGTAATGAGAACGGTTCTGCTGCCGTCGGTGCTCGAGGCTCTTGCAAGAAACAACAACAATCATGCGGACGATACCGCGCTGTTTGAGACGGCTCCCGTTTATATCCCGAATGCCGACCCGACCCTCCAGCCCGCGGAGCCGCTGCATACCGCTGTCGCGTTCTACGGCGGAGATTTCTACGTGCTCAAGGGCATGCTCGAGGAGATACTCGAGGATGCGGGTAGCAAGGGCTGCCGCATATGCAGCTGCGCCGATGCTCCGACCTATCATCCGGGACGCTGCGCGCGCATGCTGACCGCAGACGGCACTACAGCTTGCGATACTCGGCGAGCTGCATCCGACCGTTGCCGCTGCTTACGGCTTCGACCGTGAGGTCTATGCTGCCGAGATCGACACCGAGCTTATCGCGTCGCTTGCCTGCTATGACCGCAGCTATACGCCTATCCCGCGCTATCCCGCAGTCAGCCGCGACTTTGCATTCCTCTGCAACGCAGATACAGAGGCGGGCAGCATCGAGGAGGTTATCGCACGCGCGGGCGGAGAGCTTTGTCGAACGCATCGACCTGTTCGACGTTTACCGCGGAGAAAAGCTCGGCGTAGGCAAGAAGAGCCTTGCGTTCAGCGTTTCGCTGCGCGCCGCCGACCATACCCTCAGCGATGAGGAGGCAGATAAGACGGTCGAGAAGATTCTCGGCGCCGTCGAATGCGAGCTCGGCTTCCGCATCAGAGAGATCTGACGGCGCTTTGACGGTTTGTCTGTTGTATAAGTGAAAAAAATGTGATGCTGAAAAAGTTTTCAGCATCACATTTTTTTGCTTTGAACTTTCGTATCTCAGAGAACCTTACAGATTTGTGCTGCTTTGAGCTTACGGGGGCTCGGGGAGAGATAAAAAAATGCAGAATCGTTGAAAAGCGTCACGTCGCCGTACAAATGTACGGCAGAGGCGATTTTCGGCGGTAGAAAAAGCGGATAATCATTCCCCTTGGAGAAATCCGATAGGATTTCATCCGCTTTCTTAGCTCTCGTGCCGAACAAAAGCTCAAATCAAACTCTTATCCGCTTTTTCGGTCTGCGCTTTTCAGCCGACCCGAATCGGGGAGAGATAAAAGATGCAGAAGCGTCGAAAAGCGTCACGTCGCCGTACAATTGTACGGCAGAGGCGATTTTCGGCGGTAGAAAAAGCGGATAATTATTTCTTTGGAGAAATCCGATAGGATTTCATCCGCTTTCTTTGTTTTTGTGTCGAATAAAAGCTCAAATCAAACTCTTATCCGCTTTTTCGGTCTGCGCTTTTCAGCCGACCCGAATCGGGGCGAGATAAAAAGATGCAGAATCGTCGAAAAGCGTCACGTCGCCGTACAATTGTACGGCAGAGGCGATTTTCGGCGGTAGAAAAAGCGGATAATTATTTCTTTGGAGAAATCCGATAGGATTTCATCCGCTTTCTTAGCTCTCGTGCCGAACAAAAGTCCGAATCATTCCTTTATCCGCTTTTTCGGTCTGCGCTTTTTTAGCCTCCCCGGCTATTGAAATGTTGGGGGATTTGTGGTATTATAGAGGTATCAAATTAAGGGGGTACAGATATGGAATATCTGCCTATTATTATTGCCGTGCTCGTGGTTCTTTTCATCCTTGCGAACATGAAGATAGTTCCGCAGGCACATGAGTATGTTATCGAATTTCTCGGTAAGTACAAGACGACATGGAGCGCGGGATTTCACGTGCTTATCCCGTTCTTTGAGCGCATCGCTAAGAAGATAACGCTCAAGGAGCAGGTGCTTGATTCTCCTCCGCAGCCCGTTATCACAAAGGATAACGTAACCATGCAGATAGACACCGTTGTTTACTTCAAGGTCTTTGACTCCAAGCTGTACACCTACGGTGCGGTCAATCCTATCAGTGCGCTTGAAAACCTTGCGGCGACGACGCTCCGAAACATCGTCGGCGAGCTCGAGCTTGACGGAACGCTGACCAGCCGCGACACCATCAACGGCAAGATGACCGAGATACTTGACGAGGCGACCGATCAATGGGGTATCAAGGTCAGCCGCGTTGAGCTCAAGAAACATCATCCCGCCTAAGGAAATTCAGATGGCGATGGAGAAGCAGATGAAGGCTGAGCGCGACCGCCGCGAAACGCTGCTTCAGGCAGAGGGACACAAGGACGCTGCCATTACGAGAGCAGAGGGCGACAAGCAGGCTATGATACTCGCCGCAGAGGGTGAGCGCGACGCGCGCATTGCCCGCGCAGAGGGCGAGGCTAAGGCTATCTATCTCGCAAAGAAGGCAGAGGCGGACGGTATCCGCGAGCTGCGCGAGGCAGGTGCCGATGCCGCTATTCTCGAGCTGAAAAAGTATGAGGCGCTTGTCCGCATGGCGGACGGCAAGGCATCTAAGATAATCATTCCCACCGATGCGGTAGAGGCTGTCAAGAGCAACGTGCTGTTCTCCGAGACTGCCGGCATAGGCGATGTTACCAAGCCTGCCAAGCCTACTCGTCCCGCACCGCGTATCGACGCGTGCTGCGATGACGATCCTAAGAATTGAACGACGCCGCATGGCGAAATGATGCAGTTTTAATATGAATATGGGGATGCTGAAACATTTTATTCGGCATCCCTGTTTCCTATGATTTTGCAAATATGTCCGTTTCGTGCTTGATACATGGTTTAAGTACCGGTTGTCCGATTATTCTTTGATATTTAGATATTTATCTGTTCGACGGTGTGCGATGTATGATTTCTTCTGTACGGTCGGTATCTGCTTATGCATATATCGGCGGTCGAGCTTTGTAAGCTGCCGCAGTATCGACTGTGGCTCGACGGATTTGACCTGTGCTTGAATGTTATTATTCGGCTTGCTCACTTAATTTGGCTATTGTATATATTTTACATGCCCGAAACAGCATTTTTTCAAAGAAAACCGCATAATCTATTGACAAATATGAGAAAATGTGTTATATTATATTCATATAACAGCCATGAACGACGGCTTGAGCAGGTGATATCGGTTCTGATTTTCGGGACGGGTGATGACACGGATACTGCACATTAATCTCGGCACGCTGCTCCGCGGGTATGCCTGCGCGGAGATATCCTGCCCGCGTCGGTCATGGCTGTGTTTTTTTGTTTTTCGGCGCGGCGTGCTTTTAAAGCTCCTCCCGCATGCGGTCTCTGCCGCATGCGGGAGGAGCTCTAAGATTATATGATACTGAATTCGGCGGTTCAGTTGAACCTTGTCATTGCCTCCTGCAGCTTTCCGTCGGCGAGCAGCTCTATTGCAGGCAGGCATTTCATGAGACATTCAAAGGTCGCCTCGCGGTCCGCCTTTGCGATATCCTCAAGAACCCAGTCGATTATCGTGACCCCGGGAGGAGGCGCGCCTGCTCCTATTCGTATGCGGGTAAAGTTCTCGGTGCCGAGGTGGTTTATTATGCTGCGCACACCCTTTTTGACCGCCGTCGCTGCCCTTTGCGCGGATGCGCAGCTTGCCGACCGGGAGGGCGATATCGTCGTGAATGACGATGACGTTTTCGGGCGGTATCTTATAGAACTTAGTCGCCCTCCGAGACCGCCTCGCCCGAGTTGTTCATGAAGGTCTGCGGACGCAGAAAAAGCACCCGGTGCTCGCCTATACGGGCATCGGTGCACAGCGATTTAAACTTTGCACGGTCGAGCTTGATGCTTTTTTGCTGTTCGATGCAGTCGAGAGCAAGAAATCCGAGATTGTGATGATTCCAGTGATATTTGTCGCCCGGGTTGCCGAGACCGGCGACGATATGCGTTACCGGGAGTGAGCTTTCCGCTCCGCGCTCCTGCTCGAGCTTCTTGAATATATCGAAAATATTACCCACAACTGCGCATCCTTTTCTGCCAAAAATTAAATTTATTGTATCGCATTTTCGATTATAAATCAAGGCATGGACGGGAAAATTTACATTGAATTTAATAATTTGTCGGAGACGTTGTTTCGGACGTGCGAAAGTTATTAATAAATTGTAAACTATTTGACGATAGGATAGTATTTTGACGGTCTATGTGGTAAAATAACTCTCGGTCTGAAAATAACTATTACTTAAAAACAACTATTATTATGGAGGCTAAAAGAATGAGCAAAAAGTATGTGTACTTGTTCTCCGAAGGCGACGCTAATATGCGCGAGCTGCTCGGAGGTAAGGGCGCTAACCTTGCGGAGATGACCAAGATCGGTCTTCCCGTACCGCAGGGCTTCACAATTTCCACCGAGGCATGCACTCAGTACTACGAGGACGGCAGACAGATCAACCCCGAGATCCAGGCTGAGATCATGGAATATATCGACAAGATGGAGGCTATCACCGGCAAGAAGTTCGGCGATAAGAAGAACCCTCTTCTCGTTTCCGTTCGTTCCGGCGCACGTGCATCTATGCCCGGCATGATGGATACCATTCTTAACCTCGGTCTTAACGAAGAGGTCGTTGAGGTCATCGCCGAGCAGTCCGGCAATCCCCGTTGGGCTTGGGACTGCTACAGAAGATTTATCCAGATGTACTCCGACGTCGTTATGGAGGTCGGCAAGAAGTATTTCGAGCAGCTTATCGACAAGATGAAGGCTGAAAAGGGCGTTCAGTTCGACGTTGAGCTTGATGCCGATGACCTTAAGAATCTTGCTAACCAGTTCAAGGCTGAATATAAGTCCAAGATCGGCGAGGACTTCCCCTCCGATCCTAAGGAGCAGCTCATGGGTGCTATCAAGGCAGTATTCCGCAGCTGGGACAACCCCGCGCGAACGTATACCGCCGCGACAACGATATCCCCTACAGCTGGGGTACCGCCGTTAACGTACAGATGATGGCGTTCGGTAACATGGGCGACGATTGCGGAACCGGCGTTGCGTTCACTCGTGACCCCGCTACCGGCGAGAAGAAGCTCATGGGTGAGTTCCTCACCAACGCACAGGGCGAGGACGTCGTTGCGGGCGTTCGTACTCCTATGCCCATCGCTCAGATGGCAGAGAAGTTCCCCGAGGCTTTCGCACAGTTCAAGGAAGTTTGCGGCATCCTCGAGAACCACTATCACGATAATGCAGGACATGGAGTTCACCGTTGAGCACGGTAAGCTCTTCATGCTCCAGACCCGTAACGGTAAAGAGAACCGCTCCCGCAGCTCTCAAGATCGCATGCGACCTCGTTGACGAGGGCATGAAGACCGAAGCTGAGGCAGTTCTCATGATAGACCCCCGTAACCTCGACACACTGCTTCACCCGCAGTTCGACTCCAAGGCGCTCAAGGCTGCTACTCCTATCGGTAAGGGTCTCGGCGCTTCCCCCGGAGCCGCTTGCGGTAAGGTCGTATTCACTGCAGAGGATGCAGAGGCTTGGAATGCAAGAGGAGAGAAGGTCGTATTAGTACGTCTTGAGACATCTCCGGAGGATATCACTGGTATGAAGGCTTCCCAGGGTATCCTCACCGTTCGCGGCGGTATGACCTCTCACGCTGCCGTTGTTGCACGCGGCATGGGCACCTGCTGCGTCTCCGGCTGCGGCGACATCGCCATGGACGAGGCGAACAAGAAGTTCACCCTCGGCGGCAAGACGTTCCACGAAGGCGATTTCATCTCCATCGACGGCTCCACCGGCAAGATCTACGACGGCATCATCCCGACCGTTGACGCTACTATCGGCGGCGAGTTCGGCAGAATCATGTCTTGGGCTGATAAGTACAGAAAGCTCAAGGTTCGCACCAACGCAGATACTCCGAGAGACGCTAAGAAGGCTCGCGAGCTCGGCGCTGAGGGTATCGGTCTCTGCCGTACCGAGCACATGTTCTTCGAGCCCGACCGTATCGCTGCATTCCGTGAGATGATCTGCTCCGATACCGTTGAGGAGAGAGAGGCTGCTCTTGCTAAGATTCAGCCTATGCAGCAGAGCGACTTCGAGGCACTCTACGATGCTCTCGAGGGTTACCCGGTCGTTATCCGCTTCCTCGATCCCCCGCTTCACGAGTTCGTTCCTACCACCGAGGAGGAGATCAAGCAGCTCGCTGACACTAAGGGCAAGACCGTCGAGGATATCAAGAATATCATCAACTCGCTCCACGAGTTCAACCCGATGATGGGTCACCGCGGATGCCGTCTTGCGGTCACCTATCCCGAGATCGCAGCAATGCAGACCAGAGCGGTAATTCGTGCTGCCATCAACACTAAGAAGAAGCATCCTGATTGGAATGTTGTTCCCGAGATTATGATCCCGCTTATCGGCGATATCAAGGAGCTCAAATTCGTAAAGAATGTTGTCGTTAAGGTTGCCGACGAGGAGATCGCAGCAGCAGGCAGCGACCTCAAGTATGAGGTAGGTACCATGATTGAGATCCCGCGTGCAGCTCTTACCGCTGACGAGATCGCTAAGGAGGCTGAGTTCTTCTGCTTCGGTACCAACGACCTTACTCAGATGACCTTCGGCTTCAGCCGCGACGACGCAGGCAAGTTCCTCGACGCTTACTACGACGGTAAGATCTACGAGAACGATCCCTTCGCAAAGCTCGATCAGGTCGGCGTAGGTAAGCTCATGAAGATGGCGGTTAAGCTTGGCCGCGAGACCCGTCCGAACCTCGTTTGCGGTATCTGCGGCGAGCACGGCGGCGACCCGTCCTCCGTTGAGTTCTGCCACGAGATCGGTCTTGACTATGTATCCTGCTCGCCCTTCCGCGTGCCGATCGCACGCCTCGCGGCAGCACAGGCTGCTATTAAAGAGCAGGGAAACAAGTAATTGTTCCTTTCTCAAAGTTGCCGATTTGACGATTGACGAAGCGTATGCTCATAAGTATCTGGAAACAGTTTCGGATGTGCATCACTTCAAGACATCAAATTGGCAAGATGTAAAGATCTCAATTTATATCTAAAAGAATCCCTCTGTTGAGTAAAATCGGCAGAGGGATTTTTGCGTCAATCGCACATTTTTCAATAGTCCTCCTTTGCAGTACAATGTACTCAGCAAAGGAGGTTTTTGCTATGAAAGATGAATTTATTCCCCCGCGTCGGCATTTGGGGACAACGGCATTACAATTACCTGAAAAAGAGTAATCCGACGGTAGTTAATGTTATGCGGATGAAAGGAACACTTGAACAGTATCTGACCGACCTCGACCGCGACGCACAGGATATGTTCGGCTCACTGATGAAACAGTACACAGAAGTTGAGGGCATTACCGAACATCTTAAGTTCACGAATCAATTGGAGTGGGTGCGACAAATAAGCAATATTAGAAACAGAGTCACAGAAATCGTTTGTAAAGAACTTATTTATATCTGATTCAAGCGGAGCTTCGGCCCCGCATTTTTTTATTCCCGATATTCTAAAAAAAGGAATAATATCGGTTGACATATTCAAAAAAGCACTTGATATTATTCCTAAAATATGATATACTAAGTCTGTGTAAGTGTATTTAAGTTTGGAGGAAGCCAAATGGAATATATAAAAGCTTCAAAGGCAGCTGAAAAATGGGGACTATCTGCGCGTCGCGTTCGCATTTTGTGTGCCGAGGGAAAAATTCCCGGAACAATACGAAAAGGAAATTTATATATGATTCCTGCCGATGCTGAAAAGCCTCGTGACGGCAGGTTAAAAAAGCCTACGGTTTTTGATGAAATTGCACAAAAGAAAGAATTGCTTTCTGATCTTCGTCCTTTAACACAAGGAGAAGTTGAACGCTTGCGTGAAGAGTTTATGGTTGAATTCACATATAACTCGAATGCTATTGAAGGAAATACTCTCACACTCAAAGAGACTGCCATGGCGCTTGAAGGCATGACGATTGACCAAAAGCCTCTGAAGGATCATATGGAGGCTATAGGACACCGTGATGCGTTTATGTTTGTGCTTGATATTGCATCAAAAGAGATGCCTCTTTCGGAGAGTATTATTAAGCAAATTCATTCTCTCGTTCTTATTGACAGACCGGAGGATAAAGGTGTTTTCCGGAAAATACCCGTTCGCATTATGGGGAGCGTACACCGAACCGGTTCAACCGTATCTCATTGAGCCGAAGTTGACAGCACTCCTTCTTGAAAACGAAACAGCGAAAAGAAACAATGAACCCTATCGAGCGAATTGCCCGTTTTCATCTGGAGTTTGAGGGCATCCACCCATTTATTGACGGCAACGGAAGAACCGGCAGATTGATACTTAATCTTGATTTGATCAGAAACGGGTATCCGCCTGTTAATGTCAAGTTTACAGATCGCAAGAAGTATTATGATGCCTTTGATGAATACTACAAGAACGGCAGTGCCGAAAAAAATGACAGAACTTGTAGCAGGTTATGTAAATGAAAGGCTTGACGATTATTTGAGAGTGCTTGAAAAAAATAGCTTTGCATGAGTCCGTTTTTGGGTACATTTATTATGAGATAATGAAACCTGAAAAGGAGAAATGCATGGATAAGCCTATTAAAATAATATTGTTCGCTTCAGAAAACGATTGAAAGATTGCATAGGAATAATTATGGAACAAAATATCGATATAAAAGAAAACTATATATATCAGCTGGATTCTAATCTGCTTGCTATTCTATTGCTTGACAAGAGCTCGGGCAAGAATATTATCTGGGCGACTGATAATTATTCTGATCGTGGATTGGGGTATCAAAGTGACGATCAAATTCGGATAGACAGTATAACACATCGTAATGGCAGTGTTATAAAGCCCAGAACGACAAAGTCAAAAAAAAAAGAGCAGGCGATCCGCGTTCGTGACAAGGCAGAGGTTTTCACTCCATCCTGGCTATGCAACAGCCAAAATAATCTTGTTGACAGCGCATGGTTTGGCAGAGAAAATGTTTTCAACACCGAAAGCGAACAGACATGGATTACGACAAAAGACAAGATTACTTTTCCTGAGGAAAAGACATGGCAGGATTATGTGAAGGCAAATCGCATGGAGATCTCCTGTGGTGAAGCGCCTTATCTTGTAAGCCGTTATGACACGGTTACCGGAAAGTGGATTGAGGTTGGTGACAGAATCGGGATTTTGGACCGCAAAATCCGTATTATCAACGAAAATGCCGATGGAGAGCAGGAATGGATGAAATGGGTGATAAAAGCCTTTCAGTCGATTTACGGATTTGAGTGGCAGGGAGACAGCCTCTTGATTGCTCGCGAAAATTTGCTGTTTTCATTTATCGATTACTATACAGCCCGCTTTACCATGCCGCCGATTAAGGCTTACCTTATACTTGATTAATTGGAGGGTGAAACATGAGTAATAAAAAACTTAATGGAGCTGATTATCTTTTTACTACTGCTTTGTTTACCTTCTTTTTGTAGTATAATATACTCACAAAGGAAGTTTGCTATATGAAAGACGAATTTATATCAAGAGTAGGCTTGTGGGGACAAAGACATTATAATTTTTTGAAAAAGAATAGCCCGACGGATATCAATGTAATGCGGTTAAACGGCACGCTTGAGCAGTATCTGACCGATCTCGACCGAGACGCGCAGGAAATGTTTGAGTTATTGATAAAAACAGTATGCCGAACGTAAACGTATTACCGAAGAATTCAAGGCAGAGAATCAAGCAGAATGGTTTCAACAGATGAACAGCATTAAAGCAAGGGTAATCAACATAGTAAATGCTGAACTGATTTATATCCGAAATAGCGGGGCTTCGGCTCCGCTTTTTGCATATTCAAAGCATTTGGCGGAAAATGGCATCCGCTATTCCTGAAATGTAGGATTACAATAGAAGTGTTACAGCAAGAAAAAAAGAGTAGCAATTGAGAGCCAAATGTGTTACAGTTAAGTTACCACACAAAAAGCAACAAGGAGACTCTCAATTGCTATGAACAGTGTAACACAGGATATGAAGTTTCGTCAATCCCTTTTGAAATATTCGCAGAAATACGGAGTAACAAAGGCAGCGATCAAGTACAAAACGAACCGACAGTACATCTATCGGTGGCTGCGGAGGTACGACGGCACGATCGAATCACTGCGTGCGAAATCGCGCAGACCGCACCATCATCCGAATCAGCACGCCGAGCAAGAGCTGAAGCTGATCGGTGATATGCGCTGCAGAGGTCCGAACACCGGACTTAGTATGTATTATCCGTTTCATGCTGTTGATTTTGCAGCGCTTTTTATTTCAATGTCCTATCCTCCCTTTGGCTTGCATCCGCCTGTTCTTGCGCGGTCGGCATACTCTCTGCGTCGTTTAATTTGAATTTCCAATCGCAATTCAAAATTCGGAACAATTCGACAAGGATTATTCTTGACAACGGCGGATGAAATAGGTTATAATACAAAGGACATTGTAACGTATTACGGCGCGGCGGACGGTGAATGTCCGCGCGACCGTTTAAATAATATCTTCAACCCCGTCTGCGGAGCGCCGCAGGCATGCTCCGGTCGGGACGGTTTTGTCCTGCGGAGCCGGTAGTGTACCTTTTCCGACGGTTATGTCGGATAATTTATACATATGCGAGGTGCAAGATGAAGAGTATCAGAGCAGCTGCAAGATTTACAGCGGCGGCGATGGCGGCGATAATGCTCGCCCTGCCGTGCGCAGTGTTTTGCAACGAATGACGCAGAGAACGCAGCGGTCGAGATCTGGGTCTCGCCGGGCGGCGACGACAAGGCGGCGGGAACAAAGCGAAGCGCCGCTTGCCACGATAGCCGCAGCACGTGATGCCGTACGCGCAAAGCGCGGGGCGGCGACGGTGAGGCTACGGTGTACATTTCCGCAGGCGTTTTATCCGCAGACCGAGACGCTCAGTCTCGGTGCCGAGGACGGCGGGGTCACATACAAGGCGGACGGCGGAGAGGTCGTTATCGAGGGCGGTATTGTGCTCGGTGAGTCCGATTTTCGTTCGATGACCGACTCCGACGCTATGTCGAGCCGCATAACCGCAGAGGGCGTGGGCGAGAAGATAATCGTCGCCGACCTTGCAAAGCTCGGCATAGCATATGACAATGCCGTATTTACCGATAAGGATCCGGGGCTTGCGCTCTATTTCGGCGGAGACCGCGCGCGTATCGCGCGATATCCCGACTATGCGGATAAGGGCGCGTATATCTATGCTTTTCATTCGCTCGATGGTCTCGGAGAACCCGATGTGCCTGCCGATCTCGGCGGCTCACGCTTCTATGACAAGCGCGGACGCATTGCAAAGTGGGCGAGCATAGAGGGCGCGTATGCCGCAGGATCGTTCTCGATAGACTGGCAGCAGACGTATCCCGTGCCGATAGTAGCCTACGACGCGGAGAGCGGAATGGTCTCGCTGCCCTCGAATACGCTCAGCGCCGAGAGCGGTCTCGGAGGAAGATATTATTATCTGAATGTTCCCGAGGAGCTTGACAAGGTCGGTGAGTACTACATCGACGCAGATACCGGTCTGCTCTATTTCTACGCGCCCGACAACTGGCGTGATATCCGTATCACCGTCGGTGCATGCCGCGAGACCGTCGTTGATGTTAAGGCAGACGGCGTGACCTTTGACGGCATTACCATCGAAGGCGGCTGTGATGACGGTATCCATCTGGTCGGCGACGGCAACCGTATGCTGAACTGCATTGTCCGCGACTGCGGAAAATGCGGAATAGATACGAACGGCTGCGACTTCCTGCTCGACGGCAGCGAGCTTGAGCATATCGGATATACCGCACTCAATCTTCGCGGCGGCGACAAGATATCGCTTGCACCGTCAAACTCGACGGTGACGAACAATCGCTTCCACGATTTCGGCGATATCGGAAGAGTATATAACGGCGCTCTGCAGATCGACGGCAATGCTTTCTATATCGCACACAACGAGTTTTATCATGCACCGCATACCACCCTCACCGAGGACGCGCGCGGCTATGTCTATGAGTACAACTATATTCACGACGTGTGCTACGAATCGGGCGACGCAGGCTCTATATATGTCGGCGGCTGGGTCGGAAACGGCACGGTGTACCGCTATAACGTGTTCAAGGATATCGTCTGCTACGACTCGGTATACATGAACCCGCACGGCATCTATTCTGATGCGGGCGGCGGAATGCGCAATATCTACTCGAATATCTTCATCAACATAGACGGCTACGGCGTATATTGCGGCGGCAGAGATATTAAGGTGCTCGACAATATTTTTGTCGATACGAGTATCCATTTCGACCAGTGCGGCTACTATCCCGGCACCGGACCGAATGCAGGCTACACGCAGATCGCCGAATTCCCCGTTGAGTGGGCGGTGCCGAGCTCGATAGGCTACAACTGGAAGCTCCCGCTGCTCAACCCGAAGCTCTCCGGCTACGGGACGGAGCTGTGGTCGGTGGTCGCTCCGGCGCTCCGCGTCATTAAGACGACGAATGTTATTGATCTCAATGACAACTATACTCCGCACGCATACGGCGACAGCCGGATAAGAAACAATGTTTTTGCTTCGGATAAGGTCGCGCGTTCGACGGAAATTTTCAATAATATATACCGCCTCGCGGATATCCGCGACAATGTCGATATGACCGTAGACTCTGTCGGCTTTGCGGATTATGCCGGCGGAGATTATACACTCGCCGAGGACAGCGCTGTTTACAATGCTATTCAGGGCTTCCATGCCCTCGACTTTTCAAAGGTGGGCGTGCAAAAATAATTTTTATCCCAAAGGACGGTAGTTAATGGAACACAGCAGCAAGATAAAGCTCCTTATTGTCGGAATAATCATGAATTGCGCGGGAACGGAAAAGTCCTTTCTCGCATTCGCGAACACAATAGACTATGATCGCTATGACGTGACTCTGCTGCTCGCGCGGCGAGAGGGTAAGCTCATAGACAAGATCCCGCCGCAGATCAGAGTTATTACGATAGATGAGCGCTATGCCGACATGTTTAAGCTTTCCGGGGCAAACGCCGTCGGCACCATTATGCACTGCATCGTTCGTCACCATCCGCTCGCACTGCTTCGTATGCTGCCGTACGTGGTGCGTATACTCGCGGCGGGAAGCAAGGAGAAACGCTCAGGACCTGCTACCGAGCTGTGGTGCAGCATGATGCGGTACATGCCTCAGCTCGATGAGGAGTACGATGTCTGCGCGGCATACTGGGGCGACCGAACCATGTTCTATATGTGCGACAAGGTAAAGGCAAAAAAAAGAAGATAGCGTGGCTGCATTTCGACTACGGCAACCCTCCGCGCGACGACAAGCTCTATCTGCACTATTTCTTGCAGTGCGACGGTATAGTTACCGTCTCGGAGAGGGTAAACGAGAGGCGCTCTGCTCGCATCTGCCGCAGGTCGCCGACCGCTGCGTCGAGATAGA